>WNFX01006498.1_pt1 | contig 18384 bp, 19 predicted proteins | sample 5400111 | NCBI WGS metagenome assembly WNFX01 (sample SAMN13153363, study PRJNA577476) | soil metagenome | isolation source: 40 cm soil or saprolite under grassland replicate 1 | place: USA:California | collected 2016-06-15 | reverse complement strand
CCCAACGGCGCACCGGCCCGGTCCGCGCCCCAGGACGTAGAGGCGGGCGGCGAAAACCCCGGCACGGCGGTCGTCACGGTCCGCGGCGAGGACTTGGTACCGGGAGTGTACGAGCTGGACGTGGTGGCGCCCCCGCTCGCGGGCGCTACGGCGACGGTGCGCGCCGAGCTGGGCGCGGTGGCGCTCGTGCCGGCCGCAGCGGGTGGCCTCGAAGCCTCCAGCGTTCGCGACGCGACCGTCCTGGGACGGGCCACGCACACCGTGGTCGGTGCGGAACGAAGCTACGCCCTCACCGGGCGGGGACTGCCCGCCGAGACTCTGCTGGCACGGGCGCCGGCATGGGCGAAACGCGCGGAGGTCGATGTGCAGCTCACACCCGATCTCTGGGACGAGCTCACGGACTTCAGCGTGACCGTCTACGACTCGGCCGGCCAACAGATCCCCGGCGCGAATGAGGCTGTCAACTACGCCTTCGGACGCCTGACCTTCCTCGTGCCGGAGAAGCTGCAGGGGCGGCCGCTCACGGTCGAGTTCTACCCCGCGTTCGCGAAACTTCCGGGCCACGCGTGGCGCGGCGTCGCCCAGATCCGGTTCCTCGGCAAGGACAAGGCACTCGGCGACGGGAGCGACCTTTCGGTCGTGGCCGGCGGTCGCGCCGCTGTCCCGGTGCCGCCGCCACCCGCGTCGGCACTTGAGCTACCGGAGGGATTCACGGCATTGGTCGAGACACGGGTCACGGCCGCGACGGGTGCCCCGGCGGCGCGGCGAACCGCGGTACGGCGGTGACGCGTCCCTCAGCGACCGTCCGCATCGCGGCGGGGCAAGGGTTTTGGGGTGACTGGTTGGAAGCGCCGTATCGCCAGGTGACCGGCGGGCCCGTGGACTATCTGATGATGGACTATCTCGCCGAAGTCACGATGTCCATCATGCAGAAACAGAAATCTCGCGATCCCTCGCTCGGCTACGCCAAGGACTTCATCCCGCTGATGGAGCGGATCCTGCCCATCCTCGCCGAGCGCAAGATCAAGGTCACCGCCAACGCGGGCGGCGTGAACCCCCGCGCCTGTGCGGCGGCCGTCGCCGACGCGGCACGCCGGCTTGGCCTGAAAGGGAAACTCAAGATCGGCGTCGTGTCGGGCGACGACCTGCTCGACCGGCTCGACGGGCTGCTGGCGCGCGGTCACGCCCTCGACAACCTCGACACCGGTCGCCCGCTGCGCGAAGTGCGGGACCGGGTCCGCTCGGCCAACGCGTACCTGGGCGCGTGGCCGATCGTCGACGCGTTGCAGCAAGGCGCGGACATCGTGATCACCGGGCGCGTCACCGACACGGGTCTAACGCTGGCGCCGCTGATTCATGCCTTCGGTTGGAACACAAACGACTGGCACTTGCTGGCGGCGGGCACCGTCGCCGGACACATCATCGAGTGTGGCGCGCAGGCGAGCGGCGGCAACCGGCTCATCGACTGGCGGCGCGTGCCCGACCTCGCCAACGTCGGGTACCCGATTGTGGAGGCGCGCGCCGATGGCTCCTTCGACATCGTGAAACATCCCGGCACGGGGGGTCGCATCGACGTCGCCGGCGTCACGGAGCAGCTCGTGTACGAGATGGGGAATCCCGCGGAGTACATCACCCCCGATTGCGTGGCCGACTTCACGACGATCCAGCTGAAGCAGGCCGGCAAGGACCGCGTGCGGGTGTCAGCGGTCAGGGGAAAGCCCGCGACGGATAAGCTGAAGGTGTCTATCGCCTACTTCTACGGTTACAAGGCGGTAGGGACGCTCGTGTACGCCTGGCCCGACGCGCTCGAGAAAGCCCAGGCGGCCGATCGCGTGCTGCGGCAGCGTCTCAAGGGCCTGAAGCTCGAGTTCGAGGCGATCCACACCGAGTTCCTCGGTGTGGACGCCACCCACGGGCGTCTCGCCCGCGCGACGCGGGAATCGCTCGACGTACCCGAGGTGCAGCTGCGCGTGGGCGTACGGGCGCGGACCGAGGCGCCGGTTGAGCGGTTCACGCGCGAGATCGCCCCGCTCATTCTGAATGGCCCGCCCAGCGTGACCGGGTTCGCCGGTGGGCGGCCGAAGCCGGAGGAGATCGTGGCTTATTGGCCGGCGCTGATCGACAAGCAGCTGGTAAAGCCGACGGTGGAGGTAGTCGAGGTGTGAAAAAGCAACTTCTCGAGATTGCCCATGCGCGCTCGGGTGACAAGGGCGACACCGCCAACGTGGGCCTCATCGCCAAGCACCCCAAGTACTATCCGGTCCTGGTGAAGCAGGTGACGGCGGCGCGCGTGGCACGCCACTTTAAGGGCATGATCACGGGCAACGTCGAGCGATTCGAGTTGCCGAACCTCCACGCGTTGAACTTCCTGCTGCATGGCGCTCTGGACGGCGGCGGGACGATCTCGCTCAAGACGGACGCACAGGGCAAGGTCTTCTCGACGGCGCTGCTGCGGATGGAGATCGAGGTGCCGCGATGACGGATCGGGTGCTCGTCACGCTGGCGGGCGGCGTGCTCACGGCGACGCTCAACCGCCCCGACAAGCGGAACGCGATCGACACCGAGATGATCGACGCGTTGCTTGCGACGCTCGAGCGCGCCGATCTCGATGCCGAGGTGCGCGTGGTGGCGCTGCGCGGGGCGGGGCAGGACTTCTGCGCAGGGATGGATCTGAACGAGCTGCTGGCCTCGGCCGATCAGACGGTGGAGCAGAACCGTCAGGCCGCCCTGCACTTCGGCAGCATCTTCGTGCGGATGCGGCAGCTTCCTAAGCCCATCGTGGCGATCGTGCAGGGCCGCGCCCTCGCCGGCGGGTGCGGCTTGGCGACTGGATGCGACCTCGTGCTCGCTACCGAGTCGGCCCAGTTCGGGTATCCCGAGGTACAGCGGGGGTTCGTCCCCGCGATCGTCATGACGCTTCTGAAGCGAGCGGTGGGCGAGAAGGTGGCGTTCGATCTGGCGGCCACGGGCCGGCTGCTCGACGCGACCGAGGCCGCGGCGGTGGGACTGGTATCGCGGGCGTACGAGGACGCGGACTTCGAGGAGCAGTCCGGCGACGTACTGCGTGCGCTCGCGGCCGCCAGCCCGTCGGCGCTCGCCTTTACCAAGCAGCAGTTCTACCAGCTCGATGGCCTGAGCTTCGAAGACGGCATCCGTCTCGGCGCCGACGTGAACGCCGTCAGCCGCAGCACGCCGGATTTCCGCGCTGCGCTGTCGGCCTTCCTCAAGAAATGAAGGTCGCCGCCGCGAAGATGTGGCTCGGCGGCATCGGGCTCGTCGTCGGGCTCGTCGGGATGGCGCTCGCAATCGATTGGATCGTGTGGATCGCGGTGGGGCTGCTGGGCACCGCGTTCCTGTTGCGGTTTCTCAAAGGTGGGACGGCCGGACCACCGGCCTGAGCGGCGGCATTCCCTGGAGCCGACCAGAGCGGGGACAGCTCACCGGCAAACTGGTGTACTACTTCAGGCCGTGACCAGCTATTAGCTTTCTCGCATGACACGCCTCAACGTCCCCATGTACGATCCCGAGCTGGTGCGCCCGATGCGCGAGGAATTGACGCGCCTCGGGTTCGCCGAGCTGCGCACCCCCGACGAAGTGGATGGTGTCCTGGGCCGGGAGAAGGCGCCGACGCTCGTGGTGGTGAACTCGGTGTGCGGCTGCGCCGCGCGCAACGCCCGTCCGGCGGCGGCGCTCGCCATTCAGCACGCGCGACGCCCGGGCCGGCTCGTCACGGTGTTCGCGGGGCAGGACGCCGAGGCCACGGCCCGTGCGCGTGGATACTTCGCGGGGTTTGCCCCGTCGTCGCCGCAGATCGCGCTGTTGAAGGACGGACACGTCGTCTTCATGCTCGAGCGCAAGAACATCGAGGGACGGAACGCGCGCGACATCGCAGCCGACTTGACCGCCGCATTCGACAAGTTCTGCTGATCCCCCCCGCAGATCTCTCGGCGGCGATCGATGCGGCGTGGACATTCGTGCGCGCCGCCCCGGGGTTCCTCACCGAGCGCGAAGCAAGATTCCTGGCGTTGGCGGCGGCGTGCGCCCCAGGGAAGGGCGCGATCCTCGAGATCGGCAGCTTCAAGGGCAAATCTACCGTCGGACTCGCGTCGATCGCCGCGCACTACGGACTGGGCAAGGTCGTCACCGTCGATCCGCATACCGCGCCCTCGGTCACCGATCCCGACCTGGAAGGACAGAAGTCGTCGTGGGACGACTTCCAAGCCACTCTGCGGACGGCCGGGGTCGCTGACGCGGTTGAGGTGCATCGCGCCTTCTCCCGCGACCTGGCGCGCGGCTGGAACCGCCCCATCCGCGTCCTCTGGATCGACGGCGATCACACCTACGCCGGCGCCAAGGAAGACATCGACCTGTTCCGCCGCCACCTGGCGGACGGCGCGATCGTGGCGCTGCACGACGTGTTGCACACCTTTGAGGGGCCGATTCGGGTATTCGTCGAGGAGCTGCTCGCGTCGGACGACTTCGGGCCCGCGGGTCTGTGCGGCTCGATCGGTTGGGCGCAGTACCGGCCGCAGGGTAGCGGTCGCTGGCGGGCATCGCGTGAGGCGTTACGCCGCCGGGCTGCGAGGTTGATCCCGTTTGTGCAGCGAGGCCGCGAACTGCGCGGCCTCGCCAAACTGCGGTACAAGCTGCTCCGGGCCCTGGTGCCCCACGCGGCGCCCGATCCGGCCGCCTGGGTGCGGGCCGTCTCCTAGAGGATTTTGCCCCGCCGCACGCGGAAGTCCACGATCTCTTTCATCCAGCTGAGCAGCGAGTCTTCCTGTGCCAGATCGGCGCCGGCGATCTCGTGGCGCCGCCAACCCTTCATAATATCGGCGTCCTGCGTCCAGATGCGCACCCGTTCGCGCTTCACGAGCCGCTCCCAGTTCTGGGCGACCACGGGCCTAACGTACAACACGCGCACCGTTACACTGCGGGACAGGTACTCGAGGGGGCTCATGTCCACGCGGGCGAACCTTTGCTCGGTCGTCAGGCGGCCCGCCCCCGGAAAGTCCGGCTGACCGTCCGTAAACATCGCGACGTTGAGCGGCGCCAGGACCAGATTCTGCCGCCGGATATGGACCGACAGGCGCTGGAAGAACCCGTTGTAGTCCGTGATCGGATCGGTTTCGGGGAACCAGGCCCTGATGGACGCCGCGATCTCTTGCGGCGTCTTCTCCGTCAGGTCCTGGATCGGGTGGAACGTCTTGGGCTGCCCCGGCCGCTCACCGCCCAGCGAGCCCACGAAGATCTCCGTGTTCTGCTGGACGCCATCGATGCCGTGCAGGTGCGCGTAGATGTACAGCGCCGCGAAATCGATCGCGTCGTTGAAGTACGGTGTTGAACGAAACGACCCCGATACGTCGATCCCGACCACGAGGGTCGATTTTGGCGGCTTCGCGGTCCCCGACGGCTTGCAGGCAACCGCCGCCGCGACGAGCGCCAGCGATACCAGCATCCTGGTGCGCATTAGTGTCCCCCCTCTGTTCCCTTGCCCGCGAACGGCGTGCTGGCGAGCACTTCATCGATCGAGCGGAACGGCAGCGAGAAGTGCGGCTTGCCGACGATCGCCACGATCAGGAAGTTGAACCCCGCGGCGAGCAGCTGGAGGATCGGCAAGGACATCAGCTCGAAGACCTCCTTGCCCTCTTTCTTGAACCACTCGCGCTCCGCCTTCAACGCGTTGATCGGCCCCTTCCAGAAATCGAGGCCCGCCGGCGTGCCGCCCTGGGCACCGCCGCCGAATTCCTGACCCATCGCGGTTCGTCCCAGCAGGCCGAGCATCGCCGGCGCGCCAAAGCGGCCGAACAGGAACCAGGTCATGCCGCGGACGCCGACCCAGGCGAACATCGCCAAGCCGATCGTCCCGAACACGCCCAGCGTGAACCCCTGCTGCGCCAGCCAGGGCGTGATCGCGTCGACCAGCTCACGGTACAGGAACAGTACCTCGAACAACGCCACCGCGAACTCGACCGCGATCATCGCGACGATTTGCCCGATCTGTCGCGTCTTGATCGCGTCATTCAGCACCTGGATACAGGCGAAGCTGCCCGCGATCAGGATGTACAAGAAGACCCAGAGGATCGGAATCATGAACAACGGGTTGACGTCGTAGCCCGTGATCCCCGCGAGCAACTCCGACATCGTCGGGCGCAGCGTGAACGTGAAGATCGTCGCCTCGACCCCCGACCAGATGATCAGCAGGAAGAACGAGGGCCATGGGACGCCGGGCCGGCGCGACGTGGCATCGAGCATGGCGAGCGGGGACGTGACCGCGCCCTTCACCGTGCCCCAGACGAGCTGCACCGCGGCCTTGAGCAAACCCCACAACCAACCCACGAGCACGACGAGAAACCGCACGAGCCCCGCCCAGTAAAACCAGGACATCCGCAGCCCATCCCACCAGGACATCAGGAGACCGGTGAGGAGAGACCCGGCGCGCCCCAAACGGAACGGAATCGTGAACACGGAGGCCATCGTCCCCCATGTGCCGAGCACCAGCACCGTCGCGGGCGGAGCCAGGAGCAGGCATTTGCCCAGCACGGCCCAGAAGGAGCCGTAGAAGAGCTGCCGGGCCAGATACTCGTCCCACTGGGCGAGCAACGTTACCCCGCTCCAGACGACGGCCCACAGCTGTGTGAGAATACTGATCCACTGTTGGTTCTGGCCGGCGGAATCTTGTATGGTCACGTGACCCTCACTTTAGAGTGAGATCGCGGATCTACATCGGAAAGAACGGTCAGGGTGCGGCGCATCATTGATAGCGAGCGCGCCGCCCCTGTCAAGACGTTGCACGGGTGATGCAGGTCACGGGGTGGCTGCGGCTTGCGCAAAATGCCCGCCCGGGGCTACTCATCTGGGGTGTCGGACGATATGCCGAAACGACTGATCGTCGTTGGGGACCGGGTGCTCATCACGCCGGAAGAAGGCGAAGAACGCACGAACGTCGGGCTCTACCTCCCGCCGACCGCGCTGGAGGGCCGCCAGGTCCAGGGCGGGCGCATCGTCGCCACGGGTCCCGGGACGCCGATGGCCGAACCCACCAGCATGGACGAGGAGCCGTGGAAGATTCACGGCGCCGAAGTGAAATACTTGCCCATGCAGGCCGAGGTCGGAGACTACGCGTTGTTCTTCCGCAAGGCCGCCGTCGAGATCACGTTCGAGGGCAAGACGTATCTCGTCGTGCCGCAGGCGGCGATTCTCGTCCTCGTACGAGGAGGGGGAGGGGGAGTGCATGGCTGATATCGGTTGGGCGCGCAGTCGGGGGAGTCGCGCTGTCGTGCTGGACGTGCACCATGTGGAGGTCCGGATGTCGCGGGGCGATCTCGAGGTCCGCAAGGAGGCGCCCAAAGTCTGGAGCGTGGTGCGCGAGCCCCACCTCGTCTGCCCCGGTTGCCACGCGCGCTATGTCGTGGCCGAAGGGGCAAAGGACGCCAAATGCCCCGAGTGCAGCCGCACCTATCCGATTGACTGGAAAGACGCCGGCTAGAGCTCCGGCGGGACGTAGGGGGCCGGCTGCGGCATCTTGAGCTCCGGATTCTGCCCCTTCGCGCAGAGATGCTCCAGCAGCTCAATCTGCCGCTTCTGAATGTGCCACAACTCATGCCACTGCTTGAACCGTAGCGAATCCATCTTGTCGTGCAGGTCGCGGATCTCGATCTCCGCCATCAGGTTGATCTCGTAGTCCTGGTTCGCCTGCAAGCGATCTTTCTCCGCTTGCCGGTTCTGGCTCATCATGATGACCGGGGCCTGGAGCGCCGCGACCGTCGAGAGCACGAGGTTGAGCAGAATAAAGGGATAGGGATCGAACGGGCGCTGCGTCAGGAGCACCGTGTTGATGCCCATCCAGACGACCAGGATCCCCCCGAAGAGCCCGATGAACCGCCAGCTGCCGCCGAATTGCGCGACCTTGTCGGCGATGCGCTGGCCGAAGGTCATCGTGGACTCGAAGTCCTGGTGCACCAGCTTACTGACGCGGCCGCGCCGCGTGATCTTCGAAACCACGGAGTGCTCGAGCTCCGACAGCTTGTGATACTCGGCCTCGAGATAGCCCACGAATTTCTTGGCGCGATACTGCTCGAGGCAGCTTGGGCAGATGCCGCGTTTCCCCTCCCATTCCGGCCGGTCGGCCTTGATCAGATCGATGATGCGATTCTCGAGCTTCTGCGGGGAGGCCAGGGCGCGGCCATTCACCGGCGCATCGCAGAGCGAACAGTTCACTTTCGGCACAACGCCTCCTAGGGCTGGGGCTGGGGCAGGGTCATGTTCAAGTTGTGCACCATGAACGCCCACCGGTCGGTCTGCTCGTCGATGATCTTCGCGGTCGGCTTGCCGGCACCGTGGCCGGCCTTGGTTTCGATGCGAATCAGCACGGGGGCCGGTCCCGCCTGCGCCGCCTGCAGCGCCGCGGCGAACTTGAAGGAGTGGCCGGGCACGACGCGGTCATCGTGGTCGGCGGTCGTCACGAGAGTCGCGGGATACCGCGTCCCGGCCTTGAGATGGTGGAGCGGAGAGTAGGCGTACAGGAACGGGAAGTGCGCGGCGCTGTCCGCCGAGCCGTACTCGGTGACCCACGCCCACCCGATCGTAAACTTGTGGAATCGCAGCATGTCCATCACGCCGACCGCCGGCAGCGCGGCGCCGAACAGCTCGGGCCGCTGCGTCATCGCCGCGCCGACGAGCAGCCCACCGTTCGAGCCGCCCCCGATCGCGAGCTTCGCGGGCGCGGTGTAGCCCTCCGCGATGAGATACTGGGCCGCGGCGATGAAGTCGTCGAACACGTTCTGTTTCTTCCCGAGCATCCCCGCATGGTGCCACTCCTCGCCGTACTCGGCGCCGCCGCGCAACACCGGCTGCGCGTAGATCCCTCCCAGCTCGAGCCACACCAGGACGCCGATCGAGAACGCCGGCGTCATGTTGACGTTGAATCCGCCGTAGCCGTAGAGGTACGTCGGGTTCGCACCGTCCCGGCGCAGCCCCTTCTTGTAGGTGAGGAACATGGGGACCCGTGTACCGTCCTTACTCCGGTAGAACACCTGCACCGTCTCGTAGCCCGACGGGTCGAAAGCGATCTCCGGCGCCTTGAAAACACTCGTCTGCCCCGTGGTGAAGTCGTGTCGGAAGATCGTGGTCGGGTAGAGGAACGACGTGAAGGCGTAGAACATCTCGGTATCGTGTCGCTCGCCGCTCACCTGGATGATCGCGCCGAGCCCGGGCAGGGCGATGTTCCCCCCGTTCGTCCCGACGGGGCGGCCGTCGAGCGCCACGAGGCGCAGCCGGGAGTGCGCGTCATGGAGGTAGCGCGCCACGAACGTGTCGTGGATGATCTGCACCCCTTCGAGCACGTCTTCTGCTTGGGGAATGACTTCCCGCCAGCCAGTCCGTTCGGGGTGCCGTGTGTCGATCGCGATCACGCGCTTCTTCGGCGCATCCAAGTCGGTGGCGAAGTAAAAGACCGGCCCGTCGTTCCCGAGGAAATCATACCCGGCGTCGAAGTCGTCGAGCAGCCGCACGACCGGGCCGTCGAGCTTAGGCTGCTGTGGATCGCCGAGGGTCTGGTAGTAAACTCGATTGCGCCGGTCGGTGCCGAGCCACACCGAGAACACCAGGTAGCGACCGTCGGCGCTGACATCGGAGGCGAAGCCCCAGTCGGGTTGGTCGGGGCGCTCGTAGATGAGCTGGTCCGCCGCCTGCTCGGTGCCGAGGCGGTGGTAATAAACCTTCTGGTCGCGATTCAGGGCCAGCAGCGGATCGCCGCCCGCGGCGGGCTCGGGGTAGCGGCTGTAGAAGAATCCTGCGCCGTCGTGCGTCCAGGCCGCGCCGGAGAACTTGATCCATTTCAGATGGTCGGGGCGGTCGCGGCGCGTGGCGACTTCTCGGACGCGAAACTCCTGCCAATCCGATCCGCTCCCTGACGTGCTGTACAGCAGCAGGCGTCCGTCTTCGGAGAGGGCGAGGGTCGAGAGCGCCACCGTGCCGTCGGCCGAGAGCGTATTGGGATCGAGCAGCTGCTCGGGCTCGGCGCTGAGGCTCGCTTGCGTGTACAGGACGGCCTGGTTCTGGAGCCCCGAGTTCTTGAAGAAGAAGTAGCGCCCGCCCTTTTTGAACGGCGCGCCGTACTTCGGGTAGTCCCACAGCGCCGTGAGCCGGCGACGGATCCATTCGCGCTCGGGGATCTGGGCCAAATAACCCAGGGTGACCTTGTTCTCCGCTTGGACCCAGGCCGCGGTCTCGGGGGCGTCCACGTCCTCCAGCCAGCGGTAGGGGTCGGCTACCTTCGTGCCATGGTAGTCGTCCACCACGTCCCCCTTGCGGGTCGGCGGGTACTGAAGGGGCACCGTTTGCGCGTCGAGCGTCGAAGTCATCACGAGAACCAGCAAAGGAAGGGCAGTACGTAGGAACATGGCGCGTAAACGTGGCCACGCGCGCGGTTTTGGGGTAGGGGGGCGATCCGCCCCCGGCGTTACCGTGGCGCGGTGCACGCCTTCCGAGGGGGACTGGACGCGGCGCGCGTCGTTCTTGGCGAGCGCTTCGGTCACGCGCGTTTCCGCGTGCACCAGCTCAAGGTCCTCGGTCCGCTGCTCGCCGGACGGAGCGTGCTCGCCGTCCTGCCGACCGGGGCCGGGAAGTCGCTCTGCTTTCAGGTACCCGCTTTACTCGCGAACGGGCTCACCCTCGTCGTGTCGCCGTTGATCTCGTTGATGCAGGATCAGGTTGCGACTCTGCGGCGGCACGGTATTGCCGCGGCGTTTTTGAACAGCCAGCTCGACGCCGAGCAGCGACGCCGCGTCGAGCACGCCACGGTGGCCGGTCAGGTGGCGCTGCTGTACTGCGCGCCGGAGCGACTCGCGTCGCTCGTGCACTTGCTCGGGGCGGCTGCGGTTCCCGTGTCATTGCTCGCCGTGGACGAAGCGCACTGCATTGTCCAATGGGGAAACGATTTCCGGCCGGTCTATCGCCGGCTCGGCGCCTTCCGGGCCGCCCTCGGCGACCCGCCGACTATCGCCCTCACCGGCAGCGCCACGCCCGCGGCAAGGGCCGACATCCTGCGCGTCCTGCGTCTCCCCGGTGCCGAGGTCGTCGTCACGTCGTTCGACCGCCCCAATCTGGCGTTCGCCGTGGAGCGGGTATCGACCGATCGCGAGCGGTTCCGGCGCCTCCGAGCATTGGTGCGTGAGGTCGCCGGAGCGGCGATCGTGTACACACCCACACGGCGCCTCACCGAGCTGGTGACGCGTGCGCTGCTGCGCGCCGGCGTGCGCGCCGCCCCGTACCACGCCGGACTCACCCCGACGATCCGCGCCCGAGTGCTGCGCGCATTCCTCGGCGATCGCATCGGTGTGGTCGTGGCCACGTCGGCGTTCGGCATGGGGATCGACAAGCCCGATGTGCGGCGCGTGATCCACTGGGGTCCGCCGCGGACGCTCGAGGCCTATTACCAGGAGGCCGGCCGCGCGGGACGGGACGGGCAGCCGGCGGAGTGCCGCCTCCTGTGGCGTCGGCGGGACCTCATCTGGGCGGGGGCCGACCTCGCCCCGGCGATGCGGCGCTACGTGAAGGCTCGGCGCTGCCGGCGGCGCATGCTGCTCGAGTACTTCGGGGAGAGACTGGTACGGTGCGGTGGGTGTGATATGTGCGGATAACCTCCACAACCTCCACCAACCTCCCCCATCGTCTCTTATATTTCCCCCCATGCACGATTCGCTCTACTTCTCCGACCACCACCTGCAAGTCCGGGACATGGTTCGGGACTTCGCGCAGAACGTCGTGAAGCCCACCGCCCGCCAGTACGACCTCGAGAGCCGCTTCCCCTGGGACAACGTCAAGCAGATGGCCGACCTCGGCCTGTTCGGGATCCCGTGGCCCGAGGAGCTCGGGGGATCGGGAATGGACTACTTGTCGTACATCACGGTCATCCACGAGCTCGCGAAGGTCGACGCGAGCCACGCGATCACCGTGAGCGCCCACACGACGCTCGGCACCTCGCCGATCGTGGACTTCGGCACCGAGGCGCAGAAAAAAGCCTTCGTCCCGCTCCTCGCGGCAGGCAAGGTGCTCGGCGGCTTCGGGCTCACGGAGCCCGGGGCCGGGTCGGACGCCGGCGGGACTAAGACCGTCGCGGTCGACAAGGGCGATCACTACGTCCTGAACGGCTCCAAGATCTTCATCACGCACGCCGGAGTCGGGGAGATCTTTGCGGTCACCGCGCGCACCGACCCGACCGCCAAACGCACGCACGGCATCACGGCGTTCATCGTCACCAAGGACACCTGCGATCTCGCCGAGGCCAAGCGGGTCGGCATCGGCCACGCCGCAGCGCTGCCCAAGTGCGCGGGGGTGGTAGCGGGGAAGAAGGAAGACAAACTCGGCTGGCGCGCGTCCGACACGCGCGAGCTGATCTTCCAGGACGCGGTGGTGCCGAAGGAAAACGTGCTCGGCCCCGTGAATAACGGCTTCCGGCAATTCCTGCACACGCTCGACGGCGGACGGATCGGGATCGCGGCACTGTCGCTCGGCATCGCCGAAGGCGCGTTCGAGGAATGTCTCGCGTACACGTCCACCCGCAAGCAGTTCGGGAAGCCGGTCGCGAGCTTCCAAGGCGTGCACTTTGCGCTCGCCGATCTGGCGACCGAGATCGAGGCCGCCAAGCAGCTCGTGTACCACGCCGCCTGGCTCAAGCAGCACGGGCATCCGTTCAAGCAGGAGGCGGCGATGGCGAAGCTGTACGCCTCCGAGCTGTGCATGCGGGCCACGACGAAGGCCGTGCAGCTGCACGGCGGCTACGGCTACACCACCGAGTATCCCGTCGAGCGGATGATGCGGGACGCCAAGATCTGCGAGATCGGCGAGGGAACGAGCGAGATTCAGCGCATCGTAATCGCGCGGCAGTTGTTGGGCAGTCTGATTGATTGACGTAACTGCTCGCTCTTCCTACATTTACCGTATGCATTGGTCTTTGGCGCCTCTCAGCCGCCTGCCCAATCGATTCATCTCTCCGCCCAAGCTTCCGGGCGTTTTGAGCTATTGCTGGGATAACCATAGGCTCCCGAACGGCTGTTTCCCGTCCGGGCGCGAGGGTAACTGCTTTGAAGCGCGAGATTCTCATCAGCGGGAGCCCGCGGGAAACCCGCGTGGCGATCCTGGAGGACGACCGTCTTGTTGAGCTCCTGGTCGATCGTCCCGACACCCGCCGCTCGGTGGGTGACATCTACCTCGGCAAGGTCGAAGCCGTCCTGCCGGGGATTCAAGCCGCTTTCGTCGACATCGGCGCCGAAAAGAGCGCCTTCCTCCACGCCTCGGACCTGATCGAGTCGGAAGAGGACGAGGAGCCCGGTGAACGGGCCGATGACGACAACGGGAACAGCAACGGGGGCGGTAACGGAGGGGGCGGCGGTCGCGGCTCCCGCCGCAAAGATCCCAACATCGGCGACGAGCTGAAACGCGGCGAGACCAAGCTCGTTCAGGTCATCAAGGAGTCCATCGGTACCAAGGGACCGCGCGTCACCGCGCAGGTCTCGCTCGCCGGGCGATTCCTCGTGTACATGCCGTTCGCGTCGAAGGTCGGCGTCTCCCGCAAGATCGAAGCTCGCGACGTGCGCGCCAAGCTGCGCGAGATGGTGTCGAAGCTCGTCCCCAAGGATGCCGGTGGTTGGATCATCCGCACCGTCGCCGACGACCTCACGGAAGCGAGCTGCAAGCGCGAGATCGAGCATCTCCACGGTCTCTGGAAGAAGATCAAGCGCAAATCGCAGTCGGTGCGCGCCCCGGCCCTGATCCAGCGCGAGACGAGTCTCACGCGCGGCATCGTGCGCGATCTGTTCAGTGACAAGATCGACTCCCTGCTCGTCGACTCGAAGCAGCTCTACAACGAGATCGAGCAGTACTTGAAGCAGATCGACCCCGAGTTGCTGTCGCGCGTCAAGTCGTACCAGGCCGAGACGCCGCTGTTCGACGAATACGACATCGAGGCGGAGATCCGGAATCTCTTCAAGCAGCGGGTCGACCTCCCGACCGGCGGCTACCTCATCATCCAGCCGACCGAAGCCTTGATCTCGATCGACGTGAACACGGGGCGCTACACCGGCAAGAAGGATCCCGAGAGCACCATCTTCAAGACCAACATCGAGGCCGCCCGCGAAGTGGCGCGGCAGCTGCGCCTGCGTGACATCGGCGGCATCATCGTGGTCGACTTCATCGACATGGAGACCCGGGGCAATCGTGACAAGGTGTTGCAGGAACTGCGGGCGCATCTGGGGCGGGACCGGGCGCGGACCAAAGCGTTCGCCGTCTCGGAGCTCGGCCTGATCGAGATGACTCGGCAGCGCGTCCGGCCCTCGTTGTGGCAGTCGATGACCACGGACTGCCCCACGTGCAACGGCACCGGTCGCGTGTTCCGGCCCGAAGTCGTGGTGCGGCGGATGGAGCGCTCGCTGAAGCGCGCCGGGGCCGACCACAAAGAGCGCCAGCTCGCGGTGCGGCTGCACCCCGAGGTCGCGCTGTACCTCGTGGAGCAGGAGCCTAACTTCTTACGACAGTTGGAGAAGCAGACGGGACTCGAGCTCGAGGTGCGCGACGACCCGATGATGCGGCTCGATGAGTTCCGGATGATGGCGAAGCCGGCGGGTCGCGACGTCACGGAACAGTACGCAGTGGCGTAGGTGGTGAAAGGTTTATGAAGGTTGGTGGAGGTTGGTGAAGGTGACCTCCAGAACCTCCACCATCCTCCGCAACCTTGACTATGTCCATGCCCCCATTTAGGTTCCGCGACCCATGACCTACGCCATTTTCACGACCGGCGGACAACAGTTCCGCGCCGAAGAAGGCGTCACCATCAAGGTGCCGTTGCTCGCCGCCGAGCCGGGGAGCAAGGTCACCTTCGACCGTGTGCTGCTCGCGTCCGACGGCAAGAACATCGAGACCGGGAAACCGACCGTCAAAGGCGCGAAGGTCACCGCGGAGGTGGTGCGGCACGGCAAGGGCAAGAAGATCCGCATCTTCCGCTTCGCGCGCCGCACCGGGTATCGCCGCAAAGCGGGGCATCGCCAGGATTTCACCGAAGTGAAAATCGCCGACGTGAAGGTCGGCTGAGGCACTTATGGCTCACAAGAAAGGCGTCGGCTCTTCGCGCAACGGCCGCGACTCGAACCCCAAGTACCTGGGCGTCAAACGGTACGGGGGCGAGTTCGTGACGGCGGGGAGCATCATCGTGATCCAGCGCGGCACCAAGTTCCATCCGGGCAAGAACGTGCGCCGCGCGTCGAACGACAGCCTCTTCTCCGTGGTCGACGGCCACGTGAAGTTCGAGCATAAGGACAAGAAGCGGCAGCAGATCAGCGTGTATCCGGTGGCGGCGAAGAACTAGGGCGGTAAGGGGCGGTAGGAGGCGGTAAGAGGGCGGTAGGAGGTAACCCCACCGCCCGTTTTTTTGCCAACGTTTGAGCTCGTTAGGTTAGGTCGGGGACCGTGCAGCGCGAAGGTTCAGTATGTGATGCCTTACGAGCGTTTCGCAGCCTGGAAGATCTGTGATGAACTCGCGCTCGAGGTGTATCGGGTCACACGTTCATTCCCAAAGCACGAGCTGTACGGTCTGACCTCTCAAGCGCGACGTGCCGCGTTCTCTGCTCCAGTAAACATTGCTGAAGGTTCTGCGAAGCCGGGCGCGGCCGAGTTCTGCCGGTTTCTCAACATTTCTATCGGGTCTCTCTCCGAACTCGCCTACACCCTGCAGTTTTGCAAAAAACTCGAGCTTCTGCCGGAACCCGAGTATCTGCGTCTCGAAGACCTGCGTCGACGAGCCGGGTTTCTGACGTGGAGGCTGTACCAGGCAATCCGGAAGCAGAAGCGGTAGAGGTCGTTTACCGCCCTCTACCGCCCCATACCGCCTCCTACCGCACTAGTACTTAGGCGGGAGTGTTCTGTATCTCTCCAACAACTCCGTCTGCCGGCTGCGCAACGGAATCTCCTTGCCACGAATGAGCACGTGTTCGACCCCCGTCGACAGCTCGAACGGATCGCCGCTCCACACCACCAGGTTCGCCACTTTGCCGGCATCGAGCGATCCATATTGGCCGGCCACGCCGAACGTCTCGGCGGGAGTGAGCGTCACGGCACGGAGAGCTTGATCCCACGTCATGCCGAACGACACGGCGTTGCCCGCCTGCTGGCGGATGCGGCGCGAGTAGTGCGTCTCGGTTTCGAGCAGCGAGACCTTCACCCCCGCCTTGGCGAGCAACGCCGCGTTCTCGTAGCGGATGCCGAGCGCGTCGTACGACGGGATGTTGTCCATCGGTTCGACCAGCACCGGCACGCCCGCCGCCGCGATGTCGGCCGCGATCTCCCAGCCTTCGGCGGCGCCGGCGAGAATCAGCTTGAGCTTGTACTCCCGGCCGATCCGCAGCGCCGTGCGAATGTCGCTCGCCCGATTGGCGTAAGCGATCAGCGGCAGCTGGCCCCGCAACACCGGGAGCAGCGCCTCGAGCTCAGCGGCGGGGGCGGCGAGCTGCTGCATTTGGGCGCGGGAGTAGTCGGCCTTGCGGCGGCCGTACTCGAGCGCGTCATTGAAGACGCGGCGCAGCCGGCCCGCCGCGCCGGCGCGCGAGCTGCCGCCCGCGCCTTTACTGCCCTCCGACATGTCCACCACGATCCCGACGGGCGACTTGACGAGCATCTGCTCGATGGTGGCGCCGTCGAGATCGATCAGCACCGCCTGTCCCTCGATCCACCCGCTGGCCGGCGCCGCGAGTGTGGTCGTGACACCTTCCACTCGCGTCACGGGGATGAGCTGCGACGCGGGATTGATGCCTTCGGCGACGTTGAACGACGCCGCGATGTCACTGCCGCGCTGCACCGCTTCGTTGTCGTTCGGTACCAGGGTGATCTCGGTGAGCCCCATCTGGCCGGCGCCGTCGATCAATCCGGGCGTCACCCACTTGCCCGTGGCGTCGATCTTGGTGGCGTCGCTGGGCACCGTGACGTTGGCGCCGACCGCGACGATGTGGCCGTCACGGATCAGAACCGTCCCGTGCTCGATCTTCGGGCCGGACACCGGATAGACCGTTCCACCCGTGACCGCGATGGTCTGGGCCAGCAGGAACGCGATCATCGGTCGCTCCCGGGGGCGGGTTCTTGCCCCAGCTCGAAATCGGACCGCGGCTGGTGCGCCGGATCGTTCCGGTCGTAGACCAGCCAGCCGTCATTGTAGACCTGCAGCGTCTTGGCGTAGACGGAGAAGGGATCGGCGCTCCAGAGCACGACGTCCGCCATCTTGCCGGGCTCGAGCGTGCCGGTGATCGAGTCGATGCCCAGCACCCACGCCGCATTGGCCGTCATCCAGCGCAGCGCCTGGTCGCGCGTAATCGGGATGCCGGCCCGAATCCCCGCATACATCGCCTTGGCCACTTCCTGGTTGAGCCGCTGGATGCCGCCGGGATCGTCCGAGTGGATGGTCGCCCGGGCGCCCGCCTGCTGCACCAGCGCCAGATTCTGTTGCACGCCGTCCATCGCCTCTTCCTTGAATCCCCACCAGTCCGCCCACATCGCCGCCGCCACGCCGTTCGCCGCCAGTAAATCGCCGACCTTGTACGCTTCGACGGCGTGGTGGAACGCGCGGATGTGGAACCCGAACTCCCGGGCCAGGTCTATCATCTGCGCCATCTCGTCGCCGCGATAGCAGTGGTTCTGCACCAGGATATGGCCGCGCAACACCTCGGCCAGCGTCTCGAGCCGCAGATCGCGGGCCGGCGGATCGCCCTGATGATCGCTGTTCCATTTGTCCCAGCGGCGACGGTAGCCCTCGGCGGAGATGAACGCGGCGCGATAGCCCGCCATGTTCCCCATGCGGGTCGAAGGGCCGCCGCGATTGCCGTAGACGCGCTTGGGGTTCTCCCCGCACGCCATCTTCAAGCCGTACGGCGCGCCGGGAAACTTCATGCCCTGCACGGTGCGGGACGGGACGAGCTTCAGCACCGCCGAGCGGCCGCCGATCAGGTTCGCGGAACCGGGCAGCGCCTGGATGGTGGTGACCCCGCCCGCGATCGCGAGCGGAATCTGCGGATCCTGTGGCCAGAATGAATGCTCGGCCCACACCTCGGCGGTCACCGGGTTCGTGGCTTCGTTGCCATCGGACTCGGCGTCGGTGGCGGGGGCCGCGTACACGCCGACATGCGAGTGCACGTCGATGATGCCGGGCGTCACGAACTTGCCCGTGCCGTCCACCACGACGGCGTCGGCGGGCGCCTGCACGCTCGTGCCGACCGCGACGATGCGGCCGTCCTTGAACAGAATCGAACCGTTCTGAATCTCCTGGTTCGTAGCGGTCATGATCGTCGCGTTCTTGATCAGGACCGGCGGGTTGGGATGCCGCTGGTAGGTCGACGGATACTGCGGCCG
>WNFX01002552.1_pt1 | contig 18411 bp, 16 predicted proteins | sample 5400111 | NCBI WGS metagenome assembly WNFX01 (sample SAMN13153363, study PRJNA577476) | soil metagenome | isolation source: 40 cm soil or saprolite under grassland replicate 1 | place: USA:California | collected 2016-06-15 | reverse complement strand
TTGTGGCGGGTGCACTCTTTTCGGCGCTCGGGGAAACCGCAGTGGATTTGTTTCGAGCCACCAGCAATCGCGGCCTGGAAACTTACGGCTCATACCTCGTTCAATGGAAGGTACTGGAACACATTAAACAGCGTGGTTGTCACTGGTATAACTTGAGCGGTATCAATCCTGCTGGGAACCCAGGAGGCTACCAATTCAAGTCACAATTGGCCGGTAAAAATGGACGCGATGTTTACTTTTTGGGACCATTCGATGCTTATCCGAACGCTGCCTTGAGGTTGCTCACCTCTGTCGGGGAACGGTTGAGAGCCACCGTCAAGGGACGCCGCGAGTCCCGACCTAGTCTGGCAACCGCGCGTAGTTCGAATGGTCAGTGAGAACAAAACCAACATCATAGAGATCACTCCGATAGTCCCTCGCCCCTGCCAACCAATACCACGCCGGATGATGTTGGGAAGTAGCCCTAGTTTTGCGTGTTTTTGGTTAAGCCGATGTAGCTCAATAGCAGAGCGGGTGATCTGTAATCAGCAGATGGAGTGTTCAAATCCTCCCGGTGTAACTGTTTTAACGATTTACGCTATAACGAAGCGAAAGCCTTTGGCGGTAGCATGAATTACGTTCTTATAACGCCTGCGCACAATGAGGCTGCTTTCATTGAAAAGACCCTTGCCTCTATGGTCGCGCAGACGCGGTTGCCTGAGCGCTGGGTCATCGTGGACGATGGTTCAACGGATTGCACCGCGAAGATAGTTGAGAAGTATGTCACTCGATTTCCATGGATCGAACTGGTCCAACGCCCTCAACGTTTGGATCGAAGCTTCGCTGCAAAAGTTCACGCATTTAACGCAGGATTCGAAGTCATTCGATCGCTGCCGTTTGATGTAATCGGAAATCTGGACGCAGACTTGTCGTTCGATCCGGATTATTTGGAGTTTCTGATGAGGAAATTCTCCGACGATCCCAAGCTTGGTGTTGCTGGGACCCCATTTACTGAGGACAGTGGTTATGATTCGGCCAGAGACAGCTTCGAAGGCGAGAACCACGTCGCTGGCGGATGCCAGCTTTTTCGACGCCAGTGTTTTGAGGATGTGGGCAGCTATGTCCCGAACCCTGCGGGCGGGATCGACTGGATCGCAGTCACTACAGCACGGATGAGGGGATGGAGAACGCGATGCTTCCCCGAAAAACGGTTTCATCATTACCGGACTCTCGGCACAGCGGGAAGATGTAATTGGGCAGCAAGCTTTTCGTACGGCGAAAAGGATTATTATTTGGGCGGTTCACCTTTGTGGCAGCTCTTTCGTGTAGCCTACCGTGCTACAAAGCAGCCGCGCGATGGCGCGGCTCTCCTTGCCGGTTACTGTTGGGCAGCCACCCGAAGGATGAGACGACCCGTCTCCCGTGAACTGATGCGGTTTCACCGTCGCGAACAGATGGAAAAGCTGAGAGCTATCTTCCGCGTGATCCTCAGATTTAAAAAGGTGGACAGTTTTCGCGTAGTAACGGAACGAAGACACTCTGGATAAGAATCCCGCTACTGGCCATCGGTCCTGTCCTCTGGTTCAGACGCAATTATCCTCTCATTAGCTCAATCGGCAAAATGACTATTACAGAGAACGGCCCATTTTGCCGCGAATACATGTCACGGTGCATTGTAAAATATGCCAGCGCTACCGATGGCTTTGGATCCATTGGGACAACTCCAAAGCTTTTTGGAAGTCAATTTGGGAAAACTCGGGCGAGATTCGGGAGAGCAGTTGAAAAATTACGGAGTGAGTTATGAAGTGTAAAGGTGTGGAACCCGCTGGACTAACTTGTTTGGTGGAGGGGTTTCTTTCCGCTCCACGAGCGAAACAGCCCGAGATTTTTGCAGTGCTCACGGCCAAGTTTCATGATGCGATCGATGCTGGCCGGTTCGATGAAATTGCGGCCGGGCTTCGACGGGTCGTTCTGCCGACGCTCGGCTACACTCATGCGCAATCGCTCTATCGGATTCGGCGGGAATTGCAAGGTAAAGGCCTCCGCTTACCCCAAAAAACCAGGCTGGCCGTGTTGGGAAGCTATACGGCAAAGCAGCTCGTCAGCTTTATCGATCTTCACCTGTTTTCGGCAGGGGTCGATGCGGAGATATACGAAGGCGAATACGGGGTGTTCCGACAAGAAATCCTGGACCCTGGATCGGGGCTGCACGAGTTCTCCCCACAAATCCTGTTTCTGGCCACAAATTGGAGGGACCTAGCGCACCGCCCTCACTTTGGGAACGATCGGGCTGAGGTTGCCCGTGTGATCGAGGCCGAGCAGCTCGATTGGTCTCTGTTGTGGCAAACCGCGCATGAAAGGTTCGGCTGCCAGGTGCTCCAAAATAATTTCACAGTTCCCGGTTGGCGCTCTTTTGCCAATTATGAGCTGCGCCACCCCGGCAGCTTTTCCAGATACATCACGTTAATGAACCAGTCGATGCTGGACGCCACCCCTCCATTTGTGACGATTCATGATGTGGACCATCTTGCGACGCTTTGGGGACGCTGGAGGTGGGAGGATCCGCGTTTCTTCTATCAGGCGAAGCTACCGTGCGATCCAGAGTGTTTGGTGGACTACGGCCATAGTGTGGCTTCGATAGTCGGTGCCCAGTTGGGCCTCGCCAAGAAATGCCTGGTTTTAGATTTGGATAACACACTGTGGGGCGGAGTGATCGGGGACGATGGCTTGGGGGGCATCCGGCTTGGACAAGGCGACCCCGAGGGAGAGGCGTTCCTCGACTTTCAAACATACATAAAAAACCTGCGGCTCCGCGGCGTGCTTCTGGCCGTCTGTTCCACGAACCGCGAGGAAGAAGCGTTAGAAGTTTTTGAAAAGCATCCAGAAATGGTGCTCCGCCGCGAGGACATTTCATGTTTCGTGGCGAACTGGAACGACAAGGCAAGCAACCTCCGTACCATCGCCAAGACATTAAATGTCGGCTTGGACGCACTGGTTTTCGTGGATGACAACCCGGCCGAAAGAGCTGTTGTACGACAGCTTGCTCCCGAAGTGGCCGTGCCCGAGTTGCCGGAGGACGCGACGGGCTATGTAAAAGCACTCGAAGATCACCGTTATTTTCAAGTGCTTTCAATAGGGGCGGAGGACCTTCGACGCGTCGACTATTATCGTGCGGATACCATGCGTCGCAGTGCACAGGTTTCTGCTCGTGATTTGCAGACATTCTTGCAATCCTTGGACATGGTCGCCCAAGTCCGCCCGATTACCCCTATCACCCTAGAGCGCAGTGTCCAACTTATCCAGCGCTCAAACCAATTTAACCTAACTACGCGCCGCCGTTCGGTTGCTGAGTTGTCAGCCCTGCTGCCGGACAAGGCCTGGGTCACCCGAAGCTTCTCGCTGACGGATAGGTTCGGCGACAATGGTCTGATCAGCGTTGTGCTAGCCCGTGTGCTGGAGGACGTCCTAGAAATCGACACTTGGGTGATGAGCTGCCGGGTGCTGAAACGCGGCGTGGAGCAATGCCTGCTGAATCATCTCTGTCTTCTAGCCAACGAACTCGGATTGAAGGCGGTCCGCGGGGAGTATATCCCGACCTCCAAAAATGAACTGGTGCGAGACCATTATGCGAGGCTTGGGTTCACTACAATGAAAAATGGAACAGGCGGGACAATCTGTTGGGAGCTGAAACTTACTCAGGGTTGGCGGCCGCTGCCGCACTTTATTACGGAGAGAACGAACAATGGAACAATTAAGGAATGAGGCAGAGCAAATATTTCGGGATGTGTTTGGCGACAGCCGACTCGAACTGCGCGAGGACATGAGGGCCAAGGACGTCCCGGGGTGGGATTCGCTGGCCCATCTAAATCTGGTTATCGCAATGGAGAAGCGATTGGGGATTAGGTTTTCCAACGTCGAGATCTCACTGCTTAAGGAGGATGGGCAGACAATCGGCACGTTGCTCGAACTGATAAGGCTGAAGCGGAACTAGGGAGGCGTCATGAAATTCCATCATGTCGGACTGCTGTGCAACACGCTGACAGCAGGCAGATCAGGCCTAGAGGCGTTGCTCGGCCCCATTGCGTGGACCCAAATTTTCGAGGACACCATTCAGCAGGTTTCTGTTCAGTTTGGTAGTGATTCATCTGGGATCCGATATGAGCTTATCGCGCCAACGACTGAGAGCTCGCCAGTCAGGACATCTTTGTGTCAGGGGAAAAACATCCTCAACCATGTGGCTTACTTAGTTCCTTCGTTGGATGAGCATGCTGCCAGGCTGCGTCAAGCTGACTGTTTGCCAGTCACCCAACCGCAACCCGCAGTCGCATTTCGGGGTGCGCGTATTCAGTTCTTTTTTTCACCACTGATGTGCCTTTTAGAATTGATAGAGGATACTGCTGGAGCATGAACATCCCCCTGCATGTTTCTAGCATCGTTTGGGTGTGTGCACGCCGATGGAAAGCGAGGATCCGTGGGAACACGGCGCGGAATGGCGATCATCGCCCAACCGTGTGGTATCCGAATCCATCGCTGCGCTCGGGTTTCTTCCCAGCAAAGCTGTCTTTTCCGGGTGAATTTCCTAATGCACGATAAATCGGTTAACCCCGTCGAGGACCGAGCAGAGATAGTAAAGGTGCCATGATGGGGTCCGATGAGACCTCCCTCTCTAATTCCGGCTGAGTCTTACCGGTTGTCTGGGCGCGGGGTTTGGAACCGCCTCTTACAACTGCTAGCCCGCTCCGCGCCGGGGACCAAGAGCTTGCGCGTGTGGTTGCACCGGCTTCGAGGTGTAAAGATAGGAACAGGAGTGGCCATTGGCTACGATGTCATCCTTGAAACCCAATTCCCCTCCCTTATCACCCTTGGAGATCGGTGCTTCGTGGGAATCAGAACGTGCATCATCGCCCATTTCAAGGAGACGACTGGCGTGACGATCGAGGAAGACGTATTCCTCGGCCCAGGAGTCTTTGTCTTGCCGGGTGTTACAATCGGTCGAGGCTCAGTGGTGACAGCTGGAAGCGTGGTAACGGCCTCGGTACCTCCCATGACGGTGGTCCAGGGCAATCCGGCAAAACCAGTTGCCCGAGCAGGAATTCCGCTTGTAGACGATAACTTGGAGTTAAGGGAGTTTTTAAAGCAGGTTACGCCGATCCACTGATTTGTTATCCGTACGTTGGATGCATAGTCACGATCTCGTCTCTCTGAATCAAAGTGTCATCTACGGAAAGAGGTGTGAGCCGCGATGGTTACTAAACGTCGTGATCAAAAGGTCTCTCTATGGATCTTGGCGTCGCTGACGACGCGAGTATACACACTGGGCGCGATAAGTTAAGGAACGGCTAGGCATCTAATATTGGCGCGTGAGGCAGCTTATGACATCGTCGATTGACGGGCGCAACGGAGCACGTTTCGTCATGAGGAAGCAAGAAGCGATACTGTTAAATCACGGTGGCCTATCGGTAGAACCCAAGAAGATCGCCAGAATACTGGACTTCTTCGGGGTGCCTTCGCGTGCTTTGACGATAGCGGAGTTTTTGGCTCACAGTGGCGCGGGCAGGAAAAGCTCCAAGTACTGCAGACTTATCTGCTCGCCAGGTACCTTCTTGCGATTGATTGAAGGCCTAGAATGCGATCCAAGTTGCATGCAATCCTGGGAGCAAGTTCATTCGGCGTTCGTATACGGAGGAGATGACTCTGAAATGTCGCAGAAGCTGGTACGCAGAGTAACTGGAGATAACGGTGCCGTAATCTGCAAGGTCAATCCTAGCGTTGGAGATGCTGCGGTGTCGGATCATTTAGACGACTTTTGCGGGGTGATGGCCGGCCTGCGAGTCACTGCGTTCAGGACGAACTCAAAAGATAATTTCGTTCTGAAAACGACTAAGGCGGATCTGGTCAACGTTATTTCACGCAATGATGGCGCGACATTTTCGAAGCTTCATTACAAGGGCGTGCCTGTCTTCCTTTCAACGTCTGGAAAAATTGTCGATATCGACGCGGAACTGACGTCGCAAAATTTTGATGTGCGAGAACACTTCCTCAGCGCAGTGCCTCTTGTTCTTTACGTTAAATGGGCCTTCGCCGAGACCTGCTGGAGTGCTCCAGAAACAAGCGCCTGTTTGGTGATCGATGATCCTGTGTTGAGGTCCAGGTACGGCTTTGTGAATTTTCAGGAGCTCCTGTCGCTCATGAAGCGGCACAAGTTTTCTACAAACATCGCATTCATCCCGTGCAACTGGCGAAGGAGCGCTCCAGAAGTTGCTCGACTGTTTAAAGAAAACCCTCAAAATTACTCAGTTTCAGTTCACGGCTGCGATCACACTCGGGCAGAGTTCGGCAGCTCTGACCGGCAGCGTCTCTACTGGAAGACCCAACAAGCGCTCGAGTGGATGAATCGTCACGAATCTATTACCAGAATTCGTCATGATCGAGTTATGGTATTTCCTCAGGGTATTTTTTCGGAAGCTGCTATGAATGCGCTAAAGCGGACCGATCTTATCGCAGCGGTCAATAATGACATCGTTTCTGCGGGCCCGCATCGGCCCGCAGTCCCTCTTTCCGATGTGTGGGACGTTGCAGTTATGCGCTACGGGTTTCCCCTCTTTACCCGGCGGTATCCATGGGAGGGGATCGAAAATTTTGCTTTCGACGCTCTGTTGGGTAAACCGGCAATAATCGTGATCCATCATGATTATTGCAATGATCATTGCTCGCGCCTAATCGACTTTATCGAGCACTTGAATGCGTTGAAACATCCACCGACCTGGCAAAGCTTGGGTGAGGTTGTGAAGCGTAGTTGCCGTCAAAGGGAACTGTCGTCGGGCGACGTGGAAATTGAGATGTACGCCGCTGAGTTGCGACTTGAGAATCGCTCCGAGCAGCCAAAGCGTTTCTTAATTAGAAGGCGGGAGCATGAGCCTTCAGCTACTCGCGAGATCTCCGCGGGATCTGGTCCGATAGCCTGGAATTCTGTGAATGGCTACGTTAATTTTGAAATCGAGTTGAGGTCCGGCGAGAGCAAGCTAGTCAGCATAAGATTTCATGAACTCGGCAGAAATAGTGAGAACGAAGATAATCTACCCTACAGGTTTAAGGCGATGCTGAGACGTTACCTCTGTGAGATCCGGGATAACTATGTTGTGACAAGCAAGCACCGCCTTTTGAATCTATTTAGCGGTTCCGAGGACTGATGACAGAGGACAGAGGAACCATGGAGACTATGCAGCTGACGGACACTGTTTCCAATGTCCTAACCAATTTCACAAAGTGGCTGGACGAGTACGGTGAGATTTCATGGGACCACCAAAGCTTTTTCGCCGGCCCTGTTGGTGGTCGCGCCAAGTCACTTTACTACCGTAACCGGATCCTCGGAACCGCGGGCGTTGCTCCGATGATTTTTTGTGAAGCATTCCTGCCATCTGCGCGGCGACTATTTCATCACCGCATTCGGTTCCCGATCGCCGACGCGCATTATGCGATGGGTTTCGCTTTCCTCTATCAGGCCACTTCAAATCCGGCGTATCTGGAGAGGGCAATCCATTTTCTGAATGTTCTCAAAGCAACCCGTTGCAGCCAATTCAAAGAGTATTGCTGGGGCTATCCCTTCGACTGGGTCTGGCGTGGGGGAACAATTAAGCGAGACACGCCTTTAATTACAACCACGCCTTACGCCTACGAGGCTTTTCTGGAAGCTTACAAACTTTTTGAACGTTGCCTAAGCCAGAGCTCAAAGCTCAGAGAGCAGAAGTCAGAAGACCTGCGACATGAAGCGGCGCAGATTCTCGCGTCAATCGCCCGGCATGCCACGGTGGATATCAAGGACCTTAGAACGTCCGAAACCGCGAGCAGTTGTTCCTATACTCCGTTCGATCCAGGCAAAGTGGTCAATGCTGCTGCCTACCGAGCCTTTCTTTTGACGAGTGCGTCCCGGGTTTTGTCGCAGGATGAATATTGGCCAATAGCGGAGCGGAACCTGAATTTCGTTTTGGAGAATCAGAACCCGAACGGTTCATGGCCGTACGAAGTGGACGGAGTGCGTGACTTTGTCGATCACTTCCACACTTGTTTCGTCATGAAAGCGCTGGCCAAGATCCACGCTCTCACTGGCCATGCGGCAACGCTTGAGGCATTGCGCAAAGGGGTAAGTTATTACCTGAATAATCTCTTCGACGCGGACAGTTTGCCAAAACCGTTCTCGCGCGCCCCGCGCCTGACCGTTTACAAGCGTGAACTTTACGATTGCGCCGAGTGCATCAACCTCTGTATGCTTTTACGTGATCGCTTTCCCGCGCTGGAGAGAACTTTGGAGACGGTCGTTCGAGAAATCCTGGCCAATTGGGTCAAGCGAGACGGCTCCTTTCGGTCGCGACGATTGCATTTGGGTTGGGACAACGTTCCCATGCACCGCTGGGGCCAGTCGCAGATGTTTCGCAGCCTCGCCTTCTATCTCCGTGAATCGATAAGAGCGCGAGCGCAAAGAGATCAGAGATCAGATGTCAGCGATCAGAAAGCAGCTCCCGGAAATCAGATAGCGGAATTCATCCAGAAGTAACAATGCAGATCAAGTCAGCGAAAGATCTTATCGTTTATCAGAAAGCGTACGCACTTGCGATGGAGATTTTTGAGGTAAGTAAAGGCTTTCCTGCGGAGGAAAAGTACTCACTTATCGATCAAATCCGGCGCTCCTCCCGGTCTGTTTGTACGAATCTGCGAGAAGCATGGGCGAAACGCAGGTACGAAGCTCACTTTGTAAGTAAGCTGACCGACGCGGATGGCGAAAATGGTGAGACTGAAACCTGGCTCGACTTCGCCCATGACTGCAGCTATTTGTCGAAGGGTGATCATGCGCTCTTCATTGAAAAACGTCATGAAGTCGGAGCAATGCTCGGAAGCATGATCAGTGATCCTTCTTCATTCATCCTTAGACCGACTTCTGATCTCTGACCTCCGACCTCTGACCTATGTGCGGCATTGCAGGCCAATTTAACTTCGAGCGACGCGAACCAGTGGAGCGCGAGACGATCGTACGGATGGCGCGTTCCATTGCGCATCGCGGGCCGGATGACGAAGGCTTCTTTATTGCCGGCCCAGTTGGCTTGGGGTTCCGGCGGCTATCAATCATCGATCTGGCCGGCGGTCATCAGCCGATGTCAGATGCCGAGGAAACGATTTGGGTAATCTTCAATGGCGAGATTTACAATTACAAAGAACTGCGAGCAGAATTGCAAGGTAAGGGCCATGAGTTTAGGACCAACTCCGACACGGAAGCGATCATTCACGGCTACAAAGAATGGGGAACTGATGTCTTCAATCATCTGAACGGCATGTTTGGTCTCGCCATCTGGGATGTGCATAACGATCGGCTGGTTGTGGCGCGTGACGCCATGGGTATCAAGCTGGTCTATTACCGGCTCGCTCATGGACAGCTCACCTTTGGCTCGGAGATTCGCGCGGTACTCGCAGCTGAAGATGCTGCTCCGCAAGTGGATCCCGCCGCGGTCAATCTTTTCTTGCGATTCCGATACACTCCGTCGCCACATACGATCTTCAAAGGTATCCGCAAACTGGCACCCGGCACACTCCTTGTGGTCGAAAAGGGCAAATGCCGGGAGGAGCGCTGGTATAACTTCATGCCCACTCCGTTCGTCACTCCGAAAAAGGACGAAGAAGCAGTCGAAGAGCTTCTCCACCTCTACAAAGGCGCAGTCCAACGGCATCTGCTGAGCGACGTCCCGGTTGGGATACTGTTGAGCGGCGGTCTCGACTCGGGATTACTTCTGGCGTTGATGAGTGAACATGGTGGGCCATGGCCTGCCTATACCATCGGTTACGGAGCGACATTTCGCGATGACGAGCTACTCGATGCAGCGGAGACGGCATCGGTTGTGGGCGCTCGGCATGTACCGGTGAAGCTTGATCAGAACGAATTCGAAAGGTCGCTGCCAGGGATCGTGGAGTGTCTGGAGGAACCAATTACAGCTTCTTCTATTGTTCCGATGTACTTTGTTTCGCAACGCGCACGCCAGGATGTCAAAGTTGCCCTCATCGGTCAGGGCCCAGACGAGCTCTTCGGTGGTTATAAGCGGCACTTGGGTGTTCACTATGGCGAGTGGTGGCGCGGACTGCCAGGCGGTCTGCGCTCAATGATTGGCTTCGCCGTCAACAGATTGCCGCGAAACGAGATGCTAAAGCGTGGCGTCCGTTCACTGAGTGCTGGGGACCGTTTGAAGCGTTATCAAGATGTTTTTTCACTGGCGCCGGCAGAAACAATAGACGGACTTTTCCGCGAAGATGTTCTTCCAGTGAGAGACTGCCACGAATTGGTCGAGTACTGGGACGCGCTGCGGCCGCAAATGGAGCATACCGACGAGCTCGGAGGCTTTCAGCTACTTGAGGTCCGCTCCTCGCTTCCCGACGAGCTGCTCATGTATGCGGACAAACTCTCCATGGCGCACAGCCTCGAAGTCCGCGTGCCGTATCTCGATCGCACTGTGGTCGAATACGTGCAACGACTCGGCGCCAATTTGAAGGTTCGCAATGGCACGCGCAAATGGCTACACCGCTGGGTGTGCAGGAATTACCTGCCGCCTCGCATCCTAAAGCGGAAGAAACGCGGCTTCGCTGTGAACGTAGTCGATGAATGGTTCCGGTCGTCGTTTAACGGCAAACTTTCTGAACTGCTCTTGGATAAAGATTCCTTGATGTTTGAGCTTCTCAAACCCGAGCCACTGCGAATGCTCTTGGAAAACCATCGCTCAGGCCGACAGGACAACCACAAGCTCCTCTTCAGTCTTGTTATGTTCGAGCAATGGTTGCGGAGAATTCAATTCAATCGAGAACCCCTCGCGCGCAGTAATCGCTTAGCCTTCGGCTAACTCTATTGGTAGCCGAACTTTTAAACGACCTCATGTATCGCCAGACCCGGCCAAGGATCGGCGGTCGTTAGTTGATATCGTAGCATGCTGCTATGAATGCTCAAAAGAATCTGGGACAGACGGAGATTCGTATCGCTGGAGAAACGTGCCAAGTGCCTTCAGCGACAATCTCTGGCCGGACGATTGTAGTGGTCGGAAAGTGGATTCGCATGGCCGCGGTTAAAGACGAGATGGTCATGGAAGGCCAATCCGTTACAAAACCCGAAGCATTCATCGGACAACTCAAGGAGAGTGGACTAAGGGCAGACATACTTACCTTCGTCCAACAGCTTCCGGAGATCACTCCTAAGTTCAGCTATCCATTTATCTGGGATAACGTCGCGGCGGTACACATAACATCTTTCAAGGATTGGTGGGACCATCTTCCTCAAGAATCTAGAAAAAACACGAGACGAGCAGCGAAGCGGGGAGTAGTCGTGAAAATTGTGCCATTCGATGACGAACTGGTCATGGGCGTCCACAAAATTTACAACGAAACACCCGTTCGACAAGGAAGACGTTTCTGGCATTTCGGCAAAGATTTCGATACTGTAAAACGCGAGCTCGCGACATATTTGAGTCGAAGTGAGTTTATTGGTGCTTACCATCATGACCAACTGATCGGCTTCTTAAAGATGGTTCGTGTTAATTGCACTGGCACGTTATTCCACATTCTCACGGCGAATGAGCATCGCGATAAAAAAGCGATGAATGCTTTAATTGCCAAAGCGCTGGAGGTGTGTGAGCAAAGAAGGTTTTCTCACTTCATTTACGGACAATTCGTTTATGGCAATAAAAATCAGAGTTCGTTAGCGGAATTCAAGCGAAGGAACGGCTTCGAGCGAATTGATTTTCCAAGGTACTACGTACCGATCACTGCTAGAGGGCGGGTGTGCGTCCGACTTAAGCTCTATAAAGGCCTTAACGGGCTGCTTCCAGAGCCCCTTCTCCAGACGGTGTTAAAGTGCAGGGCTTGCTGGTATAAGGTCTTATCGGCTGATCGTGATGCGACGAACCGCAAAAGTGTTGCGGACCGATACTGTAGCGACCGGACCACATAAACATCGAATCTAATTGACGCTCTGGGTTTGCTAAAGTTTAAAACTATATTTGGGCCGGTGTAGCTCAACGTCAGAGCAGCTGAATAGTAATCAGCAGATGGAGCGTTCAATTCCTCCCGCCGGCTCCTCCAACTTGATCAACACCCAATTGGATAGTCTGACTACTGGTTTTTATTCTAGGGTGGGATAGCAGAGCGGGGGACGGACACACTGACCGGCCGGGCGATAATTTTGCTGCCGATGTTACCGTGACACTCGCTAAAGATATTAACACTCCGTCTAGCACAGGCCCTTCTGTACGGAGGTTTCTGCCGACATTTCTGGGAATCGGTGCGATGCGGTGTGGCTCGAGTTGGCTCTACCAGGTATTGAAGTGCCATCCTGATATACGGCTGAGCGATCGTAAAGAAATGGACTTCTTCTTTATGCAACAGATGCTAGAGCACGATCTTGACTGGTACGCCGCACACTTTAAGCCGGAAAACGGGGGCGAACCAAGGCGCGTTCGTGGAGAAATTTCGCCTCTGTACGCGCGATTGAAAGAATGGCAGGTCAATCGAATCGCGGAGTTGCTGCCGGACCTTCGGATTGTTCTAACATTGCGGCACCCCATTGAGCGCGTATGGTCTCAAGCGCTCATAGAATTTGGACACCTCAAGGGTAGAGACATTCGCAGAATTAGTGCACTTGAGTTTTTGCGGCAATTCGAGCGACCTCGCAACAGACTATCTTCTGATTACTGCCGCACCATCAAAATCTGGTCCAAAGCGTTTGGACGAGATGCATTGCATATCGATCTCTTCGATCGGCTTCACGATGATCCGGAGGCCTATGTGAGCCGGATCCTTCGGCACATCGGGGCCGCAACCCCGTGGCGTCTCCCGGCAAAATTCATTAAGAAAAAAGTCTTCGCGACCACCAGTCTGGTTAAGCATGAACGTGAGATTCCGGAAGTAGTGCGATGGTATATTGCGGATCGGTTGCTGAAGCCCACCGAGCGGCTCAATGAGCTCTTGCAAGGCCGGGTTACGAGCTGGGAAGACGAGATGCGGACTATCCGTGGCAAGACGCGGCTGAGCTGGCGAATTTTGAAGGAAGTGAATCGTACGATGCTCTCGGTTCCCGAAAGGCTGGCTTACCAGGCTTACCATGCAGTTCTTGATCTCAGACTGTGGTTACGTTGGCGGCAGCTTGAACGGTCGTATGTGTCCGATCGTGATGGTGATGGGTAAGCCAAGTGTTTTCTGCATCAAAAAACGCCCGGGACATACGTGCATAAGTAACTCTTTGACCACAAAGAAAAGTAATCGGCTCCCGCGCGACCCCCTAATGATCTGAAATGGAACACAGCGACAACTGGAAAATGTATTGGAAGCAGAGGGCGGAGAAATCCCTTTCCGACTTTGAATACGATCGCGGCAGATCTCCACGAGACCGGGAAATCGAGCGACTATCGGATGAAGAGCTGTTGTCATTTATTCGGCCAGAACCTTGCGATACAATCTTCGATGCGGGCTGCGGGTCGGGCGTGAATATAGGACGCTTTCATTCAAAAGTACGGCGGATTGTTGCAATGGACTATAACAAGGGCTCTGTAGAACGGGCGCGAGAAAGAATTCGGTTAGCTAGGATCGGCAATGCGGAAGTCATTCAAGGCAGTATTGTCGACATTCCGCTGCCAGCTTGTTCGGTCGATAAGGTTTTGTGCATGAGCGTACTGCAGTACCTTGATGATGGCGATGTTCAACGGGCGTTCGCCGAATTCCAGCGAATTCTGCGCCCAGGAGGAATGGTTGTCCTTCATGTGAAGAATATTTCTTCGATTTACTTGAGCACTCTCTATCTAATGAAAAAGACCAAGTCGCTGTTCCGAGGCGGAGTGAGAATAGAATATTATCGGTCTTATCGATGGTATATGCGTGAGCTGGAATCGGCGGGGTTCAACATAGTTGATTACAATTCATTTAACCTTCTAATGTTCGAAGGAATGCCAAAGTCGTTGCTGCAGTTTTTCGACAAATACGAATTGTCCAACTACAATAGCTGGTTACTTAGGAGAGAGTTTATTCGGCGCCACGGCTCGGATTTAAAGATCAGGGCGCAGCTTGCGCGACACGCTTCGGACCACGCCGAAGTGTAACCGGTCAATGCGTTGATTGTATGCCAGGAATCACGGGAATAATCGGTACGCAACCCGACGAAGCGGCCGAGCGGGACTTGGCGCGCATGGTTGCCGCAATGCGTCACGACAACTCGTATCGCGGAGGCACATATGTCAACCAAGAGTGCGGGCTATACGTCGGTTGGATGTTTCAGAACGGAACATCTTCTAACCGTATGCCGCTAATTAATGAAAATCGTGATGTTGTGATGATTTTCCAGGGCGAAAGCTATGCGACTGACGAGAGCTCCCATGGAATTCCGATTTCGGCTAGCACAGCTGAGCCATGCGACGCTCATGGGTTGTTAAGGTTATACGAGGAAAATGGCGAGGATTTCGTACGACTGTTGAATGGATGGTTTTGTGGCGTCGTCGCCGACCTTCGAAACAGAAGAATTATTTTGTTCAATGATCGCTACGGCATGAGCCGGCTTTACGTGTACGAAGCTAACAACGAAATTCTCTTCGGCTCAGAGGCGAAATCTCTCCTCAGGGTTCGCTCACAACTTCGGGCCATCGATCCTCAGGCTTTGGCTCAGTTTCTCCGCTGCGACTGCGTCCTGGGAAACAAGTCATTGTTAAAAAATGTGTCCTTGCTGCCAGCTGGATCGTTGTGGTCGTTTGATGATCGAGCAGCGGTGAAGAAACGGCGGTACTTTGAGTTCACAGAATGGGAGCAACAAGACGCGCTTGAGCCGACTGAGTTTTACGAGCGGTTTGTCTCGAGTCTGAATCGCATTGTACCCCGTTACGCTCGAGACATGGAGAACATTGCGTTGTCTTTAACTGCGGGTCTAGACACACGAGTTATTATGGCCAGCTTGCACGAGCAGGACCGTTCTTTCCCATGTTACACCTTTGGAGGGGCGTGGGGTGAGACCTATGACATCCGTACGGCGCGCAAGCTCGCGCGCATCTACAATCAGCCTTATCAGGCAATCACAATTAATGGCAATTTTTTCAACGGCTTTCCGACGTTTGCGGAGAAGAGTGTTTATCTCTCCGATGGTGCACTCGATGCGTTTAGCGCCCACGACGTTTATTTCAACGAGATCGCACGCGAAATCGCTCCTGTGCGGCTGACGGGAAAATACGGTAGCGAAATTGTGAGGGTAAGAAAGATAATTCCCTTTTCGGAGTTTCCTGAAACCGCGGTAGCTTCCGAACTCAAACCATTTCTGGAGGCTGTCCCACATCCGAATCAGCTCACCGAAGTAAAGCATCCTCTCTCGAGGGTCGTTTCTGAGGAAATTCCATGGTATGCCTTTGGCAGGCTAGCCGTTGAACAATCCCAGCTAGCCGTACGAACGCCGTATATGGACAATGATCTGGTGAAGCTGATGTTCCAAGCGCCATCTACGCTGAGGAGCACAGGAGAGCTGCAAGCCCGTTATATAACTGATCGTGGTCCAGTAATAAGCCGATTTCCTACAAATATGGGAAAACTCGGTGCGAACAAGCGACTTAGCGCATCATTCCTCTATCGCCTCAACTGGGCCTTGTTTAAGACTGAATACATTTATCTTTATGCAACTCCTCATTGGCTAACTCGAGTCGACCGATCACTCGGGTCTTGGCATCCAGAAAGATTGCTTACTGGAAGGCAGAAATTTGAGATGTACCGTATTTGGATCAAGACACACTTCGCATCCTTCATTCGGGAAACCTTGTTAAATCCGCAAGCAGACTATACTCGTTACTTCGACTATCGTTCTATAAGCAAAATGGTGAAGCGCCATACCGCAGGGACGCACAACTATTTGAATGAGATCAACAAGGCGCTGACGATCGAACTTGTTTGTTCGTCGCTGTTGAAACGTTAGCGTTCCGCTGCCGATCTCGCGGCTATTGAGCGTAGATAACCAGACACCAGGTAGAGAGATGGCGATCATTTGTCGGAAATACAACCTCTTATTTATAATGGTTCCTAGGACAGGCTGCACTGCAATCGGCGAGCTTCTTCTCGAGCATTACGACGGGGAGTTTGTGCCCTCAGAGGACATTTTAGATTCGGCTGGCATGATTGCTGTGCAAAAAAAACATAGCACCCTGGAAGAGCTAATTGAGAACAGGCTGCTCGCTCGGGAGGAGGCAAATCGACTTTTCAAGGTAGCTACTGTCCGCAACCCATTTGATAGCCTGGTATCGTTATACTTTAAGCAGCGGTTTAAGTACGAACCGCTTCTTGACGATGTAAGCTCGTGGGTAAACCGATCTCCTCGTTATACCAAATACATGGAATACGCCCAACAGCACTCGTTCAATCAATGGGTGGTTAAAGTGTGTTACAGAAAGTTCATCAAGAGCCTTTTGGGATTCCGATCGTCTATGTTCCCAGGACACACACGAGATATGGACGCGGTCTTACGATACGAAAGCCTTAAGACAGATTTGAAGAGTGCGTTTACCAGGGCAGGAATTCCATGGAAGGCAGATATACCGGTGGTGAACCGGACAGCGGAAAGAGACGCGCGCGACTATCGGAGGTGTTATTCGCCACTTGCAAGGTTCGTTGTGGGCCGTGCCTATGCAGATGACTTAAAGGCTTACGGCTATAGATTCTGAATATTCGCGAGGACCCATACTTTCGGCGAGTGTGTTGAATTATTGCAGGCCTGATGGCGCCGGAAAACGGAGTGAGAGTCATGAGTATCAACGAAGATTCTCGAAAGAAGACTTTGGATGGTCGCAAATGCTGGCCGTGGTTGGGGGACATCTGCGGAGTATCGAGTCGGTGAATATCTTGATTATCAAGCTTGGCGCAACTGGGGACGTTGTCCGCACAACGCCGCTCTTGCGCCGATTGAGCGGTTCGGTCACTTGGATCACGGCGGCGAAGAACGGAGTGCTCCTGGACGGCCTGGCGGATAATCTGCGTCATTTTTCCTGGGAAACGCGCGCGAGAGCCTTAGATATTCCCTACGATCTGGCCATAAACCTGGAAGACACTCTCGACGTTGCCCTTTTTCTGAAGAGTGTCAGGCCGGCCGAGATCTTTGGCGCCTACGCCGCCTCATCCAACTGCTTGCGTTACACCGACAACTCGAAGTGCTGGTTTGATCTCAGCCTGATCAGCGTTTATGGCAGGCAGCATGCGGACAATCTGAAGTTCCAAAATCGGAAAACATATCAGGATATGATCTTTCACGGCCTGGGTTTCCTCTTTGGTGGCGAAAGGTATTTGCTGCCGGAACCGATTGAGACTGAGTTATCAGGCGATATTGCTATAGCAACCGATGCCGGTTTGGTCTGGCCAATGAAGAAATGGGCTTACTACGAAGAATTGAAACAGCAGCTTGAAGATCAGAGGTTGACGGTAAATATGCTGCCGAAACGATCGTCACTCTTGGAACATTTGGCCGATGTCCGGAATCATCGATGTCTGGTGGGAGGCGATAGTTTGCCGATGCACCTGGCGCTGGGAACGGGCACGCCATGCGTAACTCTTTTTACGTGCACAAGTCCATGGGAAATTTACGACTATGGGATTCAGGAGAAAATTGTCTCGCCGCTGCTCGAGGAATTCTTCTACAAACGCGGCTATGACGAGCGCGCAACAACCGCCATCAGCGTAGATGAAGTGGAGGTCGCCGTGATGGAACAGCTCGAAGCTGTAGCGCCGGCTGTCAATCCCCTTACTGCCAAATGACACAGCTCAGAGAACAGCTGCCTGCGCCAAGCCTACGGCGAGCCAGGGAGGTCAGGAGTCAGCAGTCGGAGACCAGAGATTACACGTCCGAAAAGGTAGTGAATCAGTCTTCGGTCGTCCCTCATCCGGCGCTCAGCGTCGCTGTGCTGACGGGCGGTGGGGATAAACCTTACGCGCTCGGCATGGCAGCCGCACTGACCTCAGTGGGAATACACGTTGATTTCATTGGCAGCGACGACTTCAAAGTACCGGAACTGCTCACCAATCCGCGAGTGAATTTTCTTAATTTGCGGGGAGATCAACGACGAGAAGCCAGTTTCCTAGCGAAGGTGCGCAGGGTATTGAGGTATTACCTGAGGCTTATCGGGTATGCTGCGACGGCAAAGCCCAAGCTATTCCATATATTGTGGAACAATAAATTCCAGCTCCTGGACTGCACGCTGTTGATGCTTTACTACAGATTGCTTGGAAAAAAGATCGCCTTCACAGCCCACAATGTTAACGCGGGTAAACGGGATTCGAACGATTCATGGCTCAATCGGACCTCACTCAAAATTCAATATTACTTATGTGATCATATTTTCGTGCACACCAGCGGGATGAAAAGCGAACTTGTAGCAGACTTTCGGATTCCGGGGGCGAAGGTCG
>WNFX01002550.1_pt1 | contig 18415 bp, 21 predicted proteins | sample 5400111 | NCBI WGS metagenome assembly WNFX01 (sample SAMN13153363, study PRJNA577476) | soil metagenome | isolation source: 40 cm soil or saprolite under grassland replicate 1 | place: USA:California | collected 2016-06-15 | reverse complement strand
TGGTCGGGGCTCGAGGTAGGGGCGGCTACTCCGCCTCAGGTGGGTCCGGGTCGGGCTCGACCTCGGGGCCGAGCTGGCCGAGCGCGGCGGCCAGGACCATCCGGACCGAGCTTCGGTCGCCGCTGATCACGACCCTGACGCCGGCACCGTCCGAGAACATGGCGCCGACACCGCCAGCGTTCTGGTAGTGCTCGATCGTGATGAGGCCCTGGTGGGCGAGCAGGTCGGCCGCGAACAGCTGCACGGAGACCCTGGTCCCCACGTGGGGGATACTGCCTGTGACCATGAGCTACTCCCTTGTGGTCCGGGCCCGGGGGACCGCCATCCCGCCGGGCCACCTCGTGTCCTATCTGCGGAGCAGCTCCTCGTGGCGCGCACCCTCCAGACGCCGGCGTCGCTGCCCACGACGGACCAGCCGGTAAGGGACCAGCAGCAGACCGAACACGGCGTACCAGATGGTCACCCCCACCCATGCGACGAGGACCGCCAAGGTGAGCAGCCCCCAGCGGACCCACCCGCTGGACGACCACCGCCAGATCCGTGTGGCGCTGCCCGTGTAGCTCATCGGGGCTGCCAGGACGACCCGTTCACTTCGCAACATGACCTTCTCCTCTCACTGCCATGCGGACCTCGGCGAGGACCACACTGATCTCCTCCTCCAACACCCGGGTCGCCCTCGAGAGGCGCCTGGCCTGCCGGTCGGTCAGCACCCCCTTGGCGAGGGCGAGCTTCCGGGCGTGGTCAAGGTGGAGGGTCGCCTCGGCGAGCTCGTTCACCATCACCATCCGATGGTCGACCTTGACGGCCATCAGTCGGACCTCCTGAACATCTTGTGCCACGCCGTCACGTGTCGAGCGTCGTCCACGTGGTCGCGACAGTGGGCCTGGCGGCACTGGTCGCACTTCTTCTGCGACGACCGGTGCTGCTCGCATGGCTGCTGCTTGCACCTGTCGCAGTAGAAGTACTCGCGCCACAGGATCGCTTCGATCAGGTCGCGTTCGGCTTCGGTGAACGTCACCGTGAAGTCCGGCGGGTTGTCGCCCATCAGTCGGCCCGCTCGCTGGGGATGCCGGCCAGGTCCGCGCAGCCATGCTGCTGGCAGTCGCAGTTGTCGGGGAGCGCCCGCTCCAGCCGCCCGGCCAGGTCATACAGCGCGCCGATACCGAAGACCTTGGACAGCGCCTCCTGCACCGGGTCGAACGAGGCGTCCATCGGGTCCACGCCGGCGGCGCGCGCGGCGCGCTTGACCGCGCCGTCGAACGCGCATGAGAGCGGGTGGATCTTGGCGAGCCGGGTGGCGACCTCGTCGACGTCCTGCTCGAGGTACGCGCGGGTCCCAGCGATCTCCGCCAGCAGGCGGTGGTCGCTGGCCCGCAATGCCTCCTCGACCGTGGACACGGCGCCGTCCGCCGCGTCAGACTGGTTCTGCACTGGGGGTTCCTCCCTGGTGTCGGACCCCGGGCGCTCCCGACGCCGCGGGGTCATTGCTTGTCTGGGTCATAACTTGACCGCTGGCGGGCCGACCATGACCTCTCGAAATCTGGGGTGGTGAGGGCGCCATGGTTAGCTCGGTGGCGCGCTGGGACGACGAGGCGCACCGGCGCCGGCCGCTACGTGCGGCGCATCCGGGCGACCGGGACGAGTCCGCGGTGGCGGAGCGGATCATCGAGGACGAGGTCCGCGAGTTGGTCCGGCGAAGGGAGATGGATCCAGGCGGTGACGCCGTCGCCGCCGTCCGCTCGCTCATCGACGACGTGGTCGCCGACTACGCGGAGCGCACCCTGACGGCCAGCATGCCGGCACTCGTCGAGCCCGCGGCGATGGCCAAAGCCGTCGCCGATCGTGTGATCGGGCTCGGCCCATTGCAGGGGTACTTCGACGATCCCGAAATTGAGGAGATCTGGATCAACCAGCCCGACAAGGTGTTCGTGGCCAAGGCCGGACGGCCGATCCTGACGGGTACGGTGCTGAGCGAGGAGCAGGTCCACGATCTCGTCGAGCTGATGTTGCGGGCCAGCGGTCGCCGAGTCGATCTGTCGAGTCCGTTCGTGGACGCGTCGCTGGCCGATGGCTCGCGGCTGCACGTGGTGATCCCAGACGTCACCCGGCGGCACTGGGCGGTCAACGTCCGGAAATTCGTGGTGCGGGCGAACCGCCTCGACGAGCTCGTCCGCCTCGGCACGATGACGCCGCAGTGCGCGCGGTTCCTGGAGGCCTCCGTGGTCGCGGGCATCAATCTGGTCGCCGCGGGCGCTACGCAAGTCGGCAAGACGACCCTTCTGAACTGCCTGGCCAGCGCGATTCCGCCGCGCGAGCGGCTGGTGACCTGCGAGGAGGTTTTCGAGCTCCAGATCGATCTACCGGACGTCGTGGCGATGCAGACCCGGCAGCCCAACCTCGAAGGCCAAGGCGAGATTCGGCAGCGCCGGCTCGTCAAGGAGGCGCTCCGGATGCGCCCGAACCGCCTGATCGTGGGCGAGGTGCGGCAGGAGGAGACGCTCGACCTGCTGATCGCGTTGAACAGCGGCATCGCCGGAATGACCTCGCTGCACGCCAACTCCGCGCGAGAGGCGCTCGACAAGCTGGCCACGCTGCCGTTGCTGGCCGGCGAGAACATCACGCATCGGTTCATCGTCCCGACGGTGGCGGCGGCCATCGATCTGATCGTGTTCCTGCGGTGCGGCCGCGATGGGCGCCGTCAGGTCGAAGAGGTGATCGCGGTACCGGGCCGGGTCGACGGTGGAGAGATCGAGTCGCAGCCGCTGTTCTGCCAGGTCGCAGGCGAGCTGCTGTGGACAGGGCGCTATCCGCCGCACGAGGAGCGCTTCCTCGCCGCCGGCATCGACCTTGGAGAGGTGCTCTGCGCATGAGAAGGGCGGCTCAATGAGCGATCCGGTGATCGTGGCGGTCCCGAGCCTGCTGGTGGCTGGGGTGCTGCTGCTCGTGCTTGGCGTCACGGGCGCGGAGCGTCCAGGCTCGCAAGCGCGGCGCCGCAGGCGTGTGCGCGACTGGATGACCCGTGCGGGCGTGGGCAGCGTGTCCCTCGGCGAACTGCTCGCGTTCTGCCTCGGGGTGGCAATCGTAACCGGCCTGGCGCTGCTGGCCATCGCACATGCCGCTTGGCTCGCCCTCGCCTTCGCTGTCTTGACGGGGTATCTGCCAGTAGCGGTGCTCAAGGCGCGGCACGGGCGGCGTGTGCGCGAGCGCCGTGAGGTCTGGCCGGACGCGATCGATCACCTTGTCTCCGCCGTGCGGGCCGGCATGTCCCTTCCCGACGCCGTGTCGGTGCTCGCGGAACGGGGTCCCGATGCGCTGCGCGAGTCGTTCGTCCACTTCACAGCGGCGTACTACGCGACGGGACGCTTCGGCGAGGCGCTCGACCAGTTGAAGGAGGAACTGGCGGATCCGGCCGCCGATCGCGTGGTCGAGGCACTCCGGGTGGCTCGAGAGGTGGGTGGAAGCGATCTTGGTCGCACGCTGAGGACGCTCTCGGCCTTCCTTCGAGACGAGCATCGGGTCCGCAGGGAATTGGAGGCGCGCCAGAGTTGGGTGATCGTGGCGGCACGTCTGGCCTTCGGCACGCCGTGGTTCGTGCTGCTGCTGCTGGCGACCAAGCCTGAGGCCGTGGCCGCCTACCAGAGCCCCGGGGGCGCCGTGGTGATCGCGGCCGGGGCGGTGCTGGCGACTGCCGGCTACCGCCTGATGTTGCGGATCGGGCGACTGCCAGTCGAGGAGCGTGTCCTGCGATGAGGCGACCGATGAGGGCCGAGCGATGAGCGCGGAACGATGAGTCCCGCCCTGGCCCTGCTCACGTGTCTGACGATGGCCTTCGGACTGGTCCTGGTCGGATCGGGCACTCCTGGCAGGCGTTCGCCTCGGCTTGCGGCGCGTCTGGATCCGTATCTGCGAGGCCTCGAGCCGCGGTCGACACATCTGCTGGAGACCGAGGAGGCGCCGCTGGTCCCGTTCCCGATGCTCGATCGCTGCTGCGACCGATCCTCGACGAGGGAGGGCAGCTCGTCGAGCGGTGTCTCGGCGGCGCGACAGGCGTCGCGCGCCGGCTCCGCGAGGCGGGCCTGGCCGAGAACGTCCCTCGCTTCCGTGCCGAACAGGTGCTCTGGGGCCTCGCCGGCTCCACGGCCGCCACTGTGATCGGGCTCGTCGTACCGGTCGTGTCTGGCGGGGTGCCGGGCGTCGCCTGGAGCGCCGCCGGCATCCTCGGTTTGCTCGGCGGTGTCCTCTGCCGTGACTGGCGCCTGACTCAGCAGGTGGAGCGCCGGCAGGCGCGCATGCTGGTGGAGCTCCCAGCGCTGGCGGATCTGATCTGCCTGGCGGTGACGGCCGGCGAGGCTCCCCGAGCCGCGATCGAGCGGGTCGTCGCCAGAGCCCACGGTGAGCTCAGCCGCGAGCTGGCGCTGGTGCTCGCGGACCTCCGCGCCGGAGCCTCGTTCATCGCGGCGCTGGAGAGGCTGGCCGCTCGGGTGCCGGTCCCGCAGGTGGTCCGGTTCGTCGACGGCCTGGTGGTGGCGGTGGAGCGCGGCACACCTCTGGCGGACGTGTTGCGAGCGCAGGCGACCGACGTACGGGAGCAGCACAAACGCGAGCTGATCGAGGCCGGCGGCAGGCGCGAGGTCTACATGCTCGTGCCGGTCGTCTTCATGCTGATGCCGGTTGTGGTCCTGTTCGCGCTGTACCCGGGCTTTCTCACGCTGATCCAGATCGCTCGGTGAGGGTCCAACGATGGCCAAGGGGCGAGAACGATAGGAGGCAGGATCAATGTTCACGATCCACCGTATCGTCGCTCGCCTGCTGGTCAGGCTGGGAGACGAATCTGGCGACGTCCCCGGTTGGGTGCTGATCACGGCGATGACGGTCTCGCTGGTGCTGCTGGTTTGGGGCATTACGAGCAGCGCGTTGCGAGGCATCCTGGACCGCTTCCTGAACGACCTCAGCTTCGGCGGTTGAGCCGGTGGCTCTCGACGCTGGCCGGATGCGGCCTTCACGGCATGGGCGTAACAGGAGCGGCCCCGCCAGGTGCTGTCGACCTGCCCGTCGCGGAGGGCGGCCGGTTGAGCCCGCGCGCCGCAACCAGTCAAGGGACAACCACGAGAGCGGCTCGTCGGTCGTCGAGTTCGCGCTGGTAGCGCCGCTGGCCATCGTGGTCGCACTGGCGGTGGCGCAGTTCGCGCTGTTCCTGTACGAGCGGAACGTGGTGATGGGCTCGCTCTCGGAGGGCACCCGGGTAGCCGCGACCTCGGGGCGATCGATTGCCGATGGCCAGCGCGCCGCGGGCAAGCTGCTGCGCGAGGCGCTCGGCCGACGGATCGCCGCGAGCGTGCCGGTCCGAGGCGCGGTCGAGAGTGGGCTGGTCGTGCTGCGGGCCGACGCGACCCTGCCCTCGTTCGTCCCAGGGCTCCCCGGGCTACACGTACACATGACCGCCGCCATGCACAAGGAAGAGGATCTCGCGGTCCACGACCAACCCGCGGTCCACGACCAACCCGCGGTCCACGACGAGCCCGCGGTCCACGATCAACCCGCGGTCCACGACGAGCCCGCGGTCTACGACCAACCCGCGGTCCACGACGAGCCTCGCGTCGTGGAGTCGGCGGGTGTGCAAGAGGTCCGCGCATGAGGCGTGCCGGAGCTGCGGCCCGCGTGGGGCTCGTCCCGGTGTCGTTGCTGCAGGGCCTGATTCGGAGGCGGGTGGCCGCCTGTGGGGTTGGGTCGGACGGTGAGCGGGGAGCGGCGGTTATCGAGTTCGTGCTCGTGTTCCTGGTGTTGGTGGTGCCATTGGTCTACGCGATCGCCGTGATGGCGGACGTGCAGCGGGCGCTGCTGGCGGTGTCGACGGCTGCACGGGAGGTCGGTCGGGTGGACGTGATGGCGACGACCCCCGAAGAGGCTTCGCGGCGCACAGCGATCGCCTATCAAGAGGTGCTCGAGAATTTCGGCTACACGCCCGGCGATCCTCGAGCACGGCTCGGGGTGCGAGCGCGATGCACCAGCCAGGCATCGGGCTGTGTCGCCGGAGTGGGACCGGGCGCGGAGATCACCGTGCGGGTCACCTACCGGGTTCCGGTCGCTCGGCTCCCGTTCATCGGCTCCATCGCGGGCCCGGAGGTTCTGATCGGGGCGACCTACCACACCCGGGTGGACCGCTACCGGGGGATCGGGCCATGACCGGCGCGCGCGCAGGCGACCGGCCGCGGCTGCGTCGGCGTTTGGAGCCGCCGGGCAATGGCGCCCGAGCCCGTCCGCCCGCAACGGGGGAGGAGGGCCAGATCCTGATCCTCCTGGTTGGGCTCGTCGGGCTCATCCTGATGGTGTTGGGGCTGGGATGGGACGCCTCCAACTGGTTCCTCGGCCACCGAGCACTGGACAACCTGGCCGACGGGGCGGCGATCGCGGCCGCCAGCGACGTGGATCTACGGGCGTTCTACGCCAGCGACGGCCTGCAGATCACGATCTCCGATGAGCGGGCTCTGGCGACGGTCCGGCAATACCTGCTGGACGTAGCCGGCGATTCGGGGCTCCAGCGCGTGGCGCCCGGGTCGGTCAGGGTCGAGCGTGCCGCGAACGGCCCGCGGGTGACGGTGGAGCTTCGCGCCGCCACGCCGGCGGCGTTCCTGCGCTACCTGCACGTGGTCGCGCCGGAGATGGTGGGAAGCGCGACGGCCACCGCCGAGCTGCGGGAGCCTTGACGCGCGCGGGCGCCGAGCCGGGCGGCCGGGCGACGGCGGCCCGGTAGGATGGGGAGGTTACTTGTCGACAGGAGAGCGGAGCACCATGCCCACCGATCACGCCCCGGAGCTCGCCGCGCTGGCCAAGCGCCTCGCCGACGCAAAGGAGTTCCTTTGACCTGGACGCCAAGCGGCGGGAGCTGAGCGCGCTGCGCGAGCAGTCGGCGGCTCCTGACCTGTGGGAGGACCCCGACCGGGCCCGCAAGGTCATGCGCCGCATGGCGGCGGTGGAGGCCGACCTCGACGAGGTGCAGCAGCTTTCGCGGCAGCTCTCCGATCTGGAGACGCTGAACGAGCTGGCGATCGAGGAGGAGGACGACGCCTCGGCGGCCGAGGTGCGGCAGGGCCTGGCGGCGCTGACGGCGAAGGTCGACGACCTCGAGGTGCTCGCGCTGCTGAGCGGTGAGTACGACGACCGCGACGCGATCGCGACCATCCACCCTGGGGCCGGCGGAACGGAGTCGCAGGACTGGGCGGAGATGCTGTGGCGCATGGAGGCGCGGTGGGCGGAGCGCCGTGGCTTCAAGGTGACGGTGAACGATTACCAGGAGGGCGACGAGGCGGGCATCAAGTCGGTGACGCTGACAGTCGAGGGCCCGAGGGTCTACGGCCTGCTGTCGACCGAGGCCGGAACCCACCGGCTGGTGCGAATCTCCCCGTTCGACCAGGCGCGGCGGCGCCACACCTCGTTCGCGGCAGTGGACGTGATCCCGGTCCTCGAGGACGAGGACGCGCCGGAGATCGACGAGAGCGACCTGCGGATCGACATCTACCGTTCGTCCGGCCCTGGCGGGCAGGGGGTCAACACGACCGATTCGGCGGTGCGCATCACGCACCTGCCGACGGGCATCGTGGTTTCGGTGCAGAACGAGCGGTCGCAGCTCGCCAACAAGACGATCGCGCTGAAGATCCTGGCCGCTCGACTGGCCGAGCGTGCCAGGAAGGAGCGGGAGCAGCAGCTCGCCGCGCTGCGTGGCGAGCGCGGCGACATCGCATTCGGCAACCAGATCCGCTCGTACGTGCTGCACCCCTACCAGATGGTCAAGGACCACCGGACTGGGGTCGAGACGGGCAACGTCCAGGCGGTCCTGGACGGGGACCTCGACCAGTTCGTCGCCGCGGAACTGCGCCGCCGCGCCGCCGCACGGACCGACGGCCCCCAACGCGAGGAGCAAGGCTAGGCCGGCCCTGGGCAGACCGGCCAGCCGAGGGCAGAGAACAAGGCGAGGCCGCCGCACGGACCGGCCAGGCCGGGGGGCGGAGTGCAAGGCGAGGTGGCTCAAGGCTGCGGTTGTCCATTGACCCCTGGTCGTAGCCGTATACTCCGGCCGTGCTCACTCGTTCTCGCGCATTTGCGCAGTCGTTTCTGCGGACCCGGGCGCGCTTCAGCGCTGGGAACACCACGCGGCTCGAGTCGGAGGCATCGCCGCCGACCGACGTCGACCCGCGGCCGCGCGGGTCGACCCCGGGCGCCCCGTCCACACCGGCGGCTTCGACACCGGGCGCCCCGTCGCGACCGGCGGTCTCGACACCGGGCGCGGCCTCCACACTGGCGGCTCGGGCGCCCGCGCTGGTGCTGGCGGCCCTGATCGCGCTGTACGTGGTCGTGTTCGGGACGCTCACGTGGATGCAGCAGACGAATTTCGGCACGTTCGGCTTCGACATGGGCATCTACGACCAGGGAATCTGGCTGCTCTCCCGCTTCAAGGCACCGTTCGACACGGTCAGGGGCCTGAACTTCTTCGCGCACCACGTGAACGTGATCGCCCTGGCGTTCGCGCCGTTCTACTGGCTGGGTGCCGGTCCGCACTTCCTCTACCTGGTCGAGACGATCTGGATGGCGCTCGGGGCGCTGCCGATCTGGCTGCTGGCGCGTGACCGGCTGCGCAGCCGGTGGTTGCCGGTCGGCCTGGCGGCGAGCTACCTGCTCTACCCGTCACTCGAGTGGATCAACTGGTGGCACTTCCACCCGGATGCACTGATCATCACGCCGTTGCTGTTCGCGTGGTGGCTGGCGACCCGTGGTCGTTGGGGCTGGTTCTCGGTGGCGGTGGCGGTCGCGCTGCTCTGCAAGGAGGACGCGGCGCTGGCGGTGGCGGCGCTCGGCCTGGCGCTGGCGATCCGCGGGCGGCGCCGCGTGGGCGCGCTGACGTTCGTGGCGGGGGCTGCCTGGTTCCTGCTCGCCACCAAGGTGATCATCCCGGTCGCCAATGGCGGCTCCAGCCCGTTCTACGTGAAGGAGCTCTTCCCGGGATTCGGTGATTCGCTCAGCGGGATCGCGATCAACCTCGTCACCCACCCCGGCAGGTTCTTTTCGCTGGTCACCCAGCCGGACCGGCTCACCTACTACCGCCAGCTGCTGGTCCCGGTGGCGTTCATGCCACTGGCGGCGATCGAGGTGCTGCTCATCGGGCTGCCGCAGGCGGCGGTCAATTCGATCTCCGGGCACTCGCTCACCCACGACATTCGCTACCACTACAGCTCGATCGTGATCGCGGCGGTGTTCCTGGCCACGGTGGAGTCGTGCGCGCGCCTGGGTTGGAAGGTCGCCGTCCGGCGGTTGCTGGTCGCGCTGATCCTGGTGACCTCGGTCGCGGCGAACGTGGTCTGGTCACCCTCGCCGATCGGCAGGCAGTACCACTCGGGCATCTGGGCGGTGGCCCAGCCGAGGCACGAGGTGGTGCGCGACGCGCTGAAGCTGGTGCCGGCAGGGGCGGGGGTTTCGGCCACCTACTACCTGGTGCCGCACCTCACGCATCGGGTCCACATCTACGAGTTCCCCAACCCGTGGGTGCCGACCAACTGGGGCGCCAACGGCGAGAACCCGCCCGATCCCCAGACCGCCGATTACCTGGTACTGGACACCGCTCTGAACGGCGCGCAGCAGGGTCTCTACGATCGCCTGGTGGCCCCCGGAGGACCCTTCAGGATCGTCTTCGACGTGAACGGGATCGTGGTGGCGCGGCGTGTCGCACCAGGCTGATCCCCGGAGTGCCGCAGTCCGCGGAGACATGGCGGGTACTGTCGTGTGCGTAAGTTGCCAGTTGCTGAGCAGGATTGCCGAGCCACCGATGCTGATTCGTGATCCCGATGATCGATTTGTCTAGAGTCGATGCGCTAGCCTTGGAGACCCATCCCGCTCCAGGAGCCCAGTTGCCACTGTATTCTTGCCCGCTTCCCGGTCTGCTCGAGACCCCGTGGGGATGAACGTATGACCGCGGTGATGAGCCTGTACCGCCGCTGGCGGATGCTCGTCCACGAGCTGACCAAGTTCGGCATCGTCGGTGTCGTCAACACCGGCCTGGACTTTGGCCTGGCGAACGCGCTCCACGTCGGGCTCCACACCAACCAGTACCTGGCCAAGACGGTGTCGGTGACGATCGCGGCCACTTCGTCCTACTTCATGAACCGCTACTGGACGTTCCGGCATCGAGCGCGGACCGGCATCGGCCGGGAGTACGCGCTGTTCTTCGTGCTGAACGGCGTCGGCCTGCTGATCGCACTGGCCTGTATCTGGCTGGTGATGGGACCGCTGGACAGGTCGGGCGTGCTGTGGTTCAACGTGGCGCAGCTCGCCGGGCTGGTGCTCGGCATGCTGTTCCGCTTCACGACCTACAAGCGCTGGGTGTTCGTGGCGCCGTCCGAGCCAGGTCCGATCGCCGGCGAGGGTCAGCCGGCGTGGTCCCGCATCCGACTCTGATCGTAGGCGCCACGCGCGGCCGCACGGCGCACCGACCACACCTCGCCGAGCATCTGCAGCGCGTCGGCGGCCAGCCGAACCTTGCTGCCGTCGCGGTCGCTTGGCTGGACCGGGACCTCGACCACCTCGTAGCCGAGGCGCCGGGCCAGGAAGAGGACCTCGGCGTCGAAGGCGAAGCCGTCCATGCGGGCGCGCCCGAACAGCGACTTGGCCGCCTCGCGGCGGAAGCCTTTGAGGCCGCATTGGGTGTCCTGGAACTCCAGGCCCAGCACCAGCCGCATGGCGGCGTTGAACACGCGGCTCGCCGCGCGCCGGAGCGCCGGACCGAGGCCGCGCGGCATCGGCTCACCCGGCGACACGCCGGGCGGCGTCCCGGCGGCGGGCGCGGCGGTGCGGGAGCCGATCGCGACGGGGGCTCGCTCCAGCGCATGGACCACCCGCTCGACCTGCTCAGGGCCATAGGAGCCGTCGGCGTCGGTGAACACCACAAGCTCGCCCTCCGCGGAGAGGACGCCGGTCCGCACCGCGAAGCCCTTGCCGTGGTTCGGCTCCGAGCGCAGCACGCGCACCCTGGGATCGCCGGCGGCCGTCTTCTCGGCGACGGTCAGGGTGAAGTCGGTCGAGCCGTCGTCGACGATCACGAACTCCACGGCGGACGCGTCCTGCGGAAAGCTGGCGAGGTATCGCTCCAGCGTGCCCGGCAGCCGGCCAGCCTCGTTGAAGCACGGGAACACGATGGTGAGCGTCGGCGCGCTCATCGGTTCCCTCCCGTGCCGCGCCGCTCCAGCAGCACGACGTTGTCCGAGTCCAGCTTGGTGGCCCAGTCCGGGCTCGCCTGGAGGTCCTTGAGCAGCGTCTTCTGGTCCTTGTCGAGCAGGCTGCGGTCGACCACCACGTAGCGCAGCTCCTGCTGGTCGCTGGCGGCGTGGACGTCCCCGCTCAAGCCCCAGTTCGTCGCTTTAAACGGATTGGGGAATTCGAAGATCTTGACGCGATGGCTGAGATGGGGGACGAGGTTGAACTGGGCGCTGACGGGCGCGTCGGCGGGGATCATCGCAAGCGCCCGGCGCCTGGCCTGGTCGCCGGAGGAGGCGGTGGCGACGATCTTGTCATGGGACCACGGCGCGGGGCCGAAGCGCTGGTCCATCACCAGTGAGGCGACCACCAGGGCGATCAGCAGGGGCGCCAGGAGCGCCCGGCGCCTGCTCGCCACGACCTGGAGCCCGGCCACGGCCGCGATCGCCAGGAACGGCGCTGACGTGGCCAGGTACTGGTAGCGGATCTGGTGCTGCTCCGGCGGGATCGCGGCGAGATTGAGGAACAGCGCCGGCGCGACCGGCAGCAGCGCCTTGGGTGCCAGCAGCGGCAGGCCGAGGAGGGGCACCAGCACCAGCAGCAGGTAGCCGAGGCCCTGGTTGGACAGGGCGGTGGCCAGCGCTCTGCCGGCCATCGACGGCAGGGCCTTGAGCAGCGCGACCGGACCGACGCCGCTGATGCCGTAGTTCAGCTCGAAGAGGTTGGTCTGGCGGCCGTTCGCCCAGGCGATGAAGAGGAAGGTGGCCAGCACCCACCAGATCAGGCCGGCGAGGAGGACGCGCCTGCCGACGGTCCGCTGACCGGTGAGCATGAGCAGGCCGCCGAACCCGGCGACCACCAGGCCGACGTCCTCGCGGCAGAGCAGGGCGAGGCCGAGCCAGACGGCCATCAGCCGGCTCCTGCGGTCGTCGGCGGCGAGAGCGGCCAGCGCAAGGAAGGCCGCTGCCAGGGCCTCGGGATGGAACTGCCAGGTCAGGGCCCACTGCATCGCAGGGAACGCCAGGTAGGCGATGGCGACGGCGAGGCCGGCGGCCGGGTTGCCGAGGTGCCTGGCGCCGAGCCGGTAGACGACCCAGGCGGGCACGGCCAAGGCGACCGCCTGGAGCAGGAGCAGCAGTCGAGGGTCGGGCCACAACCGGTACAACGGCGCGACCAGGATCAGGATGTAGGAGGCGTGGTCGCCGAACAGATTGAGGCCGCGAACGGTGACGAACGGGGCGCGGAGCCGGGACAGCAGCCAGGTGCCCTGGTCGTAGATGCCCACGTCGAAGCCGTAGGTGCCGAAGTGCCGGTGCAGCGCCCACGTCTGCGCGACGAAGACGCCCACGAACACGGCGACCGCCAGCCCGAGCATGATCAGCCCGAGGGTCGTCCCCGCGAGCCCCGTGGCCGCCGTCAGCCGCGCCCCCAGCGCCCCCAACCCCCGTTCCAGCCCGGTGCCAGGCGCCCCCACCGCGGCCACATCCGGAGCAGCCGCGGCCATATCCGGGGCGGCCATATCCGGGGCGGCCATATCCGGGGCGGCCATATCCGGGGCGGCCGTGGCCAGCCCGTCGGTCTCAGGCGCCGCCCGCGCACGTGCCGCCGGCTTGGCCTCAGGCGCAAGCGCCTGGGCCGCGGGAGCCTCAGCCTCCGCCGAAGGGGCCCGCACCTCGGGATCGGGAGCCTCTGCCTCTGCCGTGTGCGCCCGCGGCTCGGGAGCCTCAGCTTCCGCGACGTGCGCCGGGGCTTCGGGAGTCTGAGCCACGGCCAGACCCGCCGTTGTCTCGGGCTCGGCATCGGGCGCCTCCGGCCGCTGGGCCTCCGGTTCGGACGGCGGCGCCTCGAGCCTCCCGGCTTCCGGCAAAGGGTCCCCCAGGAACGACGTTGTGGTGGCGAGGCCGAAGGTGCCGAGGCGGGGAGGGAGGCGGCGCCCGCCGCGGCGGGCGACCAGCTGGACCCGGGCGCTCGAATTGAAGGCGAAGCTGGACAGCGGCTCCCGCAGCGCGAACGCGTCGGCGTGGCGAGCGGGGTAGCCGGCACCGCCTTCCAGGTCGCTGAGCTGGAGATACGGCAGCGCTTCCGCGGCCTCCTCCAGCGCCAGCACGTCCTCGTCCTCCGCGGGACGGTCCAGCGCGAGCAGCAGGCGGCAGTGGCCCCCGCGGTCGAACGACACCGTCGCGACCTGCCCGCCTTCCAGGACCAGGTCGCCCGCTGGGAGCCACGCGCCGGCCCAGGGGAGAAGCTCGCTCACTTTGCGCGATGCGACCGGTGGCGGCATTACCAAACGGTTCCTGCTTTCATAGGCACGTACCTTCCGACCGACTCGAGGGAGCGAGCTTGGCAACGATCGCTGCACCGAGGCAGGAACTACGGCACGAAGGGCTGTCCGCGGCCAGAGCCCGGGCGACGATGGTGAACCGGGTGCTCACGGTGGTCACGTTCGCCGCCATCTACCTCGTCCTCGTCAAGGTCATGCACCTGAACCTTATCCTGTCCCGCACCACGGCAGCGGGCGGGGACATGGGCTCGCATCATTACATCGATACGTTCCTGCGCACGGACCTGTTGCCCCATCACAGGATCACCGGTTGGGCGCCGGGATGGTTCGCGGGCCTCCCGATGCTGACGTTCTACTTCCCGCTGCCATATCTGTCGATCGCCGCGCTCACGCCGGTGCTCGGAAATCAGATCGCCTTCAAGCTGGTAACCGCCGCCGGTCCGTTCCTGCTTCCCCTGACGTGCTGGGCGGCCTTCAAGGTGCTGCGCCTGCGCGAGCCCGCCCCGTTGCTGGCGGCCTGCGGCAGCGTGGTCTTCCTGATGATGAAGCAGATCGGTCCGGCGGATGGCGATCAGTTCAACATCTGGGGCGGGAACATCGCGAGCACGATGGCGGGGGAGTTCTCCTTCGCCTTGTCGTTCGCGTTGCTGCCTCTGGCGCTGGCCGTCCTGTACCGGTCCGTCGAGGAGCGCAAGGGCTGGCGGCTCGCCTCGGTGATCATGGCGGGGGTGGTGCTCACGCACATCCTCACCACCATCTCGCTGGTGCTCGCCAGCTCCTTGCTGGTGATGAAGCTGCCGCTGCGCGCCGCCAGGCAGGCGTTGCTGCGCCTGCTGCTGATCTTCGGAGTGGCTTTCTGTCTGACCGCGTTCTGGGGGCTGCCGTTCATCCTGCGGCAGTCCTACACCGCGCACATGAAATGGGACCAGCTCACCAATTACAGCTACCTGCTGCCGAGCCCCATCCGCCCGTACCTGATCCTGACCGCCGTCGGGCTCGTCGCCGCCGTGGCCCGGGGCGAGCGCCGCATCCTGCTGTTCGCCTGGCCGGCGATACTGGCGGCCTTCGCCTACGTAGCGGTGCCGCATCTCATCCCGGCCGGGGCGATCTGGAACGCCCGCATGCTGCCGCTGATCTACCTGTGCGAGCTGCTGGTCGCGGCCTACGGCGCGGCTGTCATCATCGGCCGCGTGACCGAGCTGCTGCGGCGCTGGTCGGGCGTTCCCGTGCGGATCGGCTATGTCGTGGTGGTGCTCGCCCTGGCCCTGACCCCGATCGTCTCTGCCTACCACACCCGCGGCGACGTGCCCGGTTGGACTGAGTACAACTACTCGGGTTTCGAGGTGAAGCCGGACTGGCCGCAGGCGGTCGCGCTGTTCCAGACCCTCGACCGGCTGCCCCACGGCCGCGTCATGTGGGAGTTCAGCCGGGATTACGAGCGCATGGGCACCACCAGGACGCTCGAGAACATCCCAGCCTTCAGCACGCAGGACTCGATGGAGGGCCTGCTGATCGAGTCGTCGCTCAACGCCCCCTTCCACTTCATCAACCAGGCCGAGACCTCGCAGACCGCAACCCAGGCCGTGCCTGGCGTCCAGTACCCCGGCTTCGACTTCAAGACCGGGATCGAGCATCTGCGCATGTTCGGCGTGCGCTGGTACGTCGCCTACACCGACCAGACCAAGGAGGCTGCCAAGCAGGCCCGGCTCAAGGTCGTCGCGACCAGCGGCCACTTCACCATCTACGAGGTCGGCGACGGCAACCTCGTTGAGGTGCCGCCGTACCGGCCGGTGCTGTTCGACGACCCCAACTGGCGCGACAACGCGCTGACCTGGTACCGGAACACCAAGTGGCTCGATACGCCGCTGGCGTTCGCCTCCAGGAGCGACCCTGTCGCGCGAGCCGCGTTCGCCGACCCCGGCAAGCTGCCCGTCCACACCTTGCCACGCCAGCCGCTCGAGCGGCCCGGCGAGATCGCGTCGACCATGAAGGACGGGACCATCGACTTCACGACCGACCGGATCGGCGAGCCGCACGTCATCAAGGTCTCCTACTTCCCCAACTGGCACGTCGAGGGCGCCAAAGGCCCATGGCAGCTCTCGCCAGGCCTCATGGTGGTCGTGCCGACCCAGGCACACGTCCGGTTGACCTACAGCGACACCGCTGTGGAGACCGGTGGCAACGCATTGAGCGCCCTGGGCCTGGCCGTCCTCGTGCTGCCTGGCGTGGCCGTCGGCATCCGGCGATTCCGCCACGCGAGGTAGCGCGGTTATGTACGAGCGTTCCGTCTTTGATAACGTCTTCCACCGGCCGAAGGCCCACGTGGGCTCCATTCCCCCCAGCCATGTGGAGCCCCCGAGAGCGAAAGGTTGCTCGCAGCCGTGATCAAACTCGACCACGTCACCAAGGTCTACGGCAGGGAAGTCATCGCCCTCGACGACGTCTCCGTCGACGTCGGGAAGGGCGAGTTCGTCTTCGTCGTCGGCCAGTCCGGTTCCGGGAAGTCGACCTTCATTCGCCTGCTCATCAAGGAGGAACGGCCCAGCGCCGGACGCATCTGGGTGGCGGGCAAGGAGCTGAACCGGCTCGCCTCCTGGAAGGTGCCCGCCCTGCGACGCGCGATCGGCTGCGTCTTCCAGGACTTCAAGCTCCTGTCGAACAAGACGGTTCGCGAGAACGTCGCCTTCGCGCTCGAGGTGATCGGCGCGCGCCGCCACTCCATCGACCGGACCGTTCCCGAGGTCCTGAAGCTGGTGGGCCTGCACGACAAGGCCGACCGCTTCCCGCACGAGCTCTCCGGCGGCGAGCAGCAGCGCGTCTCGATCGCGCGCGCGTTCGTCAACCGCCCCCTGCTGATGCTCTGCGACGAGCCCACCGGGAACCTGGACCCGACCACCTCCCAGGACATCATGAAGCTGCTCGAGCGGATCAACCGGACGGGCACGACCGTGGTCATGGCCACCCACGACGAGCGGATCGTCGACACCATGCGCCGGCGTGTGATCGAACTGGAGCACGGCAAGGTCATCCGCGACCAGGAGCAGGGGGTGTACGACCTTGGCTAGGATCCGCTACATCGTCGCCGAGGCGTACCGCGGCTTCCGCCGCAATCTGCTGCTGGCCGGCTCGATGGTCATCATCGTGGCCATCAGCCTCACCTTGTTCGGCATCGCTCTGCTGGCGGGCAAGCAGGTGAACCTGTGGGGTGGCTACTGGTCCGACAAGATCGAGGTCTCGGTCTTCCTGGCCAAGAAGATCACCCCACAGCAGCGAGAGAGCATCGGCGGCCAGATCCGCGCGCTGCCCGTGGTCGACAGCGTCTTCTACGAGTCGCAGGGGCAGGCGTACGACCGCTTCAAGCAGCAGTTCCGCGATTCCCCCGACATGGTGCGCAACGTCACCGCGAGCGTGCTGCCCGAGAGCTACCGGGTGAAGCTGCGCGATCCGAACCAGTTCGACCAGGTCCATGACCTGTTCTGCTCGGGCAAGACCGACTCTCGCGGCAAGGAGATCTGCAACGCGGGCATCGACTCCGTGGTCGACCAGCGCAAGCTCGTCGAGCGGCTGTTCGCCATCCTGAACATGCTGAAGAACTCCTTCCTGGTGCTGTCGCTGGTGCTCGGGATGGCGGCCGTCGTGCTGATCGCGGTGACCGTCCGCGTCGCGGCCTTCGCCCGGCGCAAGGAGACGCAGATCATGAAGCTGGTCGGCGCCAGCAACACCTACATCCGCCTGCCGTTCCTGGCGGAAGGTGTGGTCGCCGGGTTGCTCGGGACCCTGGTCGCGTTCGGCCTGCTCGGCGGTGGTATGTACTATCTCGGGCGGGTCCGCCACCAGGTCTCGTTCCTCCAGCTCCTGCCGATCGCCGGTATGCACGAGCTCTACGAGTCCTACGTGGTCCTGCTGTTCCTCGGCGTGATCGTCTCGGGCCTGGCCAGCCTCCTCGCCCTGCGCAAGTACGTGCGCGTGTAGCGTGTAGGCATGCCCAGACCCCAGCCGCCTGGCACGGTGGCCAGCAATCGCCGTGCCAGGCACGACTACGAGATCCTCGACACCTTCGAGGCTGGCATCGCGCTGCGCGGCAGCGAGGTGAAGACCCTGCGAGAGGGCCGCGCCTCCCTGCAGGACGCCTACGCCGTGGTCGAGGACGGCGAGATCATCCTGCACATGCAGATCCCGGCGTACTCCCACACCGGCTACGACGGGCACGAGCCCACCCGGCCCCGCAAGCTCCTGCTGCACCGCAAGGAGATCGACCAGCTCTCCCGGCGGGTCGCCGAACGCGGGCTCACCCTGGTGCCGCTGCGACTGTACTTCAAGCAGCAGCTCGTCAAGGTCGAGCTGGCGGTCGCGCGGGGCAAGCGCGCCTACGACAAGCGCCAGGCGATCGCCAAGCGGGACGCCGCCCGCGAGATGGACCGGGTCCGCAAGGCGCGGGTCCGCGCGGGTTGAACCCATCCCCGGTGCTCGGTCGATACAATGGAATGCCTGGCGGTCGCCAGGTGTTGCAGAGGAGTTGACAACTACACATGGGGGTGCCTGGGTTCGACCGTGACGGATCGACTCAGGGGAAGCGAGCCGGAGTTCGCGGGGCTCCGTATCAAACCGCGAACGCTATAAGCGCCAAGACCAACTACGCGCTCGCTGCCTAACTTCGCTTAGGTAGCCGTCCTCCGCTCCTTGCCTGTGGGAGCGGGTAGGGCGTCGACAGCAGGCTCCACCCGGACGGGGCGCCCGTTCTCGTTCGGGAACATTCAAGCGGGCTGGGACCTGGATGCGGTGCCACCGGACAACCCAGGTCCGAGACTCACCCGGTGGCTGCGCTCGGAGAAGCCCTGGGACGACGCCATGGGACGGGGGTTCGAGTCCCCCCACCTCCACCACAGCCGCAGGTCA
>WNFX01004107.1_pt1 | contig 18436 bp, 17 predicted proteins | sample 5400111 | NCBI WGS metagenome assembly WNFX01 (sample SAMN13153363, study PRJNA577476) | soil metagenome | isolation source: 40 cm soil or saprolite under grassland replicate 1 | place: USA:California | collected 2016-06-15 | reverse complement strand
AGGCGCGACGTTTTAGCTTTTCAGTCGTGCGCGAATTTGTTGGACACGGGGTGGGACGAAAAATGCACGAGGAACCGCAAATTCCGAATTACGGTAAACGCGGCAGCGGTCCGAAGTTAAAAGCAGGCATGACCCTGGCGATCGAGCCGATGATTAATATCGGCACGTCCGACGTAAGATTGCTCGACGATGGTTGGACGGTGCGCACGGCGGATGGCATGCCCTCGGCACATTTCGAGCACACGGTCCTGATCACAAAAGACGAGCCAGAAATTCTGACATGGCGCGCAAAGACGCAATTGAAGTAGAAGGCACAGTGGTCGAGCTGCTGCCCAACACCATGTTTCGAGTTGAGCTGGCAAATGGCCATCGCGTTCTGGCCCATATTTCCGGCAAAATTGCAAAAACCCGCGCCATAAGCAAAGACAAGGATGATGTCACTTAACGATTTAGTGATTTAGAGATTTAACGATTGACCGTTTTAACTTTGTAACCTTGCAACTTTTGTAACAAACACCATGCCCAGATTACTCGGAGTCGAAATTCCAGCAGACAAACGCATCGAGGCATCCCTGACCTACATCTATGGGATTGGTTTTAGCACAGCCAGACGGATTCTCGAGCAGACCAACATCGATCCGAACTTGCGCGCGAAAAATCTTACGCCGCAGCAGTTGAACGAAATCATTCACGCAATCACGAACAACAAGATCAAGATCGAAGGCGATTTGCGCCGCGAAGTGCAGGGTAACTTGAAACGTCTTCAGGCAATTAATTCTTATCGCGGCATCCGTCACCGAAAAGGCTTGCCCGTGCGCGGACAGCGCACTTCCACAAATGCCCGGACGCGCAAGGGACCGCGTAAGACCGTAGGGGTGATCCGCAATCCCGAAGCGAAGGCCGGCAAAGTTTAACGGCTAACTAAGAAATTATGGCTGAGTCAGAGGAACCAACCAAACCGACGCCGGAAGAACCGAAAACGGAAGAGTCGAAGCCAACGCCGGCTCCGGCGGCTTCGCAGGAAGACGAGAAGGCCCAAGCTTCAAAGTCGCAGGAAGCTGAGAAGGCCCCAGCTCCAAAGTCGCAGGAAGCCGAGAAGGTGCCAGCTGCAAAGGCTGACGCAGCCCCGAAAGCTTCCGGGGCCAAAAAACCAGCCAAACAAAAAAAGGAACAGCCAGCTTCGGTGGCGGGAGCTTCGGAGAATCTTTCGCTTTCAGCCGACCAAGTCGAGAAGCCAAAGGTGGTCAAGGCCAAAGGCAGCAAGAACGTTCATTCGGGCATCGCGCATGTGCTTTCGACGTTCAACAACACAATCGTCACGATCACCGACATGAAAGGCAACGTGATCGGGTGGTCGAGCGCCGGCAAAGTTGGCTTCAAAGGTTCGCGTAAAAGCACCGCTTACGCGGCGCAGATGGTTGCGCAAGACGCATCCCGGCAGGCGATGGGCCACGGGCTGAAAGAAGTCGAAGTTTTGGTGAAAGGGCCGGGCGCAGGACGTGAGTCTGCGGTGCGCGCCCTGCAGGCAATCGGGCTCGATCTCACTGTCATCCGCGATGTTACTCCCGTGCCGCACAATGGTTGTCGCCCGCCAAAACAACGCCGCGTCTGATGAAAACGCTTCAACGCTTCAACTTTTCAACGCTTTAACGAACCCCATGGCCAGATATACAGGACCCAAAACAAAAGTAAGCCGGCGCTACGGTGTGCCGATTTTCGGTTCGTCCAAAGCACTGGAGCGAAAAAATTATCCGCCCGGCATTCACGGTCCGCGAGGCGCGCGACGTAAACAATCTGATTACGCGATTGCGCTCGGCGAAAAACAGAAGCTGCGCTACCAATACGGACTCCTCGAGCGTCAGTTCCGCCGCATTTTCCAAAGCGCACTGCGCAAGCGCGGCGTGACAGGCGAAACGCTGCTCCAGCTATTGGAGACGCGGCTCGACAACGTTGTTTACCGCCTTGGACTGGCTAACACGCGCAGCGCTGCGCGCCAGCTTGTGTCGCATGGGCACGTCCTGGTGAACGGACGCACAGTGAACATCGCTTCCTACAATGTGAAAGCGGGGGACGAGATCACGATCAAAGACAAACCAAAATCCCGCCAGTTGGTGCTGCGAAATCTCGACCTTACACAGATTGCTCCCGTGCCCGACTGGCTCACAGTCGATCGTGACGCACTCAGCGGCAAGGTTGTGCACATCCCATCTCGTGAAGAGATGCAGCCCATCGTCAACGAGCAGCTCATCGTCGAGCTGTATTCGCGCTAAAGCGCGTTACGACGGAATTCCTTTTGTCCGGAGCGGTCCTCGGCGCTCCGCGCGGCAAGTGCCACTACAATTTTTCCAAGAATTGCAGCGCCTTATCGTAGCTTTTGCGCTGGAGATAGTGTGCCAACTGCGGATCGACTGGCTGCGGAAGCGCCGCTCGCAACTGGTCGATCTTTTCCGAGACTGCGCGTAATCGCGCGATGTGCGCGTCGGTATTCCGGCGGCTTTCTTCGTCGTGAATGATTGTGAGACGCTCTCTTAGAGCGTCTCTAAGACTGAGAAGAGCGTTGGATTCGGCGGACTCAAGACCGCCGCTCCTTGAATCGACAATCGCGTTTTCCATGGGTTTAAGAAACCACGGATTACGCGGATGACACGGATAAACAATAGTCACCTATAGATTTCTGATTCATCCGTACCCATCCGTGAAATCCGTGGTTGAGAATTCTTCCTGGATAAATCGCGCGTGTGCACGAGAACAGATTCAGCGCGGGCCTGTTTCGGAAAGCAGCTGTCGTTTCGCTTCGACCCAATCCGATTCTGCGTTACCTGGCAGCGCGAATCTGCGCCGGCGTTCGGAGATGAAATAAGCACGGAGACGGACTGCGTCTTCCGATGGCTCCGTTATCGTGCCCGCCGCGGCGGGCATTGAGACTTTTACTGTCCGGGCCGCCAAGCTCTTTTTCGCAGCGGCTCCAGAGGTTTTTCGCGTGGTCGATGTCCGCCGCGTTGCCGGCGTTTTCCTGACTTTCATTTCAGCAGGTGATCCGCCCGCTTCCGGTGGCGCTTGATTTTTACTTTGGACAATTTTCGTTTTTTTCGGCACAGATTAATTGGTGTTGATGGCTTCAATTCGTTTATCGTTCATCGGACGGTTGGCAAGTGCTTTCTCGCTCTTCGTTAACAGAGGGATAGATTAAGCGAAACGCATTGGCATGAAACATTTCGTTTTCCGCTGGGCTGCCACAACGATTTCTGTAATGGTTGCCTCGTCGATAATCCACGGAATCCGTTATGATACCGTCGCGGCGCTGATCGGCGCGTCGCTTTTGCTGGGTATTCTCAACGCGTTTGTTCGCCCTTTCCTGTTGATTCTCAGTGCGCCGCTTATTCTCGTTACGCTCGGCTTTTTCATTCTTATCCTAAACGGTCTGTTGCTGCTCGTAGTGCCGAGCGTTGTAGTCGGATTCCATGTGGATAGCTTTTGGAGTGCGTTCTGGGGCGCGATAGTTATCAGCATCGTTAGCTGGATTTTGAGCGCATTTTTCCGCGGGAGTGATGGGCATGTGCATGTGCTGACACATCATACGCAGATTAAGCGTGTACGCGGCCGAGTCATTGAGGATGAGCGGTAGGCTTAGCCGTCGGAGGAGACTGACAGCTTCACCTATAGAATAAGGAGCAAGAGCATCCGCCTTCGCCAAGGCTACGGCGGACAAGTGAGCATGAGCACGAGCAAGAATAGGAAGATCGCGTTGTGATCGTATGTGGTTAGCGCCAACGGCGCGGTCTCATGACGAGCTCGGGACAACGCCCCAGGATTCGTAAAACAAGGAAAACCCACCAGCGCTGAAAGCGCGAGTCACTTCCGACATTAGTTCGATCCTCCAGCTTGGTTGAAGCGCGCTTTCAGCGCTGGTCACTGATGTAATCGAAAGCCTGGGGCGAGTCCCTAGGCTAAGGCTGACATTGCGCCTTCGGCGCTACACAGGTACTTGCAATCTTTAACCGAGATACTTGCTTAGGCGGGAGCGTAGTTCTGTGCGCGCGCGAAAGAGTACGCTTTTTACAGCGGGAACGGACAGCTCGAGAACCCAATCTGCTCATAGCTCAGCTGCTCATACCTGCGCAGCACCAGCGCCATCCGCTGGGTTTCCGGCAGTTGCAGAATTGCATCCTCGATCGTTCGCTGAAGTTCCATCTCTAAAACCGACGCATCCGGTGCGAGATTCATCTCATCCTTCAAAGGTGGGTCCTCTGCGCCCGGTTCCGGCTGAAGCGGAACATGCGCATGCCGCTTGGTGCGGCGCATTTCGTTGAAAACGAGATTACGCGTAATTTTCAACAGCCACGTGGTGAATTTGGCGCGTGGGACATATCGACGCGCGCTTTTCCAGACTCGAATAAAGACCTGCTGCGCGATGTCTTCCACGTCCGAGTTACTGCCGAGCATGCGGGCGACCGTGCCCGCCACCAACGCCTGATGCCTCTCAACGAGCTTCTCGAACGCGACGGCATCGCCTCGGCCCACCAGCCGCATGAGCCGCACGTCCTCAGCGTCTTCGTCCGATCTCCCTTGGTTTGCGCGATCGTTCTCAGACATCGTCACTTAGACGTTCGCACAGGCCAATCATTCCCCAAAAAATGGCGCCTCGCCAAAATTCCCCCCGGATCACACGCTAATGTTTGTTGATTCCCAGTTTGGCTGAGAATGGCCAAAATGAAAGGCTCGACCAAATCGAAAAAATCGAGGGGCTGTTCATTTTCCCCTATCTCGCCTCTCCCCTTGGCAAGGGGAGAGGACAAAGGTGAGGGGTTGGAACTGACACATGTCACTTTACTCGGACTGACCCTCCCCCTCTCCCTTACGAAGGGCGAGGCGTCCCAAGCACGCATGCAGCCCATTTTCACTTACCAGGGCGCCAACTGACAATTGATCAACACTACGGGATCACACCCGTACCCATGGTTTTTGTTGCAAGCTACAAGCGGCCTGTGCATGGTTGCCTGCCGAGGGCGTTACCCTCAGCCTGCGCATGAATTATCAGCTTATCCCGAAAGAACTCAGGCCGATCGCCGAAAAAGTTGAGGCTCAGCAGCGGATTTCAGAGGCGGATGCACTCGATCTTTATCGTACGAACGATCTTAACGCCCTTGGAATGATTGCCAATGTTGTGCGCGGGCGCAAGAACGGCAATTACGCGACCTATATTCACAACCGTTACATCAATTATTCCAATATCTGCATCTTGTCCTGCCAGTTCTGTGCTTTCGCCGCCAAAAAACGTGATGCGCACGCGTTTGAATATGCAATTGACGGGATCGTCCGCGTAGTGAGCGATGCGCTCCCTCTCGGGGTTACGGAAGTGCATATGGTAGGTGGGCTGCATCCTACCCTGAAAAAAGAATGGTATCTGGATCTTTTGCGGCAACTGCGCGCGCTCGATCCGCAGCTTCACATCAAAGCATTCACCGCAATCGAGGTTCGTCATTTGGCCCAAAGAATCTTTCGGATGCCGATCCGTGACACACTCGAAACTCTGCGCGAAGCCGGTCTCGGTTCGATCACGGGCGGTGGCGCCGAGATTTTCGATCCGGTTGTGCGCGATCAAATCTGCCGTGGCAAGGAGACCGCAGCCGAATGGCTGAAGGTGCATCGCACCTGGCATTCAATGGGCGGCCGCAGCACTTGCACGATGCTCTACGGCCACATCGAGACGCTCGCTCATCGCGCTGATCATTTGCGCCAACTGCGTCAACTGCAAGATGAGACCGGGGGTTTTACCGGTTTTGTCCCCTTCGCTTTCGAACCGTCGCAATCCCACGGGGTCCTTGCCCACATTAAACGCGCCTCCGCATTTGAACAACTTCGCAATCTCGCGGTGAGTCGAATTTACCTCGACAACATTGAGCACCTGACCGCTTATTGGGTCAGCTTGGGACTGCCTCTCGCGCAGGTCTCGCTTAGCTACGGCGTGGACGATCTGCACGGTACAATTTTGGAGGAAAAGATTTTCCACATGGCCGGGGCCACCACGCCGCAGCAACAAACGGTAGCAGCGCTGGAACATGCCATCCGCGAAGCCGGGCGCGAGCCGGTCCAACGCGATAGCCACTATCGCCATATTGCGCCGCGTCAGACGAACGAGACACGCACGGCGTCAGCGCCTGCAGAATTGGCCTGCGCCTGATCCTTGCTGTCATTCCGAGCAAAGTCGAGGAACCCCGTTGCAAAACCCACAGCTATTTCCACGGGATCCTTCGACTCCGCTGCGTTCCGCTCAGGATGACGGCGGTCTTGATTACGCTGCACAATGAATTCTCTCCGCATCGGTTGCGTAAAATATCTTAATGCCCGTCCGCTCATTCGTGGCTGGCCAGGTGAAGTGGAGGTCGATCATCCATCGGCGCTTTGCGAACGATTGGCAAACGGCGAGCTCGATGTTGCCCTCGTTTCCAGTTTCGAATTTCTGCGAAACCCGATTTATCGAATCATTGATGACGTTTCGATTTCATCTGACGGACCGGTTTACAGCGTGGTGGTCGCGCACCGTGATGAAATTTCCCAAATCGACGAGATCGAACTCGATCCCGCTTCGGAGACTGCGGTCAATCTCCTGCGTTGTCTGCTTGCCGAGATAGGATTCAACCCGCGTTTGATTGAGCGTAACATGGACGTCTCGGCTGCTGTAGCGGAGTCATGTTCGGCTGGTCGCGCTCAGTTGCTCATAGGCGATCAAGCCATTCACTTTCGCGAGAGTCATGCAGATGAATTTCAATTTTGGGATCTTGGCGAGCAATGGAAGAAACTCATGGGTCTTCCATTTGTTTACGCGCTCTGGTTGATTCGCCCCGAAGTTGTTGCTCCAAAACAAATCGCCGATCGCCTGCGTGGTCTTCGTGACGAGAATCTCGGCCACCTAAATGAGTTAATCGCGGATGCTGTCGCCCGGGTCGCTGCCCCCGGCCGCGCAGAAATCACTCTTGAATTTCTTAGTTCCTATTACCACCAACATCTTCGATTCAGCTTCGGAAAAGCAGAGAAGGAAGGTTTGTGGGCTTTTGCCCACCTCTGCGCAAAGCGTGGTCTGCTTGCCGAAAGCGGAATTGCGTTCGATCTCGTGTAGCGCAAAGGCATCTTGATTGTTTGGGCTATTGATTAACCCGTGGTTCGCCCAAACCGAGGTCGAGATCGTTGAGCTGCCAGCTGAGACCCTTAAAACGGAATCTGAGCTTTATTCCCTCTCGCTCCACAACAAAACTGCGTGGTCCTGTGAAGAACGCGTATTTTATTTTTGACCAGTCTTCACCGTTACCACTGGAGAACCGGAAGTGCTGGGGACTTTGCAGGTCTCTCAAGGCTCCTGGATTGGAAAGAAGCGCCGCGATTCCCTCAGGTGTCACATAAGCGTCGACGATTGTATCAATCAGCGTCGGGCCCAGGTTACCCCATCGCTTGTGACCAGTCGTTGCGCGAGCGAACCGCGCGATGAGTTGCTTCTTCAACGAAGCTCGAACAGCCGGAAAATCGATACGGGAACTGATCGCGGCGCTGTCACGAGATCGCAACGCGACCGTAAATCGCCAGAATGAAAAGTACGGCGACGCGCAGTACAGGAGCAGAAGAACGATGCAACCGAGAGCTACCCAACGGACGAGTCTCATTAAAGCTTCGATCCTCCCTTAACAAGCAATAGAGCATATCCGATGCGAGTCTGGAAACCGGCTCAAAAATTACCGTGGCGGCACAGGTCCGATTTTCTTCCAATATTGAAGAATCCGTCCGCTTCCAGCAGGCGATGTGAACTCTGTCGGACGTGGGCCGCCCGAAGGACCCCAACAGGCGCGCTTGTGGGTGGCGTCAATAATCTCGTAAATGCCGCGCGTCAGTTGACCGGCATTCGGGCCGCCTTCGGCAATTGTGTCCACTTGTTTGGGTCTAGTGTCCGGATTCACGGAGAAGCGCCCAGCCGGATGCGTACCAATGCCGCTCGCTTTTGGAAATCGGAATGTATTATGATCGGTGATCAGGATTGTATTTCGTGCCACACTTGCCGGCACCGGCTTCCCGTTGTCCACTCCGCGAGTCAACTGCCAGGTTCCCGACAGCACCTCGTAATCTCGCTGAGCGGCGTCAGATTGCACGATTGACTGGCCGGGCCTGTTGGTTTCGCAGCCAGCGGTTATCATTGCCACGCCGCTAACGAACAGAATCGCTATTGCTTTGATCATGCGAGCCATTTGCAATGAAATTGTTCTCCGTCGAGCATCATTGCGAGCGCGCGAGTGCGAAAATCTTGTCAGGAAGTAACGCGCGAATAAACTGATCGGTGCAAAGCCGCGTAGACGGAAATCCGATCGCTGAAGAGCCACGTGCCAGTTTTACGCGGCAAAGCCGCGTAGAAGACGACCAAATCAGCGTAGAGCCCTCCAGGACCTTTACGCGGCAAAGCCGCTGGATTTTGGCGTCGCGCGAGGAGTTGAATGGCACCGCGATTGCGTGGAGTGAAATTTGCGGGTCGGAATGCATTGCGCGGCTGCTTTCACGAAAAGGGTTTCGCTGTGCGGAGGAAGTTGAAGACTTCCTGCGACCGCGGCTCAGCTCGCTGAGCGATCCGTTTTTGCTGCCCCAAATGGGCGCTGCGGTTTCTCGCGTTCTCGCTGCGCTGGATCAACACGAACGCATCGTGCTCTTTGGCGACTACGATGTGGATGGTGTGACGTCATTGGCGCTGCTCGATGAAATGTTGCGCGCTTATGGTCCCGCGCCTGCGGGAGAACTGTTTTTGCCGTTGCGCATCGAGGAGGGCTACGGCTTAAGTCGCGAAAGTGTCGAGCGCTGTCTCGAACAACATCAGCCGCAATTGCTCATCGCCGTTGATTGCGGCACTTCGTCAGTCAATGAGGTTGCGGTTCTTAACGAGCGCGGGGTAGACGTGATTGTGCTCGATCATCATGAGGCGAAAGCGCAATTGCCGGGTTGCATTGCGATTGTGAATCCGAAGCTGGCGGAGTGCGGCTTTGAATATCTTTGCAGTGTCGGGATCGTCTTCAAACTTTGTCACGCGCTGCTGAAGACGCGGCCACTGCCCGGGTTCGATTTGAAATCGAAGCTCGACCTTGTAGCGCTCGGGACGGTTGCGGACATCGTGCCGCTGCGTGGCGAGAACCGTGTTCTGGTGCAGCGCGGCGCAATCGAGATCGCCCGGACTTCGCGCATCGGCTTGCAGAAATTAATGCAAATCTCCGGAGTACGCCCGCCAATTTTGACCGATGACATCGGTTACCGGCTTGGGCCGCGGTTGAATGCCGCGGGACGTCTGAGCACGGCGGAGAAATCTTTGCGACTGTTACTCACGCAGGACGAAAGCGAGGCAGCAATCCTTGCAGCGGAACTCGATAGGCAAAATCGCGAACGTCAGGACGTGGAAATGCAAATCTTTGCCGCAGCCACAGAGAAGATCGATAATGAGTTCGATGCCGCGCGTGATGCGGCCATTGTGTCGGGCGCGCGCGGCTGGCACCCGGGAGTGCTTGGCATCGTTGCGTCACGCCTTGCTCGAAAATATCATCGTCCTGCGATTGTGATCGGTTTCGATGATAATGGCATCGGGAAGGGAAGCGGACGAAGCATCGACGGATTGAACTTGGTCGAAGCGCTGAATCGGTGCGCGGCCAGCCTCGACAAATATGGCGGACACGAGATGGCGGCCGGGTTGACACTGTGCGAGGAAAATTTCGATCGTTTTGCCGAAGCATTCCGGAGCACTGCGCGCGAACTTCTTTCCGACGAAGCTCTGCAACCCTGCATTCGACTGGATCACGAGCTCCCGTTCACCGAGATCGATGTTGAATTTCTACGCTGGCACGAAATGTTGCAGCCGTTTGGAAATGGAAATCCGCAGCCGCTTTTCTTTGCGCGTGAAGTCGAGCCAGTCGTGCCGCCGCGCGTCGTAAAGGAAAAACATCTTATCTTTCGTCTGCGTCAGGGTGATCGCCATCGCCGCGCCGTTTATTTTGACGGGATGGCAAACCAGTTGCCGCCGCCGCCATGGGATATCGCATTCCGAATTTGTGCGGATGAGTATGGGGGGGAGACATTAATTGCCATGCACATCGAAGCGCTGCGAGCGGCGGAACGCTGCGAGGGTGATTAGTGATCGGTGAAAAGTGAACAGCGTGAAATCGCCTAACCGATCACAGATTACGGATCCTGGATCACAAACGACTTCGAAATCACCTCACACGAGCCTTGCGGTTTCGCAGTCACTCGAGGAATTAAGTTGGATTCCACGCCCGAAAATCCTCGCACTGCGGCGTCTCGGGATTGAGACGGTGGAAGATTTGCTCACTCATTTTCCGCGGCGCCACGAAGATCGCGCAGAATTCCCGCAGTTTCCGCGTGAGGAAAGCGACGTTCCGATTTGTCTCTGCGGCGAGGTGATTAAGACTTCGTTGCGCCGATTTGGCGGATGGAAGAAAATCTTTGAGGCTACGCTCGAAGAATCGCACCCAAATGCTCTCAGCGAGCCGCTGGTGTGCCGATGGTTCAACCTGCATTACGTGCAGAAGATGATTGCGACCGGGCAACGCCTGGTTGTTTTTGGCAAGCCGCGTTTGCGAGGAAAGCGGATTTGCATGGATCACCCGGAATTCGAGGTTATCGAGAATGATGACGAAATATCGATCCATTTTCGCAGGATTACCCCAATCTATCCCGCCACGGAGGGTCTTTCCCAGCGGGTGTTCCGCAGTATTGTTTATCGGCTTTTGAATGAAGTTCCGCCCGCGTCTGGGGGACTCGAAACATTATTGCCGCGTGCACTCATGAATAGTGACATGACGACGGCAGCAGCCATTCGCGCAATTCATTTCCCGAACGATTGGCAGCAACGCCAGGCCGCCCGCGAGCACCTGGTCCTCTGTGAATTTTTTGCGATGCAGATCCTGATTGCATCGCGACGGACAAATGCATCGATTCGCATCGGCGAGGCACACTGCGGGCCGGGCACATTGTTCGACGAATTCGTGAAGTCGCTTCCGTTCGAACTGACGGCCGCACAGAGAAAAGTCATCGGGGAAATCCGGCGCGACCTCGCGGCTGCGCACCCAATGAATCGTTTGCTACAGGGGGATGTTGGTTCAGGCAAGACCTTGGTCGCGATAGCGGCCATGCTTCTTGTGGTTGAAGCCGGATATCAAGCCGCGTTCATGGCGCCGACGCAAATTCTGGCCGAGCAACACTACGATGTGCTGCGGCGCTGGCTCGATCCGCTAGGCGTGCGGGTTGCATTGCGAACGGCTGTCCGACAGGAAGAGAGCGGTCCGCTCCCGTTGTTTGCGGTTCGCGCAGGCGAACGAATTCTGGGGAGCACAGGCTGCCAGCCTGTCGTGTCCGGCAACCTGCCGGACACACGAGCGCATGCAAATCAAGCCGAGTCAAAATCTTCATCGAAGACTTCACGGCAAGCTGCCGCGAAGGACAGGCTGGCAGCCTGTGCTCCGCAGAAACCGGCTGTCGCCGACCCCATGTATTCCCGTCGCAATCTCCCGCATTTTGAACGGCCTTGGGCGAAGTACGCGATTATGTTCTCGACGCGAAATCACAGGCAATTGTCGGAGAAAGGGCGCGACATCGTGCTGGAATCAATACTGCGTTGGAAGGATCGCCGGTACGAACTTTATGCTGCATGCGTGATGCCTGATTACGTACACGTTTTAATCGAGCCGATGATCGAACGCGCTGGCGACTCTGGGAAGCCTGTCTTTTTCTCTCTTTCAAAAATCCTACACAGCATCAAGTCGTTTACCGCGACTCAAATTAACAAGATCGAGAGGACGAACGAGCCGGTATGGGAAACGGAATCATTCGATCGTTTGATCCGGTCCGAGAATGACTTGCAAGAGAAGTTCCACTACATCCTTCGCAATCCGTGGGATTCAGGCGTGGTGGAGCGGGGAAAGGATTATCGATGGGTTTGGTACCCTGCGAGCTATGAAACCGAAGAGTTCGCGGCAGGTTGCCGCGAACAACAGGCTGGCAGCCTGTGCTCCCCAGACGAAGAGGCGCTCGCGCGCGACGAGCCACAAATTATCGTCGGGACGCACGCGTTGCTTTACGAATCGGTTTCGTTTTCGAATCTCGGACTTGTTGTAATTGATGAGCAGCACAAATTTGGTGTTGCTCAGCGCGCCAGATTAACGACGCGCGAACCGGCGCCCGATGTGCTGGTGATGACTGCCACGCCGATCCCGCGCACACTGACGATGACCATTTACGGTGACCTCGACGTTTCAACGATTGATGAGATGCCGCGGAACCGCGGCAAAATCGTCACCGCCGTGCGTGATGACTCGAAGCTCGCTGAGGTCCTTACTTTTCTGCGAACTCAATTGAAAGCAGGCCGCCAAGTCTACGTGATCTATCCGTTGATCGATGAAAGCGAAAAATTAGACGTCAAGGCGGCAGCAGCGGAGTACACGCTGTGGCGGGAACGGTTGCATCCGTTTCGCTGCGAGTTGCTTCACGGCCGCATTGCGCCGGTTGAAAAGCAGCAGATCATGGAACGCTTTCGGCGCGGCGAGACAAATGCGTTGATCAGCACGACTGTGCTTGAGGTAGGTGTCGATGTCCCCAACGCCAGCGTGCTGCTGGTTGAGAACGCAGAGCGCTTTGGTCTGGCGCAACTGCATCAACTTCGGGGACGGATCGGCCGTGGAGAACATAAGTCGTATTGCATCTTGCTGACGTCGGCTCAGGCGAAGGAAGTCTCAGCAAAGCTCGCCGTTTTGGAAAGAACACGTGATGGCTTTGAAGTAGCCGAAGCAGACTGGGAGTTGCGTGGCCCGGGGGATTTGCTGGGCACCGCGCAAAGCGGTCTGCCTACACTCAAGATCGGCAACCTGAAGACTGATGCGGATTTGATGCGACGTGCCCGCGCGGCCGCGATATCGATCTTCGAGGCAGATCCGTGTCTGGAATGGCCCGAGAATCAACGTTTTCGGCGCCTAATTGTCGAACAACAGGGACGAACTTTTTCCAATGTTAGCTAATGAAAAATCTCGCGAAATTTTTGCTCTTTGTGTTGGTCGTCAGCGCGGGAATTTCCGTGCTGTATGATTACCGTCTTAAACACGGAGGATTAAAGCTACCGTCCGGGCGCACTCCGGAAAAGTACACCCTGGCCTCTGAGCCGAGCGTGGACTCAAAACAAGTCGCTTCGCTTGAGGCATTGAACCGGGAACGGCGCGCGCTGGTCAAAAGCGTGATTCCGTCCGTTGTGGCAGTAAAAACATCGAAGAAGGTCGGCGTTCGACGCGAATACGGGCTCGATCCGTTTGAGTTTTTCTTTCCGAATCAGCGAAGATCGCGGAACCCAAATGATGAAGCGCTGGTGCAAAATTCGCTAGGCTCTGGCGTCATCGTGACGAACGAAGGTCATATTATCACCAACAATCATGTGGTCACCGACAGGCAGGGCAATCCGGTTGATCAAATTGAAGTGCAACTAAGCGATGGACGAACACAAAAGGCGCGGCTAATAGGCGCCGATGATCAGGTCGATGTTGCTGTCCTTAAGATCGATGATCCGGGCGTCAAGCCACTGAAACTTGCTGACTCGGACATGGTGCAGCCCGGGGATTTTGTCCTGGCCATCGGTAATCCGCTGGGATTTGAGGAAACCGTGACAGACGGAATCATTAGTTCGAAAGGACGGCCGAATCGCAGCGATTTTTTCGCTGATTTGCTGCAGACGAATGCGGCAATCAATCCGGGAAACAGCGGTGGCCCGCTAATTAACCTCCGGGGTGAAGTGATCGGCATTAACACTGTGATCGCCTCGACCACAGGGGGTTCGCAGGGACTGGGTTTCGCGATCCCGTCGAACACGGTCCGCATGGCGCTGGAAAGCTTGTTAAAGCAGGGTCGGATCATACGTGGTTATCTTGGGATCCAGTCGCGCCCGTTGCAGCAGGGACAAAGCAGCGCCGACAGCGAGGGAGTCGTGGTTGATGGGGTAGTGCCGGGATCGCCTGCGGCTCAGGCGCAACTGCAACCAGGCGATGTCATTCGCAAATTCAATCGCCGTGAGGTGACAAACATTCGTGCACTCAGGAGCCTGGTGGCGCAGACCGAGTTGAACAAGAATGTTGAGCTGGAGGTCCTGCGTGACGGCGAACCCTTGAAGGTGACCACTCAAATCAAGGAGCAGCCAGTTGATTACCAAACCACGGGCGTGCTGCCACGAGGAAATCAGCCGCAGGCACAAAATCCGCGACAACCCAGCGATGAAGAAGAGGGGAGCGGTCCTCTTGCTTCGATTCGTGTGGAAGAGCTGACGCCGCAGATGGCGCGTCAGCTCGATCTGCCTGCCAATGTGCGAGGCGTATTGGTGACGAGCGTAGATCCCGACAGTGGCGTGGCAGAATTGCAAAAAGGGGATGTGATTGAAGAAATCAATCAACAGCCGGTGACATCAGTTTCGGATTACAACAAGATCGCTGCGTCACTTGATCCGAGCCAGCCGCAAGTCTTATCGGTTTGCCGGCATCGGTCGCGTTCGTTTTTGGTCTTGCGACCGCGCTGATGCTGCTGTCTTGAGAATGAGGTGCGCGCGTCCGGCACTCTTAATTCGTTCCGAGTGCGATGCGGTCGCCTCTCCCCAACAAAGGGAGAGGGGGAAGGTGAGGGTTTTGTTCAAGGCAACCGCGCGTCGTGAAGATTCGACCCCTCACCTCAGTCCTCTCCCCTTGTCCAAGGGGAGAGGCGTCACCTTAAAATTCAATACAGTACGCCGTCAGCACGCGATCGCGTGACGCCGGCAAACGCCGGAGAGCATTTCCCAGAGCGCGTAGAGAACCCGGTTCACTGACGCCTTTACGGATTGAAAGTTTCGCTCGCTAATCTGCGCGCGTAGTACCTCGCGCTCGGCCGCAGAATGCTCGCGATCCGCCTCCACATGGACGCTGAAGTACTCGTAATGTTCCGGATTTCTGAAGCCGTAGTGTTTCTTCAATCCGTCGATTTTCGACTCGCAGATCGCTGGAATTTGGCTCTCGTAAGCGTAAAGAACGGCGAGACCTTCGACTGTCGATCGATCGCGGCAAACAGCACGGAAGGTGGCGACCAAGTTCCTGGTCTCTATCCATTTTTCTGAGTCTTGGACATCTGCCTGAGAGAGCCCGAGACCCTGGGCGAACCGAAGCCAAAGCTCGGGATGATTCGGCGAGCCAGCTTCTTCATCGATCAAATTATTGAGCAATCGTTTCCGCGTGTCTTGATCATTACAGTTGGCGTGCACCGAGGAGAGATACGTTGGGAACGCCGCGACATGGTGATAGTACTGCCGTGCATAATCCGCGAGTCCTTCCTTGCTTAACTCACCGCGCGTCCATGCGAGATAAAACGGATGTTTCAACAGATGTTTCGCAGCGACGTCATTGTCGATTTGGTCGAGATGTATATTCATAAGCTTTTTGTCTTGCACAGATTTACGCAGATTTACACAGATTCAGGCAATCTCCATTTTTTCAATCTGGGAATCTGCGAAATCTGTGGATCATTTTCATGCAGATTTCAAAATGTGTTTGATGCCGCGGATGGGGATGACGACCCAGGTGGGGCGATGGTTTAGCTCGTAGCCGATTTCATACACGGCTTTGTCGAGCAGATAGGCTTCGAGCATGATTTGAAGGTCTTCGCTGTTTTTCGGGATGAAAATCGCGCCAGTAGTCCTGTTCAAATAGCTTTGCAGAAAGACGCTGCTTATTTGGCGGTACCAGAGGTCGGCCCAGCGCTCCAGGAACGGCACATCTTCTTTTCGCATGGCCGGCTGCCAAAGCGCGCTGTAAGCGGCGTACTGGAAGGAGCGCATCATGCCGGCGACATCCCGCAGCGCGGACCGTTTCAGCTTGCGTTCGCTGAGCGCCCGTGCCGGTTCGCCTTCAAAATCCAGAATGACAACATCTTTTCCGGTATACAGCAACTGCCCGAGATGATAGTCGCCGTGAATCCTTATTTTCGCGGCATTCGTGCGGCGATCAAGCAGCCGCTTTTCGCGTGCGAGTATTTCCTGCTGCGCGGCGAGCACTTCCTTCGCTTCGTCTCGAAATGCTCGGGAGAGGTCCGCCAATTTCTTTTCCAGAAGAGTAAACGTCCGTCGCAACGATGTGCGCATTGTCTGATAAACAGACCGCTGCGCCATGGCGTTGAATGGCTCAGGACCGAACGCAGGATCATTCGGAGATGACGCGAGCGCGAGATGCAATTCGCCGGTGCGTTGCCCAACCAGCTTTACTTTTTCAGGGTAGACGCCGCCGATCAGCTCATCCAGCAGCGCACCCGGGGCCGCGCTTTCATTTTGAAGATCGGCTTTGCGCCCGAGTACTCGCTCATAATAGCGGCCCACCGCGTCCACACTGCGTGTCCAAACGTCGCCTTCATTTGCAGCAGCGCGTTGTAATAGGCAGACGACAGTCGGTTCTGCTTTTGCCCGGCGATATTCAATCGCACCGACGAATGCTGGCACATTCGCAAAATCCGTCTTTTCGGTCAGGAACCGGTTGATTTCGACATCGGGGTTAACGCCATCCTCCATCTTCCGATAGAGTTTAAGGAAAAATTTGTTATCAAAGAGTATCGACGAGTTGCTCTGCTCTCCGCTTACAACATGTGAATTACCAGAGACAACGTTTTCATCTGCCTCAGATCTGCTGGCGATGACGCCGACAAAGTCGCCAACGCGCGCCTTCATCGCCTGGCGGCGTACGATCGCTTCGAATAATTGCGAGCGAAACGTTGCGTCCCAAATTGCGTCGAACAAAACTGCTCCGCTGCCGCCTCCGAACCGTGCAATAATCGCGTGCGGCGCGCTCTGGGAAACCGAGCGCGCCACGTCGCCCGAGGCGATCTTTACCGGGATGGCATACGTTTCCGTAGGAGCATCCAGATAGCTTATCTCAATGAACCAGAGTTGCGCGCTATCCCCATCCCTGGAAATAGGAAGCTGCTCGATCACCTTGAGATCCCGAAAAGTCCGCGCCTTGGAACCGAACCAGCGGCAGTTGCGGACGTACGTGGGTAAGATTTCGCGCTCGAGCCGTTCTCGCTGACTATCGTGAAGCAGGACCTCCAGCTGACCCGGCGCGTTCAGAGTCGGCACAACGCGTTTCTTCAACGCGCGGCGAGCTTCGGTCGGCGCTTGTAGTGCGAACCAGTAATAGGCGTGCGGGCCGAGCGTGATGACGTAGCGTGACTTCCTGATTGGTCGAAACAGGTTTCGACTGAAAACTTCCATTGGCAGGCACCCCGCGAAGCGCGAAAGATCCAACTCAGCCGACTGCGCAAACCGCGAAAGATTTACCACCACCACTATGGTCTCGTTTTCCCACCGGCGAAGGAACGCCAGAACTTTCGCATTATCCGGGTAGAGAAACTCAAGAGAGCCGCGTGAGAAGGCCTTGAAGTTTTTTCGCATCGCAATGACGCGGCGCGTCCACCACAGCAGAGAGGAGAGATTTTTCTGCTGGTTCTCGACGTTGATGGCTTCGTAATGATATTCGGGATCAATCGTCACCGGCAGATAAAGTTGCTGCGGGTTGGCTCTCGAAAATCCCGCGTTACGGTCCGGGCTCCACTGCATTGGCGTTCGGCAGCCATTGCGATCGCCCAGATAAAAATTGTCTCCCATGCCGATCTCATCTCCATAGTAGACGATGGGCGTGCCAGGCATTGAGAATAGCAGCGTGTTGAGCAGCTCGATTTTCCGGCGACTGTTTGCAAGCAACGGAGCAAGTCGCCTGCGGATACCAAGATTAATCCGCGCGTGCGGATCGGTGGCGTAAACCCGATACATGTAGTCGCGCTCCTCATCCGTGACCATCTCGAGTGTGAGCTCGTCATGATTGCGTAGAAACATCGCCCACTGACAATTCTCGGGGATCGACGGCGTCTGCTCCAAAATGTCGATGATCGGAAAGCGATCTTCCATCTGCAGCGCCATGAACATGCGCGGCATCAGCGGAAAGTGAAAACTCATGTGCGACTCGTCCCCCTTGCCGAAATAAGCAGCGGCGTCCTCCGGCCATTGATTAGCTTCCGCAAGCAGCATGCGGTTCGGGAACTTCGCATCGACATGACCGCGCAGGTTCCGGAGATACACATGCGTCTCAGGCAGATTCTCACAGTTCGTGTCTTCCCGTTCGTAAAGGTACGGAACAGCATCGAGACGAAGCCCGTCCACGCCCATGGACAACCAGAAGTCGCAGACCTTCTCCACTGCTTCGTGGACCGCCGGATTATCAAAATTCAGGTCCGGCTGGTGCGAATAAAACCGATGCCAGTAGTACGCTTTTGCAACAGGATCCCACGCCCAGTTCGACGTTTCAAAATCTTTGAAAATGATTCGCGCATCCTTGTATTTTTCCGGGGTGTTGCTCCAGACATA
>WNFX01002631.1_pt1 | contig 18441 bp, 17 predicted proteins | sample 5400111 | NCBI WGS metagenome assembly WNFX01 (sample SAMN13153363, study PRJNA577476) | soil metagenome | isolation source: 40 cm soil or saprolite under grassland replicate 1 | place: USA:California | collected 2016-06-15 | reverse complement strand
GTGCCCATACCATCCAGGCAGGAACACAGGCCAATATCGCGCCACTTGCTCTCAATGGCTTGTGTTGTCTCGCAGGCATCTATGTGAAAAATCCCAGTGGGTTTACCGGAGGAGAAGACCCGAAAACCTACCCAATGGTGAGCCAGGCAGATGTTGACGCAGCCACAAAACCCCTCGCTGCAACGCTTGACCCACTGGCAAAAGAGGCGATAGGCAAGCAGATGAAGGCTACCGAGCAGAGACTCCTGCCTTTCACGTGCACCTCTCAGACAACCGCGACACCCAACGTCGGGGAGAAGGCAACCACAGCCAGGGTTTCCGTCTCAGAAACGTGTCTTTCAGCGCCTTGCTTTGCAGCTGGCAGGCAAGAAGATCGATCAGGCACGAACCGCTCTCTTGCGCATGCAGGGGATACAAGGAGTCTACATTCAGCCAGGAAGGGAGTCTGATACGACCTTCCCAACTGATCCAGGGCAGATACATATCATTGTTTCGTAGGAACTTGGAGAGAGCACACTGGCAAAATGATGCAGTTTCGGGTATACTTTGAGAAAGAACAAACAAATAAAGCGGGATGTATTGGTGCTACCAACACACAATACACCCCTCCCGTCTGTCAAGAGTTAGCTTGCAGATCGATTAGCCATAGTATACCACACTATCGGCTTCTTGCATCCTCTTGTCTAACTCACGACCACGTAAGAAATGGAGTTAGACATTGCTTACTACCTCGCGGAAACAGTATACCTCTTTGCAGCCTTTGCTTTCTGTGCAAGACGTTGCCATGCTCCTTGGCGTGTGCAGGCAAACCGTCTATACCTACCTGTATCACGAAGGCTTACCCTCAATTACCGTTGGCGGTATTCGTCGCATTCATCCTGAGTCACTCAATCAATGGCTCTTAGAACGGGAGGTATCCTATGGGAGACAAACAACGCGGGCATAATGAGGGCTCCGTATGGTATGAACCGGAAAAAAATCGTTGGATTGCTGCCGTGACTATCGGACCAGGCAAACGCAAGCGTATCGCCTGTAAGACCAAACAAGAAGCAATCCGCGCCAAAAACGAACTCCTCCGCAAAGCAAATGAAGGCATGCTCCCAACCAGCGCGGACCGAAAGATCAAAGACTACCTTCCTGAGTGGCTAGAAACCGTCCAGAAAGACAAGGTTCGTACCAGCACCTATGTGAAGTACAAGAAACTGAGCAAGTACATTCTTGAGGAGTTAGGAGACTATACTCTCCAAAAGATTACCCCTTTTCAGATCAAAACCTTCTATAACAAGAAGCTTGCGGATGGGTTGTCAACAAAAACCGTCAGCTCCATTCATGGACTCCTCCATGTTTCCTTTGAAACGGCTGTCTCCTGGGGGTACGTCACTCGCAACATTTGCGATGTGGTTGAGCCGCCCAAGATTGTGAGCCGGCAAGGAACCCCTCTGACCATTGAACAAGCGAAAATCTTGCTTGAGCAGGTGAAAGACCACCGCTTAGAAGTCCTTTTGACAATGGCAATTGTGACCGGAATGCGAAGAGGTGAGTTACTCGCCCTCCGCTGGTCATCAGTGGATCTGATTCGAGGAATTGCCATTGTCCTCAATACGGTTGACTATATTCCAAAGTATGGATATGTGGAAACTGCGCCAAAGACGAAAGCAGGAAAGCGCCCGATCAGCTTACCACCGTTTCTCATTACAATGCTCATTGAGCATAAAAAGAAGCAGGAAGTGAATAGAAAACGCTATGGCAATGCCTGGGAAAATCGTGATCTGGTGTTTCCTGACATTCACGGTGGGTACTTCAATCCAAGCTACCTTTTGCGTGTCTTCAAAAAGATACTCATAGATGCAGGGCTTCCACACATGCACTTTCACGATCTGCGGCATAGCGCGGCGACAATCTTATTGACAATGGGGGTCAACGTCAAAATCATTCAAGAGTTACTTGGGCATAGCAATGTCGCTCTGACTCTGGATACCTATTCGCATTTATTGCCCTCGATGCAAGAAGATGCGGTCAATATGTGGGATGAGTTGTTTAAAAAAGAAGAAGAGTAGTTTTGCCCCCTGTTTTGCCCCTGAGCGGGGAGTTTGTCTTGTAGATTGGCTCTGCAAGGGTCTCTGTCTCGAATGGATTGGTCCTTCAACTCTCCCTCATCTCCACCACTACAACGAGGTGCGAATTGGCTTCACACCTCGTTTCGTTTTGCTCCCTGTACAGCGGAAACCCAGGCTGACAGCAAAACTGACAGCAAAACGGCGAAATTCCTCAAGATCACTGGAGTACTAAGATTATTTAGTATGTTTTCTGATAGCTTCCTTTTTAAGAATATCTGAGCTACCCCTTGTCATTGCTTCAGTAAATGTCTATAATTGAGGAGAAGAAATTACTGGCGATGAAGCTCGCCTAACGCCTGGTGCTGATAGCTTCTAGCGACCGACTGGAGAGATGATCGGCTATTAGAAGCGTTTTTATTTTCGGAACCCCATGTGCTACCAGACAAGCAAAGGTTTGAAGAGCAAAGCGCCCCTGCCGATAGAGTTCTCTCTATGGTGAGGGCGTTTTGAATTGTCATAGAGAAGCCTGGGAAGCTGAGAGGGAACGCCATGCAGCAACAGAACTCTTCGCCGCAAAGAGGCGAGTTGCGCGTCAGCGCAGCAAGTTGTTCAGATACGGGACGCGTGCGTACACATAACGAAGATGCTATCCTCCTCTGTAAACCAACGGATCAGGCAGTGTCCGCACAATTTGGTTGGCTTTACCTGCTCGCTGATGGTGCGGGAGGTCATGCTGCTGGTGAGGTCGCTAGCCAGTTGGCGGTTGAGACAATCGCTGCTACCTACTATGACTGTGCGACCTCTCGTCACGCCCTTGAGAACGCACCTCATTCTCAAGGAAGGGTCTCGCATCTCCATGGCCCGCTTGCTGATCTTGCTGCTCCCACCATGCAGCTCCAGTGGGCTTTTTTAGCTGCCCATACACGTATTCGCGAGGTGGCCTCCCTCAAACAGGAGTATGCGGGTATGATCACCACCTGCATCGCTGCTGTGGTCAAGGGAGCCCATCTCCTGATCGCCCATGTCGGCGATAGTCGCGCCTACCTGATTCGTCCCTTGTCTGCGTCCCCCCCAACCATTACTCGCCTGACAACGGACCACTCGCTGGTGATAGAACTCGCACGGGCTGGCGTCATTTCGCCCGAACAGATGCAGAGTTCGCCATCTCGCCACATTATCCTGCGAGCACTGGGGGGAAGGGAACAGAATAGCCCAAACCCTGATATCACGACCTGTGTTGTGCAGGCTGGAGACGCCGTTGTTCTCTGCTGTGATGGGCTCTGGAGCATGCTACCCGAGGAGCAGATCGCTTGGGTGGTGAGGAGCTATACGCCACAGGTGGCATGTGCCGAGTTGATTCGACTCGCAAATGAGGCCGGAGGTGAGGACAACATCAGTGCTGTGGTGCTTTCATTCATGTAGGGTACTCGCAAGACAAAGGGAATACTATTCGTCAGGAGGGTGTGTATGGAAACAGATACGTCAAAGAAAGAAGCCAGGCAACCATTACGAGCAACGACTATAGCGCTCAGGTTCGTTTTGCTGATCGGTGTCATGGGCTTTGTGAGACGGCAGTTCCGCCCGCTGACCACTGGTGTTTAACCGCCCTCATCGTAGCATGGAGTAACGGAAGCTTCCAGAAAAGGACTGTAAAACATGAGTACATCTCTCCTCATTGGTAGTGTGATTGGGCTTTTTGCTGGTCTTCTGGCTTTCCTCATCACTTATGAGGAGTATGTACGACATTATCCAGTGGGGAACAAGCCATTGCGGTTGGCGCTTGAGGCGGCGGTATTTGCCTTCTTCGTGTTTCTTGCTCTTTCCATTGTGACAGGATTTGTCTTAACCAGAGCGTATATGAGTCAGTAGCTGCTGGCAGATTGCGTATGGGAGTCAAATAGCTCTTAATATCAAAACATCAGTGACATCTGGTGCCCCTTGCAATTGGCCCTGTTCATGTCATATACTTATATAAGTAGGAAACTACTGGCGATGAAGCTCGCCTAACGCCTGGTGCTGATAGCTTCTAGCGACCGACCCCAGAGATCGTCGGCTGTTAGAAGCGTTTTTGTTCTCTAAGACTTGTCAGCTCTCCGACCTGCTTCTGTTCGAGAACCAGAGCGCCCCTGCCGATAGAGTCATCTCTACGGTAGGGGCGCTTTGTTTCGTCTCGTGAAGACCTTGCGTGCAAGGTGGAAAGCGTATGCAGCAACAGAACCTTCGCCTGAAGCGATGAAGCTGCACAGTACCGCTGCCAGTGGCTCAGATACAGGACGTGTGCGTGAGCACAATGAAGATGCCATTGCCCTGTGTGAACCATCACATCAAACACTGCTGGCACAGTTGGGGCGGCTCTACCTCCTTGCTGATGGCGCGGGTGGTCATGCAGCAGGTGAGGTAGCCAGTCGGATCAGTTCATCTCATTCAAGTAGCCAGGGACAACAGGATTTCGCCTCCAGCATCATTGTTGGGGTGCTATGGGCGGCAGTCTCGCCGCTCGTAGGGAGTCGTCAGGAAATAAACTTCTCATATTAAATGGTGAGAATAGGTCATGGACGTCGTTTCCCTCATCCTAATTTGTTACAGTTATTTCTTGACAACTCCTAGGTTTTGGGTATGCAGTCGTATATAGTTTGCTAGGTGTGGTATTGTTGCTCACAGTGAGATGACGTCTATAGTCACGCATCTCGGTACATTCTGGGGTTCTTCCTGCTCCGGCTTGTACTCGTGTAACTCTACGGATATATAATACTACCGCAAGTAGAACAATTGAGAATGGAGTTTTTGATATGTCGATGAACAACAGTGGATTTACGACAATTGAAGACCTCCGTGCACGAGAAATTCTCGACTCACGGGGAAATCCTACGATTGAAGTTGAGGTCTGGCTGACGAGCGGAGAACGTGGTGTGGCCGCAGTTCCATCGGGTGCCTCGACGGGAACGCACGAGGCAGTAGAATTGCGTGATGGAGACAAGCGTCGTTATGGAGGGAAAGGGGTTCTTACCGCGGTAGAGAACGTCAATACAAAGATCCGCGGAGCTGTCGTCGGGCTTGATGCGACTGACCAGGTCTCTATTGATGAGGTCATGATCGGGCTAGATGGAACGCCAAACAAAGGGGCATTGGGTGCGAACGCCATCCTTGGGGTCTCACTTGCTGTCGCAAAAGCTGCCGCCAACGTTCGGCAAGAGCCATTCTATCGGTATCTCGGCGGTGTCGCGGCACGTACGCTTCCTGTTCCCATGATGAATATTTTGAACGGAGGCAAACATGCCGACAACTCTACTGATATGCAGGAGTACATGATCCTGCCCGTCGGTGCGCATACGTTCCATGATGCTCTGCGTACGTGTGCGGAAGTGTACCAGAGTTTGAAGAAAATACTGCACAGCAAAAAACTGAACACCAATGTCGGAGATGAAGGTGGCTTCGCTCCATCCCTCAGTTCCAACCGTGAGGCTCTCGAGGTCATTGTAGCAGCCATCGATTCAGCAGGCTACAAACCTGGAGTTGATGTTGCCCTGGGGATAGACCCTGCCGCCAGTGAGTTCTATGACAGCGGAAAGTATGTTTTAGCACGAGAAGGCCGCACGCTCAACGCTCACGAGATGGTGGACCTGTACGAGCAATGGATCAATGAGTATCCCATCATTACGCTTGAAGATGGCCTGGCTGAAGACGATTGGGAAGGATGGGCGCTGCTCAATAAGCGTCTAGGCAATCGGATACAGATTGTGGGTGATGACATCTTCGTCACCAATCCGAGCCGACTCAAGCGAGGTATCCAGGAACGATCAGCCAACTCGATTTTAATTAAGCTCAATCAAATTGGGAGCTTAACGGAGACGTTGGACGTGATCGAGATTGCGAAGTGCGCTTCCTTTACCACGGTTGTTTCGCACCGCTCAGGCGAGACGGAGGACACGACGATTGCTGATCTGGTGGTTGCCACCAATGCTGGGCAGATTAAAACCGGTGCTCCTGCACGCAGTGAGCGAATAGCGAAATACAACCGCTTGCTTGCAATTGAAGATGAACTCGGTGAGAAAGGAGCACGTTACGCCGGGTTCAGCGCATTCTACAATGTGCCAGCACTTTACGCGAGGGGTCAGTACTAGTTGTAGGGGGGAAGAGGAATAATCAAGGAGGTATGAGGAGGCAAGTAACAAAAGAATCTGTTTTTTCCTGTAGACCTCTTGATTTTTCCAAAATTTTCTCCATGCTTAAAAGAGTTGAGACTGAAGAGGCTTTTTCCCGAAAGGAGGGAGATGTCATGCAGGAAACACCGATTGTGCAGGGAGTGGATACTACCACGGCAGATACAGGAATGAGAGAGTATCTGAGTACAGCCGCGATGCAGGCTGAATCCTTGCTGAAGATTTTCCAAACCTTGCTTAGTGGTTCGCAGCTCTCCTTAGCAACGTGGCAAGAAGCATTTGCCGCCTCCCATCGTACTTTAGAAAGGATCAACAAAGCCGTTACATTGACAGAAGAGGTCTTTGATGGGCACATGGTTCAGACGCCAGGATTCGTGTCAGAAGACATGACCTGTGATGAGTTCCAGTGTCTGGATTGGAAGTAGGCAAGCATGAGCTAGGACCAAGCAAACCTCGTTAGAGGAGCAAGGCTCTGTCTGACAAGTGATACTGCTGGTAAAGGCATTTCTATGCCGGGCCTAATAACCAACCAATGGTGCTAGTATTACAAGGAAAACTCAGCGATGCTCATCTGAGAAGGATCAGCATCAGGATGCAGGCGATGGGATAACTGTCGATCACGGTGAAGAAACTGGGGGCAGCCAAGAGTCGCTGACACCAGTCCTGGTGGGTGCGCAGCAATCGTTGCAAGCGAGTTCGCTCCGGCAGACCAGCGAACAGGTCGGCATAGTCCTGGTTCAACCAGCGATAAAACGCCCGAAAATGTCCGCCTTTGAGGGCAAACAGCAGGCCGATCGTCACCAGTTTGCTGGGATAGAGTTTCGCTTGGCTGTGCTCGGGTATGTCTTTCATCTCGTCATCGACAATACAAAACATTTGGATGAGAATGTCTTCGGTCGTCATGAAGTTTCTCCGTTCTGCTGAGAGTGATTTTTGGTTCTCTCTTTAGAACGGTCTTCATGACTTTCTCAACTCGCACCATTGGTTACTATGACCGTGCGACCTTTGGTCACGCCCTTGAGAACGCACCTCCTTCTCAAGGAAGGGTCTCGCATCTCCATGGCCCGCTTGCTGATCTTGCTGCTCCCACCATGCAGCTCCAGCGGGCTTTTTTAGCTGCCTATACACGTATTCGTGAGGTGGCCTCCCTCAAACAGGAGTATGCGGGTAGGATAGAATTCACAAGCCCTGCTCCCTAATTAGACACAAAAAGCTTAACCTCGCTACTCTTTTTACTACCAAATCTCCACCCCTTCGCTATTAGCGAGGAAAGGGATTGCTGTTACACTTCATCAAATGAAAAACAATCATTGAGAGAAAGCGAGAAGCCTATGCGTAACATGAAACGATGGTACAGTATCGTTGCTTGCCTCATAATTGTGCTGGGGGTAGTCTTGTGGCAAGGGATACCTGCTCTCTCGTCGCTCTATCATGCTCAGGCACAAAACAGAGCAGCGGCCACAACCCCTATTCAGCATGTTGTTGTCATCATGCAGGAAAATCACACCTTCGACAATTTCTTCGGGCAATTTCCTGGGGCCAACGGATATACAGAAGCGCATGCCTCCAATCCATTACGGAATGATTTCAGCCATAGCTCCGCCTCTACTATCGCGGCTCTCAAGGGCGGCTTTCCTCCACGCAGCTATGTTCAGTATACCAAAGACGATATTCCCAACTATTGGAGCTATGCCCAGCATTTCGGCTTGAGCGACAACTTCTTCACTTCCGTGGCTGCCAGTAGCACTCCCAACCATATGATGATGGTGGCTGCTCAGACCGGTGGCGTTGACGATACGCATCCAGAAGAGGGCTGTAGCTCTCCAGCCAACAATTTGATGTATTCTCGAAATAAGAATACCGGTGTGCCCTACTGGTCCTTTCCATGTTATGCCATCAACAGTGCGGCTCAGGAACTCGACAATGCCAAGCTCACCTGGCGTTTCTACAGTACCTCTGGCATGTGGGATCCACCTGTGATGATCAAGGATACCTATAACTCGCCCAACAATCACCATACGCCTGCTCAATTTGTTTCCGATGTACAATCAGGCAACCTTGCCAACGTCTCCTGGATCACTCCTCCTACCGGGCTGACGAGTGATCATCCACCCAATGCCCTGCAAGGTGGTCAAAACTTCGTCACCAAGCAGATCAACGCGATCATGCAAAGCCCTTACTGGAACAGCACGGCCATCTTCGTCACCTGGGATGATTGGGGCGGTTTTTATGATCATGTCAAACCACCAGTAGTAGATCATATGGGTCTAGGACCACGAGTACCTTTGCTGGTCATCTCCCCCTATGCCAAAGCGGGCTATATCTCCCACCAACAGGGCGAGTTTAGCTCTTTTGTGAAGTTCGTTGAAGAAAACTTCAACCTGCCTAGCTTAGGTCAGCGTGACTCTCTCACTCAAACCAGCGACCTCATGGACTTCTTCAACTTCAATCAGCAGCCTTTGTGGCCCTTGGTGCTCAACCTGCTCAATTTCTCGACCGCCTTGATCGTCCCGAATGGAGGCAATATTCCGCAAGGCACCCTTTACCCATCAATTGGTGGCACACTGGACACCTTCAAATTCGCGGTCATCTACACTTTACCGGGTACTCCTACCGTGCATAATGTGAATATTGATGGTGTTGCCCATACTATGACCGCGATTACCTCTATACCTAGCAAAGGCATGTTCTATGAGTACACCACCAATCGCATGAGCGTGGGAACCCATAGCTTTACCTTCACTTTCTCCGATGGGAAAACAACCTACAACTTGCCCTATGGCACCGCACCGTTTCCCGGTCCAGAAGTCCATCCCTTCTCCGTGAAGAATGTGGTTACTCCTGTGGTTGCCATCAAAGGGACGAAAATTACCTACTCCACCGTGTACACGTCACCGCAAAACAAGGCTCCAACCCTGGCCGTCGTCGATATCGATGGCGTAACCTATCCCATGGCACCTGTGAGCGGGAGTGATTACACCAAAGGTGTCACGTATATGTATACTACTACAGCGTTAGGCCTGGGTGAGCACTACCACCGTTTCCGTTTCGATGATGGTTCAGGCGTCGCGGTCTACGATGGCTCTGATATCCCTCTGATGACACCTCTCACATTGACAAATTCATCGGTGTCTTCAACGTCAGGTACCAGTTCGACGCCTTTCACCTTTAAGACCATCTACACCAGTGTGGATGGCCAGCCAACGTCTGCTTTGGTGTACGTCGATAATACGGCTTACAAGCTCACCTGTGCCTCCAATTGCTCGTCCTATAGCACTGGCGTCGCTTATCAAACCACCCTGACGCTTCCAAACGGCAAACATTCCTTCTACTTTGTCTTCTCAGACTCGAAAAGTAGTTGGGCCGATCCGTTTGCACCCAATTCCTATGCTGGCCCCAATGTCGGTGCCAATGCTCGATCTATAGCACCTGGTACAATCATTGTGGACGACAGCCGCGATCCTGGTGGACTCTTCGCCGCCATGTCTGACCCAAGCTAGTCATGTGGTGCTCTTCTGGGTTAAGATAATGCCCGTTTGCACCTCAGAGAGAGCCAGCACTGCACCGATGAAGGAGCGGTTCCATCAAAAATCGGGCGGGCAGAAGGTAGGATCGTAATTCATTGCGCCCTCTTGGGCGGCTGAAACGTCTTGCGCCTACCTCACCCAAAGGCATGAGGTAGGCGCAATTCATTGCGTGCCTATAGCTTCGCCGACTAGCCCCCGATTTTTGGTGGAACCGGCATGATCGTGACCTTGACAGCAGTAATCTAAGCAGGTATAATCAGTTACAGGGACACGAACTTGGTACGGCAGTATTCCTACTATGTTCATACCCAAACATCGTACACATCCTATGGCGATGAGGCTCGCCTAACGCCTTGTGCTAATAGCCTCTACCACCGAAGAGCAGGAACAGTCCGGCTGGTAGAGGTCTTTTTGTGTCCTGTTGGCACCAATTGTTGATCGAGAGGTTCCCCCTCTTGCACTGGGGCATCTCTGCAAACCACTACCTGCCAAGTCTGCTCATACGTAGCGACCTGTTTTGTTGTAGCGGTTTTTCTCAAGGAGAGCTCGACATGGTGCAAATAGCTATCCTCCAAGGGCTGCAGATAGTAACTGTCCTCTTCTGCGCTCCGCTCCTTCGTGGAATCATCAACCGGCTGAAGGCTATCGTGCAATCCAAGCGTGGGCCGAGCATCTGGCAACCCTACCGTGATCTATGGAAGCTGCTGCATAAGGGGAGCGTGGTTTCGGAACATGCCTCCTGGGTCTACCACGTGGCACCGATCTTCAGCTTCATCACGCCGCTCATCGTCGCTATGCTCATCCCAGTCTTAACCGCCTACCCCCTTCCGTATGCCTTTATGGGAGATATGTTAGCCGGAGGCTTTATCCTGTCGCTGGGCGGCTTCTTTACCTCACTGGCGGCTATGGACACGGCCAGCGCTTTCGGCGGTATGGGGAGCAGCCGGGCTCGCGTTGTCTCACTGCTGGCGGAACCCGTGGTGATCCTCGTGCTCTTCAGCGTCACGCTGATCGCGCATGCCACTATTCCCTTCGTAGTCAATCAGACGCTCATCTCGGCGAGCTACCTGTACAATCCTGCCCACTGGCTGCTAGCGGCCGCTCTGTTCATGGTCATCCTGGCAGAAACCGGCCGCATTCCAGTAGACAACCCCTCCAGCACCTTCGAGCTTTCCATGATCGAGGCATCGCGTACGTTGGAGTATTCCGGCCAGGAGTTGGCACTCATGGAATGGGGAGGCGCAATGCGCTTCTTTGTGCTGCTTACCATCCTCCTCAATGTGTTAACGGCCCCCTGGGGACTGGCACCTGAAGGAGGCACTACTGCATTCACTGTTCTCACTGCCGTGGGAACATTACTGCTCAAGATGCTGGTGATTTGCTGCGTGATCGTCGTCATCGAGTCGTCGATTGCCAAGTGGCGCTTTTTCCGTATCCCAGAATTTCTCGGCGCTGCACTGATCCTTGCAGGCCTGGCTATTGTCTCATTTTACTTGACACACACCGTCTAACAGGAATTGTCATCTGTTGAACGGTGTGACAGCGTTCCAAAGTGAGGTGTTTCACCTTGGTAGCGCCCAACTGCATCGGAGGAATCAAGAAGCATATGCATCCTTTCGATTCACTTACACTGATAGCGGCACTCAATGGCACACCTTCCGTAGCTGTACAGATTCTGCAGGTACTGGGTGCATTGCTGTTGCTCACCGCTTTTGCCACAGTTGCAGCACGACTTCTCCCCGGGGCCATTCAAGCCTATGCGATCCAATCATTGGTACTGGCACTGGTAGCTGCAGTCGTCGGCTACTTCACTGAGAGCAGTGATCTCTACATCGTTGCCGTACTGACGGTGGTTGTGAAGTGCGGGGCTATTACCTGGATCCTGCGCAACGTGACCAATCGGCTTCACCTGCAACGTGAGGTGCGCCCCTATCTGAATATTCCCGCCTCGCTGCTCATCTGTGCCTTGCTGACGTTGCTCGCCTTTTTTACTTCGCCAGCGGTTGTAGCTCCAGGCACCTTCTTGAATGAGCCGCCCCTGGCAATCTCCATCGCGATGGTCTTGATCGGTCTGTTTCTCCTCAGTAGTCGTCGCCATGCTGTGGTGCAGGTGATCGGGCTGCTCACGATCGAAAACGGATTGTTTTCGGGGGCTATCGCCATCGCATATGGTATGCCGCTCATTGTTGAGTTCGGTATCCTTTTCGATATCCTGGTCGCTGTCATTGTCATGAGTCTGCTGGTCACGCTCATCCAGCGCGAACTGGTGACCGCTGATACTGCCGATCTACGACGCTTGAGGGGGTGATTCTTCATGATGCTCATCATTGTGCTGCTCATTCCCTTGCTGGCAAGCGGATTTTGTTTCATCGTACCGAGTCGCCGGTGGTTAGAACTGGTGACCGTCGTTGGTACCGCCGTCGTACTGATCTTGGCCGGGCTGGCGGCTCACCAGGTCATGCTTTCTGGACATACTAGTGAACTTTCAGACTGGCTCTATGCTGATGCCCTCAGTGTTCTGACGCTCCTGGTTATCGCTTTTGTGAGCTTCACGACGGCACTCTATTCCGTGGGCTATCTCCGTGAAGACATGCGCGAGCAGGATGTGACGCAAGGCGAAGGGTTGAGGCACCTGCGGCGGTACTACGTCCTGTTCAACCTGTTCGTCTTCAGTATGCTAGTCGTGCCGCTCAGCAACAGCCTGGGTGTGTTGTGGATCGCTATCGAGGGAACAACGCTAGCTTCACTCTTCCTCGTGAGTTTTTACGGAACAGGTGAGGCACTGGAAGCTGCCTGGAAATATGTGATCGTTGGTTCGGTGGGGATCGCCCTCGCTCTTTTCGGCACAATTCTCGCCTACTACTCAGCTGTGCAGGTGCTGGGAGCCAGCTACGACCTCAACTGGTCGGTGCTCGCCCCGGTCGCAGCACGCCTGAACCCGGGCATCATGCGCCTAGCCTTTCTCTTCATCGTGGTCGGTTATGGAACGAAAGCTGGCTTGGCTCCCATGCATACCTGGCTTCCGGATGCTCATAGTGAGGCACCCAGCCCTATCAGCGCACTCCTCTCCGGCGTATTGCTCAACTGTGCCATGTACGGCATTCTGCGCTTCTATGCCCTGGCAGTTCCTTCACTGGGACACACATATCCAGCCGCACTTCTTCTGACCTTCGGTCTCTTTTCTCTACTGATCGCGGCACTGCTCATCTTCCAACAGCGCGACTACAAGCGCCTGCTCGCATACTCCAGCGTTGAGCACATGGGTATCATCGCCCTTGGGGTCGCATTCGGTGGCGCACTCGGTCTCTATGGTGCGCTGCTACAGGTGCTCAATCACGCTATCACCAAGTCGCTCATGTTCTTTGCCAGTGGCCAGGTGCTGCTGAAGTATGAGACGAAAGAGATTGGCCGCGTCTCTGGGGTCATCAAGCTCATGCCTGTCACCGGGGGCATGCTCCTCCTGGGAGGCTTGGCGTTAACTGGCTCACCGCCTTTCAGCGTGTTTATCAGCGAGTTCAGTATCCTGAGTGCGGGATTTCGCCAGGGATATGTGGTGGCAGCGATTGCGATGCTCGTGTTGATCGCCCTCATCTTTGTCGGTTTTCTCTTTTACCTCAACAACATGGTCTTTGGGAAGGTAAATCCGGCAATAAAACCTGGCGAGGTGAGTTACTTGAGCATAGTAGCGATGGGCCTGAGTGCTCTGCTGATTGTAGGTCTGGGATTCTTTATCCCTAACCCGCTCAGTGATCTCTTGCATCAAGCCTCTGCCGTGCTAGGAGGAACGAGCCGATGATGGATATGATCCATTTTTGCGCACGGCTTTCCGCTGCCTGTAGCCCTGAGCCACTGAAAGCGGTGCGGCTTCTTCCCGATGAAATTGCTGTGTATTTGTCGCCACAAGGCCTTCTACAAATGGTGCATACCCTGCGCCAGGAGTTTGGTGCGGTATTTGTTGATATGTTCGGTCTGGATGTGCGTTCGTCTCGTGGTGTCTTCCAGCTCCATCTCATCTTTGCCTTAGATGCTGAGCACACCTGGTTGCATCTGAACATTGACCTAGATGAGCAGACAGCAGCGTTTCCTAGTCTGGTAGACGAGCTACCAGCAACTGGCTGGTATGAGCGTGAGGTCTGTGAGGAACTGGGGTTGATAGCGCAGGAGCATCCACTACTGCGCCGTCTTCGTCTCCCGCCCGATTGGCCGGAGGGAATCTTTCCCCAGCAACGTCCTTTTAGTTGGACTCAGAAGGTTCAGGCAGTAGAGCCACGCTATTTTAGCTTGGAACCGGCTCCTGTAGGCGTGGTGGACTACCCACTGGGACCGGTGCGCTCGGGTGTCGTTGAATCAGGGCACTACACCTTGCGCACCGTGGGTGAGGAGATCGTGGATATGCGCCTGCAGCTCTTCTACAAGCATCGAGGTGTAGAGAAACGTGCCGAGGGACTGGCGCTTGAACTACTCCCACTGCTCGCTGAGCGCATCTCTGGTACAAGCGCCTTTGCTCACTCACTCGCGCTTTGCCAGGCGTTGGAGAGCCTCACCGAAATAGAAATTCCGCCTCGAGCACGCTTTCTGCGGACGCTGCTCGCCGAACTCGAGCGTCTCTACAATCACCTGGGGTATCAAGCTGATCTTTGCCAGGCGACCGGCTTGACTGTCGCGCAGGCACAGTTTGACATATTGAAGGAGCGTGTGCTGCGCCTGAACGCGTCTATCAGTGGTCACCGTTATCTCTTTGGCATGAACGTTCCGGGTGGCTTGAGTCGCGATCTCACTGAATGGGAACAAACAGCTCTCCGTGAGCTTGTAGTCGCCCTGCGTCGTGACTTGGAGACCTTGAGCCCACTACTCCTCGCCTCGGCCTCTCATCGGGACCGCCTGGAGGCCACAGGCATACTCTCACTCCAAGAAGCACGAGCATATTGTGTTGTCGGGCCGATTGGGCGGGCTTCTGGCCTGGATCGTGACCTGCGCCGTGACCATGGGTATGCTGCTTACGCAGAAGTCAACTTTGATGTTCCGGTGATACAAGACGGCGATGCCCTGGCTCGTACCCACATCCGTCTGGAGGAGACCATGCAGGCATTGTCTATCATTGACCAGGTGATAGACCACCTGCCTCCTGGTCCAGTTTGTGTTCCGATGGGGCAGCTTCCTCCTGGGGGGGCGGCACTCGGTTGGGCAGAGTCAGCTCGTGGTGAGTGCGTCCACTGGCTTCTTATTGGGGAAGACGGAACGCTTGAGCGCTATCGCGTGCGCCCTGCATCGTTTGCCAATTGGCAGGCATTTTCCCTCGCTATCCCCGGTCATAACATTCTGACTGATTTTCCCGTGATCGAGCAGAGCTTCGGGCTCTCGTTCGCTGGAGCTGATTGCTAAAGGAGACTCATCGCCCCTGCTGACATGTACTGTAGCTGGGCTAGCAGCGCGCAGGGACGGCTTTCAAGGAGGAACGAGTGATGGTTTTCTCTTGGGTACGCAGGGGATTACGTACAGGTGTCCTCACGACTCGCTATCCTGCTGTTCAGGAACACATGCCGGAAGGCTTTCGCGGCAAACCAGTGCTTGATGCAAACCGTTGCCTGGCAGATCAGGGATGCGACGCCTGCGTGCAGGTCTGCCTCCCTGCTGCTCTGAGCCTGACGGAGGCTGTTCACAGAACCAGTGGTACAAGCCAGGAAGCACTGCAGCTGACACTGGACTATGCCCGCTGCATCATGTGTGGACTGTGTGTGACTCACTGCCCGGCAGATGCACTACGAATGACGGAAGACTACGAATTGGCGGTGAGTGATCGTGAGGCCCTACGTATCATCACTGTTTTTGCGTCATCCATCGACGAGGATGATGCAAACGGGAAGGAGAAGGACAATGCCTGACCTGCTTGACGAGGCAGCCGGGAATGCGGCCGAGCGACTAAAGGCGCGAGTGCAGCGGCTGTTTGGACATTCTCTGCATATCCGCCACGTGGACGCTGGCTCCTGCAATGCCTGCGAGTCGGAAATCAAGCTGCTCTTGAATCCCTACTACGATATCCAGCGGCTGGGCATCTTCTTCACGACCTCACCGCGCCACGCCGACCTGTTGTTGGTGACAGGGCCGGTGACGCGAGCGATGGAAGACCCGCTACGCCAGACCTACGAGGCGATGCCTGACCCCCGCTTAGTCGTAGCCGTGGGGGCTTGCGCTTGTAGTGGCGGTATCTTCGGACCGAGTGCCTTCTCACGGGGCGGTGTGGCAGAAGTACTCCCGGTCGATGTATTCATTTCTGGTTGCCCCCCATCGCCGCTCACACTGATCCATGGACTGCTACTGGCAGTGGGTCGTGCCGAGCAGCGCATGCATGGACCCACAACGCATGTGAGGAGTGGCCGCCCCCTACAGATGTTGACGCCAGGTTCAGGAGAAAAGGAGCGACAGTAATGGACTGGAATCTCTTGCCAAGCGTTGCTTTCTGGGTCATGCTCGGTCTCTATATGGTGGGTGTCGCACTTTCTCTGCTGATGCAGTCGGCTCGTGCCATTACCATTGCTGCTGCCGTATGCACGGCATTAGGAGGGCTGGCCGCGGTCGTTGCGGGCATCGGAGTGCTGAGCGGCGCTCCTGCTCCTGTCGGAGCGCTCGACACGAATCTTCCTTTCGGTGCTCTCAGTTTGCGCCTGGACATGCTCTCGGCGTTCTTCCTGACCGTGATCGGGCTGCTCTCCCTACCGGTCGCTGTGTATTCCATTGGCTACCTGGGGCAGAGCAAAGATGTGGGAGTGCGCCGCTTCCGCTCATTTGGTGCGCTCTTCAATCTCTTGCTGCTCTCCTTGGTGCTCATCGTCGCGGCATCTGACGCCATTGTATTCCTCATGGCCTGGGAAGCGATGGCCTTTCTCAGCTACCTGATGGTCAATTTCGACTATGAGGATGCGCAGGTGATCCGCTCTGGCTACCTGATGCTGGCCGTCAGTGAACTGGGAACCATTGGCATTTTCGTTGCTTTCTTGTTGCTGTATCAGGCATCGGGTAGTTTCGGCTACGATGCACTGCGTGCCGCGGCACCGGCGCTCTCGCTTCCTCTGCGCAGCACTGTCTTCCTGCTTGCATTCGTTGGCTTCGGGGCCAAGGCGGGCATCCTCCCACTCCAGCTCTGGCTCCCCGAAGCGCACCCTGCGGCCCCCAGCCATATCTCAGCCTTGCTTTCGGCGGTGATCATCAAGCTGGGCATCTACGGCATGCTGCGTTTCCTGCTCGACTTCCTGGGTGGATCAGGTCTCGCTCCTAGCTGGTGGGGGCTCACCATTCTCAGCGTTGGTGCCTTAACGGCACTCGTCGGCATTCTGTATGCGGTCGTGCAAGACGACCTGAAGCGAGTGCTGGCGTACTCGAGTATTGAGAATATCGGGATTATCTTGGCCGGTCTGGGAGCGGCACTCACCTTTCGGGCCTATCATCTGACGGCGCTGGCCGCCATCGCTGCAATTGTAACCCTCTACCACGTGCTCAACCATGCCGTCTACAAAGGGCTGCTGTTCCTGGGTGCTGGATCGGTTCATCACGCCACCGGCACGCGTGAGCTAGCCAAACTGGGCGGCTTAATCCGCTTGATGCCCTGGACGACGCTCTTCTTCATTGTTGCCGCCTTAGCGATTTCTGCGGTTCCGCCCCTCAATGGCTACATCAGCGAGTGGATGCTCCTGGAAACGCTGCTGCAAAGCTTTGCCATTCCGGACACGCTGACCAAGGTGGTCATGGCTGTCTCGGGAGGCATAGTGGCACTCACAGCAGGAATTGCCATCACCGCATTTGTGCGTGCATGCGGAGTGACTTTCCTTGCCCTGCCGCGCAGTCAAGAGGCAGCAACGGCGCACGAGGCACCGCTGAGCATGCGCGTGGCCATGGGCTTCCTGGCGTTTTGCTGCCTGGCACTGGGTGTCCTGCCAACGTTTGTGATACCTGCACTCGATCGCGTGACAACGCCGCTGCTCGGACAGAGCGTGCTGAACCAGGTCGTGCCGCCCCTCTTCACGAATCATCCGGGCGACTACCAACTACTGGTGACACTTGGCGGTGGACTTTTCGCAGGCTGGTTCCCCGTCAACGGTCTGGTGGTGATCGCGGCACCGGGCTTTTCCACAATTGACTCGCCAAGCTATCTCTTCCTCGCGGAACTCCTGCTGGTGGGGATCGTCTTGCTGGCCCTGCGTGCGATACGCCCGCTTGGTGCTCGTCGCGTAGGACGGGTCTGGGCCGGGGGGATACCGCGCTTCGCGGCCCCCATGACCTATACGGGCCTGGCCTATAGCAACCCGATCCGTATCATCTTCAACAGTCTCTACCGCTCGCACACCAACAGCGAGACGATAGCTGCGGCGTCGCGTCACCGTGAAGGCCGCATGACCTATGCGCAGGAGATTCCGCCTCCCTTTGAACGCGTCCTCTACCGACCACTCGTCCATGCTGTCGAAGGACTGACGCGCCGGGCCCGTATCATCCAATCGGGCAATGTCAATCAGTATGTTGCCTATATCTTTATCATTGTCCTAATTGTACTCATCCTACGAGCGATTTAAGTGGAAGGAGATAACCACTATGTTTCAACAGCTCCTTGTAGCGATAGATGGTTCTGAAAGTTCAGTCATGGCTGCCGATGCTGCAATCGAACTCGCGACTCTGCTGCAGGCCAGGCTGGATATTCTCTCTGTCGAG
>WNFX01002544.1_pt1 | contig 18448 bp, 14 predicted proteins | sample 5400111 | NCBI WGS metagenome assembly WNFX01 (sample SAMN13153363, study PRJNA577476) | soil metagenome | isolation source: 40 cm soil or saprolite under grassland replicate 1 | place: USA:California | collected 2016-06-15 | reverse complement strand
CCCGGACATGCCAATGCCCACGCCGATAATCTTTTCTCGTGGAATGCTGCTCTGAGAAAACATATCCTCCACGCACTGTGCCAGGAGGTCTATCGCATGTACATACTGGTCGCGTAGTGGAATATTCCACTGCTGGAAGTAAACGAGTTCGCTGTTCAAATTGAGAATAACTCCGATCAGCGAGGATTCATGAGGAATGAGTCCGACCACGAAGCCCCCCTCGGGATGGATTTCCAACAATCCGGCTCTGCGCCCGCCTGTCGATTCCGCATAGTCTTTTTCCAGAATCATGTGACGGTCGATGAGGTTGTTCGTGATTTTTATCACCGTCACCTGACTGAGGCCGGATAGCGTCGCTAATTGTGGACGTGAAATGGGCCCGTGGGCTCGTATCAAATTCAGGAGGATACTCTGATTGATATTACGGATCAACAAGCGATCAGCAGATTTCATTTGTTGTTGCATGGACACATTGTTTGGCTCTATCCATTCCTTAAGTAAGTAAATTTATTCTACTTGAAAAAACATGTTTTTGTCAAGAAGAACAGCGAGAATGAGGACAAAAACCATTGACGTGAAGCATTTTCTTCAGTATACTCACTTTAGTTACTTAGTTTAGTAAGTGAGATATTCTCAGATGTAATTGCGGGGCTCATGTTTGACAGTGCTATGTTCCGGAGAAAAGTAGAGGAGAAAGGAAGAGAGGCAATTTCATCTGACAGGTGAGAGGGTGCATGCGCTTCCCTGAAGCTCGATGTCTTGAGACGAACCACGTAGAAAACATCTTTGATCAGTCTGGAGGCACGATACTTATGAATGGCACGATGCGTCAGCTTCGTGAGCACCTCAACCTCTCTATCCAGGAAGTGGCCGATGCTACGCAACTCTCCTTTCGTACGGTCCTGCGTGCGGAGCAGGGAGAGGCGCTGAATCCGAAATCGCGGCGGCGACTCTGCAAGTTTTACGGCAAGATACCTGAGGAACTAGGCTTAGTCCCTCGACGCCGACGAGGGGAGACTGCACCCTCCCTCCAACAATTGCACAAGAACACTGGCTGACATCCGCTCATAACTCAGAGGGGAGATATTTGGTGATTATCGATATCTTTTGCAAACTCTACTATATGTTCTCCACTCTCCAAAAGAGAATATTAGAATTTGCTTATAAAATTGAAATTGTCATAAAACTGTCATCTACCTGGCACACGTTTTCCTGGAATTTACTTGGAAGTCCTGATAGGATTTAGCGTATCCTCTTAGGGTCGTTTCCAAAGGAAACGAGAGGTAGCAAGCCAGTTTGTAGGATGTTGTACTTTACGCTTGGTACACTGTCCTTCGTGGCAGTCAGCCTGACTCCACGGACACGGCACTCTGTTCCAGCGAAACAGGGGCCAAGAAAGGAGGAGATGCCTATTCATCGATCATCACTGTGCTGGTTCTCTGCTTTCGCAGGTTGAATACTGCACTGCTGTATCTTGTTCGTTCCCGATCTCATTAGTTTTCGGTTTACCCAGGTGAACACGTCCTATTTTAGACGCCCAATACGGCAAGGAGTAAGGAAGCTATGTATCGACAAACACCTCGACTCGAAGGAACCATGAATCGGCGCCAGTTTTTACAGGTCGCGGGTGGTAGCACCCTGGGTTTAGCAGCGCTGCTCGCCGGGTGCGGCTCGTCCACCGGCAGCAACAGTAACACTGCTGCGATCGAGTTCCTATCTGTTCAACAGCCGACCATCGGATGGCCACTCGTCCTGTCGACCATCACCGACCAGTACGCCAAGAAGCACCCTGGCACCACGTTCAAGACCAACTTCATAGCGCAGGGGAACTTGAATCAACAGGTTCAGTTGCTTGCCGGGCAGGGTGCCCTCCCGGTCCTCTACAACAGCCCGCCACCTGATCTGATGGCGCAATTGACGAAGAACGGCGAGGTGCTGGACCTTGAGTCGACCTTCCAGCACCTCGGTGTCTCCCAGCAGGTCGTCCCGGCAGCGGTCGCTATCGTTAAGAAGATCTTTAACGGCCAGTTCATCGCACTCCCATTCGAACTCAACATCGAGGGGTTCTGGTACAATAAGAAAATCTTTGCACAGAACGGCCTCCAGCCACCTGATACCTGGGACCAGTTGGTCCAGATTGCAGCCAGCCTGCAGCAGAAGGGCATCCAACCATTGTCTGCTTCAGGTCAACAGGGGTGGCCGATCACCCGCCTGATCAGCGGCTACCTGTTCCGCAAGCTCGGCCCCGGTGCCATGGACAGCGTGAAGAGTGGTCAGGCAAAACTGACCGACCCGAGTTATGTTGAGGCAGCGCAGGTGGTTGCCAACCTGGGCAAGCAGGGCTACTTCGGCCGCGGCGTAGCGACGCTCGATTACCAATCGGCAGTGAATTTGTTCCTGCAGGGCAAAGCTGCTATGTTCTATATGGGCAGTTGGGAGTTGCGCGATTACACCACTCCCTCTGTGAACATGATTGGCTCGAACAACGTCGGCTTCTTCCCATTCCCAAACGTCACCGGCGGTGTAGGGAGTTCGAGCCAGACACCCATGAATGCTGGTCAGACTACCTCGGTGAACAAGCAGAAGTACAATGCAGCCGTCGGGGGATGGCTCGCGTACATGGCGCAGAATTACGGCGACGTGGCGCTGCAGAAGGAAGGGGCGGTAACGGGCTTCGTCGTTCATAACCCGCCCGCAAATCTGGATCCACTGACCTCATTAGTCATCAACCAGATCAAACAGGTTTCGCAGCCGGTGCTCTGGTTCGAAGCGGAGTTCTCGACAAAGGCGACAAACATCTCGCAACAAGATGCCGCTCCGCTGGTGACGGGTGCCATGTCCCCCGATGCCTTCATGTCTGCGGTCCAGCAAGCGCTTTAATCAGTCTCCACACGCATGGTGCAGCCGAGAGTCGGTTCAGTCCGATTCTCGGCACGTAACTCGGAGTGAGCTTCTGGAGGTTACTCAATGGAAACAATGCTGCGCGATCGCAGAGCGGTGCTGGTCTTTGTAGGACCTGCGTTGCTCGTCTACTCGCTCATCGTGCTGGTGCCAATTGTCTGGTCCCTGGGCTACACGCTGTTCGAGGGAAATGTGATTGGTGGATTCCAGTTCGTCGGCCTTCACAACTACGCCTTTCTCTTTAGCGATAAGTCGTTTTGGCAGGCCTTCCTTTTCACCGTGAAGTACGCGGTCGTCGTGACTATAGGCCAGGTGGGCATCGGCCTGCTGCTGGCGCTCTTGTACGTCTTCTACCTGAAGAAGTCATCCCCGCTGATCCGAACGCTGGCCTTCTTCCCTGTCATCCTGCCCACGGTGGCTGTGTCACAGTTGTTCAAGAAGATCTTCGAAATCGTACCGCAGTATGGTCTGGTGAACTCCCTCCTGCACCTGGTACATCTCGACGCCTGGATTCAGCCGTGGCTGGGTCAGGGCGGTTCAGCGTTCTGGGTCATCGTCATCATGGATATCTGGCGTGCCATGGGCTTCTATGGCGTGCTGCTCTTTGCCGGACTGGTCGACATCCCCAGTGACATCCTCGAGAGCGCACAGGTTGACGGCGCTTCCGGGTGGCGGCTGGTGCGCTACGTGGTGCTGCCTCTGCTGACACCCATCCTGTTCTCGTCTTTCATCTTCAGCATCAATGGGACGCTCAAGGTGTTCGACAGCATCCTGGCTCTGACAGGTGGCGGACCGGGACAGGTGACGACGCCGCTCACATTGGATATGTTCAACACGGCTTTCGCGAACGGTCAGTACGGCTATGGGAGTACCATCGCAACGGCACTCGCCATTATGAGCCTCTTCGTGACCCTACTGATCTTCAGGTCTGCACGCAGCGACGTTGCCTAGAGAAAGGAGGTTTCACATGAGTCAAACACTAACCGGTAGACGAGATGAAGCGAAGACGTCCTTTGGCGAGCTAGAGGCGAAGAGGAGGGGCCCCGCGAGGAACCTTCTCGCCCGCATCCCCATATGGGTGTTGATCGGGCTGCTCCTGGTTATAGAGGTTTATCCACTCCTCTGGTTGCTGCTGTCTTCGTTCAAGACAACTGGCGAGTTTTCGACGGGGGTCTTCTGGTCCTTACCCGCGGGACTTAATTGGCAGAACTACGTTCTGGCGTGGACCTCGGGCATGAGTACCTACTTCCTGAATAGCATCCTGGCAGTGTTCCCGTCGCTGTTTCTGGTGCTCCTGCTCAGCCTCGCCGCGAGTTTCGGTCTCGAGGTGATGAAGTGGCGTGGAAATAACATCGTGCTGCTCGCCTTCCTCGCGGGGATCATGATCCCGGCGCAATTGGTGCTGCTGCCGTTGTTCACCATCTACTTTCAGGCAGGGTTGATCAACACCCGCTGGGCCTTGATCATCACCTACACGGCCTTCACCTTGCCCCTGTCGGTATTTTTGATGGCGGGTTTCTTCAAGGGCGTCCCGCGTGGGGTGATCGAGGCGGCAGTCCTTGATGGAGCCAGCATGTACCAGGTCTTCTTCCGTGTGGCGGTACCAATGGTGGCAAACGGGCTCGTGACCATTGCTCTGGTTAATTTCTTTTTCCTGTGGAATGACCTGCTGTTCTCACTGACCTTCATCAGTAGCGACAACCTACGCACCATTCAGACAGGTTTGCTGAACTTCACCGGACAGTACGGCCAGGTTGATTGGGGGCCAACATTCGCCGCGGCCAGCCTGGCAGTCTTTCCGACGCTGATCGTCTATCTGATACTCAACCAACAGGTCATCAAGGGGCTTACCGCCGGCTCGGTCAAGGGTTGAGCTTTGGTACAGATGGGTTCGTCCAGTCCCTCAGCCCGTTTCGACGATCGGCTTTGCCCACGAAGTCTGGTGGAGTCGTTTCGCTCAAGCGTTGATGCATGCCTGGCAAGACTGGACGTCACCTTTGCATCTATCGAGCAATCCTCGGCGTGCCTTTTCACTGGCTGTACGAAACCCATGTATCCCGTCCCGAAGAGGGTTCTTGAGCATGCAGTAGGGAGAGAAGAAAATAGATGGAAAACAGGAGTCCAGGTTCACCAGCCTCAGTACATGACTGGCCATGGATGAACACGTCGTTATCTCCAGACGAGCGGGCCGCTCTCCTGCTCGCACAGATGACGCTGGAAGAGAAGGTCGATATGCTGGCTGAAAAGAGCAGTCCAGAGCTTTCCCCTTCTCGGCTCGGCATCCCTGCACTGACATTTGCTGACGGACCGGCCGGTATTCGCATCGACAGAAACAGGCGAGACGTCAACGAAGGAAAAGCGACGGCGCCACCCGCTCCTATTGCCCTAGCGGCCACCTGGGATCTCGTGGCAGCTCAACAATATGGCGACCTGCTGGGCCTGGAGGCATGGTCGACAGGACACAATGTCTTGTTTGGGCCGGGACTGGACATCACTCGCATCCCGTACTTCGGCCGCCTATTCGAGTCACTTGGGGAAGACCCGGTGTTGACGGGACAGATGGCCGCTCGCTACGTCCAGGGCGTTCAGAGTCATCCTGTCATCTCCACGGCCAAGCACTATAACGTGAACGCACAGGAGGAGAACCGGCTTCAGGTCGATGCACGGCTTGACGAACGTACCTTGCAGGAGATCTACACCTTGCCATTCGAGGCTGCTGTGAAGGACGGTCACATCGGTGCCGTCATGGGTGCCTATAACAAGATCAACGGCACCTATTGTTGCGAAAATCGGCACGTCCTGACCGAGATTCTCAAGGAACAACTTGACTTCGCTGGCTGGGTCGTGAGCGACTTCCAAGCGACCCATAGCACTGTTGAGGCGGCGAATGCAGGGTTAGACCTGGAGTTAGATGTGCCCCCCGCAAAGTACTTCGGCACCCGTCTGCTCGAGGCAATCCAGGCGGGGCAGGTGAGTCTGGCTACCATCGATGACAAGGTGTGCCGCATCTTGCGCAGTATGTTTGCCTTCGGGCTCTTCGATTATCCGGTGCAGATTACGCCCCTGCCTGAGCAGGAGCACGGGCAACTCGCCAGGGAGATCGCAGGCAAAGGAATCGTTCTGTTGAAGAACACTGGGGGGCTGCTCCCTCTGTCGAGCCACAAGCTGCGCTCGTTGGCAGTCATAGGGGCCGACGCCGATTGCTACATCGCCGGGGGCGGGAGCGCTCTTGTGCAGGCGATGTACCTCGTGAGCATTCTGGAGGGGATGCGGCGGCGCGCGGGCGAGGACGCTCGCGTGGAGTACGCTGAGGGCACGGACCCCCTCTCTGCGGCTGATCTGTTGCCCGGTCCGCCGTTGGTGCCGTCATCAGTGCTGACGCCGTCAGAATCGGCCTCGCAAGCTCGCGGCCTCCAGGCCGAGTACTGGACGAACGCACGTTTCGAAGGCGAGCCTGGCTTGGTCCGCATCGAGCGGCAAGTTGGGCTCAACCTGGGCCTCTTCAACTTCGCTATGGCGAATGCCTCCTCGCTCCCGCAGTTGCCGGAGGACTTCAACAATGCGATGTCCGTTCGCTGGACGGGTAGCTTGATAGCGCCGACAACCGGGAACTACACGCTTTCGTTAACCCACCTGGGGACGGCCCGCCTCTTCCTGGACGGTCAACTGCTCATCGACGACCCAGGCCTCACTCTGCGCATCGAGTCGGTGACGCGGCATCTGGTTGCTGGTGAGCACCATGCGTTGAGGATTGAGTATGCCGCCGATCGGCCGGAGCAGGGAGCGGTTTCCTCGTTTGCTCTGATCGGTGCCAAGGTACGCTTTGGCTGGGAGCACCCGTCGAGTGTCATCCCCTTGCCGATGCAGGAGGCCGCCGAGCTCGCCAGGAAGTCGGACGTAGCAATCGTCGTGGTGCGGGACTACAATAGCGAGCATGCCGACCGGCCAAGCCTCACGCTGCCAAATGAGCAGGATCTACTCGTGCAGACGGTTGTCGCCGCCAATCCGCGCACAATCGTCGTAGTCGCCAGTGGAGGTCCAGTTCTGATGCCCTGGCTCGACCAGGTTCCGGCGGTACTCGAGTGTTGGTATGGCGGGCAGGAGGTAGGCAACGCCCTGGCAGACGTCCTCTTCGGCGATATTACCCCATCGGGTAAGCTGCCGGTCACCTTTCCACGCAGCGACCGTGACACGCCGGTATCCGAGCCTTCGCAGTACTCAAGGACAGAACTTGTCGCTCACTTCAGTGAGGGTCTGGGTGTCGGCTACCGGGGCTACGACCAGTTCGGAATCGAGCCGCTCTTCCCGTTCGGGTACGGGCTCTCCTACACGAACTTCGCCTATGCCCAACTCCAGGTGGAACCCGAGACGACCGATGGCACCAGGAACGTACGGGTGAGCTTCACGGTCACCAATACCGGATCACGTGCGGGCGCCGAGATAGCTCAGGTCTACCTCGGATTGCCCGCAAGCATAGGTGAGCCGCCCAAGCGATTGGTGGGCTGGGCAAAGGTCGAGCTAGAGCCGGGCGAGTCGAAGGAAGTGAGCGTGACGCTGGACCCGAACGCCACGTCGCGTCCACTCTCCTATTGGAACGTCAACACGAACGGCTGGGAGGTAGCGGGCGGTGACTACCAGGTATATGTGGGGGCCTCCTCAAGAGATATTCGCCTTACTGGCTTCTTTCGTGTCGACCAGGCTGAGAAGCAGTAACAACTTGCCTTATACTAGTAGAAGAAAGAGATATGATAACACAGCACGGATTGACGCCGGGTGAAGTGGTTTCCGACATCACCATCTCCGGCGTCCGCTTCGAGCACCACCGCGATGCGTTTGGCATAGGCGAGACCCGGCCCAGGCTGTCCTGGATTGTTGCAACCACAGCCCGTGGATGGCGTCAGGCTGGCTACGAAGTTGAGGCCTACAGATCGGATGGACAGCTCTATGAAAGGACGGGCCAGGTCGAGTCCGATCAGTCGGTGCTCGTGTCCTGGCCGTTCGCACCGCTCTCCTCCCGCGAGCATCTCACAGTTCGGGTTCGGGTCTGGGGCCTCGACGGGCAGCCATCGGAGTGGAGCGATTTCTCTCCCGTCGAGGCCGGGCTGCTCCATGCCGACGACTGGGCTGCGCAGTTCGTGACGCCCGACTGGGAAGAGGATACCACCAAGCCGCAGCCCTGTCCACTGCTGCGCCGCGAGTACGACGTTCGTGCGGGCGTGACGAAGGCGCGGCTGTACATAACGGCACTGGGCGTCTACGAGGCGCTACTCAACGGTGCCACCATCGGAGATCACGTCCTTGACCCAGGATGGACCAGCTACAACCAGCGGCTGCGCTACAAGTCGTTCGACGTGACGAGCTTGTTGCGCGAAGGCCGAAACGCCATCGGTGCCATCCTGGGTGACGGTTGGTATCGTGGTCGGCTCGGTTTGGGTGGTGGGCATCGTAACATCTACGGCGACCGGCTGGCTTTGTTGGCTCAGCTCGAGATCTCCTACACAGACGGCACGACCGAGCGCATCGTCACCGATGAAACCTGGCATGCAGCGAGAGGGCCCATCCTGGCCAGTGATATCTATGATGGCGAGACGTACGATGCTCGCCTGGAATGGCCTGGATGGTCGATGCCGGGCTACAACGACCACGATTGGGTCGACGTGCGCCAGATCGACAGAGACCTCGCCACTCTCGTTGCGCCATTCGGACCACCTGTGCGGCGAACCGAGCTGATTGCGCCAGTTGCCATCACCACTTCGCCATCGGGCCGTACCATTGTCGACTTCGGCCAGAACCTTGTCGGTCGACTTCGCCTGACCGTAGATGGTGAAGCGGGGCAGACGATCATGCTGCGCCACGCCGAGGTGCTCGAGAACGGTGAGTTATGCACGCGGCCCCTACGGACCGCGCAGGCCACCGACCGCTACACGCTGCGGGGCGATGGGGTGGAGACCTGGGAGCCGCGCTTCACTTTCCACGGCTTCCGCTATGCCGGGGTAGAAGGCTGGCCCGGCGAATTGCAGGCCCATGATATCTGTGCTGTGGTCTGTCACTCTGATATAGAGCGCACCGGGTGGTTCGAGTGCTCGGACCCGCAGATCAACCGGCTTCATGAGAATGTGGTGTGGAGTATGCGCGGCAACTTCCTTGACGTGCCAACTGACTGCCCCCAGCGCGACGAGCGCCTGGGCTGGACCGGAGACATCCAGGTGTTCGCACCTGCCGCCTGCTTCCTCTATGACTCCGCTGGCTTCCTCACCTCGTGGCTGGCAGATCTGGCCGCTGAGCAGGACGCTGCAGGTGTCGTCCCTTTCGTCGTTCCCAACGTCAGACCCATGCCTTCCATCCCGGCGGCCGCGTGGGGCGACGCCGCGGTGATTGTGCCGTGGGTGCTCTACCAGCGCTTCAGCGACGTGGGCGTTTTGGCCACTCAGTTCGACAGCATGTGTGCGTGGGTTGACCACATCGCTACTCTCGCAGGCGAGGGACGCCTGTGGGACAAGGGCTTCCAGTTCGGCGACTGGCTCGACCCGAGTGCACCCCCGGACAAGCCGGGAGCTGCGCGAACCGATCCACATGTCGTCGCCACTGTCTATTTTGCCCACTCGGCCGAGTTGCTCGGACAGGTGGCGAACATACTGGGCCGGGCCGACGATGAAGCCCACTACCTGCAACTTGCTGCTCAGGTCCGCGACGCCTTCGAGGCCGAGTACGTCACTCCTGCCGGGCGCGTACTGAGCGACTCCGAGACTGCGTATGCGCTGGTCCTGCAGTTTGGCCTGCTCCGAGACGCCGAACAACGCCGGCACGCCGGCAAACGGCTGGCCGCGCTCGTGCGCGAAAGCGGGTATAGGATCAGCACCGGCTTCGTCGGAACACCACTGATCTGCGATGCCCTATGCAGCGTAGGGGAGTACGATGCTGCCTTCCATCTGCTCACCCAGCGAGAATGCCCATCGTGGCTCTATCCTGTAACGATGGGGGCAACGACCATCTGGGAACGCTGGGACAGCCTGCGCCCCGACGGTTCGGTCAATCCCGGCCAGATGACCTCGTTCAATCACTACGCCTTCGGGGCTGTCGCCGATTGGCTGCATCGCACGATAGGCGGTCTCGCCCCTGCCGCGCCGGGCTATCGCCACCTCGATGTCCGGCCATGCCCGGGCGGCGGTCTCACCCGTGCCCGCGCGCGGCACATCACGCCCTACGGAGCAGCCGAGTGTGCGTGGACGATCGAGGCGGGACAGATTGAAGTCGTGGTTGTGGTCCCGCCCAACACGACGGCCCGCGTGACCCTTCCCGGCAGCAAGGTGATGCCAATTGAGGTTGGCTCTGGAACGCATCGCTGGTCGTATCCGTACCATATCAAGCGTAATCGCCATCCACGATCGCTCGACAGCACGATCAACGAATTCATTGACGACCCCGAGGCCTGGACGACGGTCTTGACCACGATGCGCCAACATTTGCCATCGCTCGCCAGACACATGGATGTCGGTACCATGATGCAATGGAACGGCAACATGACCCTGGGGCAGATGCTGTCGCTTCTGCCGCACGCTGATGAGTTGCCTACTGCTCTCAGAGCTGCGCTGGCCGCGCTTGAGCGCTAGGGTATGGAGGGCACTTGCTGGAAGGAGCAACCCAAATGTAGCTCCCCGATTTATCGTGGGAGCTCGAAACCAACGGAGGAAAAACTATGAATGTGAATCCACAAGCCATTGCAGCCATGCGTGCTATCACGATCTCCCGCGAGTATGGCAGTGGGGGCGGCGAGATAGCTGCTCGTCTCGCACGCCAGCTGGGCTGGCAATTGATTGACCATGCCGTCATCGAACAGACCGCCCGCGAGTTAGGAGTCTACGAAACGGAGGTAGCGAAACACGACGAGGAGTACGTCGAAAGCACTCGCCCAGGTATTCTGGACAGGATACTGGAGCGGTTTGCCCCTACAGCGCCCATGACTGGTGGGGGAGGGGTCCTCGTCCGCCCTTCCTCATCGGCAGGGACACCAGCCTACCAGGAGACCATGCGCCAGATCATCACCGCTGCGGCCACCACTGGGCACGTCGTGATTGTCGGACGTGGTGGACAGGTGCTTCTGGCAGACAAGCGCGATGTGCTGCATGTTCGCGTAGTGGCCCCTCTGGAGGAACGCGTCGCATATGTCGTTCGTCGTGAAGGACTAGACACGGAAGCTGCTCGCAGGCGGGTTCAAGCGAAAGATCAGGCGCGCACACGTTACATGCTGACACAGTATAAGTGTCAGCATGAGGACCCGCACCTCTATGATCTGGTCATCAATACCGCCGTGCTCGATCTGGACAGCGCCGTGAATCAGATCTGTCTCGCCCTGGAGGGCAAGGCGAGCAGACTCAGTATGCCGGTAGAGCAATTAGGGCCAGCAGCGGACCTGGCCCCCTATCCGGGCAAACCTGCTGACTTTCGTGTACCGGGACAGCCATCCAGCTAACACGGTTGTTTTTGCCACTCGGCAAAAGAGAGGTACATCTTGACAGACCTTGATAAGCGTTTTGATGATCCGCCCCGCAGTTTCTCCCCGGTACCTATCTGGTGGTGGAGTGGCGAGAAGCTTGACGCCCAGCGGCTCCGCTGGCAACTTGAGAGGTTTGCTGAGGGAGGAGTGTACAACCTCCTCATGATGAATCTCGCCCCAAGCGGGCCACTGTATGGCAGTGATCCAGATGATCCTCCTTACTTTTCGGATGAATGGTGGGCGCTATTCAGGGGCGTGTGCGAAGACGCTCGAGCACTGGGGATGCACCTCTGGTTCTATGACCAGTTCGGCTTCTCCGGCGCGAACATGCAAGCGCGCCTCGTCACGCAACACCCCGCGTTTGCTGGACAATCGCTCGAACGCATCACCTGTGACGTAGAAGGGACCGGCATGCTGGAGTGTCCGGAAGCTGGCACGCCAATTGCCGCGTCGGTCATACCGATCGATGGGCAAGGCCAGCCCGTTAGTGAACCCAGAATGGTCCCAGTAAATGGCAGGAGCGTGACATGGCATGGGCCTGGCACCCATCGGCTTATGCTGTTCTATAGCATCGAGAGTGGGTTTGACTACTTCAATTTCTCCGCTTGCCAGGCGCTCCTGGCGATGGTGCATGGTGCGTTCGAGGCACGCGTTGGGGACTTTTTCGGCGACGTGATCGCCGGAACCTTTCAGGATGAACTCGCCGCGCTGCCGGCGTGGTCAGCGGACTTCGCCGAGGCTTTTGGGGCACGCTGTGGCTATGACGTACTTCCTCACCTGCCTGCTCTGTGGGAGGAATATGGCGATGAGGCACAGCGCGTGCGGCACGACTACCACGCCACCCGCTCCGCCCTTGCCGAGACGGCCTTCTTCAAACCCCTCTTCCAGTGGCATGAGCAGCGCGGTCTCACCTGCGGCTTCGACCAGCAAGGCCCGGCACGCGCTGGATATGCCATCCAGAGCGTGCAGTTGTACGCGGACTACCCTCGCACCCACCGCTGGTACACCGCCCCTGGCAGCGATCACCATGGCGAGGCGAAAATCCACTCCTCGCTGGCTCACCTGTACCGCCGACCGCGCGTGTGGATCGAGGCGTTCCACAGTTCGGGCTGGGGTGGCACGCTGGAAGAAACCTTCGACTGGCTGCTGCCCTGGCTGCGTGCCGGTGCCAACCTCTACGACCCTCATGCGGTGTACTACAGCACCCGGGGGGGATGGTGGGAGTGGGCTCCCCCGTCGACGGACTGGCGACAACCGTACTGGAAGCACCATCACATGTTTGCACAAACGGTCAGCCGTCTCTGCTCGGTCTTGACGCTGGGGCACCATGTCTGCGACATCGGCGTGCTGTTTCCGACCACGACGGTTCAGGCGGGGCTGCCAATGTCTGGCTTCAACCAGGACGCGCAAGCGGCACATGACCTGTATCTGCGCCTGGTCGGGAAGATGCACTGGTACAAGGTTGAGCCGGGCGTGCTGGACCGCGCCTGCCAGGAATTCGATGTGCTCGACGACGCTTCCATCCAGCGTGGGGAGGTGCGGGACGGGCGGCTCCACATCGGAGAGGAGTGCTACAGGGCGATTGTCCTTCCTGGTTGCAGCGTCCTGGAGGACGATACAGCCGCACGGCTAATCGCGTTCGTCGAGGGCGGTGGGACGCTCGTGGCGGTTGGTCGTATCCCACGCCTGGTCGTAGGAACGACGGGAGGTGGCGAACGGATACAACAGCTCACGACACTGTTCGAGCTTGGCCGAGCCCACGCTGTCAACGCTCCGGAAGAGGTTGCGCCGAGGCTATCCGCTGTTCCCGCGCAGATCGAGGCATCTGTGCCCACACTGGTCAGACGAATCGGTCAGGCCACGGTCGTGTTTGTGCCTGCAATCTCCCCGCGGGCCACACGCATGCGCAGCGAACGGGAACCGCAAGCCGAGGTCGGCCAGGACACCTGGCTCAATGTTGACTACACGTTTGACCCCTCGGCCTATCACCGCGTGATCACCGTCCGAGTCCGTGGTATCCAGGATGCACCCGAAATGTGGGAGCCTTTTAGCGGACGAAAGCACGCCCTCGAAGCGCATCTGATTGATGGTGGGATCGAGGTTCACGTCCCGTTTGATGATAGCCCTGGAGTTCTGCTCGTGTGGCCTGGAGAGCAGGACACTGAACGAAGGGTACAAGCTCAGACCAGCCGTAGGGGCCGGTTTACCGCGCCCACCGCCGATTTATCGGCCCCCAGCGGAAGGAGCGTGGCCTTGCCTGAAATATGGAAGGTGGCGATTTCGCCAACGCTTGATAATCGGTGGGGAGATTTTGCGCTCCCAGCCACAACGACCTCCATTGGGGTCGAACGGTGGGTGTTTCGGCACATGGTTGACGCGTCTGGCCAGGCAGGTCTCAAAGAGCAATGGTTCAATCCCCAGTGGGATGACTCAAACTGGCCGCTTGTCCACGCGACCTTTGGTCCGCATGGCCTCTGGACGGGTCCAATCGAACCGGAGCGATTACCAGCACCCCTCGGTACAGGAGACGAATGGGGGATCTGGCGGAACGCAGCCGGGGAGTGGCGGGAGGCCATCTATTCGCTCTCGAGAGGGATCTATAAGGATCGTCTCCATCGAACAACCCTGGGTCCCAAAGGACACGTCCCGGCAGAGTTTTTAGACTTTGGATTGGTGCGAGCCGGGGAAGCAGTGCAGTTTCGCACGACCCTCGACCTCACGGAGCCTCTCACGGCATATCTCGCGCTTGGATCTGCTGCGCAGAAGACGCTCTGGGTCAATGGCAGTAGAGTGGGCACGGTCGAAGAGGACCAGGGGTATCTGTTCTTCGCGCCTGTAACTCTCAGAGCGGGCCTCAACCTGCTTGAGTTTCGCCTGCAGGCGGAAGTGGATGGGAACGTGCGGGCCCATTTCGCCTTCGTCGTCGAGCCGACAGGGTATCGACGCCCCGAATGGGTGCAGGCGAGGGGCACAGAGAAGGATACGCTTCTCACGTACACGAAGAGGGTCACCGTGCCGTTCCATCCCCTGAGGGCCATCATGAATGTTGCAACGGCGGAACCCTGCCGCATCCGAGTTAATCGAGTCGAGGTGGGCGTGCAAGGTGGGTTCGATCCCTATCCGAACCTCGATCGCCCTCGCATCCAACTGTATGACATCTTGAAGCCGTTACGAGAGGGAGAGAATCTCATTGAACTAGAGGTGACCGATCTTGGAGCATCGGGGTACTTCCTGGCGGATGCGCTCATCGAGAGCGATGGAAGCCGGGTAATACTGATGTCAGATGAAGCATGGCAGGTGACGAGGAATGGGCGTCCCACCGCGCTTTCGGTGCACCGCAAACCGTGGCTCGATATGAATTTGCCCCAGGTACAGTGGCTCAATCTGAGCTCGCTCCAGGTGTGGCAACGTCCTCACCCACTTCCCGCGACCAGTTGGCTCGAGAACGCCCCGCCTATTACCTGTCCCCCAGACAGGGTGGGGACCGTTCTTTCGCTCGTCCCGGATGTGCCTGATGAGCACGGGCGCATTGAGTGGCTCCGCTTTGTCGTGCCCCCAGGAGCGGTCCGCATGCACTTGAAGTTACATGGAGGAGCAACAGTCTATCTGGATGGGGTAGAGCAGCAGCCTGTGGTCTACGCCGACGTGACCGGCGTGACCATCATGGAGGTCAATCTCTCGCAGCCAACTGCGCTGCGACGGGTGTGCGCCCTGCGCGTCGAAACCAGATCCGGCTACAGGGCCGGGGGTATCCTGGATGCCCCGGTGCGCTTTGAGATGGCTACAGGCGTGATGAAGGTCGGCTCCTGGGAGGAGCAAGGGTTGGTCGGCTACAGCGGCGGGGTGCGCTATGGTCAGACGCTGGTACGTGGGGAGGCAGACCGAGCCGCTGCACGCACATTGCTTGATCTGGGACGGGTGCGCGGAACGGCAGAGGTCCATGTCAACGGGGAACTCATCGGGGTACGCATCTGGTCGCCGTATGTCTTCGACCTGACCGGCCATCTTCGTCCTGGTGAGAACGAGTTGCACGTCACAGTCTACAACACGCTGGGACCTTACATGGAAGCGGTCAGTCCTACCTCTTTCGTGTTTCCAGGACAAACGGTCTCGGGCCTCTTCGGGCCAGTTACGCTGACTGAAACCAGAGGGGAGTGAACAAGTAGAGATGAAACATGTTCTGGAGAATTACCCATGGTGAGTACAGCAAAACGGGTGGAGAAACCACGCATTGGCATATTCGGCATCGGACTGGCAGCCTATTGGCCGCAGTTCGCCAGCTTGCAAGGGCGCCTCACGGGCTATCTACACCTGATCGAAGAGCGGCTCGGCCAGTGGGGAGAAGTTGTCTCAGGTGGTCTGGTGGATACTGACGAGGCCGCGCGTGCTGCTGCCGGTGTTGCGCAAGCTCAAGCTGTACCATGGCAAGCGTGGCTTTGGCGTCTCAGTAGAGTGCAAAGTCAATGTGGGTCCCGTGTCGATCCTGGGCGTGACGCAGCAGGGAGAAGGAAGGCTGAAGTTCCTCGTGGCCGGAGGGGAAAGTATTCCTGGGCAGACCTTCCGCATCGGCAATACCAACAGCCGCATTCGTTTCCCGCTCGATCCGGCCACGTTTGTCACGCGCTGGAGCGAAGAGGGGCCGACCCACCACTGCGCGTTGGGGGTAGGGGATCAGGCGGAGACGCTGCTCAAGGTGGGGCACCTGCTTGATGTGACAAGTGTACAAGTGTAAGGAGAAATTATCAATGAATGATAGTTTGGAGAAACAATACATCGATATTAAGGCCGTTGTAGAGAACATCCAGCGGTTCAGTGTCGAAACGCCCTCGTGGGGCTACGGCGACTCTGGGACGCGCTTCAAGGTCTTTCACTGGCCAGGAGCGGCTCGTAGCCTGCGTGAGAAGCTAGCAGACGCGGCGCAGGTCAACAAAGTCACTGGCATCTGCCCCAGTGTTGCCATTCACATACCCTGGGATAAGGTAGATGACTGGCAGGCGGTCAAAGCGTATGCCGGTTCACTGGGACTGCGCCTACAGCAGCTTGCGGAAGAGTTGAGCTAGATAGTAAAATCAAGAAAGGAGGACGGAGCGAGCAAAGAAAGGAAACCAGAGGGATGAAAGCGTATTCGCTCGATCTGCGGGCAAAGGTGCTGCGAGCAGTCGACCAGGGGTATGCGCGAGCTGAGATCGTGAAGCTGTTAGGGGTCTCGACTTCCGACGATCAAACGGTATCTCAAACAGCGACGGGAGACAGGTGAAGTGGCCCCCAAGCCGATACCGGGACGGCCGCCCAAGAAATGGGCTCCCTTGCAAGCCGGACTGGTCGCGCAATTGCAAGCCCATGACGATGTCAGGTTGGAGGATCACTGTCGGCTCTGGGAGCAGACGCAAGGGGTGCGGGTCAGCACCGCGACCATGAGCCGAGCCAGCAAGCGCCTGGGCTGGACGCGGAAAAAAAAGCGCTGGGTGAAACTTCCCGCCGGGAAGATGAGCGAGCGAGCTTCCGGGAGCAGGTGAAGCCATTGGATGCCAAGCGGTTCGTCTTGGTGGATGAAAGTGGCTCCAACATCGCACTGACCCCAGTGTATGCCAGAGCGCCGCGAGGACAACGGGCACCCGGGAGCATGCCGCGCAACCGTGGCAAGAACACCACCCTGCTCGCGTCGTTGTCGGTAGAAGGCCTCGGAGCCTGCATGCTGCTGGAAGGAGCGACCAATGCGGCTGCCTTTGAGATCTACCTGGAGCAGATCCTGCTGCCCAGTTTGGCACCCGGGCAGATCGTGATCATGGATAATCTGAGCGCGCACAAAGGAGCGCGGGTGCGTCACCTCATCGAGGCACGTGGCTGTCAGCTTCTATTTTTACCGGCCTACTCGCCCGACTTCTCGCCGATTGAAGAGACCGAATCCTCGATGAAAGCGCATCTCAGGCGCATAGCCGCCAGGACGCGGGAGGCTCTGGAAGAAGCCATTGTGCAGGCTTTGGAGACGGTGACGTCCCAAGATGCTCGCGGTTGGTTCGGTCATTGCGGCTACTTACCTACCGACGAGAGGAAAGCTTAGCTGATTGGCTCAATCTTTCTGTATACCGCTGTAGGAAAGTCTGGCAGGTATCAGTGGTGGGCACAGGTTGATCACCACAAGATTGGGTTCGCTCTCGTCATGCTTTCTGGTGACGGACTGGGACACACCTGCGCTTCGATCACGGATTTCTATATTGAGCCTGCTTGGCGGCGCCAGCGGTATGGCAGGGCTTTCGTAGAAGCTCTGAGAAGCTGGATGAGAAGTGAGGGCGTCTCTCGGATTGACCTCTCTGTTCGCGGCGATACGCCAGGCGCATACGCCTTCTGGAAGGCTGTAGGGTTCCAATTGGATTCCTATCGGATGAGCCAAGATCTCTGAAACAGAAGTCCGCCATCTAATACTGTTTCGCAATAAGAATGATATGTTGTTGCGCTCTGCAACGAACTGGCCAGGCAGCTTTCTCAATCTACCATAGCATTTCTTCTCTGAAAGAGTATAACAGAGTTGATCAGGGCAAAGGGGCTTTCCCAAGGAGCCTCGAAAAGGGCAAGGTCATTCTCCTATGAGGCAAGCGAAAAGGCAGCAAGCGAGCTTCACCAGGAGTGGGACAGATCCCGAGCGGTTCATCCACGAGAGCAGCGCCTCGTTGTGCGTCTTGCGGTGGTTGATCGGTCCCAATGCTGTAAATCCCACCATTAAACGACTCTGTTGACGAATGACAGAAATACTGGAATGGTAGAATAAGGGGGAAAAGTCAGCGAAGAACCCAGTGAGAAGGAGCAGAAGCATGTCGATGTACCCGCAAGAAATGGGAAGCATTCCAGCCGAAACCGTACGCATAGCGCAAGCCGCATGCCCAAAAGGAACCCTAGCGATGCGGCTACGAGAGGCGTGTTGAAAGTCAACTAGGATAGCCGCCGATGATTACTAATTGCTCTGATCGATGAGAGGAGGAACAGGTTCCTCAGAGAAGTGCTGCTGGTTAGCAACTTCCGCCCGGTAGCTTTCCACACTCATCATATCCAAGATGA
>WNFX01004356.1_pt1 | contig 18449 bp, 12 predicted proteins | sample 5400111 | NCBI WGS metagenome assembly WNFX01 (sample SAMN13153363, study PRJNA577476) | soil metagenome | isolation source: 40 cm soil or saprolite under grassland replicate 1 | place: USA:California | collected 2016-06-15 | reverse complement strand
AAGCTAAACGGGAAGCAGGCTAATTCAACAACCCCCAGGGTTTAGCGCGTTTGCGGGCCTTTTGCGCCTCCTGGCGATTGCCTAGCGCCTCGTAGACATCCGCTTTGAGAGTCCAGGCGGGTGTATAGTTGCGGTCAAGTTCGGTCGCCTCGTTGAGTGCGTCAAGCGCGGCGCGATGATGACCGTAGCGGACGAGCGCCTCTGCCTTGTTGCACCAGGCGACGGCGCTACGTGGATTGATCAGCAGTGCCCTGCTGTAAGCATCGACAGCTCCAGCATAATCACGCAAAAAAGAACGGGCATTCCCCAGACCGTTCCAGGCCTGGAAGCTGTTTTGATCATAGGTGAGGGCCTGCTCATATGATGCAATAGCTTCTTCTGGCTGGTTCATATCCATTTCGGTATCGGCTTTGCCAATCCAGGCTGCGATATACTTTGGATCTATGGTTAACGCTCGTTCAAAATGTACCAGTGCTTGTTGATGGCGCTGAAGGCGTTTTAATGCAAGCCCTGCACTTACCCATACTACTGGGTGCTCTGGCTCGATTTCGATAGCGCGCTGATAGGCTTCATAAGCCTTTTTGTAATTACCCTGGCTATATAGCGCTGTTCCTTTGCCATTCCAAGCGTAAAAATTGCGCGGTTCTATGCTTAACGCTTCTTCATAGGCATGAAGAGCTTGAGAGTAATGTTGCTGCTTGAGCAACTGGTCACCTTCCTGGCATTTCTCACGCACACTGCCACTTGTGTTTTTTCTCACTGCTTGTTGGCGTCCTGGAGAATCTCCACGCTCTATTCCAATCTGAATAACCGGTGAAGAAGGATTTGTACCCTGGTGCCTTAATGGGGTGTTCCACATATCAGGCTGGGCGTTTTGCACTAGAGCTCGTATACCTGAACTTGGGCGAGAAGCCTGGTCAAACGCGTACCTAAACTCCAGCATATCAGCGAAGCGATCTTCCGGGCGGGTGGCCAAAGCTCGCAAAACGACAGTATCCAGGGCAGAAGGCAACTCTTTATTGAATGTGGAAGGGGGAAGGACTGGTCCGCCTTGCTCATCAAAGGGGTTATAGCCAGTGAGCATTTCATATAGTACTACCGCGCACCCAAACTGGTCACTACGTGGATCTACCACGCCGTTTGTTTGCTCTGGCGCCATGTAACCCACGGTGCCACGTACTGTAATCGTTTTCCCTACTCGCGCACCAGGCTCCAGTAAGCGCGCGATACCAAAGTCAGTGATAACCAGGCGACGATCTTCCTGGTGGATCAGGATGTTCTCAGGTTTAATATCGCGGTGGATTACCGGACGTGGTCGTGTATGCGCGTAGTGGAGGGCGCTCACAAGTTGATGAAAGTCATGAATAGTCTCAGCCGCTGGAAATGGTCCATTAAGGAATGCTAACCTTGTACGCAAAGATCCTGCTGTGTACAACGGCATAACAAGAAAAACGCTAGGCCCATCTTTGCCGTAGTCGAGGATGGGAGCAATATTTGGGTGATCCAAAGTAGCTGCAATGCGAGCTTCGCGCAAGAAATGCTCTTGCTCGGTGGGTGTTGTCTTGTTCTGCAAAAGCACTTTTATTGCAATGCGGCGAGATAGATTTTGATCTACGCCACGAAAAACTGCGGCATAACCGCCCTTACTGATCAAGGCCTCCACCACGTAGCGCCCAGCCAACGCGGTACTCAATAAGGGTAATGCACACACACGACAAAACACATCGCTGTCCCGATTTTCGTTTCCACAGTCAGCCAGATCGGCGCAACGTCGCATTCCTTCTCCATAAATCAGGCATATTTAAACGTAATTGAGTGTAAAGGATTATATCACCACATCCGAGGATGCAACAGTGCTTTACTTCCCCTCTCCACCCTAAGGAAGAGGAAATGGTGGGGGTCACCCCACGCCTCGACAAGGGACTGCGTCCCCTGCACTCCTTTTATAACTTTTAATTTGTCCGATGCTCCAATTTAGTTGCCCGTTCCTGGCACGAAAGAGCTTCTTCTGTCCTGGATAGCCTTTCAAGCACTATGGCTTTATTATACCAGGCATCGGGTTCCTCTGGTGCGAAGGTCGTTGCCTGGTCAAAGGCTGCCAGAGCTTCCTCCAGGTGACCAAGAGCAAAGAGTGAGAGTCCCTTGTTGTTCCAGGCGGCGCTATAATGAGCATTCAGAGCCAGGGCATAATCAAAGGCAATCAATGCTTCTTCGTCGCGTCCTAACTCATGCAGCAGGCTGCCTTTGTTATACCAGGCTGAAATTAGCCCGTCATCAAAGTGTAGCGCCTGATCGTAGGATTCCAAGGCATCTTCATACAAGTGCATAGCTGCTAACACGTTCCCTCGATTATACCATGCGCCAGCGAGTGTTTGGTCAAGCGAGAGCGCCCGGTCGTAATCTGTGAGCGCTTCGGCATAACGTTTAAGAGCACGGAGATCATTGGCTTTATCGAACCAGACGATGGCGCTATCTGGGGAAAGCGAGGTTGCATGTTCATGAAGGAGCAATGCCTGGTCGGGGCTTTGGATGCGGCGTAGAATGTTGCCTTTGATATCCCACATCATAGCGTTGTCTGGATCAAGATTGAGTGCCCGGTTAATGGTAAGTAGCGCGTCCTCGTATCTATGCAGACTGTAGAGTGTATCGCTCATTGCCTGCCAGATCACCGCCTGTGTCGGGTCTAATACAAGCGCCCGGTCAAAAGCTAGCAACGCTTCTTCAGGACGATTTTGTTCAACCAGCGTCATGCCCCGGCCACTCCAGGCAAACATATAGGTTGGATCTAGCGCCAGGGCTTGATCATAACAATGCATCTCTTCATCGTAGCGATGTAGCTCATGCAGCACATGCGCGCGCGAATTCCACAAGTCAGGATCATTTGGATGTAGCGAAAGTGCCTGGTCATATGCTAAAAGGGCCTCTTCGACATGCCCCAGGTGAAGCATTGTTGCTCCTTTGCCACTCCATGCTTCCACGGATACAGCGTTATGCTCTAACGCGACTTCATAGGCGCTGAATGCATGCTCATAATTACCCAGTTCATAGGCCCGGTCACCTTCGGCTAACCAGTCTCGCTCTCCTTTCAACTCGTCTGACTGCGCAGCGGCAGAAACTTCCTTGCGTCCTGCCTGATTGTAGGTAGTTGCGCTTGCGACATTGACAGAGGGTATTTCAAGTTCGTATCGTTGTTGGAGAGACGGATCATTGCCGGTACCAAGGAGATGCGGTCTGGATACTAGCTGAGGAATTTCCATTGGTATACCCTTGGGTATTTGATGTGACTCTTTTGGGATAATTGGTCGCAACGCAGTCGAAGAAATAGTGTCTTCCGAATCGCCATAGGGCGCCTCTGCTGGTTGGATTATTTCACTGCCTACGCGCACTGTCATGCGACGTTTGGCGGTACTCTTCTCGGTCACCGAGACATCAACATCGGACTTTATCAGAAACGTTATAGGTCCATCTTGGCCATAATCAATAACGCGAATACTGCCGGTTTCATTAATGCGACTAGAGAGCGCAAATGCCAGTTCTGCATCCTGCAAAAAGATATCACGTTCTTCCTTGCTCGCCTTTTCAGGCAAAAGAGCACGCACTGTCACAGATAGTTCTTCGTGATGATCAGTAGCACGCAATGTAATTGTACTGCTATCTTTGCCTATCAGATCCTGGATTTCATAGCGCCCCTGCAATAATGCTCCCTGAGTTGGGATACCGCACTTAGCACAGAAGCGAGCTTTGTCTAGATTCTGAAACCTGCAATCTTCTGTATCCAGGCACATCCCCATGTAACCATTTCCCTTTCCAAACCTTTACATTCATATATATAACGTTCTATAGTCTCTACTGTAGCGAAAATACATCTACTTTGTCAATGAGTTATTAACCCAATTGTCAAAGATGTCGGGGAGATGTGATTTCATGTATGCCTTATCCGTTAGATACCGTGAAACACTCTAGACGGGGTGAAAAAAGTATGTAGGAAGAAATAGCAACGTATGAGAAAATCTATACGATTCTCTATTATCATAGCTCTTGTGATCATTGCGCTCGAAATCGGTGCATATATTTATGCAGCCCTGTTTTTTCGGGAACGCTTTCATGTGCTTGTTATTACTGTTTCTCTTTGCTGTCTCGGCGGCTTTCTCGGGAGTATTGTGACGCGGGATAGGCTTACACTATCACGGTCGGGCGTATACGATGCTTGGGATTGGAGCTGTTGGCATTCTTGGTAGTCTGATCACTATTATCATTATTCGCTATAAATCTCATGCTGTTTCAGGTAGTTCTTGAGGTACTGCAACGTTACAAAGACGGGTATTTGCTCATTAGCTAAATCATGGTAACATACTGGTAAGCAAAAATACTGTAGCTATAGTTTTTTTGATAAACTATAATGGTCTGCATGTGACCCAGGTTTTACCCTGTCCATCCGACCTCATGAGCAGGGAAGAGAAAGCTACAGCATGTTGGATGAACTATCAGAACAAAAAGAAATGGTCAGTATGACTGAAGATGTTATACAGAATCTGGGCAATGGTGACCAGGAGCAGAGCCACTTGATTCGAGTTCTGCTCGCCGATGATCATGCTCTGGTTCGTGAGGGAACGCGTCGCTTACTAGAAACAGAGCAAGATGTTGAAGTCGTAGCTGAAGCTGCCAGCGGTGAAGAGGCAGTTGAAGCAGCTATAAAACTTCACCCGGATATCGCTATAATGGATATTGCAATGCCGGGCATGGGTGGTATCGAAGCTACACGCGTCATTAAAGCGTCCTGTCCTGAAACCGCTGTATTAGTATTATCAGCCTATGATGATGAACCATACTTAATGGCGTTACTCGAGGTAGGAGCGGCTGGGTTTTTACTGAAAAATGTACATGGACAAGAATTGATCAGCGCTATCCGGGCAGTGTCACGCGGTGAGTCGGTCTTACAGCCAGAGATAGCTGAAAAAATCATGCTGCGTATGTCTGGACGTACAGAAACCGTACCACGTTCGACAGATCTTCTGAGCGAACGAGAATTTGATGTCTTGCGCCTGGCGGCGCGAGGGTTACCAAACAAAGAGATTGCGCGCCGGTTGAGATTAAGTATCCGTACTGTACATAGTCACCTTGCTAACATTTTTATGAAAATGCAGGTTGGCTCCCGCACTGAAGCGGTTTTGCTAGCATTGCGCCAGGGCCTGATTTCATTGCAGGATACCTATGATACACAGTAAGCTCAACACCATCAAACTAATTGGATCATTTCGACTGCAGTCCATTCTGGCTATCTTCTCTCTTACTATTGCACTTCCCTTGTTAGCCTGGTCACTCTATCACTACCAACCCAACCCAAATTTTTATGGCCCTCGTGCAATTTTTAGTATGCTTATCCTATCAATTGCGCTTGCTTTGTTGGGGCGTGTGATACTTTTACGTATGCTGAAGCTTGAGCTAGCAAAAACAGATGTTCTCCCTTATCATCTTCGTTCAACATGGCGTTTGCTATTTCTTTTTGATATAACGGCTCCACTCTATCTAGCTGCCGGAGTATTAATTGGTCCTCCAGCAGCAGTGTTACTGGCATTGATTACTCAGACGGTCTTGCAGGGTTTCACTCTCTCGCAAAGATTTGTTTCCTGGTCGGAAGCCTGTTACCGCGTCGCAAGCACTGCCTTGATAGTACTAATTTCTAGCTATGTCTATAGCAGGATCGGTGGCCCACCACTAAACCATTTTGTTAATCATTTTCAACCCATCGCGGAATCAAGAGAGTTTCTTGGCTCTATTCTGGCAGCCATAGTTATGATGTTATTAATTATAGCGGTTTCACTGCCTATCATTGTGCAAATGGAGCATACTAGTCTAAAAGCAGCCTGGCACGAATACTCACAGTCATCAGTGCTACGCTTCCAGATAATGGTTCTCACTGTAGGACCACTCTTACCTGTTGTTGATATCTTCGATGACCGTGCTGCGGAACTCGCATGGTTTTTTTTCCTTGTGCCGCTTTTTGCGATCTACTATCTTGCATTGATCAGCACGCGGCTATCCATTCGAACGGATGAATTGCAACATACACTTGAAGATCTGAATAGTGCGAGACGACGACAGGATGAATTGCGTGACTATGCAACTCTGATCACACGTGTACAGGAAGAGGAACGCCGACGCCTCGCACGTGAGTTACACGATGATACTGCACAAGCGCTCATTGCTCTTTCCCTGGGGCTGGACGGCCTGAGCCGGGCAATAGGCAAACTTGATCTAGCAGAAAAAGATGCACAATGGCTCGCCAATCTGCAAGACCTGGCTGATCGCACACTGGAAGGAGTACGCCGCGCATGCCGGGATCTTCGTCCATCAGTGCTTGATGATCTTGGCTTGCGTGCTGCTTTAGAGTGGTTGAGCGATAGCTGCTCTACTCGCGGCGTTCGCTGTAAGTTTACATGTGTGGGATTGCCTCAACCCACTACTCCTGAAGTAGAAATTGCTCTTTTCCGTATCGTTCAGGAAGCCTTATCGAATATTTGGCGACATTCTCAAGCGACCCAGGCAAGTGTCGAACTCAAGTATCTCCCGCATTTCTTACAACTAACAGTTCATGATAATGGTAAGGGATTTTCTACCGAACAGTACCTCGATCCCAGTCATCATTCACATGGTGGGCTAGGCTTAGTAGGCATGCGTGAGCGTGCTCTATTGATCGGCGCGAACCTGAAAATCAACTCTTTACATGATGAAGGTTCTACACTTGAATTGTCTCTTCCCTTACCGGAGTAATTGGATCAGCAATGAGCAGGGCAGGGCTTGCTCTTACTTTTTAGGTATATCTGCTGATGTATTCTGCCCTTTAGATAGTGCATAGTATAGCGGGTGGCATTCACAAGCAGTTTGCGATGAATGAAGTTTGCCTGGATGGTGATGGGTCGATACACTCATAGAATGGAACCGGGACCGGACTGTGAGAGCGAACGTATCGGCCTGGAAATCCACCATCATCTGAACCGAATAGGGAAGCATCTTTGTCTCTCCGTGCGGTCTTCTCTTATGGAAAAGAGCTTCAACCATTTGCAATACTGCTGTGAGGCCCATCCTAACCATCAAATCTCCTTAATTACTGATCATCTTTCAAATCTCTCCCCACAGTCCAGAGTCAAAAGTGTTATATAATGGGAGTGCAGAAGGCGAAGCCCTGAAGCCCTTTTCAGAACTTTAAAACGTCCCTGGTAGAAGGATTTCCAGGATCAAATCCATATATAAGGAAAAAGCTATGACTGCTCAACTTGATATTTTCGGCGCTCGAACCAGTTTGAAAAGTGCCAGGGGTATGGTTATTTATTATCAATTGGAATCGCTCACTAAACGAGGTGTAGCAGAGCTTGACCGTTTACCTTACACCGTCAAAATTCTCCTCGAGAATGCCGTGCGCCATGCGGACGGAGAGCTGATAAACGAAGATGCGGTATTATCTCTGGCTCGTTGGAACCCCGGCCAGGCATCTCAGTCCGAGGCAGAGTATTCGTTTATGCCTGCCCGCGTTCTCTTACAAGACTTTACCGGTGTGCCTGCCGTAGCGGATCTAGCAGCTATGCGTTCTGCTGTTGCACGCATGGATGGGAACCCTCAGAAAATCAATCCGCTCGTTCCAGCCGATCTTGTAATTGACCATTCTGTACAGGTAGACATGTTTGGCTCAACCCTTGCATTTGTGCGTAACGTCGAACGAGAATATGAGCGCAACAGCGAGCGCTATGGATTATTGCGTTGGGGCCAGCAGGCCTTCAGCAACTTCAGGGTTGTGCCTCCTGGAACAGGCATTGTTCACCAGGTGAACCTGGAGTACCTTGCATCTGTCGTCATGACAAAAGAGGAGCATGGTGAAACGATTGCTTTCCCAGATACACTTGTCGGCACTGATTCTCACACTACGATGATCAATGGTCTTGGCGTGCTTGGCTGGGGCGTGGGTGGTATCGAAGCGGAAGCCGTTTTGCTAGGGCAGCCGCTTTATCTACTTACACCAGAGATCATAGGTGTGCGCCTCATAGGTTCATTGCCGAGCGGTTCTACCGCCACGGACCTTGTACTGACCGTGACGCAGATGTTGCGCAAGCGTGGGGTGGTCGGCAAGTTTGTGGAGTTTACTGGTTCTGGTCTCAGCTATCTCACACTCGCGGACCGTGCTACTATTTCAAATATGTCTCCTGAGTTTGGTGCAACTGCCACACTCTTCCCCGTTGACGCCGAAACATTGCGTTACCTGCGTAACACCGGACGCACTCCAGATCACGTTGACCTTGTCGAACGTTATACAAAGGCACAAGGGCTTTTCCGCACAGACGATTCGCCCGAACCGAAGTTTGATGATCTACTCGAACTGGACCTTGGTACCATTGAGCCAAGCCTGGCAGGGCCTCGCCGTCCCCAGGATCGCGTGCCAATGCAAAACCTTGGTCGTGTATTCCGCGAAGCTTTCGCAGATCGTTTCAAAGCGTTGCAGGAAAACAATATCACAGAGAATTCACTGATTCGCCTTGGAACCGAAGGTGGGCAAGCCAACCCCGATCCCATCGTTCAGAAAGAAGATAAAGAGAAGGCTTTAGCCCAGGCAAAGAGCCAGGGTAAAGGTAGTGGCAGCGCTCAAAACGGGCACCTCAAAGAGGTACTCGTCACGATTGGTAACATGCAGACGCATATGACTAATGGCTCTGTTGCCATTGCTGCCATCACGAGCTGCACCAACACCTCAAATCCTTCGGTGATGGTAGCAGCCGGCTTGCTGGCAAAGCACGCTGTTGAACGGGGCCTCTCCGTAAGCCCAACGGTCAAAACCAGCCTTGCTCCAGGCTCAAGGGCCGTTATCGACTATCTGGAAAACGCTGAGCTATTGCCGTACCTGGAAGCTCTGCGCTTCCACCTGGTTGGCTATGGCTGCACAACCTGTATTGGTAATAGTGGACCTCTGCCGGAGCCTGTTGCTGAGGCGGTGCAGGACAATGACCTCGTGGTAGCGGCGGTGCTGAGTGGCAACCGCAACTTTGAGGGACGTATCCATCCACAGGTGCGGGCGAGTTTTCTGGCCTCTCCACCGCTGGTTGTAGCCTACGCGCTGGCTGGCACAGTAGATATCGACCTGACAACAGAACCGGTAGGCACAGATGTCAATGGTGAGGCGGTCTACCTGAGCGAACTTTGGCCTACGCCGGATGAAGTACGCGATGTGGTCGCCAAGTCTATTACCCCTGAATTGTTCGAGAAGGACTATGCTCATGTGTTTGAAGGTGATGAACATTGGCGTTCATTGCCAAATACCGAAGGAGAGTTGTTCAAGTGGGACCCTAACTCGACGTATATACAGGAACCTCCATTTTTCCAGAATATGCCTCTCGAGCCAGAGCCAGTCCAGGATATTCGTGGTGCGCGAGTCCTGGTGATGCTCGATGACTCCATTACAACGGACCACATCTCTCCTGCTGGCAACTTCGCGGCCACAAGCCCGGCGGGCAAGTATCTGATCGAACATGGAGTCGAAAAACGCGATTTTAACACTTACGGGGCGCGTCGTGGCAACCATGAAGTGATGGTGCGCGGCACATTTGGCAATATTCGTTTGCGTAACCGCCTGGTGCCAGGGACAGAGGGGTATTATACAATCCACCTGCCCGATGGAGAGCAGACAACCATTTACGAAGCATCTATACGTTATCAGCAGGAAGGCGTTCCACTGCTCGTGATTGCCGGGAAAGAATACGGTTCTGGCAGTTCACGCGACTGGGCCGCCAAGGGGCCATTGCTGCTTGGTGTGAGTGCCGCCATTGCCGAAAGCTTCGAGCGCATTCACCGGAGTAACCTGGTGGGTATGGGTATCTTGCCGTTGCAGTTCAAGCCGGGCGAAAACAAAGAATCGCTCGGACTCACCGGCCAGGAAGTGTATGATATAGAGGGCATCGAGAAAAGCCTGAAGCCACACCAGGAAGTGACCGTGAAGGTTACACGAGAAGATGGCACATCTTTCTCCTTCCAGACAATCGCCAGGTTGGATAGCCCTATTGACGTGACTTACTACAACAACGGTGGTATCTTGTTAACAGTTTTAAGAAGGCTGATGAAGGAGTAGGGTACACGTTGCTCTACCGAAGGTGATGCAAGCGACCCGATCCGCTCCACATCTTTCCCACACTTACGCAAGACGATTTACTGTTGAGAAAGAGCATGCTAGTAAGCAAGTATACGTCGCGCCGGTTCGCGAAAGTTCGCTTTTCATTACGCTCAAATGGTCTACGCGGTAGAGGGGTGAAGACGCGCCAGCCTTCTTACTATGAAGCAGGCGCTGCAAACGTTGTTGTTCATCGGGTGCTAGTGGCTGCTTGATACGCGCAAGCGTGAGGTGAGGCGAAAAAGGTCGTTTTTCGATTTCAAAGCCGCGTAGTTCAAGTTCCCTGGTAAGGACGCGGTGCAATTGCTGAAGAGGCGATCCTTGAATTTGTCCTGAGGGCAGGTCTTCGACACCCATCCAGATTACACGAGGCTGGCTTGACGAACCGAACATCCCCAGACCTTTGAGTCGATATTCAAAGGGGACAGCCTGCCGCGCTGCTACCTGAGCGGCGTCGATCGCAGTTTTCAACTGCTCATCCGTCAAATAACCGAGAAAGGCCAGTGTTAGATGAATCCCTGCTGGGTTCACCCAACGCAGGTTAGGTAACTCTTGTGCCGCCTGACTTATGATATCGCCGAGGAAACGTTGCAGTGTTTCCTTCAATTCAAGTGCAATAAATGTTCGTGTCATGCTGCAAACAACATTGCGTCAAGCTCTGAGCCATCTATTGTTTCAACCTCGATTAGATGCTCAGCAATGGCGATAAGTCTGTCCTTCTTCTCGCGCAAAATGTTCAGAGCCGTTTCGTAGGCATGCTCAACCAGCAATGAAATCTCCTTGTCGATCCTGGCAGCCGTCTCGGCGCTGACTGTAGAAGTACCATCAGGTTCAGCTTTGTACGAAATAAGACCAAGCTGGCTCATACCAAATTCACAAACCATGCGCCGGGCTACATTTGTAACATACTCGATATCCTGGCTTGCGCCTGTCGTGATATCGCCAAAGATGATCTCTTCAGCGGCACGCCCACCCATTGCTCCTGCTATCTTCGCCAGTAATTCTGACTTGCGCATGAGATAGCGGTCCTCACCAGGCGCCTGCACCGTAATGCCAAGGGCCATACCACGTCCAATCGCCGTCACTTTGTGTACGGGGTCTGTACCGGGCATAGAGCGCATTACAATGGCATGACCTACTTCGTGGTAAGCAATAATTTTCTTCTCAGCCTCTGAAATAACACGACTCTTGCGTTCCGGTCCTGCCATGACGCGCAAGATAGCCTCTTCCAGTTCAGTTTTACAAATCTCATCTTGATGGCTGCGTGCTGCGAGTAAAGCAGCCTCGTTCAGCAAATTGGAGAGGTCTGCGCCAGAGAACCCCACTGTCTGACGCGCCAGTTCCATTAAGGAGACATCGCTTGCAAGCGGCTTGCCTTTGGCATGCACCTCAAGAATGGCAAGACGACCGCGAATATCGGGTTTATCCAGCATTACCTGGCGATCAAAGCGTCCGGGGCGCAGAAGCGCGGGGTCGAGGACGTCGGGGCGGTTGGTGGCAGCAATGACAACAATATTGGCGTTTTTATCAAAACCGTCCAATTCAACAAGCAACTGGTTGAGTGTCTGCTCGCGTTCGTCATTGCCTCCCACACCCAAATTGTTACGATGGCGACCCACTGCGTCAATCTCATCGATAAACATGATACAAGGCGCATGCTCTTTTGCCTCTTTAAAGAGATCGCGCACTCGCGCAGCCCCGACACCTACGAACATTTCCACAAATTCTGATCCGCTGATACTGTAAAAAGCTACATTTGCCTCGCCAGCTACTGCGCGTGAGATAAGCGTCTTTCCTGTTCCAGGTGCACCCACCAGAAGCACACCTTTAGGAGTCCGCGCACCCATGGAGATAAAACGCGATGGGTACTTGAGAAACTCTACGATTTCTTGAAGTTCCGTTTTCGCTTCCTCTACCCCTGCAACATCTTTGAAAAGCACCGATGGGTGTGACTCATTAAAGCGTTTAGCTTTGGAGCGAGCAAAAGTACCCGCCTGGGCGCTGATGCCACCACGCCGGAAGAAGAGATAAAGGACGCCTATAACGACGCCTAAAAATAAGAAGTCTAAAATTCCCTGCATCCATTGGTTCTGCTGCCCATTATCAATGTTGACGGTTACGCCGTCACGCCGGAAGATTTCGGTAACAGATTGACCATCTTCTTTAACGGCGTGATAGTGCTGGCCTTTAGTGCCTACAGCCAGCATATCATTGCCACTAATAGTGACTGACTTCAGCTCGTGGTGATCCGCAAGGTTGAGCACATCACTTATCGGCTTCTCCAGAGTATTGGAGCGACTCATGTTACTGCTCACTACACGACCAAATATGACTCCTACGAACAGGACACCCACTAATACAACAAGCGCTGGGACACCAAAACGACTCAACATGTTCCGTTTCTTGGTTGCTTTTTGAGGGGAACGTTGTGAATTTGTATCTTTTGGTTCCTGGTTATCTGGTTGAGGCGTTTCCATGAGGTACCGTCAAACCCTTCTATATTCTGTGGACAAGTGGGCAACCATTGAGGCACCCCCTACTAGAGTACTGGCCATCTGCCCCCAGGCAAAAGGCTTTTCAAAACGTAACAAACTGCACTATGATGTGTCAAAAAGGGTATGTCGGAAGTATAACTCATACCGTACAGGTAATCAAGGTCATTGTTTAGTTGTGTTCGATGAGCCAACGCGCCAAAGGTACAAGAGAAAAAGATGATACAATATCAAAATAAGATGTTGACAGATTGCTGATATTTCCTGAAATCGAGGTAAGTATCCTATGCAACAACGTATATTGCCACCTGAACCAGTGCAAGCAGTCGTCTCAGGGATCATGGAGGTCGGCTCCAAGGTCCAACCTTTCAGCATTGAGAGTATTAAGAAGGCTCCGCGCACTCGCGATGCAAAGGTATTTAAAAGCGTCTGTCCCTACTGCGCGGTTGGTTGCAGCTTAAATGTCTATGTCAAAGATGGCAAAGTACTTGACATCGAGGGCAATCCTGACAGTCCTATTAATCGTGGGACACTCTGTCCTAAGGGAGCAGCCAGCTTCCAGTATTCTGTCAATGCGAACCGTTTGACGCGGGTGCTCTATCGTGCACCCTATAGCGACCATTGGGAGGTCAAATCGCTAGACTGGGCGATGGAGCAGATTGCGCAGCGTGTCAAGAAGACACGCGACGAGACATTCGTGGAACGTTTGCCTGATGGGCGCGAGGTCAACCACACGTTGGCTATAGCCTCGCTTGGTGGAGCAACGCTGGATGTTGAAGAGAATTATTTGATGAAAAAGCTCCTCGGCGGCGGATTAGGAATTGTTTCGATTGAGAACCAGGCCCGTATATGACACAGTTCCACCGTACCCGGTCTGGGTATATCATTTGGACGTGGAGGCGCCACAACATTTCCACAAGACCTCGTCAATAGCGATGCAATTTTGATTATGGGCAGCAACATGGCTGAAGCCCATCCCGTGGCGTTTGCCAATGTCGTCAAAGCCAAGGAACAAGGCGTCAAGGTCATCCATGTAGACCCGCATTATTCGCGCACCTCAGCACTGGCAAATTTATACGTTCCTATACGCGCCGGAAGCGATATCGTTTTCCTGGGCGCGATTATTCGCCATTTACTGGAAAATAACGTTTACTTCCATGACTACGTGGTGCAGTATACAAACGCTGCCACGTTGATCCGCGAGGACTTTCGCGATACAGAAGACCTGGATGGACTCTTCTCTGGATATGGTCCTGAATCAGGAACCTATACCGATCAAAGCAGTTGGGACTACCAGCGTGATGAAAATGGGCAACCTCTTTCTGATCCTACATTGCAGCATCCGCAGTGTGTCTTCCAGATTATGCGTCGCCACTACACACGCTACACGCCAGAAATGGTGGAGCAAGTATGTGGTGTGCCGCGTGAACAGTGGCTGCAGGTTGCGCAAACACTGATCGAGAACTCGGGACGGGAACATACTTCTGCCGTCTGTTATGCTGTTGGCTGGACGCAGCAGTCGAAAGGAGTGCAGATTATACGAGCAGCCTCGATCATGCAACTTCTGCTCGGCAACATCGGCCGACCCGGTGGTGGCATTATGGCGTTGCGTGGACATGCATCGATCCAGGGTTCAACGGATGTGCCAACACTGTATGATCTGCTAGCTGGTTATATGCCACAGCCAAGCGCTCTACTCTCACCGGTACCACGCGCCGAAGATTCTCCTGGGGCAACCACGTGGGGAGAGAAAAGAGATGTCCCATCGAATGTCCTGTCACAGCAGACTCTTGCTGAGTACATTGACTCAGCGGGGCAGAAGCTGGGCTGGTGGTCAAACTTCCCTGCATATATTAGGAGCCTGCTGCAAGCGTGGTACGGCGAATCGGCTAACGAGGAAGAGGGTAATACCAGTTATCGCTGGCTCCCCAAGATCATTGGGGATCATTCGCATCTGGCAACCAGCTATACGATGCTGGATGGCAAAGTCAAGGGCTACTTCCTCTTCGGACAGAACCCTGCTGCGGGCAGCACCCATGCACACATGCAGCGAAAGGCCCTGGAGCAATTGGACTGGATGGTGGTGCGCGACCTCTATGAGGTTGAATCGGCAGCTTTCTGGTATAAGCAGCCAGGGTTCGGGCCAGAGACAAAAGCAGTTGCTTCGAGCAAGATCAAACCGGAGATCTTCCTCATGCCTGCCGCAGGCCCTATCGAAAAAGCGGGCAGCTTCACGAATACGCAGCGTCTCTTACAATGGCGAGATAAAGCGGTTGATCCGCCCGGCGATGCACGCTCGGATCTGTGGTTCGTCTACCATCTAGGCAAGCGGTTGAAAGAACTGTATGCCGATAGCAAGGAGCCAAGAGACCGTGGATTGCAGACATTGACGTGGGACTATGAGCCGGAAGAGCCGGAACCTGGTTCGCGCATTCATGATGAGCCAGATGTACAGCTGGTGTTGAAAGAGATCAACGGCTACTATGTGCGTCCACCGTCCGAAAAGGGGAGGGAAGCGAGTGAGCAGCGAACTTATACGCTGCGTGATGCTCACCATGTGCCAGGGTTTGCGGTGCTCAAGAGTGATGGGAGTACCGCCTGTGGCTCATGGATTTACAGTGGCGTGTATCCAGAGCCGGAGAAGAACCTGGCAGCCTCGCGTATCACTGGAAGCTATCCCTACCAGCAATGGGGCTTTTCCTGGCCTGCCAACCGGCGTATCCTCTATAATCGCGCCTCGGCTGACCCCGAGGGTCGCCCATGGTCGGAACGCAAGAAATATGTGTGGTGGGATGAGGAGCAGAAGAAATGGACGGGCCTCGATGTGCCAGATTTCCCCATAAACAGGCCGCCAAGCTACACTCCGCCACCTGGAGCAACGGGGATGGATGCGCATTTCGGCACTGACCCGTTCATTATGAAGCCGGATGGGAAGGGTTGGCTCTTTGCTCCCAAGGGGTTAAAAGATGGGCCACTGCCGACACATTACGAAGCGGCGGAGTCGCCAGTTCACAATGCCCTTTATCACCAGCAAAGCAATCCTGCTGCAAAGTACTTCAAAGACCGGCCAGATAATCGTCTCGCCCCGGTAGGTGATCCAAACTATCCGATAGTGATTACCACGTATCGCTTGACAGAGCACCATGTTAGTGGGCCAATGACTCGCTGGATGCCCTGGCTCAATGCGTTGCAACCGTCATTATTCGCTGAACTGAGCCCCGAACTGGCGGCAGAGCGCAACATCAAGCATGGAGATTGGGTAATTATCAGCACACCACGTGGTGAGATCGAAGCTCGCGCAATGGTGACACGGCGCATGCGGCCTTTACGTATCAATGGCCGCGTGGTTCACCAGATCGGCTTGCCGTTCCATTGGGGTTTCCAGGGGAAGGTTACAGGGAGCATTACCAATGACCTGGCACATATGGTGTTGGAGCCAAATGTGAGTATTGAAGAGGCCAAGGCATTTACCTGCAATGTGCGTCCAGGACACCTTCCATAAAGGAGCAAAGCTATGGCACTTGAAACTTCTCAGAGTCGTACACCACAGGTTACCCCTTTTACAAGGGAAGGCTTAGCAATCTCTATGCAGCTCGAATCTTCTGACCGCCGTACTCAGAAGCCTGGCCTGCAGGCATTGGCGCAAAGCGTGCGATCGACTCTGCACAAAGAGCCACCCCCTCCCCCTCAACCTGCCATGGGCTTCTTCACCGATACCAGCCTGTGCATTGGGTGCAAAGCCTGTGAGGTAGCCTGTAAGGAGTGGAATCAACTTCCAGCCAGGGATCCTGTCTGGACGGGTTCGAGCTACGATAATACCGGACAACTGAGTTCTATAACCTGGCGACACGTGCTGTTCATTGAGCAGGTGGGCAGGAGAGACGGACACGATACATTACGCCCCGAGATCGAGGAACAAATAGCTCAGGCCAGGAGCGACGGCACTATTCCGCTTACCCCGCCAGGAACAGCGTTGCCTTTCTTCAATACGGACCGCTGGCTGATGATGAGCGATGTGTGCAAACACTGTGCCCATGCGCCATGCCAGGAAGCGTGTCCGACAGGGGCAATTATTCGTACCGAGTTTGATACGGTCTATGTACAGCAGGATATCTGCAATGGGTGTGGCTATTGCGTTGTAGCCTGCCCTTTTGGGGTGATTATGCGTGATGACCATGGCGATTACCAGGCTCATAAATGTACACTTTGTTATGACCGTATGAAAGACGGCCTGGAACCGGCTTGCGCGAAGGCATGCCCCACCGATTCCATTCAATTTGGAGAAGTGGAGCAACTCAAAGCCCATGCACGCGAGCGCCTTGGTCTTCTACACGAGCGTGGGGTGACAGAGGCTCGCCTCTACGGTGTGGATGATAACATCCTCGATGGTGACTTGAACTCCTTCTTTCTTTTACTGGATGAGCCTGAGGTCTATAATTTGCCCGAGAATCCTCAGCGACCCTCGAACAACGTTGTGCCTGCGTCATTGTGGACGATTGTCGCGGCAACGGTGCTAGGCTTGCTTGGTGTTTTATTCTTCAGGGAGTAAACACGCCTGAAATCATCAAAATATGGAGGATTTCCGATGAAGGAAACGCAACTTCCAGTAGAGATGGCCTCCACGAAACCATCTCTTGAGAGTACACGCGAACGTCTTGTGCCAGCTAGCATCGCTGAGCGGTTGGCAACGCTCACCACAGGTTACACACCAGATCCCGAACGTGAGCTAGAAGAACTATCCTATTACGATTATCCTGTGCTGAAAGCTCCCACCTGGCGTTGGGAGATCATCTGGTATTTCTTTTTTGGCGGGCTGGCGGCAGGTTGCTACGTAATTGCCAGTATCGCCTCGCTCTTTGGCTCGCGTGAAGATCGTGCTGTAGCACGTACCGGGTATTACCTTTCACTTTTATCTGTATTGCCGTGCCCCGTATTGCTGATCAAAGACCTGGGTAGGCCCGAACGTTTCCTGCATATGCTGCGTATATTTAAGGTCAAATCACCTATGTCAATGGGAACCTGGGGTTTAGTGAGCTTCTCATTCTTTAGCGGAATCACAGCAGTCATCCAGGCAGCCAGAGATGGCATCCTGGGTCGCTGGTGGGGATCAAGATTGCTGGCTGCGTTACCTCAACGATTTCTGGCACTGCCTGGATCGGCTCTGGGTGTTTTCCTGGGTGGATATACTTTGCGCCTTACTCACACACCCACCAGGGTTCTACATAAACTGGAGCGCCTGGAATGGGTGGCATTGCTGGTAGAAATGGTGGGTCTCTTTGCCTTTCTACGCGGAACGGGTCGCGCCGCACGACCACTGGTTGGAACTGGGCCAACTGAACATGGCCGCACATTCTGGAGTTTAGTTGCTGGTACGGGGCTGATACTGCCCTGGCTACTCCAGACACTCTCGCTGTTGGCAGGTCGTTCTGGCAAACGGAGGAGTGGCAGAGGAATCGTTATCTCCTTATTAGTGTTGATGGGAGGCTACTTTTTGCGCCGCACGTTGATTGAAGCAGGACATACTTCGAGTACTGATGCACGTACGACACTGTGGAATGCAAGGAAGTGATGTTACTCTTGACTCATCGTATTGGAGCAGTTGAAGACTTGCTCCAATACGATGATTTTCTCTCGTGTGGTGCTCTACTTCTACACTGCACTTCCACAGATTCACCTCACTGATCGTCTAGCATTAATCTACCAATCTGGTTCGCATCTATCTCAGTAAACCAGAGATTCTCATCAGGACCAGTCGCTATACCGATAGGAAAGCTATTAGCAGTGGGAATCGGAAACTCGGTGAAAGCTCC
>WNFX01002543.1_pt1 | contig 18449 bp, 16 predicted proteins | sample 5400111 | NCBI WGS metagenome assembly WNFX01 (sample SAMN13153363, study PRJNA577476) | soil metagenome | isolation source: 40 cm soil or saprolite under grassland replicate 1 | place: USA:California | collected 2016-06-15 | reverse complement strand
GAGCGGCGAGAACCTCAAGGCCTCTGCCTTCGTCTTCCAGTGGCAGGCGGGCGCCCGCTTCCTGCAGGTGCTGTCCCTCCAGGGGAAGCCCTCCCCGGACATCGATGCCAGCAAGCCGCCGTGGACCGGCTGATCCCAGCCGACCCGCTCCAGAGCCCGGCCGGGTCCGGCGCGCCGGGTACCGGGAGCGTGCGATGACAGCGCTGTTGCGGACTGACCGCGTCTCGAAGGCCTTCGGTGGTGTGCAGGCGCTCAACGACTGCACGATCGAGGTAGAGCAGGGCGGTATCGCCGGGCTGATCGGGCCGAACGGTTCCGGAAAGACCACCCTGTTCAACATGATCACCGGATATGGGCGGGTCGACAGCGGCGATGTCTACCTGAACGACACCAAGATCACCAACCTGGCGCCGGACAAGGTGTTCACACGGGGGATCGGCAGGACTTTTCAGCTGACGCGGGTCTTCTCCCGGCTGACGGTCATGGAGAACATGATCGTGGCCGCTCATCACAAGGAGCGCTCCAGCCAGCAGGGGGGCGGATGGTTCCGCAACCCGTTCGCCCGGGCCGGTGGTTCGGCCACCCGGCGGCGGGCGATGGAACTGCTGGAGTTCACCGGGATCGCCAAGCTGGCCGGTGACCGCGCCGATACCCTCTCCTACGGCCAGCGCAAGCTGCTGGAACTGTCCTATGTGCTGATCGCCGACCCGGAGATCATCCTGCTTGACGAGCCGGCCGGCGGGGTGAACCCGACCCTGATCGGCACCATCGCCGACCGGATCCGCGAGCTGAACCGGCAGGGAACCACGTTCCTCATCGTGGAGCACAACATGGAGTTCGTGATGGGCCTGTGTGACCAGGTGACCGTCCTCGACAACGGGACGGCCGTGGTCTCCGGGCCGCCGGACATGGTCCGCAACGACCACCGCGTACTTGACGCCTACCTCGGGACGGCAGAGGAAGACGATGATGACTCCGCAGCCTGAGCCGGCACCGGGCGAGGCGCCGGCGGGCGGCCCCGCCAGTGCCTGCGCGCTCGAGGTGGCCGGCGTTTTCGTCGGCTACGGCGGCGGTGACGTCCTGCGGGGGGTATCCCTGCAGGTCATGGACGGCGGCATCACCTGCGTGGTGGGGCCGAACGGGGCCGGGAAATCTACGCTGCTGTCCACGATCAGCGGGCTGCTCCGGCCGCGGCGGGGGGAGATCACGCTGCACGGCCGGCGGCTGACCGGCAAAACGCCGCGGCAGGTCCTGCAGGCCGGGGTGGTCCAGGTCCCGCAGAACCACAGCCTGTTCCGCGAGATGACGGTGCGCGAGAACATCGGGCTCGGCGGCTACATCCTGCGCGATCGAGGCCTGGCCGACCGGCGTTTCGCCGCGGTGCTGGAGACGTTCCCGCAGGTCACGGCCTGGTTGGACCAGAAGGCGGGCAGCCTGTCCGGCGGGCAGCAGCGGCTGGTGGAGTTCGCCCGCAGCCTCATGCTCGACCCGAAGCTGGTGATCCTGGACGAGCCGTCGATGGGACTCGCGCCCAAGGTGCTCAAGTCGGTCTTCGACGCGATCCGGACGATGCACTCCCGCGGCAAGACGATCCTGCTGGTCGAGCAGAACGCCCGGGCCGGGCTGCGCCTGTCCACGCACGGGGTAGTGCTGGAGAACGGCCTGGTGCGGCTGGCCGGCACCGGCCAGGAGGTGCTTGACCACCCGGAGATCGGCGCGCTCTACCTCGGCGGCGCGGTCGCGCCTGCGGGTGGGGACGCCGCGGACGGTGATCCGGCCGGCGGGGACCCGGTCGGCGGTGCGGGCGCCGGCGCGGCGAACGGGGCCGCTCCGGGAGCCGCTCGTTGATCATCGACACCCACTGCCACGTCATCGCCGCCGAGATGACCGCTGGCGCGGTGCCGGGGCACTGGCGTCCGGTGGTGAGCTGGGATGGCGGGCTTTACCGGCTGGGTTTCCGCGGCCGCGAGATCAACTCGGTGACGGGTGAGTTCACCGACGTCACCGCGATGCTCGCCGAGGCCGCCGCGGCCGGGATCGGCCACCTGCTGCTGTCCCCCTGGATCAACCTGGTGCCGGTGGACGCGGAGCCGGACGAGGCACGGCTGATCTGCCAGGTGCAGAACGACGCGCTCGCGGCGGCGGCCGCTGCCCATCCCGGGCGGGTGAGCGCGGTCGGCGCGGTGGCGCTGCAGGATCCGCCGCTCGCCGCCCGCCAGCTGGCCGAGCTCGTAACCATCCCGGGGCTGTGCGGGGTGGAGGTCCCCTCCAGCGTCGGCGGCCGGTACCTGGGCGATGACTTCTTTGGCCCGTTCTGGGAGGCCGCCGAGGCGAGCGGGGCGCTGGTCTTCATCCACCCCTCCACCCGCGGCTTCGGCGTGCCCGCCCTGGACGGCTACTACCTCTGGAACTCGGTGGGCAATCCGCTGGAGACCGCGGTGACGGCGGCGCACATCGCCGTGTCCGGGGTGCTCGAACGCCATCCGGGGCTGCGGGTGCTGCTCGCCCACGGCGGAGGTGCGCTCCCCGCGGTGCGCGGCCGCCTGCGCCGGGCCTTCGCCGTCCGCGGCGAGGCCCGGGAGCGCAGCGAGGCGGGGCCGGATGAGTCACTGCGCCGGTTCTATTACGACACGGTCACCCACGATGCCGGCCTGCTCGCGGACCTGATCCGCTACGCCGGGGCCGACCATGTGCTGCTCGGCTCGGACCGCCCGTTCGACATGGGGACCACCGACCCGGTGGGCGAGGTCCGCGCGCTCGGGCTCGGGGCGGACGAGGACCTGATAGTGAGCGGCAATGCAACACGGCTGCTCGGTGCGGCCGGTGGCGGCGGCCCGGGTCGGCAGGTAAAGGCAAGGCCAAGAAAGGCAAGGTAGAGCTAATTCGCAAGGGGAACGCCATGCACACGATTGCGCCACGTATACCGATTGCCCGAGCACGCTCCGTGTCACACTCGCCCGCATGGCGGCTGAGGCGGCCGGGACACGGTTTGGATACGGGCGTTGACAGCCCGGTCCGAGGTGCGGCACGCTACGGGGGTGCAAACGATTGCCGCAGGTCAGGGGGCATGGGTGGCCGGATGACGCAGCCAGGCAGCGGGGTTCCAGCTAGGCCGGCTGAGGCTGGGCCGGATGGCTCAGCGTCGGCGTGCGGGCTGCTTGCCGCAGGGTGTGACGTCGCCGTCCCTCACCGGAGCCGGGCGAAGGGCCGAGCCCCGGGCGGCAGCGGGGGCCAGGGCTGTCGGCTTAGCCGCGGACCTGGGCGAATCCTCATTTGATCAGACACGACGCTGGAAGGAGAAGCCGGGAAATGCGACCTAAACGAGCCCGGTTCCTGCCCATCGCCGCCGCTACCGCGGCGGCCGCCACCATCCTTGCCGCCTGCAGCTCAGGCGGCGGCAGCAGCAGTAGCAGTGCCAGCCCGAGCAGCAGCAAACCGATCGTGATCGGCGCATCGGTTTCGCTGACCGGTGACTTCTCAGCGGACGGGCAGGCATTCCAGCGCGGCTACAACCTGTGGGCATCCGACGTGAACGCCTCGGGCGGGCTGCTGGGGCGCAAGGTCAAGCTGATCTTCCTGGACGACAAGAGCGACCCGACCCAGGGCAGCACCAACGTTCAGCAGCTCATCAGCTCCGACCATGTGGACATGCTCTTCGGCCCGTTCTCGTCGTTGATCACCGCGCCGACCTCGAGCGTTGCCGCACGGTACGGCTACGCGATGATCGAGGGCGCGGGCGGCGCGCCGGCCGTCTTCAACACCCCGTCCAACCAGGCCAAGCACAACGTGTTCGACGTCAGCTACCCGATCGTGAGCCAGTTCGACGTGCTGACCAACTGGATCAAGTCCCTACCGCCCGGGCAGAAACCCACCACCGCCGCTTACCCGGTGGTGGACAACCCGTTCACCATCCCGCCGGTCGAGCGCTCGAAGGCGGTCCTGGAGGCCGACGGCATCAAGACGGTCTACTCGAAGGTCGTCCCCGCTGAGACGCCCAACTTCAAATCCGTCGCCGACCAGGTGGCCGCCAGCGGCGCCCAGATCGTCCTGCTCGGCTCGGTGGACGTGCCCACCGTGGACGCGTTCATGACGGCCTTCCAGCAGCAGCACTACAACCCCAAGATCATGGCCGCCACGGCCGGCCCGGACCAGGGCGCCGCGTTCCTCAAGGCGGTCGGGAAGGACAACGCCACCGGGATCATGACTCCCAACGGCTGGTTCGGCGGCTATGACAACGCGCAGAGCAAGAAGATGGTCCAGGAGTACATCGCCAAATACGGCGGCACGCCGTCGGAGATCAACTCCGACGTGGCCGAGGGCTACGGCGTGGGCCAGGTGGCGGCGCAGGCGGTACGTGCCACCGGTGGCACCGATCAGACGAAGATCATCAAGTACCTGCACAGCGGGGTGACGCTGAGCAGTGTCCAGGGCCCGGTGCAGTTCAACGCGCTGGGGATGAACATCAAGCCGGTGGTGTTCGTGTTCCAATGGCAGAGCGGCAACTACGCCCAGGTACTCCCGGAGGGAGCGCCGGGCTCGGTCCCGATCCTGTACCCCAAGCCCAACTGGCCAGGCTGACCCACCACCAGGTGCACGGAGCGGCACGGAGCTGACATGGGACAGCAGCTTTCCCGGGCGATCATCGACGGGATACTCATCGGCGGTGTGTATGCGCTGATGGCGGCCGGGCTGACGCTGATCTTCGGCGTGCTCGACATCATCAACATCGCCCAGGGCATCCTGGTCGTGCTGGCCGCCTATCTCAGCTACCTGCTCTCCGTGCACCTGCACCTGGACCTGTTCGTGGGATTGCTGGTCACGACGCCGGTGATGTTCGGAATCGGCGTCGTGATCCAGGTCCTGTTCATGCGGCGGCTGCGGGGACATGAGCGGACGTCCATGTCGCTGCTGGCGAGCTATGCCGTCATGATCATCATCGAGGCGATCCTGTATCTGTCCTTCGGGCCGGACTACGTGACGCTGAACGCCTGGTACGTCGACCAGAGCCTGCACATCCTGGGGTTCTACCTGCCCTACATCTACCTGTTCGGGTTCGCCCTGGCCGTGATCATGGTGGCGGCGCTCTACCTGCTGCTCTACCGGACCAGGTTCGGCCAGAGCCTGCGGGCCACCATGCAGGACCGGACCGCGGCCCGGCTGATCGGGATCGACATCAATCGGGTGGCCGCGCTCGCGTTCGGGATCGGGGTCGGGGTCACCGCAGCAGGTGGCGTGGCGTTCGGGGCCACCAACGCCTTCAATGCCAACAGCGGCTACGACCTGATTTCCCGGCTGCTGGCCATCATCATCCTGGGTGGCATGGGCAGCATCGGCGGCGCGCTCGCGGCCGCGATCATGATGGGCACCGTCGAGTCGGTCGTTGACATCTGGTCGCCCACCTGGTCGGTGGCGGTGTTCTACCTGGCACTCGTGCTCGTGCTCACGTTCCGGCCCCAGGGCCTGTTCGGGCAGCGTGAGGCGAGGGCGCAATGACCTCCGAGGCTGGCCGGGCGGGGGGAAGGGGCCTGGCCCGGGCCGCACCCGGCGCTATCGTGGCGGCGGTCCTGCTGCTGGCGGGGCTCATCTTCCCGCTGGTCATCACGAACGAGACGGCGACCCAGATCGCCGTGGACACGCTCTTGTACGTCGCCGCCGCGGTCGCCTGGAACCTGTTCTCGGGATTCAGCGGGTATATCTCGCTGGGGCACGCGGTGTTCTTCGGTGTCGGCGCGTACACGGTCGGCATCGCCGCCCGTGACTGGCATGTGACCGGCGACCTCGAGTTCGCCCTGCTCCCGCTGGCGGGCCTGGCCGCGGGGCTGGTCGCGGTGCCGTTCGGGCTGATCGCGCTGCGGGTGCGGCGGCACACGTTCGTGGTGGTCACCATCGCGATCTTCTTCATCTTCCAGCTGATGGCCTACAACTTCAGGTTCACCGGCGGATCGGTGGGTATCCCCGCGCCGTTCCTGACCTGGGCGCCGGAGACCTATAACAATCCCTTCTACTACCTGGCGCTCGCCCTCGCGGCCGGGACCGCGCTGCTGGCCTGGCTGATCTATCACTCCAGGTTCGGCCTGCAGCTGCGTGCTATCCGGGACGACGAAGACCGGGCACGGGGCCTGGGCGTGCGGGCGATGAGGGTGAAACTGAGCGCCTTCGTGATCTCCGGAGTGATCACCGGCATCGTGGGCGGTGTCTGGTTCTTCTTCATCGCCCAGGTGCTCCCGCAGTACGGGTTCGACCCACTGTTCGACCTGACCATCGCCCTCATGGCGTTCATCGGCGGGTTCGGCACCCTGTGGGGCCCGATCCTGGGGGCACTGGCCCTTGAGCCCACGCAGCAGGTCATGACGCTGCGCCTGAGCAACAGTTACGCCAGCGAGCTCATCTTGGGAACGCTCTTCCTTCTGGTGATCATGTTCCTGTCCCGGGGCGTGCTGCCCATCGCCGGTGAGAAGATCGCCACCTGGCGAGGCCGCCGGGCAAGAAGGCTGACTGACGAGGGCCCGGCGTCTGGCCCGGCGTCGGCAGCGGGTGTGCCAGAGCGGCTGGGATCCGATGCCCCGCTATCCTGACCTGCTAATCGAGCGGCTCCCCCAGCCGGCCGCAGCCGCCCTGATCACGGCCCGCGGCGCCGCCGCCGCCGCGGGCAGCGCCGGGCAGCACGGCGGCCACCCTGCCGCTGGGCACCGACGCCTTCGCCGCGGCCTCCATCGCCGAGCGGGTCGCCGCCCGCCTCGGTACGGTGATCGTCTCGCTCGGGCCGGCCAGCGTCGCGCCCTATCACCTGCCCTGGCCGGGCACGCTCTCGCTGCGGTCGGCCACCCTGGCCGCCGCGGCGCACTCGCCTACCACTGGGCGAGCTTCGTGTTCACCCATGACCAGGCGCAGTTCCGGGCGGCGCTGGAGGCGATGGCGGCCGCCTGGACCAAGGCCGCCCCGCTGCTGTCGCCGCCGATGGAGATCCTCGCCGTCCCGTTCGCGGGCCTGACTCTGCCCGGCTACCTCCGCCTGCCGGCCGGCGTGGACCGGCCGCCGGTCGTGGTGCTGCTCCCGGGGGCCGACTCGGGGAAGGAGGAGCTATTCAACCTGGCCGATCACATCGTCGCCCGGGGCTGGCGGTCGCCGCCTTCGACGGGCCGGGCCAGGGAATGGTCAGCTTCGGCGCGAAACTGCGGCCCGACCAGGAGGTGGCGGTGCAGGCGATCATCGACGCGGTGGCCGCGCGGCCGGACCTGGACGGCGGGCGGGTGGGGGTCGCCGGCATCTCCTACGGCGGCCTGTTCGCGATCCGGACCGCCGCGGTGGATGACCGGGTCCGGGTCTACGGCGGGAACGATCCGGGCTCGCCGCTCTTGCAGGCCGAGCGGATCGCCACCGAGTACGGCGGGCCGGTGACCACCGTGATCTATCCCGACGGCGTGCACACCCTCAACAACGTCTGGAACGTGGCCCGGCCGCTGGTGGCCGACTGGCTCGCCGACACCCTCTGACGGGAGGAGGGCCATGGATTACCTGCCGAGCGAGGCCAAGCAGGCGGCGAGGGAACGGTTCACCGGCCTGTGGGCGGCCATCACCACGCCGTTCGGCGCCGCCGGGGAACTGGACGAGGCGGCGCTGCGGCACGACCTGGACCGGCTTACCGGTGAGCTGCGGATCGACGGGGTCTTCTGTGGCGGGGTGATGAGCGAGTTCTGGGCGCTGTCCGGCGCGGAACGGCGGCGGCTGGTGGAGGTGGTCGTGGAGGGCTGCCGGGGGAGGTGCCCGGTGCTCGCCCACACCGGCCACCACAGCGCCGCCGAGACGATCGAGCTGACCCGGCACGCCGCCCGCGCCGGCGCCGACTTCGCCGTGGTGATCAACCCGTACTACCCGCCCGCCACGGACGAGGGGCTCTACCGCTGGTTCGAGCAGGTGTGCGCGAGCGCCGCCATCGGGATCTGGCTGTTCGACACCGGCTACTCCGGGGTGGCGCTCTCCACCGGCCTGATCCGGCGGCTGGCCACGATCGAGAACGTGTGCGGCATCAAGGTCGGCCGTCCCCACGACCACTACCTGGAGCTGCTGGCGGCGGTCGGCGGCATGATGCTGGTCTGCTCGCCCCACGAGGAGACCTGGCTGGAAAACATGCGTGACCACGGCCAGCGGGTGTACATGTCGTCGGCGGCGCCCTACCTGTACCAGACCCCGGGCTGGCAGCCGATGCGCGAGTACACCACGCTGGCGCTCGGCGGGGACATCGCCCGGGCGGAGAAGGTCGCGGCCACCCTGGACCCGGTGCGGGCGGTGGCGGGCAAACGGCTGCAGGGCCGGCCGCGCCAGATCGACAGCATCATCTCGATCAAGGCCTGGGCCGGGCTGGTCGGCATGTCGGGCGGTGCGGTCCGCCCGCCGCTGGTCTCCCACACCCGCGCCGAGCTGGACGATCTCGCCGCCGACCTGGCAACGGTCGGCCTGCGGGTCGCTGGCTGACGATCAGCGCGCACCCCCGCCAGCATCATCCGGCCGGCGAACTCGTGGGCCTCTTCGCTCCAGCCCGCCGGTCACCGGGCGAAATCGTTCGGGTCCACGCCCTGGGCCGTGAACCGTGGCCCCCAGTTGGCGATGGCGGACCGCACCTGCTCGTCAGGCATGGGCCCGCGCCGAGCCGGACATCACCTCGGCCGGGTCGTGGCCGAGGTCGGTGAGCAGCACGATGGCCGCGTTACGGCCGGGCGCGCCGGTGATGGAACCGCCCGGATGGGTGCTGCCGCCGGTCTGGTAGAGGCCCGGGATCGGCATCCGGTGGCTGGCCCAGCCCGGCGCCGGGCGCAGCGCGCCGCTGAACGCCGGGCCCCGGTTCCCGCCGTGGAACGCGCCGTGGATCATGTGCGGGTTGAGCCGCTCGATGTCGGCAGGGGACTTGGTCAGCTGGCCCAGGATCACCTCGTCGGTGAAGTTCGGCGCGTGCCTGCGCACCGCCTCCAGCAGGCGCCGGGCGTGCTGCTCCTTGACGGTGTCCCAGTCACCCATGCCCGGGGCGAGCCGGTAGGTCTGCGGGGTGAGGACCTTGACCGTGTGCTGGCAGGCCGGGGCCCGGCCCGGATCGACCAGGGTCGGGGTCGCCACCAGCACCCAGGCCGGGTCGGCCAGGAACCGGCCCGCCCGCAGGTCCGCGCCCATTGCGGTCATGTCCTCCGGCCAGCCGGCCAGGCCGGCCGACACCGCGCTGCGCGGGCCGTGGGGCGAGGCGAAGGCGGGGGCGGCGGTGACGCAGTAGTAGGTGGCGAACCCGGGCACGCCAACGTCGTAGGTGTCGATGCCGTAGTGGAACTCCTCCGGCCAGGCGCCGGCCGGCGCCATGTCCCGCAGGTGCATGGCGTGGATGGTGGACAGCACGGCGGTGCCGGCCCGGTACTGCTCCCCGCCCTCGGTCTCCACCCCGACGCAGCGCCCGTCCGCCAGCAGCAGCCGGGTGACCCGGCGGCCGCACAGCACCGTGCCACCGTGGTCGGCCAGGTAGCCGGTCAGGGCCGCGGTGAGCCGCCCGGACCCGCCGACCGGGATCGACCAGCTGCGCTGCTGGCGGCCGAAGGTCTGCTGGTAGGGGAGCACGCCGGAGCCGGGCATATCCACCGGCTGGAACACCTGGAACGCCATCCAGAGCAGGAAGGCCCGGATGTGACGGCTGGTGAACTCGTGCTGGACCACCTCTACCGCGGACAGCTGCCGCCGCCGCGCCCAGATCATGCCGCGCGGGTGCTGGGCGAGCATCGCGTCCAGCGACGGGCCGAAGCCGACCGGGGTGAACTGCGACCGGCTGAAGATGGACTTGACCTCGTCATACTCGTCGAGCAGGCGGCGGTAGGCGGCGGCGTCCGACCGGCTGAAGCGCGCCACCTCCTCGATGGTGCGCTCGCGGTCCAGCCACATGGTGAGCTGCTCGCCGTCGGGGAAGGCCACCTGCTCCACCGGGTCGGGCTCGGCATAGCTGAGGCCGTAGTCGGCGATGAGCCCGAGCTCGTCGGCCAGCAGTGCCGGGTTGACCCGGATCATGGTGTGGCCGGTGGCGCAGGTGTCGATGCCGAACCCGGGCAGCACGAGTTCCTCGGTGGCCGCGCCGCCGCCGGGGATGTGCCGGGCGTCGAGCACCAGGCAGCGGTACCCCGCCTTCGCCAGGTAGCACGCGGCGAGCAGGCTGTTGTGCCCGGCCCCGGCCACCACGATGTCGGCGTCCGGGGTCATGGCCCCAGCTCTTCTTCCGCCATAGTGCAAACCATTGCAGGTCTTGCCGTCCCAGGACAAGACTCACCCGGCGGGTCAGGCGCGGACCAGCTTGATCAGCTGCCGTCTCCGGCGAGCGCATGCAGGGCGGGGCCGGTCAGCCGGTAGACGACCCATTCGTCCACGGTCACCGCGTCCAGCGACTCGTAGAAGCGGCGGGCGGACGAGTTCCAGTCCAGGACCGACCACTCCAGCCGGCCGTACCCGCGCTCCACACAGATCCGCGCCAGCTCCGCGAGCAGGGCCCGGCCGTGGCCCTGGCCGCGCCGCTCCGGCTTGACGTAGAGATCTTCCAGATAGATCCCGTGCCTGCCGAGCCAGGTCGAGTAGCTCAGAAACCACAGCGCGAAGCCGACGGCCTGGCCGCCTTCCTCGGCGACATGCGCGAACAGCGATGGCTGCCCGCCCGGCTCTTCCGGCCCGGCCAGGAGCGCCGCGCGCAGGTCGTCCTCGGTCGCGCTGACTTCGCGCCGGCTCCGCTCGTAGGTTGCCAGCTCCATGATCATCTGATGGATCGCCGGGATGTCGGCCGCCTGGGCCGGGCGGATCATGCCGGCCGGCCCGCTCCGGCGGGCGCGGCGGCCGGCACGGCCGCCAGCGTGTCCTCGCCGGCGTGGGCGGCGAGGTCGGCCCGGCCGACCGGAATCCGGTAGCGCAGCGTGAACCGGTCCGCGGGGATCACGATCTCGCTCATTTCGACGGCCCGCTGGCCCGCCCGGTGCTCGCGGGTCACCACCAGCACCGGCGCGCCCGCGGGGATGCGCAGGATGGCCGCTTCCATGGCGAGGCAGCGCCGGACCGAGACGTCCTCGGTCAGCTGGTCGACCGTGACGCCGATGGCCTGCAGCCGCTCCACCACCCCCCGCCCGGCGAGGGGGCCCTCCTCGGGGGACGCGACGATGGTCCCGGCGGTGATCTCGGCCGGCTCGTAGCTCGTCGCCAGCTGGACCGGGCTGCCGCCGGCGGTGAGCAGGTACCTGGTCCGGTTCACCAGGGCGCCCTCAGCCAGGCCCAGCCTGCACGCCACCGGCCGGGGCGGGTACACACGCTGCGTCTGGTGCTCCCAGGCCACGGCCGCCCGCTCTCCCGCCAGGCCGAACGGTGACCCGGGCAGCTGCGGCCGGCCGTGCTCGAGGCGGGCGGCGGCAGGCACCTGGCGCACGTACGAGCCCGATCCGGCCCTGGCCTCGATCAGCCCCTCGGTCGCCAGGACCTGCAGCGCGTGCTTGGCGGCGGTCTCACCGACCCCATAGCGGGCCATGATCCCGTTGCGGGAGGGGACCCGTGCTCCCGGCGTCAGCACGCCGTCACGGATCTGCGCCCGCAGGTCTTCCAGTACCCGGAGATAGACCGGGTCGGTACCGGCACCCATCCGGTCATTGTGGCCGACACAGGCCGGGGCCGGGCCTCGATGACGAACTTGTATAGTTTGCGGCTGGCCGGCCGGCGGGCCGGGCCCGGCTCAACGGGTCATTTCCGGCGGGCCAAGGTGGTCGTGCCGCCCGGGGGAGAGGTGCGCCGATCCAGACGCCATGCGTCGACCGTAGCCCGCCCGGCGGGCCGCCGGCCCGTTGCGCAGGTCAGCGTGGGCGCCGCCGCGGGCCGTCACGTGAAGGCCGGATGGTTGCGGCACGGGCAACAACGTGGTGGCATTCGTGCAGGACCGGGACGGAGCGGCCGGCCGGGCGGGCCGGCCAGCCGGATCCGGGATGTGACCGGGGAGGGACACCGTGACGACCGAGATGCTCCAGCGGCGGGCCGAGATCGAGCGGGACATCGAGGGCCGGACGGTCTGCGACCACCTGCGGGAGACCGCGGAGGACTCGGGCGGCGCGCCCGCCCTGTCCGACCAGGCAACGGACGGCACCGGCTGGCAGACCCTGACCTGGGGGCAGACCCGGCAGCAGGTGCTGGAGCTGGCGGCCGGCCTCGCCGCCCTGGGCCTGGCCAAGGGCGAGCGGGTGGCGCTCATGCTCCCCAACCGCTCCGAGCACATCCTCGCCGACCTGGCCACCGTGCACGCGGGTGGGACCCCGGTCACCTTCTACGCCACCCTTGCGGCGGACCAGATCGCCTACGTCGCGGGGGACTGTGACGCCCGGATCGCGGTGCTGGACGGCGCCGCCGAGCTCGCCCGCTGGCAGCAGGTCCTCGACCGCCTGCCCGGCGTGAAGAAGATCATCGTCAGGGACCCGGCCGCCTGCCCGGCCGGTGATCAGTACCTGACCTGGGACGCCTTCGCCGCGCTGGGCCAGGAGCGGTTCGCCGCCGATCCCGGCGCCGTCACCGCACGCATCGCGGCCGTCGGGCCGGAGGACCCGGTTACCCTGCTGTACACCTCGGGCACCACCGGCAACCCCAAGGGCGTGCTGCTCACCCACCACAACGTGCTCTACGAGGTGGTGGTGACGGTCGCCAACGGCTCGGTGGCGGCCGGGGGCCGCTCGGTGTCCTATCTGCCGCTGGCCCACATCGCGGAGCGCATGCTGACCATCTACCTGCCCATCGCGACCGCCGGTCACGTGCATTTCTGCCCGGTGCCGACCGAGCTGATCGGGGTGGTCGGGGCGGCCAAGCCGACCGGCTTCTTCGGCGTGCCGCGGGTCTGGGAGAAGGTGCGGGCCGGTATCCAGGCGCTGCTCACCATGGAGCAGGACGAGAGCAAGCGGGAGGCCGTCGCCCGCGCCATGGACACCGGGCGGCGCTACGTCGAGAGCCGCCAGTTCGGCCATTCCGCACCGCCCGGCCTGGACGAGGAGTTCGCCCGGGCCGACCAGGCCGTGCTGGCACCGATCCGGTCGCTGCTCGGCCTCGGCGAGGCAGAGGCGGTGGCCAGCGCCGCGGCGCCGCTGCCGCCGGATGTGAGCGCGTTCTTCGCCGGCCTGGGCATGGCGATCCTGGACGTCTACGGGATGACCGAGACCACCGGCGCGTTCACCGCGAACACCCCGGACGCCTACAAGCTCGGGACGGTCGGCCGGGTGTTCCCCGGCATGGAGGTCAGGATCGCCGACGACGGTGAGATCCTGACGCGCGGCCCGCTCACCACCCCCGGCTACCTCAACCTGCCCGAGCAGACCGCGGCCCTCATCGACGCCGACGGCTGGCTGCACACCGGCGACATCGGCCGCCTCGACGACGACGGGTTCCTGTCCGTGGTGGACCGCAAGAAGGAGCTGATCATCACCGCCGGCGGGGAGAACATCTCGCCCGCCGCGATCGAGAACCTGCTCGTGGCCCACCCGCTCATCGGGCAGGCGCTCGCGTTCGGGGACATGCGCCCCTACGTGGTGGCGCTGCTCACCCTGGACGGCGAGGTCGCCCCGGCCTGGGCCAAGGCGCACGGCGTCGAGGCCGCCTCGCTGCCGGAGCTGGCCGTCCACCCGGTGGTGCTCGCCGCGGTCGGGGAGGCGGTGAGCGCCGCGAACGAGCGGCTGGCCCGGGTCCAGCAGGTGAAGCGCTGGCGGCTGCTGCCGGTGGAGTGGACGGCCGACACCGAGGAGCTGACCCCCACCCTCAAGCTCAAGCGCCGCATCGTGCACGCCAAGTACGCCGATGACATCGATGGCCTCTACGCGGGCTGACCGGGCTGCTGCCGGGCGCGTCCCGGGCGGGCCGGGATAGGGCCGGCGGGGGAAGGCCGGCCGGCCGCGCTCACCCGGTCATGTCCGCGACCGACCCGGGCGGGTCCTCGCCGCCGCGGTACCGCCGGTATTCGCGCTCGGGGTCGGGCAGGTCCTCGTCGGTCTCAAGGACCAGGTGGGCCGCGCGCTGGAGCCGGTCGGCCAGCAGCAGCGCCTCTTCCGCGGTGAGCAGGCAGGTCGCCTTGGCGCCGAGGCGGACGCGGTCCTCGGAGCTGTCGTCCTCCGTGACCGTGAGGCCGACGTAGCCCGGGTCGTCATCCGGGCTGGCTCCCATCGTGAAAACGTGGTCGATCCAGATCATGGTGTCGTCATCGACGGGGACGGATCCGACAATGCGGATGCGTTCGCTGTTTTCGCTCACAGTGTCGATTGTCTCCCGGGATGATGACACGGCTAAGCTGACACGCTGGCCGGGGGGAGATACGGACAGTCACCGGCGCGCCTTGCTCCTGGCACTCCAGGTGGAGGGGAGTTCTTCTGCGCCCGGGTGCAGGCCATGATCACTTATGTGCGTGTGATGCGATTGTGACCGGTGCTCGCTGCGGCCGTGACTTCCGGACCCTAACTTCTCGCCCGGGCACGCAATCCGCAGCCCCCGCGGCTGACCTGACCCGGGTCAACGGCGGATGGCACCCGATCGCGAGGTCATGCGCCGAATGCGTCTCCTCCCGGCCGCCGCCGCGTTGCTCACCGCCGCGGCACTCCCGCTGGCCCTCGCCGCCTGCACGACCGGTTCCCCGCCGGCCCCGGCCCCGGACAAGGCGGCGGGCCCGCCGTCCGTGGCGCCGTCCCCCGCAGGCCCCGACGCGGGCCTGCTGACCGGCACCCAGCTCAAGGGCCTGCTGGAGCCCCGCGCGTACTTCCCGCGCGGCTACGTACGCGACCCGGCCGGCACGCGCGACACCGGGCCCGGGTACCAGCAGCCGAGCAGCACCGCCGTGGCCAAACCGAAATGCCGCCTGCTTGGCGCGACGTCGTGGACGTCGATCACCGGCATCAGCGGTGTGTCGTTCGCCGAGGACGCCTACATCAACAAGGCCAGCTCGTCCGAGATCGCGCAGGAGATCGACGTGTATCGCGGGACGACCGCGCGGGCCGTCATGCGGAAGCTGGGCGCGGTCGCCACCGCCTGCCCGTGGTACACCGACCCGCAGACGGGCAGCCGGGCCACGGTCAGCGAGCAGGCCAGCCCGCGGTTCGCGGCGGGCGGGTACGTCATCACGGTGACCGACCCCGCCTGGCGCGGCGGCACCACGCTGGTGGCCGCGCGGGCCGACACGGCCGTGGTGACGGTGCTGTCCACCGCTGGCGCCGACAACGGCCGCGCCAGCGCGATGAGGCTGGCCTCACAGCTGGTGGCGGTGCTCCAGGGCGTGACCTGACCACCGCGGCGGGCTCGCTGAGCCACGGCACGCGATGGTCAGGTCGGCGGCGCGGCGCCGCGGAGGGGTGTCAGCGCCGTGCGACCAGCCACCGGCCGAACGTATGCAGCGAGCCCGGCCGCCCGGTGCCGGTCGCACGCGCGGTGGTAGTGCCCGTGGTAGTGGTGGTGCCCTTGGTGGTGGTGCCCGTGCTGATAGGCCTGGTGGTGGTGGCGCCGGCGGCCACGGGTTCCGGCTCGGCCACGGCCGCGCCGCGCTCGGCCAGCCGCGCGTCACGGACTCCGATCACGGTCAGCCGGCCGAGCGCCAGCGCCGCCACGAACACGATCACCACGCCGAGGCCGGTGTAGAACCCGAGGTGCTCAAGCTGCCGGAGGACCGTGGTCGTGCCCGCCGGGGAGCCCGGGTCCAGTGTGCTGGCCGCGGGCCAGAGCGGGATGATCATCATGCCAAGCGCGAACCATGCGCCCGCGGCCGCCGCGAGCTCCGCGCCGAACATGGCCAGCGGCCGCGACGCGCTGGCCAGCAGGATGATCCCGCCGAGGAACGTGGCCGCCCCGGGCACGATCTCCAGCCAGACCCGGCCGGCCGTCAGCGTCCAAGCGGAGTCAGGGGTATAGGCGTAGTGGAAGTAAGGACCGACGAGCGGGATCAGGGCGCCCCACAGCCCAAGCAGCACCAGCAGCAGGCCGCTGACGGCGCCACGGCTGCGGGGGACTTGCAGCATCCTGGTCATGACATTCACTCCCTGCAGGCGGGTGGGTGAAACCCTGCGTGCCCACGGCTACCCACAGGATGGATCATTATGCGGCGGCGCCCGTGTGCGGCCATGCCGGTTTTTGCCCGCCGCGCCCGGGCATGGCGCCCGCCCGGAGCGGGGCGGTCAGTGACCGGTGAGCCGCCGGTCGGCGAAGCGGGCGCTGCTCCAGGCGGCGGCCTCGGCCGGCGGCTGGTCGCTGGCGATCCAGCGGGAGATCACCTGCGCGGTGATCGGCGCCATGAGGATCCCGGTCCGGAAGTGCCCCGAGGTCAGCCACGCGTTGCTGAGACCAGGCACCCGGTCGATGACCGGGCGCCCGTCCGGATGACGCGGCCGGAAGCAGCACCACTGGTAGGCGGCCTTCAGCCCGCGGACCGCCGGCAGGGTGGCGTACAGGGCGGCGAGGATGGATTCGATCACCTCGGGCTGCACCTTGGGGGTTTCGTCGCCGGCGTCGAAGGTGCCCCCGACCAGCAGCCGCCCGTCTTCCAGCTGGGTGGCCACCGGGGCGACCGTGCCCGGCAGGCGCAGCGGCGTGGGCTCGGTGGCCAGCAGATGGCCCTTGACCTGGCTGGCCGGCAGGTCGAGCGGGAGCCCGTCCAGCAGCGGGGGCAGCCCGGTGGCGAAGACCACCGCCCCCGGATTGATCACACCGGAGGTGGTGGTGACCGAGACCAGCCTGTCGCCCCTGACGGTGACCGAGATGGCCGCGATGCCGGTCGCCACCGCCGGGAGGCCCGCCGCCAGCCGGGCCAGCGACCGCAGCGGGTTGACCCTGGCCTGGTGGCGGATGAGCGCGCCCGCCATCGGCCGCGCCAGGCCCGGGACCAGGCTGGCGACATCGCCCGGCTCGAGCCATTCCACCGCGGGCTGGAGGTGGGGGGCGAAGCCGCCCGGGTCGGGTGCCAGGCCGATCCAGTCCAGTTCGACCAGGCCGACCCCGCCCGGCACGCTCTCGTCGAGCTGGCTCCACCGGTCCAGGCTGGCCCGGGCCAGATCCACGAACGGCTCCGGATCGCTCCACTCGTGTGGCTCCGGCGTCAGCAGGCCCGCGGCGCCGCCGGTGGCGCCGCTGCCCAGCCGCCCCGCCTCGATGAGGAGCACGGAGCCGAGATCCAGCTCGTGGCAGGCGATCGCGGTCGCCACCCCCGCGATCCCCCCGCCCACCACCAGGACGTCCGGCCGCGTGAGCGGGATGACGCCGGCGCCGCGGCCGAGCTCGGCCCGTTCCTGCGAGGTGAGCTGATCACGCCAGAGAGCAGTGTCCGCAACCATGACTCCATTCTCCGTGACCGGATCGCCGTCCAGCACCACATTGCGCCCGCAACAGGGCCAGCGGGCCCGGAGATCGCACTTCGGCGGCCGTGGCGCATAGGCTGAGGAATCAGGCGGTGGCCGCCACGGTTTGCGCTGGCAGGCCGCGGTGGTGCCGGTGGCCGGTGGCCGGGTTGATGGCCGGGGCCCGGTGTACGGCTTGACCTGGCCGAGGAGGTGACGGGAGATTGCTCGCTGATTCGTACGGGCGGATCGCGACCGATCTGCGGGTGTCCCTGACCGACCGGTGCAATCTGCGCTGCGCCTACTGCATGCCGCCGGAAGGCCTGGACTGGCTGCCCACCCCGACCCTGCTGACCGACGACGAGGTGGTGCGCCTGGCCCGGATCGGGGTCGAGCGGCTGGGGATCACCGAGATCCGCTACACGGGCGGGGAACCGCTGCTGCGCCGGGGACTGCCGGGCATCGTCGCCCGCACCGCCGCGCTCCGGCCCCGGCCGGAGATCTCGCTCACCACCAACGGGATCGGGCTGGCCCGGCTGGCCGGCGCGCTCGCCGGGGCCGGCCTCGACCGGATCAACGTGTCGCTCGACACGCTCCGGCCCGAGGTCTTCCGCACGCTCGCCAAGCGGGAGCGGCTCGCCGACGTGCTGGCGGGGCTGGCGGCGGCGGCCGGGGCCGGGCTGACGCCGGTCAAGGTGAACACGGTGCTGATGCGCGGCGTCAACTCCGGTGAGGCGGTGCCGCTGCTGCGGTTCTGCCTGGAGCGCGGGTATCAGCTGCGGTTCATCGAGCAGATGCCGCTGGACGCCCAGCACGGCTGGCGCCGGGAGAACATGGTCTCCGCGGACGAGATCCTGGCGGCGCTGTCGGCGGAGTTCTCGCTCACCCCGGACGATGAGGTCGCCCGGGGATCGGCGCCCGCCGAGACCTTCCTGGTGGATGGCGGCCCGGCCCGGGTGGGCGTGATCGGCTCGGTGACCAGGCCGTTCTGCGGGACGTGCGACCGGGTGCGGCTGACCGCGGACGGCCAGGTGCGCAACTGCCTGTTCGCGCGCACCGAAAGCAACCTGCGGGATCCGATGCGGGCCGGGGCCGGCGACGAGGAGCTGGCCGCGATCTGGC
>WNFX01002749.1_pt1 | contig 18451 bp, 18 predicted proteins | sample 5400111 | NCBI WGS metagenome assembly WNFX01 (sample SAMN13153363, study PRJNA577476) | soil metagenome | isolation source: 40 cm soil or saprolite under grassland replicate 1 | place: USA:California | collected 2016-06-15 | reverse complement strand
CACCGCGATTCTGATCATGTCTTCGGTCACCGTCGTGCTGGCGTGGGCCGCGCTGAAGATGAGACAATATCGGGCCTACTGGTGGTACATGCTGGCGACGATTTTATGTGGTGTCATTTTTTTGACCGTCAAGCTGGTCTACGAATGGCCGCAGAAGTTTGAGCACTTTGGCGCTTACATTAAACCGGAAGCGCTCGAAAAATATGAGCAATATCTCGGCAACAAACGCGCTGCCGAAAAAGGTCTGCCGCCGCGGCTCGAAATCACCGGTCATCTGCATAATCGCGAAGCGCTCAGCGATCCCAATATCAAGGAATACGAAGTCGGGCTTGATCCGGTCAACGCCGATCCGACCAATCCCGCGATGGACCGGCCCCATTTTTTGTACGTTCCGCCCACCGAGAAGATCGGAAAGATCGACAAGGCGGATGTGGAGCGCGCGACCATGTTTCTGCCCACGCACAGCGCGTATTTCGCCAGCTATTTCACCATCACCGGACTACACGGGCTGCACGTTCTCGCCGGAGTGCTCGTTTTCATTTATATGTGGCTGCCGGTCAGCAAAAGGCTTTACCAGCGCAATCCGGAACATCTCGCTAATCGCGTCGAAGTCGCAGGTCTCTTCTGGCATTTTGTCGATCTTATCTGGATTTTCGTCTTCCCGCTTTTTTATTTGCTCTGACCGATGAACAACCCACCCGACATTTCCCAGGACCCGAGCGAGCACGAGGAATACGCGTGGCCATGCTCGTGGCGACGTTAAAAGCAGGAATGGTCGCCGCAATTTTCATGCACCTCGCCGCGGAAAAGCGGCTCATCTATCGCGTCCTGATTTTCACCGGCTTTTTTGTTCTCGGACTTTTCTGGCTTATATTTCTTGCCTGGTACAATCCCGTCGTGCGCTAAATGTCACTTAAAGCTTTCCATATTGTTTTTGTTGTTTTCTCAACCCTGCTCGCGCTCGGAGTTGCGGGCTGGTGCATTTGGGTCGACCTCGTCGAAGGCGTGCCGGTTTACCTGGCCGGGGCAATTGCTGCCTTTATTTCCGCCGTCGCGCTCATTGTTTACGGCGTTTGGTTTTACCGGAAAATGAAACGGCTACGCATCATCACGTGAGAGCGAAAATTCTGTCGATTTTATTATTGTCGATCTTGTTTGCAGCCGAACATGCAAATGCGTGTCCATTTTGCTACGGCGCGAAGGATAGCAAATCGACCGAGCACATGGCGGTCGCCATTTGGTTCCTCTTTGGTGCGGTGATGTCGGTAGTCGGCGGGATCGGCGCTTTCAGTTTCAGTATTTGGCGCCACGGCCGGATGCCGCTCGAGCCGCATCAGGAGCTGACCGAAGAAAATTTGGACAAGTATGACTAGCCTGGCGTTGATCAACGAGTTTCTCGGGCAACCGCCAAATGCTTCAGAGCACGGCTACCAAATCGACCACATCCTCGAGTTCTGCCATTGGTTCATGGGTGCGCTTTTTCTCGGGTGGTCCGCTTTTTTCGTTTTCGTTTTGATCCGTTTCCGCAAAGGGCGCCATCCCTCGGCCGATCACGCCGGTGTGCGCAGCGGAATTTCCACCCACCTGGAATTTTCCGTAGTTCTAATCGAGGCTGTGCTCTTGCTCGGCTTCGCCCTTCCGCTTTGGGCCAGACGCGTGAATGAATTTCCGCCAACTAAAGACGCGATTCTCGTTCACGTTGTCGGACAGCAATTCAACTGGAACTTTCATCTGCCTGGGCCGGATGGCCAGTTCGGCCGGCGCGATGTTAGCCTGGTCAGTAACTCGAATCCGCTCGGGCTCGATCCAAATGATCCGGCCGGCAAAGACGACATCGTGACGCTGGGCGAGCTGCACGTTCCGATTAATCGGCCGGTCATTGTCGAGCTGTCGTCCAAGGATGTGATTCATAATTTTGCTCTGCCGCACATGCGCATTGCGGGGGATGCAATTCCCGGTTCGCTCTTGCCGATGTGGTTTACGCCAATTAAGGCCGGCAGCTACGAAGTGATCTGTGGCCAGCTTTGCGGTCTTGGTCATTACGGGATGAAAGGGACCGTCGTCGTCGACACGCCTGAGGATTACCAAGCCTGGTTGAAAGAACGCGCCGAGCTTTCCGGTAACCAGAATGCACCGCCGGCAACTCAGCGACCACCTGGTGAACCGCAAGTTGGGCCCCCGGGCACGGTTCCCCCGCCAGGCGCACCGAAAACGGAAAATCCAGCCGTCCAGCCGGAAAACAAACCGCCTAGCCCGGCGACCGCGCCGAGTCCCAGCGGATAAGGTTCAGCTCTTCGGTAGCGGCGCTCTGTGAGCGCCGTATTTCTCTCAATCGAGTTACCATTGAATCGTGGGCGAATCGGCATTGAAAAGTTCGGCGGTCACAGACTGCCGCTACAGTAATTGGCTGAATTGGTTCGCCTGGTTCACCGCGATCGCGACGCTGCTCCTCATTTGCAGCGGCGGCATGGTCACGAGCAAAGGCGTCGGTCTGGCGGTGCCTGATTGGCCGACCACATTCGGTTACAACATGTTTTTATTTCCGGTCTCAAAATGGATCGGCGGAATTTTTTTTGAGCATACGCATCGCCTGATTGCATCGGCCGTCGGATTTCTCACCATCATTCTCGCGATCTGGCTCTGGGTGGGCCAAGATCGACAATCGCTGCGTAATCTTGGATTAATCGCAGTCGCAGGGGTGATCTTGCAGGGAATTCTCGGCGGTCTACGAGTCACCACTCTTAAGGATGAGATCGGGATCTTTCACGCCTCTCTCGCGCAAGCCTTTCTCGGACTCATTGTGGTGATTGCGTTGATGACGACAAACGTCTGGCGGTCGCCCGCAAATGTGATTGTCGATCTAAAGAAATTTGCCCAGCTCAAAACACTTGCTTTCGCAACTACCGTTGCGATTTACGTGCAGCTCGCGCTTGGCGCGACCATGCGGCACCAGCATCGCGACCTCGCGATCCTTGATTTTCCAACTGCCAACGGTGCGTGGATTCCGGACACCAGCGCGAAGACGCTTGCGCAGCTAAATTTATGGCGCGATGCGCGCGGTTATTCCGACGTGACTGCGTTTCAAATATCGCTGCAAATGGCGCACCGGTTGGTTGCGGTTCTCATTGCGCTCGCGATAATCGTATTTTGCCTGCGGGTTTGGAGAAGCGCGCGCGCAGTCGCGGTGCTGAGAAGATTGTCGATCTTGTGGGTAATGTTGCTTTTCGTTCAGCTCACTCTTGGAGCGTGGACGATCTGGAGCAACAAGGCCGCGGATATCGCGACGGCGCATGTCGCCGTCGGCGCGATCATGCTATCGTTTGGTGTGAGCATTTGCGCGATTTGCTGGCGAATTCTGCAGGGGCAGCAGCTTGAAAGATTGGCAACTGGATTTGAAGTAGAGCGGAGTTTTCATGAAAACAGCCGCGATTGATCACCAAGTCACGGCCGTTCCTCCAAACGCGCAGCGGTCGCGCCTTCGCGCTGTCGCCGATTTTGCCGAGCTGGTCAAAGCCCGCCTCACGTTGCTTGTTTTGCTGACCACGGCAGTTGGATTTTATCTCGGCGCCGAATCACCAATCAGTTATTTGCGATTCTTCCACGCGGTCTTCGGTACGGCGCTGGCTGCGGCGAGCGCGGCCGCGCTCAATCAGTGGTGGGAGCGAAGACCCGACGCGTTGATGCGGCGAACGAAAACGCGGCCAATTCCCGCCGGCCGGATGCTGGCGCGCGATGCGCTTATCATCGGTCTGCTGCTCGCAGCCGCGGGAATTATCTATCTGGCGCTTAACTGCAACGCGCTTGCGGCCAGCCTTGCCGCGCTCACGATTGTTCTCTACATTTTTGCATACACGCCGCTGAAACGAATCAGCACCACGAACACGCTCATCGGCGCGATCCCCGGCGCGATTCCGCCGATGATCGGATGGGCGGCGGCCCGCGGACGTCTTGATGCCGGGGCATGGAGTCTATTTGCGATTCTCTTCCTCTGGCAGATGCCGCATTTCTTTGCCCTCGCCTGGATGTATCGGGAGGACTATGCGCGCGCGGGCTTTCAAATGATGTCGAGCGACGATGAGACCGGAACACGCAGCTCCAGTCAAAGCGTTTTGTTTTGCATGCTGCTTTTGATCGTCGCAGGCGTGCCGGGTTACGTTGGCGTGACAAACGCAATTTATGTTCCAATTGCGTTCGCGCTCGGCGGCCTGTTCATGGCAATGGCAATGCGGTTTCACGGGAAAAGAACGCCGCAACAAGCGCGCGCATTATTCGTCGCGTCCATTGTCTATCTCCCGCTTTTGCTCGTTGCGCTCGTCGCGACAAAATTATGAATACAGCGTCCTTGCCGGTGGAACGGGGCTCGTCATTAAGCGCGATCGCCTGGAAAACAACATTGATTCTTATTCCGTTTGTTACGGCCGCACTTTTACTGTGGCTTCGTCACGTTGAGGTCCGAGCTCTCGCTCAGCGAACAGTTTCTTCCTACGGGACGGTCCCAAATTTTCAGCTTGTTAACCAGGATGCGCAGCCGTTCGGATCCGCGCAGTTAATCGGCAAAATCTGGGTCGCCGATTTTATTTTCACGACCTGCCCCGGGCCGTGCCCGATGATCAGCACACGGATGAGCGAGTTACAGAAACCTTTGGAAAAAACGGATGTCCATCTCGTTTCCTTCACTGTCGATCCGGAGAAGGACACGCCGGAAGTTCTGCGCGGCTACGCCGAGAAGTTACACGCCCAACCGGGCCGCTGGGATTTTTTGACCGGCGCCCGGTCGGCCATCTACCATCTCTCGCGCGATGGATTCAAACTGGCGGTCTCAGACGGCAGCGAAGAAACTGGAACTCCCGTTCACAGCACGCGAATGGTTTTGGTGGATCGACATGGTGAAATTCGCGGTTACTACGAGGCGGCTGAGGCGGATGCGGTGACGAAACTGCTCGCCGACACGAGCCATTTGCTGCGCGAGCAACCAAAATGATTTTGTAGCGGCATTCTATGAGCGTCGTATTTGTCCATCGGCGGTCGTAGACCGCCGCTACAGAAGGCAAGCCGGTTACCCGACGGGTTCCTGCCCCGCGCCCGGTCCTTCGTCGCAAACCAGTCGCAGATAGTCGCGATATTCGTTCTTTGGCAGCCGATCGATGATGGTCGCAAGCTCGGATTGCGTAATGAAACCCATGCGGAGCGCAACCTCCTCGAGACATGCGATTTTTAGTCCCTGTCGATGTTCGATAGTTGCGATGTAATTGCCGGCCTCAAGCAAACTTGTCTGCGTTCCAGTATCGAGCCAGGCCATGCCGCGGCTGAGCAATTTCACGTGCAGCTCCTTGCGTTTGAGGTAAAGCAAATTCAAATCCGTAATCTCGAGTTCGCCGCGCGCCGAGGGACGCAGCGTTCGGCAAAGATCGACAACGCGCTCGTCGTAAACATAAAGGCCTGGCACGGCGAAATGGCTTTTCGGTTGCTTCGGTTTTTCTTCGAGACTGATCGCCTTGCCATCGGCATCGAACTCGACCACGCCGTAGCGTTCCGGGTCGCGGACCTGGTATCCGAAAATGCAGGCGCCGCGCTCGATTGCCAGTGCGTCGCGGTAGAAGTCGAGTTTCCCGTAAAAAATATTGTCGCCTAGAATCAGTGATGCACCGGAGTCACCGATAAATTTGGCGCCAATGAGGAAAGCTTGAGCAATTCCTTCAGGCTTTGGCTGCTCCGCGTACTCGATGCGAATGCCAAGCTGCGAGCCGTCGTCCAGATAATCACGCAACATCGGTATATCTTTGGAGGTTGAAATGATAAGCACCTCGCGCAAACCGCCGAGCATAAGCGTGGCGAGCGGATAGCAAATCATCGGCTTGTCGTAAACCGGCAGCAGCTGTTTGCAGACGATTTTCGTAAGCGGAAACAGCCGCGTTCCGGCACCCCCGGCGAGAAGAATGGCTTTTTTGTTCATCCGCTCGTTTTTTGTTTGTCGTCCAGGCGCGCTCGACTCCAGCGAATCAGTAATTCCGACCATTCCTGCCAGAAACGTCCGTGTTTGGTCAAACCGATCCCTATTTTTTCTTCCAACACTCGAAGCGTCTTTTTTGGAAACGAAATAAGAGTTGCCTCATCGAAGAGGAACGAATCGCCCAGTGTCCGGACTAATTTGCGATCGCTCAAGCGCCCGCCTTGGCATCGGTGTAATGCTGATTCGATCCAACTTTGCGGCAGTTCCGGTTTCGGTTCGATTGTGGCGCTGACTGTAACATCGACAATCCGCTGCAAAGCGACCGCGCAGACGAGCGCATGCGAGCTCGTGGCATGCACATGCGAAATATTTTCCTGTCGGAGAAGCTTGCTTAATGCGAGGGCGAATCGCGCCTGTCGCAGGAAAATTGCGGCCGGTGCGCGATCGTCTTCGCTTGTTCGCTCTTCTTCCAATTTTTGGGCAAGGAGCCGGTTCGTTCGCCACTCTGCTTCAATCGCCATTGCGTCGGGTAAAAAATTCAATGTCTCCGCCAACGGTTCCATAGTCGAAGTAAAACGCAGGCCGGAATTCAACTCGCAGACGAACGGCACGATGGAGATGTTTCGCTTCTTCATCTCCCAAAGCTCGCGGTCGATAAACGGCAAACTTTTGTCCGGCCAGCGATCGATTAGATACGCAATCTGAGGACCGGGGCTTCGAGCCGATGATTCGGATCGTGGGACCGATGACTTCTCGAGCAGACGAAGAAGCGGCACGACAGTTTTTCTGATTTCAAAATGCTGCTCCATTCGCACGCGCCCGGCTTGACCGTAATGTTGGCGTAACGCGGGATTCAGAATCAATTGTTCAAGTGCATCAGCCAGCGCGCTTCTGTCGCCGGGCGGCACTAACAGTCCAGTTTGGTCGTGCACGACCGATTCGGGGATGCCGGCCAGTTGCGTCGAAACTACCGGGCGCGCCGCGGACATCGCTTCCAGGATCACGGTGGGAAATACATCGCTTCCCCCCTGGGAGTCGATCACCGAAGCAAGCGCAAAAATGTCGGCCGCGCGCAATTTTTCAAAAATTGAGCCTTGCGATAGCGAACCGCGAAGCGCGACCCGCGACGAGAGGTTCAAATTGTCGATCTTGATCTGAAGATTTTCACGCAAAGGTCCGTCACCAACGATCTCGCAGCTAAAATTGAGACCGCGCCGCGTTAATTCCGCGCAGGCATCAATGAGGACTTCGAATCCCTTGAAGGCAACAAGCCGGCCGATGCTGAGGATGAGCGGTGCGGGATTTTGTTTCGCTGGAAGCGGCGAGGGGAACCATTCCAGGTCGATTCCATTATAAACCCGATGGATCTTTGCCGCCGAGTCCGGACACCGTCGGCAAAGCACCTCGCGACTATAATCGGTCTCGGCTGCGACAAATTCCGCAGCCGCACAGATTTCGCGCAAGAGATCGTCGCTGCCTAGGTCGGTCATGAAGTCCTGACCGTGCGCCGTGACGCTAAAGGGAATGCCGGAAATGTCTTTCAAAAACAGAGCAGTATGCGCGGCGCGATTGGCGAAGTGAACATGGATGTGATCGACGCTTTTGCGCGTGAAAAGGTCCGCGAAGTAAAGGGCATTGCGTGCGCGCTGCCCGGGTTTGTATTGCGGGCCATATTTTCGCTCGTGAAGATCGACAAGTACACCTGGCCATTTGCCGCTCTTTTTCGCTTTTCTCTCCCAAATCCGCAAAATTTGCTGCGGCGGTGCATAACGGATCGGCGCGCGTAATCGGGAGATATGCTCATGACGCAAACTGGTGAGTGGTGGATAGACCGAGCCGATTTCCAGAGGCAGGCCGAGCCGCTCCAGGGCCAGCATCTCCATGTCGCAAAAGGTTTGTGAAATGACCGGGTAACGCGAATAAAAATAACCGAGTCGCATCGCGCACGATGATTAATCGCGGCGCGCAGAAATAGCAACGGTCATGGAGCGAGGGAAAGCGGGCGCAAACGCGCCCGCTGGCTAGGAGAAGCGAACGTCTTTCCCTGGATCCATCTCGAAATCCAGGGTCAGAGAATCCGCCGTGTTCGGCTTGATCACTTCTTCCATGAACTTCACGTGAACGGAGTCTTCGCGGAAGATCGCGTATTTGTCCATCGACTCGAAATCGATCGCGATAAAAAACGGCCACGGCAATTCCGGGTCGACCCGTTTTCCGCATTTGATGCTCAGGACCTCCGGAATTTTCAAAAGCTGCATGCGCGCGTTCATCATCATTTCCTCGACACGGGCGGGGGTGACCTCGGGCTTGAGTTTGTAGAGGACGATATGGTGAATCATGGAGGTAAAGCTATTAGGCGGTTCCAGCGGGCGTGCAAGTGGGAATCGGGCGCCGGCGGGCGAGTTAATTCGATAGTCATTCCGGCCCCGGAAAGATAAGTAAAGATCGGATAGCGCAGCGAAAAGCGGACTATTTTTCTCATGATTGAAATCGAAACTGCAAGATCGAGAATTCGGCAGCGATTAGTGCGCGTCGCAGGCTGGTTAACTAAGGACGATTGGCTGGTCGTGGGCTGGGTATTGGCCGTCAAATTCTTGATTCTCGTATTCGGAGCTAAGAGTTACCAGATTCTCGAGGACAAAACCCTTCGGGGAGCGCATGCATGGTTCGAAATTTGGAATCGTTGGGATTCGTTGCATTTTCAGAGACTCGCCCAATTTGGTTACAGCGCGACCGACACGCTGAAAGCTTGGTTTTATCCGTTGTTTCCCTGGTCGGTGCGCCTTTTTGGTTATTTCACGGGAGATTATCTAGTTGGCGCATTCATTGTTTCAGCCGTCGCCTCCATAATCGCTGCCGTTCTTTTGCGAAGACTGATCAACTTGGATTACCCCGCCGGCATCGCGCAACGCGCTACGTGGTTCTTTTTGATCTTTCCGACGGCGTATTTTTTACACATCGGCTATTCGGAGAGCCTGTTTCTCGCGCTCGGTTTGGGGTCGCTGGTGGCGGCGCGCACGGAACGCTGGTGGCTGGCTGGTGTGCTCGGCGGGCTGGCTTGGCTGACGCGCGCACCGGGGATCATTCTGTTTCCGACACTTGCCGCAGAAGCGATGCACCAATATTGGGTCGCGCGGCGCTGGAAATGGCACTGGCTCTGGATCGCGCTCGTGCCGGTCGGTTTCGGCATTTATTTATTGGTGAATTGGCAGGTCACCGGCGACCCATTCGCGTTTTTGCGGATGAGACGAAAACTATTTGCGATGTCGTTTTCATGGCCGTGGGTGGGAATCCGAGAGGCGATCGGGAACTTCGATCGCACCCCTAACGAAGCGGAAATGGTCGGAGCGCAAGAGTTGTACTTCGTGGTCCTGAGTTTTATCTGCACGATCATGACTTGGATCAAATTGCGGCCGCTTTACGCGATATGGATGACCGGGCATTGGTTGCTTTTTACTAGCGTGACCTTTATCGCGAGCATGCCGCGTTACACATTGACACTATTCCCGATTTTCATCCTGTTCGCTTTGGTGGCGAGGAACCGATTCTGGAATGCGGTTATCACTGTCTGGTCGCTTCTCTACCTTGCGCTTTTCGCCAGCCTTTTTGTGCGCGGCTGGTGGGCGTTCTGACAGACGCCGGAGACCGAAACCGGAAAGTCAGCTACTTCTTAAAATCGAGCACGCCTTTTTTAAGCGCGTAAATGTACCCCACCATCAAAATCGTGATAAAGCTGAGCATGCTCCAAAAGATGCCGCTGCCCTGGGCAACTCTCTCTTTGTAAACCACCGCCCACGGATACATGAACACGATCTCCAGATCGAAGAGGATGAAGAGCATGGCCACGAGGTAGAACTTAACGCTGAACCTCGGCTGGCCCGCGCCTTGCGGCACCATCCCGCATTCATATGGACTGTCCTTAAGGGCGGAGCGCCTGCCGGTCTTCCCGACCAGAACACTTACCAGCAAAGCCGCGGCAGCGAATCCGATCGCCACCACAATCTGTAAGAGGACTGGCAGGTATTCTCGCAACATTTCCTCTCCTGCGAAATGCAGTCTGCTCTACGCAGATTTGATTATCGTGGGCCTGCGGCGATATGTCCGTTGTGAGGCGCAATCGCAAGGGCAAGCGCCGAGGGAAGACCCTTGTATTTCTTGCCATTCTTTTTTACCGCCCCGCGCGCGACGAGATTTTGCAACTTCTCGTAAGCCCGCAGCCGGAGCATTTCTTCGCCACCGCTGGCTGCATTCCGCGCCCGCAAATTTTCGTGCACAATATCGAAAAGTTCTTTGAACTCGAACGAGGCGCGCCGGGAAAGCACCGCAACGAGTTCTTCCGTCACCAGATCAGGAATTCGACGGGAAAATGCGTTTTTCTTTAGAATAGCCATAAGGTCAGAAAACTAGCACGTTTTCGTCGAGGTAACAGCATAATTCTGAGCCAATCACGCCTGGTTGCAAAAATAGTGCCGAAATGGCCCAACTCGTCGGCTCTTCAACCAACCTTCAATCCCTTCGCTGGCGAGTGAAGGCCCAGTAAACCGCTGGCACCCCAAGGCCGATTGCCGCCTGGGTCAATGTGACCGGCCCGACCGATTCTTCGACATAGCCGTCCCTCTCATACCTTTGCGAAGCGACGATCGGGCTGAGATGTTTCGCGACAATCTCAGGCGGCGGCAACTTGGTGACATCGACATGCTCCGAAATCGCGGGCATAAAGGCCGCGCTCATCAACAGCATCGGCCGCATTGCCGCGTCCAGCCGCGAATATAAAAGAGGCATGTCGATGTAAGCGAAAAAGTCGGTCGGTGTCGGGAGCAAGCGTGCCGCAGTCTTGTAGGTTTGGGAGTTGGACAACTCCGAGACTGAGCCGTCGCGCTTTATGGCTGCTTCCACCGAAACTGAATCAAGACCAGCCACCAGAAGACGATTCGACAAGGCAATTGTCGGTGTGATTGCAAATAAATTTGCCGGCGTCGGCATAAAAAAATAGCTGACGCCATCTTTTTCCGTTTTTCTCCAGGCCGCATCTTCGTCGATCGCCGGGGTCAACGCGTCGACGATTTTGCCTGCCCGCACTGGATCCTTTACTGGAAGCGTCGCGACAAGCGACGGCCAGTGCGCACTTGCCGGCCACTCCGCCAATGATCCCAATTCGAGTTCGAAGGCCGCGGCCCAAGCGTCAACTGTCACGGCGTTGCGTGAGGCCGCGTCAAAAAGTTTCTCCAACCAACCCGCAAACGGGGCGCCTATACCCGGTTGATTGAGCGCAGCAAATTTTTGCAGGTTCAATACCGTCGCAAGGTAAAAAAAAGTATCTTTGGTTCCCAGGCGAAGCGACGATTGGGTAAGCGACGCATTTTGGGTGAGCTTTGGCATGCCGACAAAAAACAGGTCGTGGATTTTGCCATTGTCGAATCGTGTTGTGCCGCACACGCTCCGTATCTGCTCCAGTGTGCGTTGGTTCGCCGAAGTTTGTCGCCCAAGTGCGCCACGCAGTGCTCCGAGTTTCTCTGCGATCTGTTTCGGTTGAAGGTAAACCAGCCCGATATACTGCGATGGCATGTGCGCCATCGCCGTCTGATAGGCCTCATCCGCGGCTAGGGTTGATGGTCGATCTTTGCTCCGGCGATCCGCTCGATCGAGAAGCTCTTTTAACTCGGTTAAATCATTCGACGCAAAAAACCAATGCCCATCGTAAACCGTGGCCAACGCAAAAGGTGGAACGGTGATCGTCTCGATCTGGCGCTGTTGATAGATGCTTTTCTCTCGCCTCGCGTTCGGATTCTTTGCCAGTAATTTTTCTCGCCATTTGCCGACGATTGCCTCGGCTGCGTTCTGACTGCTCCGGAAACGAAAACCGGCGATGAATATCGGATTGTTACTGACAATGGAAGTCACTGCGAAAAATGCATTTTTGGGATCAAGCTGTTCGATTTCCTGCAAGGTTTGCGAAGTCGCGTCTCTCTTCGGAAGCTTGGCCAGGGGCTTCCGCAAAAAATCCTGGACCGCCGCTTCGTGATAAAGTTGATAAATGTCGGCATGATGCCACTGGTCGCGAGCTCGATTGAAGTCCGGCATGTGGGCAAAGAGAATCGTCTGGGGTGGGAGTAGCGTCCCAAGGTCCGGCACCGAAGCGTTTTTATAAACGCCCAAGCCGTACCAGGCCGTAAGCGCGGCGGCGACAATACATACTGCAACCCATAGGAATCGCCTCATACAATGCGAAACTTAATCCCGAACCTCCAAAGCAAGCGAAGTCAATCTCACGCCCGCGGATGAAATTGGCGATGGACAGCTTTCAAACGCTGTTGATCGACATGGGTGTAAACCTGGGTCGTGGAGATATCGGCGTGACCGAGCATTTCCTGAATGATGCGCAAGTCTGCGCCGTTGCTCAGCAAATGAGTGGCAAAACTGTGCCGCAACAAATGCGGATAAATATTTATTTCCAACCCGGAACTCCGGGAGATTTTCTTTACGATTTGCCAGATGCGCGCGGTCGTTAATTTCGTGCCGCGTTCCGAGAGGAAAATCTCGCTGCCGCTGCGACGTTTGACCAGTTTCGGCCGTTCCATCGATAAGTAAGCAGTGAGTGCGTCGCAGGCTTTACGTCCTACCGGCACGAGCCGCGTTTTGTTTCCTTTGCCCGTCACGCGCAAAATCCGCTCTCTGAAATCCAGATTCTCGAGCCTTGCGTTCGTCAGCTCGGAAATACGCAAGCCGCTCGCGTAAAGTAACTCGACCATCGCCCGGTCGCGCAAGCCGAGGGGAGTTTTCGCATCAATGCGCTCGATCAATTGCTCGACCTGTAATTCATTCAGTGTTTCGGGCAAATAACGTTCGATTCGCGGCAACGCCAGTCCCTGTGTCGGATCGCGGTCGACGGCGCCTTTGCTGGCGAGAAAGCGAAAGAAAATCTTCAGCGCTACGACGATGAGTTTGATTGAAGAAGCAGAAAGACCCGCCTGTTTTCGATCGGCGAGATACTCACTGATGAGAGGCAGGGTGACCCCAGGCGGATTGTCGATCTTTTTCTTTCTCGCGCACCATTGCGCGAACTCGGTCAGCGAACGCTGGGTCGAAAGTTGATAATTTTCCGAAAGCCCGCGCTCGACGGCGAGGAAACGGATGAAGAGCTCGATCTCCTGTTCCACGCGCGCAAGCTGCGGTGAAACCTTGCCGGTTTCAAGATGTGAAAACCGGGAATGAGAAATGCGCCCGGTTAGAGGTTGAAGTGGCAAGTGTTCATTTTTTCACGCCCATTGACAAACGAAGGGGAAATGTTCGATGCTTTAACTGCGATGAGTTTGGATTTGAACACGCTTCTTAAGGATTGGCCGCACGAACCGGGGGCGATCAAGGTGCGTAAGATTATTGGGCTCGATGGTCGGGAGAAGTTGCAGTTGCGGATCGATCTCGGCGTGCTGCAAATGGAGATGACCGGGCGACCCGATGGCGCGCGGCCGCACGGTTGCGAATCGCTTCTGGCCTATCACCAGCAGCGGGCAGCGCGAGCAGGGCAGCGCACGGAAAATTACGAGCTCACTCCGGAAAACTGTGCCGAGCTCCAACAGGAAGGCATTCAATATTACCATCGCTATCTGAGTTTGTTTCAGATCAACGATTTCGCGGGGGTGGTTCGCGACACCCAACGCAACCTCGACCTGTTCGATTTTGTTATCGCGCATACGGATCGCGAAGAGCTGTCCTGGAGCTTGCAGCAGTTCCGGCCTTACGTCCTGATGATGAACACGCGCGCCAGAGCTTCCATTCTTTTGAGCGAAGGAAAGTTTGCCGAAGCGATGCGGGAGATTCAGCGCGGCCGAGACGCGATCGCGGATTTTTTTCAGCGCTCAAATTTTCCAGAGCTAGCGTCGAAAAGTTCGGAGATCGCTTTTTTGGACGAATGGCTCGAAGAAGTGCGGGCGAAACGGCCGCTCTCGAAGCTCGAGATCATGCAGCGTGAGATGGAGACCGCGATCGCGAGCGAACTTTACGAGCGGGCGGCCGAATTACGCGACGCCATCAAGATGTTGAAGACGCAAACATCTGCGTAGCCGCGGCGCATTGCGCGGCCTGATAGCGATTTCGAGCACGGCATCGAATTCCGATCACCGCACGAGGCGTTAGCGTTCAGAGCCGGGCGCGGAGCAACGGTGAAATTCCTCACCCTTGCGAAATTCGCAAATTTAAGAGCGAATTACGCCCGCGCGCAGTTACAGGGGCATGTTTCTAGCTTTTATAGTGGGCCGTGCTGGAACACACCCTGTCGGAAGAAGAATATAACCAGATCGTCCAGACGATCGAGATGTTTGAGGCCATTACTCAGACGCAGCCTAACGATTATCAATCGCTGGAAATCCTGAAGGAAGCCTACCAAAAAGTAGGGAGGCACGACGAGTCTCTGCGCGTCTCCCGCAGGCTGGCCGAGGCCTATTTCAATGTCGGCTCGCACACCAACGCGATGCAGGAGTGCGAAGCGATTTTAGCGAAGGATCCGAACGCTCCGGACATTCTGGCCATGCTGGGCGAAATCGAAACGAGATTGCAGGCGTCGGGCCAGGCCATTGCCAAAGCCGCATCCAAGAACGGCTCGACTGAAGAAACCGATGGTTCTTTGATCGACATCGGCAGTCGCGCCGGGAAAGTCGGCAAGTTGGCCAATCTCCACGAACGGGGCGACGATCATTTGGCGAAATTTTTGGTGGTGCAGCAGCTCTTTGGGGAAGAGGAAGTCCAGGGCGCGCTCGAGAGCGTCAATCAGTTGAACAAGGACTTGGGCGGGCAGGGGTTGGCTGCTTCGTTGCTGGATCAGCTTTGCCAGGAAAATGTCGAGCGGCTTGAGATGGTATTATCGGCCTTAATCGATCGAACGAAGTTCGCTTACGTGCCGCTTGAATATTACGACGTCGATCGGCAAATCGCGCCGATGTTACCGGACTATCTTACGGTCGGACGCCTCTTTGTGCCGTTTGACCTGGTCAGCCGCACGGTCATGGTGGCCTGCTGCAACCCGTTCGATGTGGCCGGGCGGGAAGCCCTGCAGCAATCGGTCGACTATACCGTCGCGTGGTACCTCGCCCGACCATCGGCCATCGTCAAAAATTTGCAGTCAATCTATCGCCTTGATACGCGGGCCTGAGCGTTCTTCGACATGAGAAGCAAATCTTTCGCGGAACGCATCGCTGATGTCCTGATCGAAGACGGGCTTTTGCTGCCGAACCAGCTCGAGGAAGCGGTCGGCATTCAAAAAGCGGAAGGCGGTCGCCTGCTCAAAATTTTGACGGACCGCCAATTTGTCACCGAGCAGGACATGGCCTTCAGCATGGGCCGCTGTCTCAACACACCGCCGGTGAATCTGACCAAGCTGCGTGTGCCGGACGACGTGATGTCGCTTGTGCCGCGTGAAATGGCGAGAGCGAACAAGCTCGTCCCGATTGCACGCTTGAACGGAAAACTTTTCGTGGCGATGGCCGACCCGACAAATGTGCTCGCCGTCGACGATCTCAAACGGCGTGTGCAACTCGAGATCGTGCCGATGATCGCGACCGAACAGGCGGTGAATGACGCTCTCAGCGGCATCCATACTTCCAGCGCCAACATGAGCCGGGTGCTGAAGAAAGTCTCGGAAGAGGCAGTGCAAACCAGCGAGGTAGAAGTTCACGCCGCTAAACACGAGGAGATCGATCTTGATCGGCTCGCCGCCGACAGCGAAGACGCGCCGGTCATCAAGATCGTCAATCTCATTCTCGTGCAAGCGATGAAGGAAAAAGCCTCCGATATTCACATCGAGCCGTTCCAAAATTCCCTCAAGCTCCGCTACCGCATCGATGGTGAACTGGCTCCGGCCGAGTCGCCGCCAAAGGCACTGTCACTCGCCATCACTTCGCGCATCAAGATCCTTGCTGGATTGAACATCGCCGAGCGCCGGCTGCCACAAGACGGTCGCTTTCGCATCAAGGTCATGGGCAAGGAAGTGGACCTGCGTATCTCGATCTTGCCCACCGCCCATGGAGAAAAAATTGTCATCCGCATCCTGGATAAGGCATCGCTCACCGGCGGCATCGACCAGATGGGCATCGATCAGGACACGCTCAATAAATTTAGAAAAGCCATCGACGCCCCGCACGGGATGATTCTGGTCACCGGGCCGACCGGCTCCGGAAAAACGACGACGCTCTACTCAGTTCTCCATGAACTGAACAGCCCCGAATACAACATCGTCACGGTCGAAGACCCGATCGAATACGAGCTCATGGGCATTAACCAGGTCGCTGCGCGCAGCGATATCGGCCTCGATTTTTCCTCGGCCCTGCGGTCGATCCTGCGCCAGGACCCGGACATCGTGATGGTTGGTGAAATTCGCGACAACGAAACCGCCGATATCGCGGTCAAAGCGGCCCTCACCGGTCACCAGGTTTTGAGCACGTTGCACACGAACGACGCCGCCGGCGCCATTACTCGTCTCGACGACATGGGCATCGAACCGTTTCTCATTTCCAGTTCCATTCTCATGACCTGCGCCCAACGGCTGATCCGGCGAGTGTGCACAAACTGTCGCGAGGAATTTGTCCCTGAGCCGGAGATTTTCGAACGCCTCGGCATGAAGGGAACAAAAGGAACAGTCTTTTACCGCGGCACTGGGTGCGATCGTTGCAAGGGGCGCGGTTATCTCGGGCGGATTGCAATTGTCGAAGCGCTCCCGGTAAGCGAAGCCATCCGCCGGTTGATTATAAAGCGCGCCTCCGCCGCGATCATCAAGAATCAAGCCATGAGCGAGGGAATGAAAACCTTGCGCATGGTTGGCATTGAAAAAGCCCTCGAGGGCATTACTACGCTCGAGGAAATCTGGCGCGTGACATCCGAAGACCGTTAGCGCATGACGATTCCTTTTCTCCATCTTTTCAAACGGACGAGAGCGCGTCTATTTCCCGCCTCGGCGGATAGTTTGGCTTCGCGCCCCATCGCCGTGCCCGCCACAAAACCGAGCAGCGAACGTTTGAGCAAAACCGTGCTCCCGAACATGGCACGCAAAGTGGCGGCGTCGGGGCTTGTCCGAACCGCGAGCAGCATCCCTGCGATGGCAAAGATGCCGTCGATGCCTGCGCCGGGCGTAGTCGGTTTCGCTCCCCCGCCCGTTTCTCCGCGCTCGCGTGATTTGCCGACGGCCGTTGCGCTCGCGCTTGAGCCAAAAACGGAGCGCATCATCTCGCTCCCTCTAAGTGATATTCTGGATCAATTGCCGGGCGGTTACCTTAAATCGCCGGAGTCGTTCGATTCGGATCGGACCATTCTGCTCAAGGCTTCGGATATCGAAAAGGGTATGGCAAGTGGCAAACCGACTGTTTCGCTGGCTGGCATTTACGAACAAGCACCGGAAATTTTTTTGAATAGCCTTTTACCTACTGATTCCACAGTTGTGCCGCTGCCGTTCGAGAAAGTCCTCGCGCAGTTCATGAGTTTGCAGGTGAGACCCGATCAAGTGCGCGAACACGTCGTCCCGCAGGTCGCAACGCCATTTTTGCAGGTCACGCTCGAAGACACGGAGCGTTTCGGCACGACCATGGAGCCGTTGCAAATTTCTCCGATGCCGCCGGTGCGAGTGGAACCGGCGACCGCGAAATCAATTGCCGCCGCCCAGCCCGAGGCAACTGTGAGCGAAACGGTCAGGTCGCCCTTGCTCCGTCCCGGTATTTTGTTGCCAGATCCAATATTGGAAAAGAAGGAAGCGGACAGCCCGGCGTCAGCGCCTCCCGCCAAAATTCCTTTTCACCTTCCACCGAACGGAACGGGTGCGCCCGCCTCTGAGAAAGTTCCAGCCTTAAGCGGGCCGCCCGTTCCAACTGCGCGGCCGGAACCGCAAACGCCGGCACGGATTCCTTTCCGGGTTACTCCACCTTGTAACGACCTTCGCCCCAAATTTATCCGCGTCTCTGGGATGGAGCCGAAGGAGCAGCCGATTTTGGCGACCAGACATGCGCCCGAAGATTCCGAAGCCAAAATCACGCTCGCGTTAACAAAGATCCTGGAGGAGGTGCCGGCATTCCAGTTAAACGGAAGCCCAGCGTCCGTTTCCGAAGATGTGCGCGTAGAATTTCCCCTGTCTTTGATCGAGCCCCAGCTCGCGAGCGGGCGAGTCGTGGTTTCCCCGAATGTTTTGCAGCGAGCAATGCCTGAAATTTATCGCGAACTTCTCAAGATCGATCCGGTGGAAACACCAGTCTCGCTGCCGTTGCACGAAATTTTGAAGAATTTGCCCGCAAATGCGTTGCGAATGCGCGACGATCAGGAAGAAATCGTAGTGAAAGAAACGATTGAGACGCCGTTCTCAATCAAAGCCGACGAAGACACGAAACGTTTCCAGGCCGTCGTCGAGCGCGCCGCAGAAGTTTCCGAAAAATCGCCGGAGCCATTGCAAGCCGAAGAAAAGATCGAGCAGCAGGGCGAAGTGCTGCCCGCCGCAACCTCGGCAAAGGAGGAGAAACTGGACGCCAAGAG
>WNFX01002729.1_pt1 | contig 18457 bp, 17 predicted proteins | sample 5400111 | NCBI WGS metagenome assembly WNFX01 (sample SAMN13153363, study PRJNA577476) | soil metagenome | isolation source: 40 cm soil or saprolite under grassland replicate 1 | place: USA:California | collected 2016-06-15 | reverse complement strand
GTGCTCAAGAGCTTGATCAGCACGTGCAACGACGGCCCCGCCGTGTCCTTGAACGGATCGCCCACCGTGTCGCCGACCACGGCCGCCTTGTGGGGCAGACTGCCCTTCCCGCCGTATTCACCCGTCTCGATGAATTTCTTGGCGTTGTCCCACGCGCCACCACCGTTGTTGAGCAGCGTCGCCATGAGGATCCCCGCGATCGTGCCGACCATGAGGAACGACGCCACAGTCTCGGCGCCGACATGGAACAACAGCTTGAAGACCAGTCCCACGGCGATCGGCATGCCCACGGCGAGCAGACCGGGAGCCACCATCGCCTTCAGCGCCCCGACGGTGACGATATCCACCGCCCGACCGTAGTCGGGCCGCGACGTCCCTTTGAGAATCCCAGGGTCGGCCTTGAACTGCCGCCGTACCTCTTGGATCACGCTGACGGCGGCCTTCGTCACCGCGCTGATGGCGAGCGCCGAGAACCAGAACACGAGCATGGCGCCGAACAGCCCGCCCACGAACACCTCGGGCTTCGAAATATCGACGGAGGCGAGCGGCGAGCCCAGCGCCGCGACCTCGTCCAGGTACGCGGAGAACAGCAGGAACGCGGCCAGCGCCGCGGACCCGATGGCATATCCCTTGGTGAGCGCCTTGGTGGTGTTGCCGACGGCGTCCGGCGTCGAGCCGATCGGTGCGCCGGCGGATGTCTTCGGGCTGATGCGACATCTCGATGATGCCGCCGGCGTTGTCGGTGATGGGTCCGAACGTGTCCATGGCGAGGATGTAGGCCGCGGTGCCGAGCATCCCCATCGTCGCCACCGCGGTGCCGAACAAGCCCGAGTGGACGAGGCCGCTCGACGCCCCGAGCTTGTACGACGCGATGATGGCGGCCGAAATCGTGAACGTCGGCAACGCGGTGCACTCGAGCGCCACGGCGAATCCCGCGATGATGTTGGTCGCGGGTCCGGTGACCGAGGCGGCGGCGATGCTCTTGACGGGGCGATAGCGGTATTCGGTGTAGTACTGCGTGATGTAGACGAAGGCGATGGAGGTGGCGATGCCGATGACGCCGCACAGGGCGAAGTGCCACCAGGCGGCGGGGTGGGCCGCCGGATTGAGCAGCCAGTAGGTCCCCCCCACGAACCCGGCCGCCGCGAGCAGGGCGGTCCACATGTAGCCGCGGTTGAGCGCCTGCATCGGGTCTTCGTCCTCACGAGCCTTCACCACCAGCACTCCGATGATCGACGCCACCAGGCCGAACGCGCGGGCCACGAGCGGGAACAGCATCAGGCCGACCACCTGGGTCGGGCTGAACACCCCGGTATTCGCGAGCGCGAGGCCCGAGCCCAGGATCATGGCGCCGATGTTCTCCGCGGCCGTGGACTCGAACAGATCGGCGCCGCGCCCGGCGCAGTCCCCCACGTTGTCGCCCACCAGGTCCGCGATCACGGCGGGGTTGCGCGGGTCGTCTTCCGGGATCCCCGCCTCGACCTTGCCGACCAGGTCGGCGCCGACGTCGGCGGCCTTCGTGTAGATGCCCCCACCCAGCTGTGCGAACAGCGCCACGAACGACGCCCCGAAGCCGTAGCCCACGATCATGAGGGGAATCTTGGTGGGCTCGAAATGCAGCGCCTCGAGCACCGTGTAGAGCAGCCCCACGCCGAACAGGCTCATGGAGACCACGAACAGCCCGCTCACGGCTCCGCCGCGCAGCGCGATCTGCAGCGCCTTGTTGAGGCTCGAGCGGGCCGCGCTGGCGCTCCGGATGTTCGAGCGCACGGCGACGTACATGCCGACGATGCCGGCGACCCCCGAGCAGAGGGCGCCGAACAGGAACGACAGGGTCGTGGTGAGCGCCAAGGTCGCGGCGGCGGGTTCGTCCGGATGCGGTTTGCGGAAGAACGCGTACAGCACGTAGATGAGCACGCCCAGCGCGATGCTCAGGAGGCCGATCGTGCGGTACTGCCGCCGCAGGAACGCTTCGGCGCCTTCCTGGATCGCGTCGGAGATCTTGCGCATGTCGGCGGTGCCGGTGTCCTGCCGCAGCACGTAGCTTCGCAGACCCCAGGCGACGACCAGGGCGAGGACCGAGAGGCCCAGGACGAGAGCAATGAGCATAGTGCCTTGTGACTCCTTGGAGCCCGCCCAAGGGGCGGGCGGGTCAGTTGCCGATGCGCAGGGGGACGATCACGACGTCCGCCAGGGTCCGTCCACCCCGCGTGTGCGCCGGGTAGAATTGGTACGCCATCATGCGCCGCTGGAACTCCCGGTTGTACGCCGCGTCGGCGATCGGGGGATCCACTTGCACGCGAGTGACGCGTCCGTCGGCCGCCACCCAGAACGACACCCGCAGGGTGCGGCCGGCCACTGAGCCGGGCACCTGCGCCAGGGGCGGAAGAATCGCCGTCCGCGGCGCGGCGTGCAAAATGTAACCGCCTTCGTCGCCCGTTCCAGGCCCCGTCCCGCCCCCCGTCCCCGTCGCCGGACCGCCACCCGCCCTCGCTCCCTCAGCACCACCCGTGCCACCGGACACCGGCATTACGGGGAGCGGGAGGGTCGGGCGCGGCAGGTCGAGGGGTGGCAGCTCGATGGCGATGCGGCGCAGCCCGGACAGGTCGGCCAGGGGCACGTGGGGCGCGAGAGCGACATCGACGGGGGCCGGTGTGCCCCGCGACAGCACGAAGAAGTTCACCGCGTCGGGCGCCGCGGACCGCAGCGCCCCGCTCGCCGGCTCACGCCCCTGGATGACGAGCGCACCGATCACACTCGCGTGGACGAGCACGGCGAGTACGGCGCCCGGCGCCACGCCCCGGGACGGGAGCGGCAGGCGGAGCCCGGGGAGGGGGGGTCGGTCCGGGGCGGGGGGGTTCACGGTGCCTGAGGTATACCCCGACAGCGACGTAGGGGCGCAGCATGCTGCGCCCCTACGTTCATTTCGCCCTACGGGCGGGCCTATTTCTTGGCTTGCTCGGGCGGCGTGAAGCCGATCACCTGGACGCCCGCGCCGTGCGCGATGTCCATCGCCTGCATCACGTCGAGATACTTGCGGCTCGGGGCTGCCTTGATGAACAGCAGCTTGGCCGGTCGCGGGTCGTAGATCTGATGGAACGCCTGGTCGAGCTGGTTCACGGCGTACGGCTGGCCGTTGATCGCGTACGAGCCGTCGGCCTTGAGCTCGAGCACGATCTGGCTCGATTGCTGCTGCTTCTGCTTGTTCTGCTGCTCGGGCGGGACCTGAACGTCGAATGCCTTGCGCGACAGGGGCTGGGTGATCATGAAGATGATCAGCAGCACGAGCAGGACGTCGATCAACGGCGTGACGTTGATGTCGGAGCTGAGCCCCTCGCCGCCGCCGGAGGATCCCATCGCCATGGGTCAGTCCCCTTCTTTCTTCTTGGTGAGCGTCTGCTTCTGCTCCGTGATCGCGCCGACCACGCGCACGCCCGCCCGCCGGGCGATTTCGATGGCCTGCTGGACGCGGCCGAACTCGATGTTCTGGTCGGCTTTGAGAAACAGGACCTTGTCCTTGGTGCGGCTATCATAGATCGCCTGCAGGCGCCCGGGCAACTGGTCGTCCGGTATCTGCCTCGGTCCCGGTCCCAGGTCGAGCCAGAACTTGCCATCCTTGTCGATCCCGAGCTTGACCTCGTCCTGTCCCTCCGGCCGGTTCTCGGGGTTCGCGGAGCGCGGGATGGTGGCCTGGAAGCCGGCGGCGATCAGGGGCGTGACGATCATGAAGATGATGAGCAGCACCAGCATCACGTCGATGAGCGGCGTGACGTTGATGTCCGCCTTGACGGCCGCGCGGGCGCTAGTGGCTGATAGGGCCACTGGTCTGCGAAGCCTTCTGGGTCGCGAATTCCTTCGTGAAGATCGAGCGACCGAACTCCGACCCCACGCTCTTGATCAGGTAGTCGATCAGCTCCTTCGAGGTGTAGGTCATCTCGACGGAGAGGAAGTCGATCTTGGTGGTGAAGTAGTTGTAGAGCCATACCGCGGGAATGGCGACGATGAGTCCGAACGCCGTGGTGATCAGGGCCTCGGCGATACCGGCCGACACCGAGGCGAGCGAGCCGCCGCCGCCCGACGCCGCCATGCCGGTGAAGGCGTTCACGATGCCCATCACGGTGCCCAGCAGTCCCACGAACGGCGCGGTGGAGCCGGTGGTGGCCAGGATGCCGAGGCCGCGCTTCAGCTCGGCCGCCACGATGAGGATCTCGCGCTCCACGGCGCGCTCCACCGAATTGATGTCGGCCGCGGTGATGGTGGCGCGATCGCGCAGCAGCGGCTTCACCTCGGAGAGAGCCTCGCCCACCACGCGAGCCACGTGACTCCGGTTCTGCTTCTCGGCCAGCTTGATCGCGCCGTCGAGCTGCTCCTCCTGGAGGAAGCGCGAGAACTCGGGCGCGAATTTCCGCGTTTGCCGCTCCGACCGAACGATCTGGACCAGTTTCTGAACCGCGTTCGCCCACGAAATGACCGACATGACCGCCAGGACGACGACGATGAACTTCGCGAACGGCCCCATCGTCACGAACAGGTCGTAAAGCGAGAGACTCATGTGCGCAGGCTCCTTTGGGCGCTACTGTTTGAGGCGGAAATCGATGGGGATCTGCACCAGCACGCGGACCGCGCGGCCGTGTACGCGCGCGGGCCGGAACAGACACTTGAGCACGTAGTTTTTCGCGGATTGATCGAACCCGGGGTTCGGGCTCTGCAGCACTTTCACGGAGGTCGGCTCGGCGCGGCCCAGCGTGTCGACGATCGCCTGCACCAGCACGCGGCCCGTGATCTGCGCCTGCTTCAAGAGCTCGGGGTACACGGGCACCGGCCCCGACAGCACCGCCGGTTTTTCTTCCACGATCGCTTCCATGAACACTTCATTGCCCGTGGGCACGATTCCCGTGGCGACGCCGCCCTCCACGCCCGTTCCGGAATAATCCTTGGGATCGAAGTGCTCCTGGAGGTTCACCGGCGGAATGTTGGTGGGGATTACATCGGGCGCGACGACGGTCTGGAATCCCTTCAACGGCACGTCGAGCTGGACCGGCTGCTGCTCGGGCGGCTTCTCCTGCTTCGGTTGATCGACGAACACGAGCGCCGTGTCGACCTTGACGGAGTTGTCCGTCTGACCGGCGTTCAGGGTCGCGTACACGGCCGCCGCGATAAGCACGGTGTGCGCTATCAAGGAAACGGCGTTCAGCCCGAACGTCCGCTTGCGGTTCTTGGTGCGCTTGGACTCGATCAGGTGGTCGAACACGGGTAGTCGCCCTCCGGCGTGATCGGTGTCTCCATATGAAATAGCGGCCAGGACGGTTAGCTCGCTAGTGCAACACGCATTACAAAACGATGACAGCTGGGGGAGCTTGAGGCGCCCATGCCTCACCGCACCCCCCGCAGCGTGAAATCGATCGGCAGGCGGATGAGCACGCGCACGGCGCGGCCCCGCACGCGCCCCGGCCGGAACAGGGCTCCCCGCACGAAGGCGAGGGCCGCGGCGTCGAAGCCCCGGTTGGCGCTCTCGACCACTCGCGCCGCGGGCTCCGCCCGCCCGAGCGTATCGATCACGACCTGAAACACCACCCGGCCCTCGATGCCGGCGGCTCGAAGCAGCTCGGGGTACGCGGGTGGCGGGCCGGCGAGCAGCGCGGGGGGCTCCTCGACCGACCGCCAGTCCACGGCCGCGTCGCTTTCGTTTGCAGGTGCCGTACCAGCCACACCTGGCACCGGCAAGAAGGGCTCGATGCGCCCTCCCGGGTCGATGGGCGGAAGCCCGACGGGTGGCAGCGATGGCGCGTCGACCACGGGCTCCGGCGGTCCCGGAATCGCGTCGCGCGCATCGCCCCGTGGGTCGCGCGGGGTCTCCTCGGGCCACGTCAGGACGACGGGCGACTGCTCTGATCCAACCGCACGTGCCGGGTCGAGCGTCGCCCACACGGCGCCCGCGACGATTACGACGTGTGCCACTACAGCGATCAGTCCGCTCGGCAGCCAAGGGCGATGGGCGGTTGCCCTTGCGCCGGACTCGATCAGCAGGTCGCGCATGGAGATCCTCCAATAAGCGGTCTCCCACACACTGGCACATCCGGCTTTCGGTGCGATGGAGCGGACGTGAAGGGACGATGACGAGCGGGTTAGGAGTTGCCCGCCGAGAGGGGGGCCTCCCACGGCAGGGTGACGGTGAACGTCGTGCCGCGTCCCGGACGGCTCACGACGTCGATCTGTCCGCCGTGCGCTTCGGCGATCCATTTGCAGATGGCGAGCCCCAGGCCCGCCCCCGGCCGCTCACCGGTGCGGGTGCGTGCCGAGTCGGCGCGCCAGAAGCGGTCGAAGATGTGCGGCAGATCGCCGGGGGCGATGCCGATCCCGCTGTCGGCGACGCTGAGGGTGAGTCTGCCGTTGGCGGGCCCGAGCCGCAGGCGCACGCTTCCGCCCGCCGGCGTGTACTTCACGGCGTTGGTGAGGAGATTGAGGATCAGCTGGCGAATCCGGGTCGCGTCGACGGACACCACGACCGGCTCGGCGGGCGTCGTCACTTCCATGCGCACCCCCGCCTCCTCCGCCAGCAGCTCGCCGGTCTCGCGCGCCTCCTCGACGATGCCGCACAGGTCCACGGGCTCGCGGTGCAGCGGCGCGATCCCCTCGTCCGCGCGCGCCAACGTGAGCAGCGCCTCCACCAGCTCGGTCATGCGCTTGATCTCCTGCATCGTCTCCTCCAGCGTGGCGAGGGTGTCCTGCGGGAGGTTGGGCGTGGTGATGGCGCGCTCCACGCCGGCGCGCAGTACGGTCAACGGCGTCTTGAGCTCGTGGCTGGCGTCGGCGGTGAAGCGTCGCAGGGCGGCGAAGCTCCGCTCCAGCCGGGTCATCATCTGGTTCAGGGTTTCGGCAAGGCGGCCGAGCTCGTCCTTCACCAGCGGCTCCGCCAGCCGGCGATGCAGGCTCCGACCGTCCGTGATCTCGCGGACCTCCGTGATGATCTGGTCCACGGGGCCGAGCGCGCGTCGGGAGATCCACGAGCCCATGAGGAGGGCGACGGCGACGCCGAAGGGCAGCACGAGCGCGAACGTGGAGAGCAGCTGATCGGGGCCGAGCTCGGCCGTGCGCACGTTCGCCGCGGCGAGGATGGCGCCGAACTGGGGCCCCGCGTCGCTGAGCGAGCGGACCGCGTAATGAATCGTCGGCCCGTCGGGCTCGATGTGGAAGCTGCCCGGGGACCCGCCGGAGGGGGGACCAGTCGCGATGCGGTGCAGTTGTTCCACCTGCTGGAACGTGAGCGCCCGGGCATCCGACGACGCGAACAAGAGACTGCCGTCGCGCGCGGTGACGATCAGGATGTCGGGGACCGCCTCGAGCAGCGCGGCGACGTCGGGGATGAGCACCGGCCGGTTGGCGGTGTCCGGCCGCACCAGCACCCCGCGGGCCCGGTAGCTTTCCGCCAGGATGCCGGCGGTGAGCGAAGCCTCCGAGCGCATCCGCTGGTCCAGGTCGTGGTAGGATGCACTGCGCCGGTCCAGGTACAGCACCGCGGCGAACGCGGCGAGCGTGAGCACGAGAGCCGCCGAGTACCAGGCGGTGAGCCGGCCGCGGATGGTCTGCATCTCAGGCCTTCACGACGTAGCCCACCCCGCGCACCGTGTGAATCAGCTTCGGCTCGCGCGCATGGTCGATCTTCTTGCGCAGCCGCGTGATCACGACGTCCACGATGTTGGTACCGGGATCGAAGTGATAGTCCCAGGCATACTCCGTGATGAGGGTCCGCGACATGACCCGTCCGTGGTGGCGCATCAGGTACTCGAGCACCGCGTACTCCTTGGGCGTGAGCTCGATGGGCCTGCCGCCGCGCCGCACCTCGCGGCTCCCGGTGTCGAGCGTCAGGTCGGCGACCCGGAGCACCGGCGGCGCGATGGCCTTGGGACGCCGGCCCAGCGCTTCCACCCGGGCGAGCAGCTCTTCCAGGGAGAACGGCTTCGTCACGTAGTCATCGGCGCCCATCTTGAGCGCCTGGACCTTGAAGTCCACCGCGTCCTGCGCGGTGAGCACCAGCACCGGCATCCCCTCGCCCCGATCCCGCAGCGTGCGCAGCACCTCGAGCCCCGACAGCGCGGGCAGGCGGAGATCCAGCACCAGCATGTCGTAGTGCCCGCCCCCCGAGAGGCGGAGCCCCTCGGCGCCGTCGCCTACCAGATCCGCGTGGAACCCGGCCTCGGTCAGGCCGCGCTTGACGTACTGCCCGACCGTCTTGTCGTCCTCGACGACGAGAATCTTCAACCGATGGGGAGATATACCCTGAAGTTCGAGCCGACGCCGACCTGCGATTCGACGTCGATCCGCCCCCGGTGCTCGGCGATGATGCCGTAGCAGATGGAGAGACCCAGGCCGGTGCCCCGACCCTGGGGTTTGGTCGTAAAAAACGGCTCGAAGATCTTGGGCAGATCCTCCCGCTTGATACCGGTGCCCGTGTCGATGAACTCCAGCAGGATCTCGTCCCTACGGTCCGGGTTGATGCGGCTCCGCACGGTGAGCGTGCCGCGCGAGTCCATCGCGTCCATGGCGTTGAGCATCAGCGCCATGAAGCTCTGGATCAGCCGCTCGTGGTCGGCGAGCACCGTCGGCAGACCGGTCGCCAGCTCGCGCGCCACGTTCAACCGCTTGAACCGCGCGTGGTGCTTGAGCAGGAACAGCGTGCGCTCCACCACGCCGTTCACGTCCGTCAGCTTCATGTCGCCGCGCTTGGGCCGCGAAAAGTCCAGCAGGCTCTCCACGATGCGTCGGCAGCGCTGCACTTCGGTGTCGATGATCTTCAGATACTCGTCGTAGCCGTGGCGGTCGGGCGGCGCCAGGTCCGCGGTGCGGAGCGCCAGCGCCTCGCTGCAGGCGAGGATCGTCGCCAACGGGTTGTTGATCTCGTGCATCACGCCGGCCGCGAGCTGGCCCACCGCGGCGAGCTTCTCCGTCTCGGTGAGCCGCTGCTGCGCCTGGCGCCACTCGGTGATGTCCTCGCCGATGGTGATGACATGCGAGATGGCGCCCCCGTCCTGATGCATCGGGATCTTGGTGATCCGGTAGTGACGCGCTTCGCCGGTCGCCTGCGATTCCATCTCGACCTGTTGCAGCTCGCCGGTGTCGAACACGCGGTCGAACTCCCGCTTCAGGAGGTCGCGTGGCTGGCGGTCGAGCACGTCGAAGATCTCGCGCCCCACGGCGTCCTCGCGCGACACACCCTGCATCCCAGTCTCGCGTTTCCGGTTCCAGGCGCGGATCCGGTAGGTGCGATCGATCACGTACAGGCCCACGGGGAGGGAATCGATGATCTGAGCGGCGAAGCTCCGCTGCGCCTCCATCTCATGGGTGCGCAGCGCCACCTCGGACGCGAGGTCCTGCGACAGCTCCGTCGCGGCGATCATGGGGGCGAGGATGCGTGCCACCACGACCACCACGTCGTGCGCGATCCCTTCGTAGCGACCGGTGGGGATGACGACCTCGAGCGCCCCGAGCGGCTCGTCGTCGTGAATCAGCGGCAGCCGGATCACCGCGCCGCCCGGAACATTCTCGCGCTGCGGCCCCTGTCGCACCCACTCCGCCACCGGGGGCAGGTAGCCCGGCACATCCGCCTCGTCGCCCGAGGTGGTCACGGGTGCGTAGCGAGTGCCGTCGGGGGTGCGGAGCCAGAGGCGGCAGCGACGCAGGTTGAGACCGCGTCGCAGCGCGCTCACCACGCCGTGCAGGGCCTCGCCGGACGCAAGGCCCGCCTGCAGCACCGACGCTACTTCCGCGATGACCCGGATACCGGGGTGCTCGGTATCGAGGGAGGGGACGGCCATCGGCGCTAAGCTAGGGATGCCGCTCCCGCCGCGCCAGCGGCACGTCGAAGCGCACGCCCAGGAACGGCCGGACCAGGGTGGCGGTGCCGAAAAATGCCGTGGGGCCGAACACGAGCCCGAAATTGCCGACTCGCAGGCCCAGGAGGGCGGAGCCCGCTCCCCACGGAGACCCGATCCCGAGCGGCGAGTGCACGCCGGCGTAGCCCGTCGTCTCGATCGTGACGTCGACGCCCATGCGGCTTGGCGCCGTGTCCGACCCGAACTCGGCGACGGTCAGAGCGCGGGTCCGGGCGGCGAGCGTGGCGCCGAAGACAAACCCCTGCGAGCCGCCGACGATCGCGCGCTGGTCGATGAATTCGCCGACCCGCGCGCCGAGCGACACCGCCGCGAATGGTCCGGCGCGCAGCGTGCGCCCGTAGCCCACATCGAAGCCCTGCACCTGCCATCCGCTCCCGACGGTGTAGGCCAGACCGAGCATCAAGATCCCGCCGTACGTCTCCTGCGCCGCGAGCGGCGTAGACAAACCCGTCAGGGCTACCAACATTGTGAGCATGGACCGACGCACGTTTGTGCTCCTCACCGGGGCCGGTTCGGCGGCCCTCATCCGTCCGCCCGACCGCCTGTCCGACGGTCCGCCCCGGACGGACGGGCGGAAGGGCGGACGGGCGGTCGGCCGGCTGCGCTTCGAGCTGGACGACCGCCGTCGCTGGTCCCTGTGGTACTACGGCGACGGCGCTCCCGTTCCGCTCATCCGTGACGCGGACGTCGTGACCTGGCTCGCCGACCGCGCCATCGGCCTCGCCGACTTGGAAGATAGCACCGTGGGAAGCCGTCGACCCCCGGGCGGCGACGCCGTGGTGGTGCGCGGCCGAGCCGCCGGCGTCTGGGTGGAGGCGGAGTTTCTCACCGCGGGCGCCGCCGAGACCCCCCAGGCCGTGGTCACCGTCACGGTTTTCCCCGATCGCCTCCTGCCCAGCGTCAAAGGGGTACGCTTCTTCCAGCTCCCCGAGTCCGGTGTGCTGGGCGGGCCCGGCCCGCTGGTCGCCCTGGTGAACGGTTATCACTCGCTCGACCCGTGTCGCGTCGTGGCCGTGGGGGCACCGGAGGCGGCGGACCTGGCCAGCCACGGGGCGCTCGGGCTCGCCCGGGCGGGTCGGGGCCTGGCGATCGCCTTCGATCCGGGCGAGCCCGGCGAGGCCCGCGTCCACCTGGGCCCGGAGGGGCTCGAGGCGGCAAGCCAGTGGCTCCCGACACGACCGCTCCGGCCCGAGGGTGACGCCTCGCGCATGCGGTTGGCGTTCGACCCGCAAGGCGACGGGTTGACCGCCCTCCGAGCCTTGTTCGTCCCTTCGTCGCCGGTCGATCAGGAGCGGCTGGCGCAAGCGGTGGCACCCGCAGGCTGGTGCTCGCGGCAGGAGCTGGCGGGGGGCGTGAGTGAAGCGGACGTGGTGGCGAACACGGAATTCTGCGCCGCCAGCTTCGACCGCAGGTTCTTCCGCTCCATCGAGCTCGACGACGGATATCAACGGGCGGCCGGCGCGTGGGATACCAACGACAAGTTCCCGCACGGCCACGCCTGGCTGACCGATCAGATCCACGCCAAGGGGTTCAAGGCGGGTCTGTGGCTGGCGCCGTTCGCGGTCGCGGAGCGATCGGGGGTTCCGGCCGAGCACCCCGACTGGCTGTTGCGCGATGCCACCGGCCCGGTCGTGTGCGACACGCGCGAGTCGTGGGGCGGTCCGATCTACGCGCTCGACGGGGCGCATCCCAAGGTGCAGCAGTGGCTGTTCGACCTGGCCCGCCGCGTGGTGCGCGACTGGGGCTACGACTACGTCAGAATCGACGCCCTCCGCTGGGCCACGCTCGGGACGGGCCACTACGGGGGCCTGACGCACGCGGAGGCGTATCGTGGCGGGCTGGGCGCGATTCGCGATGGACTCGGCACCGAAGCGTTCGTCGTGGGGAGCGCCGCGCCGCTGCAGCACGCCGTGGGACTCGTGAACGGCATGCGGATCGCCCCGGACGTGGCCGCCAGCTGGGGTGGGCTCCAGCCCGCGGCGCGCGCCGCAGGGCTGCGCAGCTTCTACCAGCGCTCGGCGTGGCTCGACGATCCGGACTGCCTGGTGGTACGGCCGCCCCTCACACCCGCCGAAGCGCAGGTGTGGGCCTCGCTCGTCGCGGTGACGGGCGGACTCACCCTCTTCTCGGACAACCTCCCGAAGCTCCCGCCCGAGCGGCTCCCCTTGCTGCAACGCACCCTGCCCGTCGCCCCGGTGGCGGGCCGCCCGATCGACGCGGCGGCCGTGGAGCGGGACGTCGCACCGGCCATCGTCGCCGGTAGCGACGTATTTCCCCTCAAGGGGCCCTGGCGCTTCCGAACGGGGGACGACGCCGCGTACCGCGCTCGGGAATTCGACGAGGCGGCGTGGGAGACGATCCCCGTGCCCCAGCGGTGGAGCGAGGCGGGGCATCGGGATTACACCGGCGTCGCCTGGTATCGGACGCGTTTCTCGCTGCCGCCGGCCGCCCCCGGGCGGTCGCTGTATCTCGAGCTCGGCAAGATCGCGGACGCCGACGAGGCGTTCGTCAACGGTGTGAAGGTCGGCCAGACCGGCGACTTCCCGCCCGCCGAGCGCGGCGCCGCACAAGCGTACCGCCGCTATCGCGTCCCATCGGAGACGCTGAACTGGGGCGGCGACAACGTGCTCGCCGTACGCGTGTTCAGCGCCGCGGGAGCGGGTGGTGGCCTCTGGAGCGTGCGTCGTGACATGCCGCCGCGTGCCTGGGTGGTCGAAGGCCTGCCGCGCTGGTGGACCGTGGTGCTCGTGAACTGGGAGGACGAGCCGCTCCCCACGTCGATTCCCCTGAGCGCGCTGGGCCTCACCGGCACCCGGTTCACCGCCTATGACGTGTGGCGCGATACCCCGCTGGCCGATCTCAAAGACGCGATCACTGTCACGCTCGAGCCGCACAGCGCGCTCACACTGGGGGTGCGGCCCGCCGCGGCGCGACCTCTGGTGATCGGGACGACGCGGCATGTCGTGCAGGGGGCAATCGACGTCACGGAAGAGACCTGGGATGCCGCAGCACGCACGCTCGCCGCGAGGTCGACCAACCTCGACGGTCGCGCATACGCGGTCACCGTCGCCGTCCCGAAGGGGATGCGGCCCGGGACGTGCAAAGCCGACGTGCCGTGCACGGTCCGGAGGTTGGAGACGGGGCATGCCGTGATCGAATGGGCCGCCGGAGGCGACGGGCGGGACATCAAGTGGGAATTGAGCTTCCGATCGGCGACGACCAGGAAAGGCAAAGACTAGACGCGAGAGACGCACAGGGGAGAACAGTCAACAGTGTGAGGAGAGCGCCTCAACACCTCGTAGGAAGTACTTCTGGGCGACGAAATACAGAACGACCATCGGGATCACCGCCGTGGTCGCCGCCGCCATCTGATAGGGCCAGTTCAGGTCGTACGCGCCGTGCAGGTGTGCGATCCCCACCTCCAACACCTGCATGTCGGGGGAGGACGTCGCGACGAGGGGCCAGAAGAAGCTCTTCCACTGGTCGGCGAGCGCCAGCACGACGAGCGTTGCGAGCGCCGGCCCGGACAGCGGCAGTACGATGCGCCGGAAGACCGTCCATTCCCCCGCGCCTTCGAGCCGCGCGGCGTCTTCGAGATCGCGTGGAATCGCGAGAAAGCACTGCCGCAGGAAAAAGATCCCGCTCACTGAAACCAGCTCGGTCGAGATCAACCCCTCGTAGCTGTCCACCCAGCCGAGCGCACTGATGAGCAGGAACCGGGGGACGAGCAGTAGAACGGCCGGGATCATGAGCGCCGACAAATAGACGACGAACACGCGGTCGCGTCCGGGAAATCGCAGTCGCGCGAAGGCGTAGGCGGCGGTCGTGCTGGTGAGGACCTGGCCGAGCGCCACGGCGACCGAGAAGATCGCGCTGTTCAGGAAGAACCGGCCGAACGGCGCGGCGGCGAGCGCGGCAGGGAACGTCTCCCAATGCACGCGGCGCAGCGTGTCGCCCTCTCCCAGCAGCGCCGTCGCGACCATATAAAGGAAAGGTGCGAGCACGAGGAGCGCGATCGGCAGGCCGACGGCGTAGGTCGCGCTCGGTCTACGCATACTCGACCCGCCGGTCGAGCAGTTTCAGCTGCGTCCGTGTCGCCACCAGCAACAGCACGAAGAGCAGCAGCGACAGCACGCTGGCCTCGCCGAACTGGAGCTGCTGCCACGCGGTCCGGTAGATGCGATACACCACGACGTCGGTGCTGCCGATGGGGCCTCCCCCGGTGAGAACCACGACCAGCGGGAACACCTGGCACGCGCCCAACACCCCCGTCACGAGCACGAACAGGATCACCGGGCGGAGCAGCGGGAGTGTCACGCGCCGGAACCGCTGCCACGCATTCGCGCCGTCGACCCGGGCGGCGTCCACGTACGCCCGCGGGATGCGCTCGAGCCCGGCATGGAACACGGCCATTTGATACCCGAGCTGCGTCCAGATCGACACGATCATCACCGCGAGCAGCGCCACGCCCGGGTCGCCGAGCCAGTCCACCGGTCTCACTCCGACGCGCGCGAGCAGCTGATTGATCACCCCCGCGTCCGGGTGATACATCCACCGCCACACGAGGGCGACCGCGACCACCGACGAGACGGCGGGCAGGAGGAACAGCGCCCGCAGCAGCCTCGCACCGCGCGAGCGGCCGCGCACGAGCAGGGCGAGCGCGAGCGCGAGCCCCATGGTGACCGGCACGTAGCAGGCGTAGAGCAGCGTACGCCCGAGCGCCGCCCAGAGCTGGGGGCTCGCGAGCGCCTGGGCGTAGCCTGCGAGTCCGATGAAGGGTCGGGCGGGCTCGACGGGGCTGAACCGATGCACGGATAGATACACGGCGAACAGCACCGGACCGGCGGTGAACGCGACGAGGTGCAGCGCCGACGGCGCCAGAAACCCCCAGGCCGCCACGGTCTCGCGCCGCTGCCGCGGCGATGCGGTGAGGCTCCAACCGGCGAGCAGCGCCGCGACCGGACCGAGCGCAGCCAGGCCGAGCAGGAGCACAAGCCAGGGCGCCGTGTCGGCCTCCACGGGGCGGGCCCGCAGCTCGATCCAGCGTCCGGGCCCGAGACGCACGGCGACCACGGCTCGCACGACGCCGGCGACATCGCGCCGCACGACGCCCGCGCCGAGCGACTCCGCGGGCACCACCTCGGCACCTCGGGCAATGGGCGCGAGGCTGGCGGGCGCGCTGCGGGTATCGGGCACTCGGGCCATCGCCTCCTGCATGAGCAGCCGGGCGTCCGAGAGCCAGTCATCCGTGGCGGCGCCTCCGGCCAGGCGCACGTCGGCGAACATCGCCGCCCCGAGCAGGCCGGCGGCCGCCGCGTAGCGCCCGAGCACCTGGCGCCACGGCTCGCCTGCCGCGCCCATCGCCCGCACCGCCTGCGTCCCGGCCACCAGCAGCAGGACCAGCGCCGCGAGGGACCACGGGGACACGGGCCAGGCTCCTCCCCGCGGCTCGGCCGCGACCGCACCCACGACGTCCCAGCCGTCTCGATCGAGCAGCGGCGCGAGCATCGCCTCTCCGGTCCAGCGCACCGCGACCTCCCGCCGCAGCCGCTCGAGCTCCGCGGGCTGGAGAGGCGGTGCCGTGGCGTGCACCAGGGGCGCGGTGCGGTCGTAGATCTCGAAGTCGACGGCGAGTCCCGGGAGCCCGGCCAGGGCGCGCGCCCGGATCAGGAGCTGCGGCAGGTCGTACCCGCCCCCGCCGCGGGCCATCGGTGTGACGATCGCCAGGTACCCCGCCGCGGCGCTGGCGTCGCGAGCGGCGAGCTCCCGCTGCCAGCGAGCGCGCGTCCAATGCGCGGCAGCGGGCGGAAGCAGGGCGGCCGCCGCGAGGCCGAGGACGGCGCCCCGGCGGGCGCGTGCGCGTGGCGTCATCGCGTAGCGCCCAGGAGACGGTCGAGCTCGCGCGCCGTGACGCCCGCGGCGCGCGCCGGGTCGACGCGCGTGATCACGATGCGGTCCATGAGATCGGCGAGCCGATCCGCCACGTCGCGCCACGCCCCGACCCGCGCGCCCCAGGACGGCCGGCCGTGCGCGGCCGCGCGCAGAAACGCCGCGTCCCAGCCGAGCGTGTCCGCCTCCGCCACGGCCCGCGCCGCCGCCGCGACCGCCGGCAGCTCCATGCCCGCCTCCGCCCGCGCCATCGCGGCGGCGGAATCGGTCAGGTCGGCCACGAGCTCCACCGCGGCTTTGCGCCGCGGCGTCAGTGCCGGTACGGCGTAGCCCGAGACGTAGAGCACGGTGGCGGGCGCGACGCCGGCACGGTGCGGGATCGCGACGAATCCCACGTGCAGCCGGCCCGCCGCCACGCTCGCCCGCAGCCGCGGAATCGCCCAATGACCCGTCGTCATGAGTCCGAGGCGCCCGCTTGCGAACAGGCGCGCGATGGCCCCCGGCGCGTCACGCGCGTCGTGGATCCGCGGCGCGAGCCCGGCGCTCGTGCTCCAGCCGGCGTACCAGCGCAGGGCCTCGATCGTGGCCCGCGAGTCGAGGCACCCCGAGGCGCGACGGCCATCGGCGCACAACACGTCGCCGCCACCCGACCAGATCCACGGGAGCCACAGCGCGAGCCGGGGGTCGAAGGCGCTTCCCCACTGATCGATCGACCCATCGCCGTCGGTGTCGCGCGTGAGCTGTTTCGCGACACGGAGAAAGTCGTCCCACGTCCAGTCGTCGGTCGGATAGGGAATCGCGGCACGATCCAGCAGATCCTTGTTGTAGGCGACGACCACGGGCGTATAGCCACGGGGCAGACCGTAGAGCCCGGCGCCGCGCCGGAACACCGCCACGAGCATCTGGTCGTAGCGCGCAGTCTCCACGCCGACCCGCCCGAGATAGGGAGCGAGATCGAGCGCACCGCCCCGGTCCACGATCCGCGGCACGTCTTCGTCGTCCAGCAGGAACACGTCGGGCGGATCGTCACCGGCGAGCGCCGTGAGCAGCTCGCGGCGGTACACGTCGCGCGCCGCGACCACGACGGGCCGCCGCACGAGTTCGAGCCCGGGGTGGCGGGCGAGATAGGGCGTGAGCAGCCGCTCCTGAAGCTCGGCGGCCCCCGAGTCGATTCGATCGGCGAGGCCCAGCGCGCCCGGGCCGCCGTCTGCCCGGCCGCCGCAGGTCCAGCACGCGAGGCACAGCCCGAGGACGCGTCTCATCCCAGTCGCGCGCCGCCCGCGTCGAACAGGTGGAGATGCTTCTGGTCGAGCGTGACGCCGACCTGGTCGCCCGGCCGGAAGTCCGGAAAGCCGGCTACCCGTGCGATGACGCGCTGGCCGCCCGTGTCGAGGTGGATCAGCGTGTCCGCGCCGAGCGGCTCGACCACGCGAACCTCCGCCGTCACCGTGCCCTGGTCGGGGGCGCACACGCGCACATGCTCGGGGCGCACGCCCAGATGGATCTCACCTTCGTAATGCTCCAGGGGGACCGCGATCGACCAGGCACCGCAGTCGACCACTCCCCCGCCCCCGCCCCGGCCCGTTCCTCGTCCGCGCCCCTTGAGCACGTTCATGCCGGGGTTGCCGATGAAGCGCGCGACGAACACGTCGGCGGGCTGCCCGTACACCTCGGCGGGCGAGCCCAACTGTCGCAGCCGCCCGGCGGCGAGCACGGCGATGCGCTGGCCCATCGTCATCGCCTCGACCTGATCGTGCGTGACGTACACGACGGTGACACCGAGGGCGCGGTGCAGCGCGAGCAGCTCGGCGCGCAGCTCGCCGCGCTGGGTCGGATCGAGGTGTGCCAGCGGCTCGTCGTAGAGGAACACGCGCGGCTCGCGCACGATGGCTCGAGCCAGGGCCACCCGCTGGCGCTCTCCACCCGAGAGCGCACCCGGCCGGCGCTCGAGCGTTGCCGTGATGCCGAGCCGGTGGGCGGCCTGCTGGACCCGGCGCGCAATCTCGGCTGCGGCGACTCCGCGCACCTCCAGGCCGAACGCGATGTTGCCCCGCACCGAGAGGTGGGGGTAGAGGGCGTGGCTCTGAAACACCATGGCGACATCGCGGTCGCCGGGGGACAGCTGCGTGACGTCGCGGTCGCCGATGAGGATCTCGCCCGCGCTGGGGCTTTCGAGTCCCGCGATGCAGCGCAGCACGGTCGTCTTGCCGCATCCCGAAGGCCCGAGCAACACGAAGAACTCGCCGTCGCGTACGTCGAGCGACACGTCCGCGACCGCCTGCGTGCCGCCGGGATCGTACGTTTTGGCGAGACCGCGCAGTGTGACGGACGCCATGCCCGGGCGGTCCTAATGCCGGCTCGGAAGCCTGAAATCGACGGGGATCTGGAAGCGGACGCGCACGGCGCGCCCGGCCACGCGGCCGGCGGAGAAGCGCGCGCCGCCGACGTAACTCTTCGCCGCCTCGTTGAAGCGCGGGTCGGTGCTCTCGATCACCCGGATCGACCCCTCCTCGACCCGGCCGGTCGTGTCGATGACGGCCGGCGCTCCGCACGACAGCCTCGTGAGCGCGAGGGCGATCAGGGCGAGGCCGCGCCCGCCACTCACAGCGACGCGATCTGGCGGAGCAACTCGGCGTCGTCGCGCCTGGCCCCGAGCTCCGCTTCGACGTGGCGCCAGC
>WNFX01004418.1_pt1 | contig 18460 bp, 19 predicted proteins | sample 5400111 | NCBI WGS metagenome assembly WNFX01 (sample SAMN13153363, study PRJNA577476) | soil metagenome | isolation source: 40 cm soil or saprolite under grassland replicate 1 | place: USA:California | collected 2016-06-15 | reverse complement strand
GATTTGTACGGTCCCGACGGTAACCGAAGCGTTGGAGGCCAGATTTGCCGCGAGCTGCAGCGCATTCGTCAAGGTCGCGGCAGAGCTCACCGCAGCCCGCAATCCGTTCAAGGACGCCGCGCGCGCCTGGGATGTGACGTCGATGAACCTGGGCGCGGCGATGGCCGCCAGAATGCCGAGAATCAGGATCACCACGATCAGCTCGATCAGCGTAAAGCCACGCGTTTGTTTGTGCATTTTGTTTCCCTCGCAAATTTAGTGACTTACAACCTCAATCCAACGGCCGATACATTATACACAACCCTCACAGCGGCTTTCCACTTGGAAGTGACTCCTAGCGCGAGTAGTACTAACACTAACAGCGTGCGCGATCCCCGTCAGGGCTTCCGTCAGGTCGCCGCAAAAAAACGCAATTCTCCTGCCGCCTATTGCGAGTAAAACCAAGTATAAGGCATCACCGGCTCGACCCGCATTCCCGTCATTCGCTTGCGCTCCGAATCCGATTCCTTCGGCTCGTCGACCCGCACCCGAAATCGCAGGCGCTTGCTTCCGTCCGCCAGGCGCTCAAGGTGCCCGTCGAGATCGGGAACGTACACCAGCTCCTTCCTGGTCGCATCGAAATACCAGCTCCCTCGCGGCACATCGGGCTGCGGCGCGCGGAACTCGCCTCGGTAGCCCGGCGGGGGCTCCATCAGCCACTCGACCGGATTGGCACGCGCAAGCGATCCGATATTTCCTCCTTCGCCCCGCAGGAGCATGGCCGCCACCCGCAGCTGCAGCGCGCTTTTCACCACGGCGACGGTATATTCCATGGCCGCCTTTTCGGCGGCCTCCTGGTAAAAGCGCAACCGCTCGTATAGGAGCGCGGCGCACAGCGCGATGATGCATATGACGATGATCAGCTCGATCAGGGTGAGTCCCGAGGCGGCACGCAGCCGCGCGCGAGACCCTGATTCGAGTACCAGATCTTTAACGTTTCCCGCCCGCAAAAGCAGCTTGCCCCAGGTCCCACATGGGGAGGAACACGCCCAGCGCGAGTATCAGCACCAGCACACCGAGCAGCACGATCAGGATGGGCTCGATCTGCGACGAGAGCGTCTTCAGCTCGTATTCGACTTCTCGCTGATACATTTCGGCCACTTCACGCAGCAGATCGTCCAGCTCTCCTGCTTCCTCGCCCACCGAGATCATCTGCAGCACCACGGGGGTGAACACCCCGGTGGTCACCGCGGTCCGCAGCAGGCTTTCGCCGCGTTCGACTCCGTCGCGGATTTGCCCGATTCGCTGCCCCACGTACGCGTTGTCCACGACCTGCTCCACCACCGACAGGGCCTGCACGATGGGCACGCCGCTCTTCAGAGCGATCGACAGCGAGCGCGCAAACCGGGCGAGCGTCGCCTTGAGGACGATTTTGCCCGCGATCGGGATGCGAAACTTCATCCGGTCCCAACTGTAGCGGCCCGCGGGAGTGCCGACCCATACGCGGAACATGACATAGGCGCCGGCGGCAACCCCTAAGAGCGCCGGCCAATAGTTCACCATGAAGTCCGAAAAGCCGAGCAGCACCCGCGTCATCAGCGGCAACTCGGCCCTGAAGGACGCAAAAATCCGGGCAAAAGCGGGAATGACGAAAATATTGACGATGACGACGGCGGCGCCCATCACGGAGATGACGAAAATCGGATAGCGCAGGGCCTGCGCAACCTGGTTCTTGATCTCCCTTTCGAACTCGAGGTGGTTGAAGAGCCTGAGGAAGATCTCCTCCAGCGCGCCCGTCAGCTCGCCCACGCGCACCATGCTGATGTAGAACGGGCCGAACGCCTTGGGGTGTCTGCGCATCGCGGTCGAGAGGTCCCGGCCGCTGTCCAGGCTCGTGCGCAGGTCCTGCAGCATGCTCGCAAATCCGACTCGGACCGCGGATTCCTGCAGCGCGGCCAGTGATTTGAGTAAGGGAACTCCGGCCTTGAGGAGCGTGTACATCTGGCGGCTGAAAAGCACCAGGTCCTCGAGCGTCACCTTCTCCGCGCTCAGCCAACGCAGCCATCCCTCTCCGGCGAGCGCCTTCGGGCCGGACGTGGCGCTGATGTCTATCGGGGATACGCCGCTCGTGAGGAGCTGATCGGCGACCGCTCCCGAGTCGGAGTTCTCGAGCACGCCGCGCACCAGTTCTCCTCTTGCGTTGCGACCGGTGTAGGCGAAGAACGGCACGCGAGCGGCGCTAGTCTTCGAGCTGCGCGGTGACGCGCATGGCTTCGGCAACCGTGGTCTGTCCGGCGAGCGCAAGCTGAGCCGCACTATCCCTCAAGAGGTGGCCCGCCATCCGCCGCTCGGCTGCCGCGATGAAGCGGCCGGGGTCGTCCGAGTTGGCGAGGGCCGCGAGCTCGTTGTCCATTTCTAGCATTTCGTAGATCCCGGTTCGCCCCGCATAGCCGCTGCCGTTGCAGTGCTGGCAGCCGCTCGCGGCCATGATCCGGCCGGATGCCGGGTCGCAGCCGACGGTGCGCAGCCACTGGACTTCCTGCGGGTCGGGCTGGTGCGGCTTTCGGCAGGATTCGCAGTTGACGCGCAGCAGCCGTTGCGCAACGACGGCCTGGAGCGAATAGGCGACCATGTAACGCGGCACGCCCATGTCGACCAGGCGCAAGGGCGCGCTCGCCGCGTCGCGAGTATGCAGCGTCGACAACACCATGTGGCCCGTGATGGCGGCGCGCAGCCCGATCTGCGCCGTCTCGACATCGCGCATTTCCCCGATCAGGATCACGTCCGGATCCTGGCGCAGAGCCGAGCGCAGCACGCGGCTGAAGGTCAGCTCGATCTTCTCGTTGACCTGGACCTGGTTGACGCCGTCGAGACGGTATTCAACCGGATCCTCCACGGTGATGACCTTGCAGTCGGGCTTGTTCAGTTCGTTCAGCGCCGCGTACAAGGTGGTCGTCTTGCCGCTGCCGGTGGGCCCGGTGACGAGCACCATCCCGGTGTAACGGTGGATCGCGCTGCTGAAGCGCTGGAGCAATTCCGGCGACATGCCGAGGTCGTCGAGCTGATGCACGCCTCCTGCGCGGTGGAGCAGGCGCATGACGACCGTTTCGCCGTACTGCGTCGGCATGGAGGAAATGCGAACGTCTATCGGATGATCCCGGACCTTGACGTTGAAGCGGCCGTCCTGGGGCAAGCGCCGCTCGGAGATATCGAGCCCCGACATCAGCTTGAGGCGCTGGGCCACGGCCGAGGATATCTTGGCGTCGGTCTCGGTCTGCGGTTGCAAGAGGCCGTCGATCCGGAAGCGGATGTGCAGTGCCTTCTCGTGCGGTTCGATGTGAATATCGGATGCCCGTGCCTGAACCGCGTCCTCGAACATCGTCTGGAGCAGCTTGACGACCGGGGCATCCTCTGCTCCGAGGGTGAGGGTCCCGAAGTCCACGACGTCGCCCAGATCCTCGCCCAATTCCCTCGCGAGCGAACTGATCTGGTCGGTGCGCCGGTAGATGCGATCGATGGTCTGCAGCAGGGTCGTTTCGGACACCACTGCGATGTTGACTTCTTTGCGGGTAAGCCGCGAGATCTCGTCGAAGGCAAACAAGTCCGTGGGATCGACCATCGCAACCAGCACCATGTCGTCCTGCTCTTCGAGCAAAAGCGCGCGGAAGCGCCGTGCCTGGGCTTCCGGCAGTTTGCGGGTCACCGCGGAATTGAAGTTGTAGTATTTCAGGTTGATGAACGGAACACTGAGCTGGCGGGCGAGTGCCTCGCCGATCTGGTCTTCCGAAAGGTACCCGCTTTCGATCAGCACCTTTCCCAGCTTTCGGCCCGAGCGGCCCTGATCTTCCAGGGCCGCCTTGAGCTGTTCTTGCGAGATGAGCTTCTGTTGCAGGAGCAGATCGCCGAGGCGTATCCGCTCGGGACGCTTGTGTCTGATTGCCTCGGCCACGTTCCTTCGCTCCCGTCACCGTCAGGGCGACTTCAGGTTGTCGTCGCGGGGAACGTTACCGCGTTCCCGGCCACGGCGCAAACGTTTCTCAGGGCCGGCCTTCGCCGAGTCGGGCGCGCGCCAGGTCCAGCAATCCCGAGAATCGGGCGGGCCGCTCGCCCGCCAACCTCTCCAGCGTCGGCAGCCATTTCCGGGTCCACTGCGGATACACCGTCGTCGCCGCCCGCAGGGTGCGAACGGCATCGGCGTCGCGCCCGGAGAGCGCGAGCAGCGCGACCTGCCGCAGAACCACCGAGGGCATCGGATAGGCGCGCATCACCTGCGTATTGAGCGCGAGTTTGTCGCCCAGGTCCTCCTCGTCGATCGCGATCGCCTCGCTCGCGATCCGCTCGAAATACGGGCCGAAGAGCGAGCCCTCGCGCAACTTCATGAGATCGTCCAAATCGCTGCTGCCGGGAATCTCGCCGCGCGCGCTTTTCGCCTCGACGGCCAGATACCAACTCTCGAAGGAAACGTAGTCGGACCACACTCCGCGCGCGGTCAGACCCCCGGCCAAAGCGACGACGAGGACCAGCGCTCGGCGCAGGCGGGTCGGTGCGACGGCCGCGCCGCCGGGAGACGCCGCGCCGAAGAGAAGCGCGAACATCCCCAGAAAATTGGCGTGCCAAAGCGGAAACTCGACCATGCTGTGCAATCCGATTACGGCGAGGACGCCGATCATCCAGCATCGGTCCGGGGAATTGCGACGCACGACAGGCCCACGATCCCGGTCTCGGCGAGCAGCTGCAGGAACAGGTTATGGCTGTGACGGTCCAGACCCGGAGGAGAACCGCCCCCCAGCTCGGCCGACAATTCAAGCGCGCGCCAGGCATACTCGCCGAAACCGACGCCGAGAAGAGGGTTCGAAAGGAACATCAGCCACGCATACAGGAAAAGCTGGAACCGTATCGGTCGTTCTCCCGTGGCCCCGATCTCCAGGTAGCGGATCAGGCGCTCCCCGGAGGAACTCGGTCTGCCTTCGGGCCCGACGAAGATCCCCGTGTACAGATTCAGAATCTGAACGAGCAGAAACGCGGCCAGCGCAAAGCACGCCACCTGAAGGATTCTTTTTGCCTCTCGTGGATGACCGCCGAGGCGAAGGAGCGGAACCAAGGCAAGCGCGATGACGAAGTAACCCCACGAGCCGCGCGAGCCCGACAGCGCCATGCCCGCCGCCAGGGGGAGCGCGATCAGCAGCGCGGGAAGGAGACCCAGCGAATTCCGCGCATGAAGAAAGGCCACCGAAATCACCGCGCAGCCGAGGTAATCCGCGAAATTGTTGGGCTGGCCCACCGTGCCGAACATCCAGTTGGTCGGTTGCGCGGCTATGTAGACACCGGCGCCTGGCAGCGGAATGTGGTAATACTGAACGAATCCGCTTGCGGCGGCGAGCAGGCCCGCTGCACCGATCCACCACTGCAGCGCACGCGAAACTGCAGCTTCTCCGAGCTCGCTGCGCAGCCAGGCACCCAGCATTGCGAGCAGGCCCGCCCACATCGCATAGAGCGCACCGGTCGCGCTGCGCAAGGGATACGCAACCTGCCCCAGCGCCGCCTGCAGAACCAACAACACCGTGAGAAGGAAGAGCCCGCCGCACATTCCCGGTATCGGTATCGCGTTGCGCGAGGGAGTCACCGCGATCGCCGCAAGCGCAGCGAGCCCGATCGCGAAGGCGAGCCACTCCGTATGGAAAGTGAGCAAGGGATAGCCGTGGTAGGGATTCAGAAAAGGAGCCGAAACCAGCAGCCCGCACAAAACAAGGCTGAGGCGAAGAGAGGACGGAACGCGCATACCGCTCATGGCAACGCGCCTAGGGTCGATATTTGCGCCTTGCCTCTGCGGCAAGCGCGGCAAAGGCCGCAGGATCATCCAGAGCCATCTGTTCGAGGCGTTTCAGGCTGCCGGGGAAAGCATCCGGGTATATCACCGCAAGCCGGGAAAACATCCTCGCCGCTCCGTCGTGGTCGCCTTTCAGGCTCAACACGACGGCCTGGCGAAACACGACAGTGGGAATCGGGATGAACCGCAGCGCATAGCCGTTGAGCTCCAGTTTGGCATCCAGATCCTCTCGGTCCAGGGGAAGCAGCTCGGAGGCGAGGAGGTCGTAATAGCCGGCGAACAACGACGTAGCGCGCTGGTCAGCGAGGTCCTTCAGCTGCGCTGCTGAAAGCGGCACGCCTTTGCGCTGCGAGGCGTCGGCCTGCCGGTACCAGTGCTCGAAATTCCGGTAATCGGAAAGCACGCTGCCGAGCGTTGCGATGCCGGCTGCCAGCACCGCTGTCAATGCGGCCTGCCGAAAGCGGTTGAAGCGCAATTCGAAAGCGGGCTGCGCGGCAGCGCCCAGCAGGACGGCGCCGAGCCCGAGAAAGTTGGCATGCCAGAGCGGAAATTCGACCATGCTGTGCGCCGCCTCAATCGCGATGAGCGTCAATATCCAAACGGTGCTCAGGTCCGGTTTGGACCAGGGAAACGCCCGCAACCACAGCGCGAGCGGCACCGCCACGCAGAGTGCCCCCACCAGTCCCGTCTCGGCGAGCAGCCCCAGCAGGGCGTTGTGGGCGTGGATTGCCATCGCCGGATTGCGTCCGTCGAAGCTAGCGCCGTGCTCGAGCAGATTCCATGCGAATTCGCCGAATCCGACTCCGAGAACAGGGCGTGCTGCGAACATGGCCCACGCTTCCTTGAGCAGATAGACCCGGATTTGCACGCCAAGTTGAGCTTGATCGGACCAGACAGTCTGTACCCACCGCTCGCCCAGGGTCTGCGTTTGCGCACCGCCCAGGGAAAACCAAGGGGAGTACGCGACGACGAAGTTCAGACTTGCGAACACGACCACCACGAACAGCGAGAAAGCCACGAAAGGTTTGAGTCGCTCGCGATCGCCCAGCCAGAATGTCCAGCAGACTGAAATCGATATGAGCAACACGTAGATCCAGGCGCTGCGCGAGATCGAAAGTACCAGGCCCAGAACGAGCGGAACGGCAAGCAGCGTCGCAAGCGGCAGGCTCAACCGGCGGCGTCCGAAAAGGAAAACTACCGACGCCAGTGCGCAGCCCAGGTAATTGGCAAAGTTGTTTCGTTGCCCGATGGCTCCGTACATCCCGTCCATCCCGGCTCCGGAGATCAGCCGGAAGCCGGCCCAATCAATCTGGTAGTAGAGGATGAAACCCGTGATCGCCACCAGGAATCCACCGGACGCGACGAATATCTGCAAGACGAGACCGACGCGCTCGAGCCCGCAGTGTTCGCGCAGATGCGCTCCGAGCCAAACGAGCAGCGCCGCCCAAAGCACATAGAGCATGCCCAGAAAACTACGTTCGGAATAGGCGACCGCCCCGACCGCGACCTGGATCAGCAACACCAGCGTCAAGCCAGTCAATCCGAGCGACAGAACAGGGACTCTTGTTTCCTGTCCTGTTGGGGCGAGAGCGAGCGCGAGCAGCGCCGCGGTCCCGAGGGCGAACGCCATCCACTCGGTATAGAAAGTGGGCAGCGGAACACTGTGGTGGAAATTCAGGAACGGAAGCGAAACCATCAGCCCCAACAGCGCCAGGCTGATTCGCGAGACAAGCGTGATCTGCGACGGAGGAAGGCCCGCTGTCATCGTGACGGCGTGGGGCGGTTGCACGGGCGCGAGTATACTCGGGTCGTCTCCCCGGTTGTCCGGAGGAATCCTTGCCGCCCCTGCGCGCGATCGTTTTCGACGCCTACGGCACGCTCTTCGACGTGCATTCGGTGATCGCCCTTTGCGAGCAGTTGTGGCCGGGGAAAGGCACCGCCTTGAGCGCGCTTTGGCGCGCGAAGCAGCTCGAATACACCTGGCAGCGCAGTCTCATGCGGCGCTACGAGGATTTTGCGCGGATCACCGAGGCAAGCCTCAGCTACGCCTGCCTGGCGCTCGGACTCCCGGTCGACGAAGAGCGTCGCCGTAGCCTCATGGGCGCTTATCTGAAGCTCTCGCTTTTCCCCGAGGTCCGTGACGCCCTCGCCACGCTCAAGGTTTCAAAACTCAAACTTGCGATTCTCTCGAACGGCTCGCCGGCGATGTTGCGCCCGCTGGTGGCGGCCGCCGGACTGGGCAGCCAGATCAGGACCATCATCAGCGTCGATGCGCGAAAAATCTACAAACCGGCGCCTGCAGTATACCGACTCGCGGCGGAGAGACTGCGAGCGCCGAAGACGGCGATCGGTTTCGTTTCGAGCAACTGCTGGGATGCATGCGGAGCGAAGTCCTTCGGTTTCCGCTCGTTCTGGATCAACCGTACCGGCGTGCCTGTCGATGAGCTGGGCGCGACGCCCGATCACGTCATCGGCAGTCTTCGCGAGCTGCCGGCCCTGATCCTGCGTCCGCTATCATAGTCAGCGTGCCTTTCCCTCCGCTGAATTTTTGCTCGAAGTGCGGCGCCAAGCTGGCGCTGCGCGTGCCGCCCGGCGATTCGCTGCCTCGCCACATATGCGACAACTGCGGGACCATTCACTATCGAAACCCGCTCGTCGTAGTCGGCACGATCCCCGAATGGGAAGACCGGATCCTGCTGTGCAAGCGCGCGATCGAGCCCCGTCACGGGCTGTGGACGCTCCCCGCGGGATTCATGGAGCTCGGCGAGACCACCGCGCAGGCCGCGCTGCGGGAAACCCTGGAGGAGGCGAAGGCGCGCGTCGAACTCGGCGAGGTGTTTACGCTCCTGTCGGTGCCGCGCGTGGACCAGGTCCACATCTTCTACCGCGCCCGGCTGCTCGACCGGCATTTCGCCGCGGGCGAGGAAACCCTGGAAGTCGGGCTGTTCCGCGAGGGCGAGATTCCCTGGAAGGAAATCGCCTTCCGCACGATCTCCACGACGCTGCGCCACTTCTACGCCGATCGCAAGGCGGGCGCGTTCGGTTTTCACGCGGGCGAAATACTGCCGCCGAAGTGACTCGCTTGACACGCGCAACCGGCACCCCTTAGCGTTGCAACCACATCCATGCAAAGACGCAGTTTCATGTTCACCTGCACCGCCTCGGCGCTCGCCGCTTCGCTGCCTGCGATGTCCGCCGACGCGAGCCCGCGCTTCTATTCCCGCGTCCGGCTCATCGACTCCTCGGGCCGGCCGCTCGCGGCGCACGCGCTCCCCGCAAACCGGAATTTCATCTTTCACTACCCGTTCGCCGGAACGCCCTGCTTTCTGCTGAACCTCGGCAGGCCGACCAAGCCTCGAGCGCAGCTGAAAACCGCGGACGAGCAAACTTACGAGTGGCCGGGCGGCGTGGGCGCGGACCACAGCATCGTCGCCTATTCGGCGATCTGCGCGCATCGGCTCACCTACCCTACGCGCGAGATCAGCTTCATCAGTTACCGCGACGAGACCTCGCCCGGAAGCAAGTTCGCTCACGTCATCCATTGCTGCTCCGAGCACAGCCAGTACGATCCCGCCGAGGGCGCGAAGGTATTGGCAGGACCCGCACCTCAGCCGCTCGCGGCGATCGTTCTCGAGTACGACCGGAAAGACGACGGCCTGTACGCCGTCGGTACCCTGGGTGGGGAGCTTTTCAACGAGTTCTTCAGCAAGTACGAATTCCGCCTCGCGCTCGATCACGGCGGGCATGCCCATACGGTCGTCGAGAGCCACTGCATGGTGAGCGAGCTGGCGCGGTACTGCAGGCAGCAGGTGAAGTGCTGAAAGCAGGATGATTCCCTGGCTGGAGCGCGACACGCCCTTCCCGCCGGTCCATTCAGCGCTCAAGGATCCGAACGGGTTGCTTGCCGCAGGCGCGGACCTGTCCACCGAGCGCCTGCTCGAGGCCTATCGCCACGGCATCTTTCCCTGGTTCTCGGAAGGCGATCCGATCCTGTGGTGGAGCCCGGACCCGCGCATGATCCTGTTTCCCGCTGAGCTCAAGATTTCGCGCTCATTCGGGAAGACCCTTCGCAATCGTTCCTATGCAGCGCGCTTCGATTCGGCCTTCGACGAGGTCCTTGCCGGCTGCGCCGCGCCCCGCAAGGGCGAGCCCGGCACCTGGATCAGCGGCGCGATGATCGCGGCCTACCGCAGCCTGCACCGGCTCGGATACGCGCACTCGGTCGAAACCTGGATCGACGGGGGTCTCGCCGGGGGACTCTACGGCGTGGCGATCGGGCGCGTGTTTTTCGGCGAGTCGATGTTCTCCCGCTCGCGCGATGCCTCGAAGATCGCGCTCGCCGCACTGGTTGCATACCTCAAGTCGACGGGCTTCGGGCTCATCGACTGCCAGATGCGCACCCGGCACCTGGAGACGCTGGGCGCGCGCGAGATCCCCCGGCGCCGGTTTTCCAGGTTGCTCGAAGAGTTGATACACTATCCGCACTCGCCGGGGAGCTGGTCCGGCGCATCCGTCGCGCAGGTGCAATGTCGAAGCTGAACGATCTGCCGCATGCCGTACTGCAGTTCTACGTGACTGCGCCCTACCCCTGCAGCTATCTGCCGGGCCGGATGGCGCGCTCGCAGGTGGCGACTCCCAGCCATCTGATCGGCACCGAGCTCTACGCGGACCTCGTGCGGCTCGGCTTTCGCCGCAGCGGAATCTTCACCTACCGGCCCTACTGCGATCACTGCCGCGCCTGCGTTCCGGTGCGTGTCCCCGTCGAGGAGTTTCGCGCTTCGCGCAGCCAGCGGCGGGCGCTGGCAAAGCACGAGGGGCTGCAGCACGCGGTGACGGGACTGCGCTTTCGCGTCGAGCACTACTCGCTCTACCTTCGCTATCAGGCGAGCCGGCATTCGGGCGGCGGCATGGACCAGGACAGCCGCGACCAGTACTCGCATTTCCTGCTGCAGAGCCGGGTGAGCACGCGGCTGGTGGAATTCCGCGACAAGGGCAAGCTCATGATGGTTTCGATCGTCGACCAGCTGGGCGACGGGCTTTCCTCGGTCTACACTTTCTACGATCCCGACGCTTCCGGCGCGAGTTTCGGGACCTACAACATCCTGTGGCAGATCGAACAGTGCCGCCGCGCCTCCCTTCCCTATCTGTATCTCGGTTATTGGATCAAGGACAGCCGCAAGATGTCCTACAAGGCGCATTTTCAGCCGATCGAGGGCTTCGTCGACGGCAATTGGCGGCAACTCGCGTCCGAAGAGATCCGTTCCTAGTCCGGGCGCCCGGTCGCGTCGCGGTAAAATGGCGCATGCTTTATCGCGCCGTCCGGCCGCTGCTCTTCGCGCTCGACCCGGAGCGGGCGCACGGTCTCAGCCTGAAATCCCTCGATATCCTCGCGCGGCTCGGCGCAGCCTCCTTTGTCGCTTCTCCCGCGCCGCGCGTGCCGGTGCAGGTGATGGGCCTGGATTTTCCGAATCCCGTGGGGCTTGCGGCGGGGCTGGACAAGAACGGCGAGCACATCGACGGCCTCGCTGCGCTCGGGTTCGGCTTCCTCGAGATCGGAGCGGTGACCCCGCGCGCCCAGCCCGGGAACGCGAGGCCGCGCCTGTTCCGCCTGCCTGAAGCCGCTGCGCTCATCAACCGCCTGGGGTTCAACAACGACGGCGTGGAGGCCCTGACGGAAAACATTCGCCGCTCGCGCTATCGCGGCATCCTCGGCGTCAACGTCGGCAAGAATTTCGACACGCCGATCGAGCGGGCAGCCGACGACTACGTCGCCTGCCTGCGCAAGGTCTACCCTCATGCGAGCTTCGTCACCGCGAACGTCTCCTCGCCCAACACCAAGGACCTGCGGGCGCTTCAGCACGCGGGCAGGCTCGATGCGCTTCTCGCCGCCCTCGCCGCAGAGCGCGACTCTTTGGCAAAGGAGTACGGAAAACGCGTTCCCCTGGCGGTGAAGGTCGCGCCGGATCTGGACGAGTCCGGGATCGAGGCGATCGCGGACCGCGTCGCAGCTCGCGGCATCGACGCCGTCATCGCGACCAACACGACCGCGTCGCGCGACGGGGTCGGGCACCTGCGCGCGAGCCGCGAGCCGGGCGGCCTTTCCGGCGCGCCGCTCAAGGCGCTCGCGACCGCGGTCGTGGCGAAACTGCGGCACGCGCTGCCCGCGAGCGTCGCGATCATCGGGGTAGGCGGGATCGCGGACGCGGCCGATGCTCGCGAAAAGCTCGATGCCGGCGCGAACCTCGTCCAGCTCTATACGGCTCTCGTCTACCGGGGGCCGGGGCTGGTCGGCGAAATCGTGCGCGGCCTCGCGTCCCCGGGTCAGGCTCGATGAGCGGCCTCGCCGAGCGCATCGACGCGCTGCTGCCGCAGACGCAGTGCACGAAGTGCGGCTACCCCGCGTGCAGGCCGTACGCTGAAGCGATCGCGAGAGGCGAGGCCGAAATCAACCAGTGCCCGCCCGGAGGCGACGCCGCCATCCGCGAGCTGGCGGCGCTGCTCGGCAGAGAAGCCACGCCCCTCAACCCGCGAAACGGCATCGAGCAGCCGCGCCGCGTCGCGCTGATCGACGAGGCGCGCTGCATCGGATGCACTCTGTGCATCCAGGCCTGCCCGGTCGATGCCATCGTCGGAGCGCCGAAGATGATGCACACGGTCGTGACGGAGCTTTGCTCCGGTTGCGACCTCTGCGTTCCGCCCTGCCCCGTGGACTGCATCGATATGCCGCCCGCGAGCGGTGAAGACGCAATCTGGGACCGGGCCCGGGCGCATGCCGCGCGCGAGCGCTTCGAGCGGCGCCGGTCGCGGCAGGAGCGCGAGCGCCGTGAGCGCGCCGAGCGCCTGGCGGCGCGCTCGCTCAAGGCGAAGGAAGATCCCGACGCGGAGAAAAAGCGCGCGATCATCCAGGCTGCGGTCGAGCGCGCGCGGGCGCGAAGGCAGCGGACGTGAATCCGCAAAGGCGCCGGAAGATCTTCGAGCGGCTGCGCTCGGCCAATCCCCATCCGACGACCGAGCTCGCGCACCGGACGCCCTTCGAGCTGCTGGTGTCGGTGGTGCTGTCGGCGCAGGCCACCGACAAGAGCGTGAATCTTGCGACCGAAAAACTCTACCGCGTGGCCAACACCCCGCAGGCCCTGCTCGCCCTCGGCGTGGAGGGATTGATCGAACACATACGCACGATCGGCCTGTATCGCTCCAAGGCGAAGCACATCCTCGAGGCCTCCCGGCTGCTCGTCGAGCGCCACGGCGGGAAGGTGCCCGAATCGCGCGAGGCGCTGGAAGCGCTTCCCGGGGTCGGCAGGAAAACCGCCAACGTGATCCTCAACACCGCCTTCGGGCATCCGACCATTGCGGTGGATACGCACATCTTTCGCGTCGCCAACCGCACGGGCCTTGCCCCGGGCAAGGACGTGCGAGAGGTCGAGGACAAGCTCCTCAAATTCGTGCCCGACGAGTTCCGCACGAACGCGCACCACTGGCTGATCCTGCACGGGCGCTACGTGTGCAAGGCGCGAAAACCCGAGTGCCCGGCGTGCATCATCCGGGACCTGTGCGAATTCCGGAAAAAAACGAAAGCCTGAAGGCCGCGAAGCCAGGGTCAAAAAACGCTATCGCGCCGCGCCGGCATTCGTCCTTTTTCCGGAGAGACAGCGCTGCAGTCCATCGGCCACCGCGGCCGCGATCCGCTTGCGTACTTCCTCCGACTGCAGCTTCAGCTCCTCATCGCGGTTGACGATCACGCCCGCTTCGAGGAGCACCGCGGGAGTTCTTGCGGTCTTGAGCACGATGAGGTTGTCGTAGTAGTGCACGCCGTTCCTCTTGTCGGCAAAGGGCTTGTTCTCCCCCGGGATCGGATCGGCGTGATAGAGCGAAGGCGAGAAACCGGCGCGGCGCAGCGCCTCCCCCATCGCGGAGGCACAGGCGAGACTGCGCGCGAGCGAGCGGTTCTTGCGCGAAACGAAAAGCGAAAAGCCCGAATACCGGTCGCTGAACGCCCGCTCGACGCGGTCGAATTCCCAGGTTTCGAGGAAATGCGGCTGCACCGAGTCGTGGTGCACCGAGAGGAGAAAATCCGCCGCCACCGCGACAGCGGCGCGGCGCGCGAGCTGCGACATGAAGCCGTCGTAGCCGATGAGCATCGTCTTCAATCCGTCTCGTCGCGCGGCGGATTCGATCTCCACGGCGAGATCGCGGTTGAAATCGAGTTCGGGGCGCCCGTGCGCGCTGGTCGCGCCCGGCTCTTCGATGAAATGGCCCACGTCGATGGCGACCGTGGCCGCGTGGGCGGAAGCGGCAACACACAGCAGCAGGGAAAGCAATGCACGCACCGCGCGATTGTATACAATGAGGCGCAAGCCGATCCGAGGATGGACCGATGCGATTCAAAGGCTCTGAAGCTTACGTTTCCACCGACGACCTCACGCTCGCGGTCAACGCGGCGATCACGCTTGAACGCCCCTTGCTGGTAAAAGGCGAGCCGGGGACGGGCAAGACTATGCTCGCCGTGGAGGTTGCAAAGGCGGTCGGGCTCCCGCTCCTCGAATGGCACATCAAGTCCACGACCAAGGCGCAGCAGGGCCTGTACGAATACGACGCCGTGAGCCGTCTGCGCGATTCCCAGCTCGGCGACCCCCGGGTGCACGAGATCCGCAACTACATCGTCCGCGGAATGCTGTGGCAGGCGTTCACTTCGGAGACGCCGGTCGTGCTCCTCATCGACGAGATCGACAAGGCCGACATCGAGTTTCCCAACGACCTCCTGCGCGAGCTCGACCGCATGGAGTTCTTCGTGTACGAAACTCGGGAGCTCGTGAAGGCAACGCAGCGCCCCATCGTCTTCATCACCTCGAACAACGAAAAGGAGCTGCCCGACGCCTTTTTACGGCGTTGTTTCTTTCACTATATCCGCTTCCCCGACAAGGAAACGATGGAGAGGATCGTCGAGGTGCACTTTCCGGGGCTCAAGAAATCGCTCCTTCGCGAGGCGCTCGAAGTGTTCTTCGAGGTGCGCGAAGTGCCCGGCCTCAAGAAAAAGCCCTCGACCTCCGAGCTGCTCGACTGGCTGAAGCTCCTGCTCGCGGAGGACATCCCGCCCGACGCCCTGAGGGCCAAGGACCGCAAGACTATCATCCCGCCGCTGCACGGCGCCCTGCTGAAAAACGAGCAGGACGTGCACCTGTTCGAGCGCCTGATCTTCATGTCGCGCCAGCAACGCTGAAAAGCGGTTGCGCGCCCGTTGCCCCTCCCGACATGCTCGGCCGACTTCTCGCCAACCTGCTGCGCTCGCTTGTTTCTGGAAAGGGCGCCTTCGTCCCGGATGCGGATCGGCCGCAGGCGGCCGATCCGATCGCCGAGTACTATTTCAGCAACAGCGCACGCCTGATCAACAAATGGCACCACTACTTCGAGATCTACCATCGTCACTTCGAGCCCTTTCGCGGCCGCTCGCCCGTCGTGGTCGAAGTCGGCGTCTTCCACGGCGGGTCCCTGCAGATGTGGCAGCACTATTTCGGCCCCGGGGCGCACATCGTCGGCATCGACGTCGATGCCCGATGCAAACAGTTCGAGGATGAATCGACCACCATTCTCATCGGCGACCAGGCCGACCGCCGTTTTCTTGCCGAGGTGCGCGAGCGCGTCCCGCACATCGACATCCTGATCGACGACGGCGGACATACCATGACGCAGCAGATCGCCACGTTCGAGGAGCTGTATCCGCACATCCAGCCGAACGGGATCTATCTGTGCGAGGACATTCACACTTCGTTCATGCCGGAATACGGCGGCGGGTATCGCCGCGAGGGAACTTTCCTCGAGTACGGCAAGGCGCTGGTCGACCGGCTCTACGGCTGGTACTCGCGCGATCACACGGTCCTGACGGTCGACGAATTCACCCGGGCGACCTATGCGCTGCATTTCTACGACAGCGTCCTCGTCATGGAGAAACGCCCGATAGATCCTCCACAGGTCTCCGCGACCGGCACGCCCTCTTTCTGACGCCGCCGCCATGCTTTCGGGATTCTTCGTCAAGCTCAAGGACCACAAGATCCCGGTCTCGATCAAGGAGTGGCTGACGCTGCTCGAGGCGATGCAGAAGGACGTCATCTCGCCCTCGATCGACGAGTTCTACTATCTGTCGCGCACGACGCTGGTGAAGGACGAGCAGAATTTCGACAAGTTCGACCGCGCCTTCGGCGAATACTTCAAGGGAATCGAGTCGGTCGCCGGGGTCGAGCTCGACGTGCCGCTCGAATGGCTGCTCAAGCAGGCCGAGCTGAACCTTTCGCCCGAAGAGAAGGCGATGATCGAAGCGATGGGCGGGTGGGACAAGCTCATGGAGGCGCTGAAAAAACGCCTCGAGGAGCAAAAAGGCCGGCACCAGGGCGGCAACAAGTGGATCGGCACCGCGGGCACCTCCCCTTTCGGCGCGCACGGCTACAACCCCGAGGGCGTGCGCATCGGCCAGGACGGCTCGCGCAACAGGAGCGCGGTCAAGGTGTGGGATGCGCGCGAGTACCGCAACCTCGACGACTCGGTGGAGCTGGGCACGCGCAACATCAAGGTGGCGCTCCGGCGCTTGCGCAAGTTCGCGCGCGAAGGCGCGCCGGAAGAGCTCGACCTCGACACCACCATCGACAAGACCGCGCGCAACGCCGGGGTTCTCGACCTCAGCCTGCGCCCGGAGCGCCACAATGCCGTCAAGGTGCTGATGTTCCTCGACATCGGCGGCTCGATGGACGACCACGTGAGGCTGTGCGAAGAGCTCTTCTCGGCGGCGAAGACCGAGTTCAAGCATCTGGAGTATTTCTATTTCCACAATTGTCTCTACGACACCGTGTGGAAAGACAACCGCCGCAGGCACTCCGAGCGCACCCGGACTTTCGACGTCATGCACAAGTACGGGCACGACTATAAGCTCGTCTTCGTCGGGGATGCGACCATGAGCCCCTACGAGATCCTGCAGCCGGGCGGCTCGATCGAATACTCCAACGACGAAGCGGGCGCGGTGTGGCTCAAGCGCATGCTCGAGCTGTACCCCAGGGCGGTCTGGCTCAATCCCGAACCGGAGGAGATCTGGCCGTACCGCCAGTCGATCGGCATACTCAAGGAAATCATGGGAGGGCGCATGTATCCCACCACCATCCTGGGACTGGAGCGCGCGATGCGCGCCCTCGTCAAATAGGTCGAGCCATGCAACGGCTCACCGTCGTCGTCGGACTGCTCGTCGCCTTCGCCTCTTTCTCGATCGACGCCGACGCCGCGCGCCAGGGCAAGCGGCAGCTTTGGGGAGCGATCGCCTATGACATCAAGACGGGCTCCTACGGCTACGCCGTCGACCGGAAGACCAAGCGCGACGCCGAGACGGATGCCTTCCGCCAGTGCGGCTCGAACTGCGGCCTGATCCGGACGTTTCGGGACGCGTGCGCGGCGGTCGCGGCCAAGCCGACCCGCACGTCTTCAGACACCGGCGCGTCGCGGCAGATCGCCGAGATGAAGGCGCTCAAGAAGTGCGGAGGCGATTGCGCGGTCAAGGTGTGGGCCTGCACCAGCGAGAAATGACGGCCGCGAAGACGGCCGTCACTCAGAACGACAAGCAGTGATCAGGCCTTTCCGGGCGGAGGAGCGACCTTGAGAACCTCCTCCAGCGTGGTCAGTCCCATCGCGACCTTCATCGCGCCGCTGATGCGCAGCGGCTTCATGCCTTCCTTGTACGCCTGGTCCCTGATCTTCGCGACGTCCGCCTCGGAGTTGACCATTCGCTTCACCTCGGGGGAGAGCAGCAGGATCTCGTAGAGGCCGATCCGGCCCGAGTAGCCGGTGTTGCGGCATTCGAGGCAGCCCACCGGCCGGTAGACGTGCGCAGGACGCTTCGCCTTCCAGGGCGCGACGAACTCCTCCCAGCTCAAGTCGCCTTCGCGCCCCGGTTCGTAGGCGACTTTTTCCTTGCAATGCTTGCACAAGGTGCGCACCAGGCGCTGCGCCATGACCCCGAGTATGGTGGAGTTGAGCAGGTAGGCCGGCACGCCGAGCTCGAGCAGCCGCGTGATCGCGCTGGCGGAATCGTTGGTGTGCAGGGTAGAGAGAACGAGATGTCCGGTGAGCGCGGCCTGCACCGCCATCTCCGCGGTCTGGACGTCGCGGATCTCGCCGACCATGATGATGTCCGGATCCTGGCGCATGAGCGCACGCACGCCTTCCGCGAAGCCGAGCTCGATCGACTGCTGCACCTGCATCTGGTTGAAGGCGGGCTCGATCATCTCGATCGGGTCCTCGATCGTGCACACGTTCACCTCGGGCGTGGCGAGCGTCTTCAGGGTCGAATAGAGCGTGGTGGTCTTGCCCGAGCCGGTCGGCCCCGTCACCAGGATGATGCCGTTCGGCTGGCCGGTCATCTGCTTCCAGCGGGTCTTGTCGTCTTCGGAAAAGCCGAGCTCGGCGAAATCCTTGACGATCACCTCCGGGTCGAAAACGCGCATCACGAGCTTTTCGCCGAACGCGGTCGGCAAGGTCGACAGCCGCAGCTCCTCGTCCTCGCCGTCGGCGGTGCGCGTCTTGATGCGCCCGTCCTGCGGCCGGCGCTTCTCCACCACGTCCATGCGCCCGAGGATCTTGATGCGCGAGGTCATCGCGGACATCACGGCCATCGGAATCTGG
>WNFX01002538.1_pt1 | contig 18468 bp, 17 predicted proteins | sample 5400111 | NCBI WGS metagenome assembly WNFX01 (sample SAMN13153363, study PRJNA577476) | soil metagenome | isolation source: 40 cm soil or saprolite under grassland replicate 1 | place: USA:California | collected 2016-06-15 | reverse complement strand
GCACCAGAGTCGCGCGGGAGACCCGGGCTTCCGCGGCAAGCGCGTCGAGCGTCCAGGCCCGCGCGGGCGCCATCAACATGGCTGTCACGGCACGGGCCGACGGCGGCGCGACCAGAAGCTTCATGAGATTATTGGAACATGCCGCCTGATCGAAATGACCCCGGAGCATCATGACGAAAAGGGCGCTGGCGAGATCCCCGGCAACGGCCGTAGCCCCGGGCCGGCCAGCCTCGAGCTCCTCATCGATGGCCTGCACGAGCATGCGCATGCGATGGAACGGCTCTCCCGGGCCCAGGCGGAGCACGATCGCCGCGGGCAGCGCGGCAATGATCAGATTGTCGGGCGCGGCATGGAACTTCAGGCGGCCGCAGATTAATTCCGTGTCGCTTTCGTCTTCGGTATTCGTCTTGATCCTGACCGCGTTGTTGAACTCGATGCGGATGGGCGCGCTGATGCGGCCTTCTCGGCCCGCCGACCGCACGGCGTGAGCATCACCATGCGGCAGCAACAGGAGGTGGCCTGCCTGGAGCAGCAGGGGCTCTCCGTAACGCTGCTCGAGAAAGCAGCGTCCCTTGGTCACAATATGAAACTGTGCCCAGCCGAGCGGCTCCGCTTGATGCTCCGCCTCCCAGCGCGCGGCGAACCTGCAGATTTCCTGGATTTCCGGGCGCACACGGAGCAAGGGCGCGATGGCGCTCAACGGATCCGCTGCGAGCGGACGCTTTGTGCGGGCCGAGCTGGTCATTGATCCGATCGGCACAGTCTTTGAGCCGCTCGAACATAGCCCGGCTCCTTTCCGATCTCATCTTATTTCTGTCGCAAGGGGCCAGGTAGCGCTCAGGACATTCCGAATGTCCGCCCTGTCATCCAAAGGAGATTCGCCATGCGTCTCGTCAGTTTCACCCTGTTCTCGGTGATTGCCCTGGCCTCGAGTGCGCCGTCCGTCTTCGCGGCAGAAAATGCGTTCGGACGAGCAAGCCTCAGCAGTGCAACCTGCCCCCTCTACGAGGGTTACCCGGACTGCCGTCCCGACGCCGACGTGCAGTGGACCGCGTATTGGAGCCGCCGTCGGCTCAGCCGTTAGCTGGTGAATGCATTGGAGACTTTGTCATGTCTATGCTCGATTGGAATGGCTATCGCCAACAGGTTTTGTCCGGCGTGGGCACTTTGGCGAAGCTCAGCCCGGACACGGTGAAAGGATACGTCACTCTCGGCGGTGCCGGTCAGAAGACAGGCCGGCTCGATGCCAAGACCCGGGAACTGATCGCGCTCGCCGTGGCAATCAGCCTGCGCTGCGATGGCTGCATCACCGTCCATACCGAAGCGGCGCGCAAAACAGGCGCCACGAAAGAAGAGATTGCAGAAGCCCTGGGCGTAGGAGTCAGCGTCAACGCCGGCGCGGCGCTCGTGTATTCCACGCGCACTCTTGACGCGTTTGACGCGGCGTCAAACGCTTAAAGTACCCCGAGGAGACCTTCCAATGACCGCAAATGTCCTGCGCATACTCGGTATGATCGCCACTCCGGTTTCCCAGCGGATCGGCGTTGCTGCCCTTCGAATTTCCATCGCGATTGTTTTCTTGTGGATCGGTGCGCTGAAGTTCGTGCCTTATGAAGCCGACAGCATAACACCGTTCGTGGCCAACAGTCCCGTGATGTACTTCTTCTACAAGCATCCGGAGAACTACAAGGCCCACCTTACCCGTGAAGGCGAGCTTAAGCCGGCTGAGCGTGCCTGGGAGACAGCAAACAACACCTACGCGTTCTCATACGGACTCGGGACTGTCGAATTGATCATCGGATTCGTGGTGTTGGCGGGCCTTGTGTCGGTGCGCTTGGGACTTGCTGGAGCAGTCTTGGCGTTCCTCACACCATTCGTCACCCTCTCCTTCCTCGTGACGACGCCGGAAGCTTGGGTGCCGGCTCTCGGCGATGCCCAACACGGCTTCCCCTATCTCTCCGGTGCTGGCCGCCTTGTGCTTAAGGACACTGTCATTCTGGCCGGCGGATGGCTTCTTGTCGTAGACGGTGCGCGCGCAATACTGGCGCAAATGGCACGCCATCCCGAGCACGCCATAGCCGATCAGCGCATGGGCGAACACGTCCGGCGGGCCTTGTGTGACGCTGAGATAGGCGACCGCACCGACCGGCGCCGGGGCGAGTTGGATGCCGAGCGCGCCGTTGCGCAGCGCTGAGACCAGTTGTGAGGAAACAAGCATGGCACAGCCCGAACACAACACACGACAATCGAACAGGAGAGAACTATGAACATCCACTGGCAAGACACGGCTATTCTGTTCACCGATCCACAGAACGAGGTCTTGAGTGAGCAAGGCGGCGCGTGGAAGCTCGTCCGCGACTCCGTCAGGGAGAACAAGACCGTGGAACACATGGAACGTATCTTTCAGACGGCGAAGCAGACCGGGTTCGAGGTCTTCATCTCCCCCCACTATTACTTTCCCACAGATGACAGGTGGCAGTTCCGTGATCCCCTCGGGTCGGTGATGCACGAAAACCATCTGTTCGCTCGAACCGGCGCGTTGACGCTGGAGGGGTTTTCGGGATCGGGCGCCGATTGGCTCGCGCGCTTCAAGCCCTACATTGAAGACGGCAAGACCATCGTGGTCAGTCCGCACAAGATCTATGGGCCCGAGTCCAACGACCTCGTCTTGCAGCTGCGCAAGCGCGGGATCGGGAAGGTGATCGTCGGTGGGATGCTGGCGAATATGTGCGTCGAATCGCACGTGCGCGAATTGCTCGAGCAAGGGTTCGACGTGGCCGTCGTGAAGGACGCGACCGCCGCCCCAAGGCACCCTGTTTGGGGCGACGGCTACGCGGCGGCGCTCGTCAACTTCGCCTATCTGGCTGCGGTCATGACTACCGACGAGGTGATCGACGCGATGAAGCGAGGCGCGAGCGGTAGGGACATCGCCCGGCCCCCCAAGACAATACAACCTCAACCTATAAGCAGTTAAACATGTCCACTTCAGAGAAACCGCTTCACATCGATATTCCAGTACGACTAACAGACCTTCGGATTGCCTTCAGCATCGCTGACCTGGCGTTCGAAGGGGACCTGCAGACCGCGATGCCGGTCGTCGGGTTCCTCGGCGGCTCATCGCTCGCCGAACGCAGGCCACTGCTGGTCGCCTTCCGCCAGGCCCTCACCGAAGCCGGCTAAGCTGCTGGCCATTCTTGGCGAGCCGGATTTCGTACTCGCCTCCGAGCTCGAACTGATCGCTCGGACATGACGAATTGATGCTATCCTCTGTCGTATTCTAAGTTTTGAACGCTCTTCCGGTTACACGCGCGATGTCTTGCGCCAACGCGGCCGGCGACCGGTTGGTGTCGAATACCGCGCGGCAGTGCGCGAGCAATCCTTGGGCGACGGCCGCAGCGGTCGGAGCCAGGATCCGGCGGAATTTCTCCTCGATGCGACGGTCGTCGAATGGCCTCTGTGGATCTCCCCACCCATGGATCACGATTAGCTCTTGCATTGCACCGCTCGTGTGGACAACAACGCGTGCCGGCCACGCTTTCGGGTAGTGCGCTAGCAATGCCTCGTCGGCCGAAACCGATACCTTTTGCATGAAGGCTTGGACATCGTCGGCAATGCGCTGCGGCGAATGTTCGACGTCATACAACGCCGAGAGATCGCGGGCGGCGAGCGCGAGGTGATATTGAACGCTAGTGAGATGCGACGCACGATCACCGACCTTCACCCCATGATTGATCATCTTGAGATAGGGGGATGGGACATGCACTTCGACCGATACTATCGCGTCGGGCGACACGCCGGATTCGATAATCTCAAGGAGAGCCTGTGTCGCAGCGATTGTCTGCCGCGCGGCACACCACGGTTTGAATGAGATATCATCGAGAGCGAAGCGCTGGCCGAGGTTCTCGGTAAAGGCGGTGACATTCGGAGTAATGCCATAGATACCGTCAAGGAAGCTGCCTTCGAGCAGGTTTAAGTCCGAGGTAAAGCCAGTCTGTGCCGCCTCCACGGCGATGAGACCGTTACGCGCGGCATGGCCAATGGCAAACCAGCGCGACGTGCGCGCGGCGTTGTGATGACCGACGCCCGGCGAAGCGAAGGTTAACGCCAGCGCCAACGCATGCGCCGTCTGCTCTGCGTCAAGATTATCGAGACGGGCGGCCGCCGCCGCGACGCCAAACGGCGCCGCGAAATAGGTCGGCCAGATGCCACGGTAGAGTACCGTAGGCCCGCTGATCGCAAGGCCAAGCCGAACCATGGCCTCGGTTCCCGCAACGATCGCCTCGAGCAGCGCCTCGGTATCCGTATCGGAGCGATTAGCGGCGATGGTCAGCGCCGTCGGAATGACGATACTGCCCGGTGTAATCGACGACGCCAGATGGATGTTGTCGATTTCGCTCAATCGCGCCAGCGCGCAATGAATGCCAACGTCGCAAACCGTGTCACTGCCGGTCATCGCAAGTGCAGGTGATGCGATCAACGCTCGGCCTTCGGCGGTGCGCGCCCCGGCGATCCAGGCGCCGACTGTGTCGGTCACATGCCGCTTTGCCGTTGCGCGTGTCGCTGCCGGAACGCCTCCACGCACGCCTCGAGCGATGAAGGCAGCCATCGTTTCGAGCGCGGTCATGTCATCCCTTCGTCGCGCTCAGAATTCTTCAGGTCCGGCGGCGGAAAGAGAAACGTCACCGAGGTCAGTGTCGGCGAAGATCTCATCGAGCGACAACATATTGCGGATCATGCCCTGTTGGTGGGTGTAGCGCAGCACCGTCGCGAGCGTCTTGCGGTTGGCCGTCAGCCCATAGGACCATGGATCTTTGCCAAGAATCTGCTCCTGCTCCTCAACCGCCGTGCGTACGAAGGCCAATGGCACCATGCGAGGGTTCGCCAGGCGCCGGTAGGCGAGTTGCTTTGCAGCCTCGAACGCTTTGGTCAGGTTGGTCGGCACCCAGGGATACTTTTCCACGATCTCCTGCTTCACTGTCGTAACGTGCATAATCGGAAAGATGCCGGTCTGGCGAAAGAAAGCGATTTCGACCGCCTTGTAGTCGACAAACAACCGCGCGATGCGCTTGTCGCCCTGCACGAACGGCCGCGGCAGCGTTGGCGAGATCATCGCTGGGATGTCGCCGTCGGCCAGCATCTCGCCCAGCGTCTTGGGTGATCTCTTCAACTCGATCCGCAAATCGGACGGCGGCGAGAAGGCGATGTCCTCGCTCCGATCGACCAGCCAAGTGATGCTCCGATGCGGGACGCCATAGTGCTCCTCCAAGATGCCCCGCATCCAGATATTCGATGCCGGCTGGAAGTTGGTGCCGCCGACAGTCTTGCCTGCGAGATCCTTGGGTTCGCGGATCCCAGCAGCGGTGTTGATGAACACGAAGCCATGGCGGAAGCGGCGATGCAAGAATACCGGGATTGCGGTCAACGGCTCATCCTGGTCGCGCATCATGAAGTAGGCGCCGATGTTCTCTTCGCAAACGTCGAATTCGTGCTTTCGGCCCATCCGCCAGTGGCGCTCGCGCGGCCCCATGTCGGTGAGAAATACAAGCTCCAGGCCTTCGGCCTGCACCGTACCCTCGATCAGCGGCTTGACGATGTCGTAATCGCCGCACGCGACGCTCAGTCTCAGCTTAGCCATCTCAACTCCTGGTCCCTAATCCATCCGCCAGCGCGCGAAATGCACCTCGGCTCTGCGCACGATCTCGTTCAGCATGATCGCCATCGCAGCCAGGACCGAGATCAGGCCGAGCAACTTGGTCGGATCGAAGTTCTGAGTGAACATCTGCGTGAAGTAGCCGATGCCGGCGGTCGAGACGTAGAGCTCGGCCAGCAAAACGCCGAGCAGCACGCCGGTCATCCCGAGGCGCATGCCGGCAAAAAAGCTCGGAATCATGTGCGGGAAAATCACCCAGCGGAACAGCTGCCAGTGGCTTGCGCCCATGGAACGTGCCGCCGTCATCAGGATCGGCTTGATGTTCTGCACGCCCGCGACCGTGGTCACGATGATTGGAAAGACGCCGTGGCTCACGCCGAACGCGATCTTGGACGCGGGCCCGATGCCGAAATACAGGATGAAAAGCGGCAGGATGGTGACCTGGGGTGTCCCGTACAGTAAAAGGATGATCGGCATGGAGCTGCGGTGCGAGAACTTCGACAGGCCGACCGCAAGTCCAACCACCAGACCGATCACGACCGACATCGCGAATGCGACCGCAAGCTCCCAGAACGTGACCCGCAGTGCCGCCGGGACGCCGCGGGTCTCAAACACGGTGTCGAGCGAAGTCAGAACCTGCGACGGCGGGCTCAAGAACATGGGATCCACCCACCAGCGCGCCGCCCCCTCCCACAGAAGGAACAGCGCGATAATCACCAGAATCCGCGCTAGGGCCGGATGGCGCAGCAGCAGCTTCTTGATCCGCGCCGGCGAAAGATGCGGCCGCGCCGCCTGGAACAGCATCCCCGACGTACCAATACGCGGAATGGGCCCGTGCCGGTTCACTGGCGCTGCGCTCTTCGTTCCAGCGCGCTGGCAAAGGTGTTGAGCGTCGCCGCGATCGCCACCACGAAGGCGATGTAGGCGAACATGCGGGCGGTCTCCATCGCTTCGGCGAGATGAACGATCTTGTGGCCGAGGCCGGCGAGCGAGGCGATGGTTTCGCTGCCGAGGATCGACAGGAGCGCAATAATAAAGCCGATGCGCAGGCCGGTCAGGATCACGGGCAGCGCAGCCGGCAGCAGCACGTAGCGGAACATCTGCAGGTCGGAGGCGCCCATCGAGCGCGCCGCGATGATGAAGATGCGGTCGACGTACCCGAAGCCCGCGATGGTGTTGAGCACGATCGGGAAGAAACTAATGGTGGTACCGATGCCGATCTTGGAGCCCGGACCGAGGCCGAAGAACAGCACGTACAGCGGCAGAAACAGGATGATCGGCACCGAATAGATGCCGGCGAGCAGTGGCTCAAACACCTTGATCATGTAGGGCGAACGGCTGATCAGATAGCCGAGCGTGACGCCGGACGTGCACGAGATCGCAAATGCGATCGCAAGTTCGGTCAGCGTCACCTGAAGATCGGGCAGATATTCGCCGGTGCTGAGCACGTCCTTCAGCTCGTGCCACACCTTCACGGGATCGGGCAGCAGTAGGTGGCTAACGCCCCAGTAGGCGGTCCCTAGGTACCATAGCGCCATCAGGCCGACGAGGAAGCCGACCTGCACCGCGCGGCTTGCGAACTTGACCTTCCGGTCCTGCCGCGTGCTCACGATTGCGGTCCCACAATGGCCGACTGCTCCACCGCCTTGCGGATCTCGTCGTGCAGCAGGCCGTAGAGCGTGTTGCGGAGCTGGTTGAACTTTTCGGTGGTGACGAAGTTCGGCTTGCGCGGATGCGGCTCGTCGACGTGGATGATCTCCTTGATCGTGCCGGGTCGCGCCGAGAACACCGCCACCCGGTCAGCGAGAAACACCGCCTCGCCAAGCGAGTGCGTCACGAACACGATGGTCTTGGCCGCGCTCGATAGCAGCACCGAAAGATCCTCGCCCAGGATCATGCGGGTCTGCTCATCGAGCGCGCCGAACGGCTCGTCCATCAAGAGGATGTCGGTCTGCAGGCTGAGCGCACGTGCGAGCGCAGCGCGCTGACGCATGCCGCCGGAGAGCTGCGCCGGGTAGTGGTTCAGGAAGTCCTTCAGCCCTACCGCCTCCAGCGACTTGCGTGCCCGCTCCTCCTGCCCGGCCTTGGCCACTCCTTGGAACACCATGCCGAGCTTGACGTTTTCGATCACCGAGCACCACGGAAACAGCGCGTTCTCCTGGAACACGAAGGCGATCTCGCGCGGCAACGGTGCGCGCACGACCTTGCCACCGACCTCGACCACGCCGCCCATCGGCATCAGCAGTCCGCCGATCATGTTGAGCAGCGTGCTCTTGCCGCACCCGCTCGGCCCGATCAGGCAGAGCAATTCGCCGCGCTGGACGTCGAGATTGGTGTTGAGCAGCGCTCGCACATGGAATGCGTCGCCGGGCTCGCCGAACTCGTGCGAGACGTCCTTGATACGGACCGCGACGTCGCCGGGCGTCATGCCGGGCCGCCTCCCGCAGCCGCGGTGCGCGCCCCTCCTCCCGCGAAGCGGCAGGGGGGAGAGACTCGCTGCACCGGCCCCGGCAAAATCGTTATGGCGGAACTCACTGTCATTTCGGCAGGAACGATTCGTTGATCAGCTTGCGCATGTCGGGCTCCGCCGGCAGCGTCTTCATGTCGACGTAGGAGCGGCTCAGCACCGCTAGCGCCTTCGGCTTGAAACGACCGTCGTCGTTGAACATCGGCATCATCGCATCGTAGATGCGAGCGGTCGTAGGCTCGTCGGTGCCCATGACGTGGCGGGCGATCTCGATGGTCTTGGCCTTTTCCTTGCGCATGAAGGCGATCGTCTCGAACCAGCCGGCCAGGAACTTTCGCAGCGCTTCGGGACGCGTGGCAATCGCCTTGTCGGTCGCAAAGATCACATGGACGTGGAAGTCTTTCAGAAGATCGCCGAACAGCAGCAGCACACGGCCGTCGCCGCGCTCCACGAAGTTGAACGCGACCGCGAGATTGACCACCGCGCCGTCGATCGACTTGGTCTTGACTGCCGCGACCCGCGAGGCGTCATCGCCAACTGGCGTCAACTCCATGCCGTCGTAGCCCCAGCCCTTCTGCCGCGCGGTTTCGCCGACCAGCCAGCCGGTGACCGAGCCCACCGTCGAGACCCCGACCTTCTTGCCCTTGAGATCGTCGAGTGTCTTGATCGAATCGTCATTGCGTACCACCAGCGCGAAGGTCAGCGGCGAGTCGGCCATCGCGGCGATGCCCTTCACCGGAGAGCCCTTCACGACGAAGGCGAGCCCCGGACCAGAGCCGAGCCCGATGTCGATGCCGTCGGCGGTCATAGCCTGCTGCACGCGGGCGTCGCCGCCGAAGCTGGAAATCGTGACGTCGATGCCGTGCTTGTTGAACAGGCCGGTCTGCGCGCCGATGTCGGTCGGCACGAACGAGAACGCGTCTCGGCCAGCCTTGCCGACGCGCAAGGTCTCAGCAGTGGCGCTCGACGCAGCGACGAGCGCGCCGGCAAGCGTCAACGCCAGTGTTCGGATCACCGCTGCTTTCTCCCCTTGGCCGCGACGGGCCGCTCTGGCGGCTTCTTGGATTTCTGGGGCTTGCTCCGGCGCGCCGATTTTAGCCGGTCTCGCAGCCGCCGGGTCGCGGTTTGATCGAGCGACATGTTGCCTCGGAGCACAACGCCGTAGAGGTCGCGCGCGGCTTTGCAGGAAATCAGCCCCTCGGCGGCGTCCTCGGCAACCAGGGCCGCGGGGCGTTCCAGTGGATCGCCCCATCCGCCGCCGCCGCCGGTGCGGACGATGCCTACCGAGTTCAGCGGTACCGGAATGTTGGCGCCGGTGATCCATTCGAACTTCTTCTCACCCGCCCGCTTGAGCAGATTGCCGCCGGGCGAACCCGGCGTTCCGCCTGCGATGCCCCAGGGCGGGCACTTGCTGCGCCGCGTGCGCTCGAAGTTCCACCGGCCCTCGACCAGGTTGCGGACGCGAGTATCAAGCCCGAGTCCGCCGCGATATTTGCCGGCGCCACAGGAATCCTGCCGCAGCGCCCGGCTCTCGACCACCACCGGGCATTTCAGCTCGATGCCTTCGATCGACCCGTTGCGCACATCGCCCTGGCACACCGACACGGTGGCGGATTCGCCATCCTCGAACGGCCGCCCTCCCCAGCCGCCACCTTCGATGCTCTGCACGATGAAGCGCCGCTTGGTCTTAGGGTGCATCCCGAAGAACACCACCGACCCGCCAAGGAGCCCATGATGGCCGGCCGGAACGCGGTCCGGCATCGCCTCCGAAAGCGCGTGCACGATCGTGTCCACCACGGTTGGTACGATGGCGCTCCAGCCCGACATCGGCGCCGGAAACTTCGCCATCATGATGTTGCCCTCCGGAATGATGACCTTCAGCGCTCGGAACGAACCTTCATTCACGGGGTCAAGAGGTCCGGTCAGCGCTTTGTAGGCGACGCGCGCCCCCGCATAGGTGCGCGAGTTGATCGCGGCCTTGCGTTCCGCCGAGCAGCCCGACAGATCGATGGTCATGTCGCTGCCCTTGATCTCGATCTTGACGCGGATCGGCACCTCCTCATCGCGAATGAGACCGTCATCGTCGATCGAGGCCGCGGCCTCGTAGATACCGTCGGGGAGTTGCGCCACCACGTTGCGGCACTTCTGCTCGGTCTCGTCGAAAATCTGCGCGATCGCAGCGAGGATGGTGTCTCGTCCGTACTTGTCGAACAGCTCGTCCATGCGGCGCGCCGCGAGGCGGCAGGCCGCCATCTGCGATTTCATATCGCCGAGCGAGGAATCCGGAAACCGGATATTGTCCTTGATCACGCGGTAGAGCGTGTCGTTGAGTCTGCCTTCTTCGTAAATCTTGAGCTGGTCGAGCTGGAGCCCTTCGAACCAGGGGTCGCCGACCGTGGCACCTGCGCCGAATCCGGTGCTCTGCCCGCCGACGTCGATCCAGTGCGCCCGCACCATGCAGAACATCAGGAGTTCGCCCTTGTAGAAATAGGGTGAGTAGATGACGATGTTGTTGAGGTGCTGGCCGGCGACCGCCTGGTGGTTGGTGATAATGACATCGCCCGGCTTGAAGCCGTCGCGGCTGTAACGTTTCATGCCATCGACCACCAGAACGCCGAGATCGGCGACGAAGTGCGAGACGCCGCCCACGTTCTGCGAGATCAGCTCTCCCTTGATGTCGAGCAGTGCCGTGCAATAGTCACGCACCTCGTAGATCATCATGTTGTAGGAGGTGCGCTGCAGGTCGGCTGCCATTTCGTTGGCGACGGCTGGAAGCGCGTTGCGGATCACCTCCAGCGTGACGGTGTCAAGTTTTGTTGTCATTGGCATTACTCGAATCGGGAGACATTGCCGACAACGCAGACGGTGCGCCCCCTTCCCTCTTGAAGCGAAGGGAACCCAAACATCGATATCTCGCACGCAATCACCGTCATCGCACGTCTCCGACCACAATGATCAATTCGCCTGAGTCCGCGACGCGACAGTTATCATGCTCGAACAGAACCGTGGTGGTGCCGTGCTCTTGGATCAGCGCAGGCCCCGCGATCTCGGTCCCTGCCCCCAGCTTGTCGCGGCGATAGACCTTCGCGGTGAGTGGCTTGCTCGCATCGGTAAAATAGACGGGACGCTCGCCGATCGACGCAGCGGTGCTGGCCGCAGCGAGACTCGGAAACGTCAGCTTCGGCCGCTTCCCGATAGCGTTGAGCCGGATGTTGACCATCTCCACCGGCTCCTCGGGCGAATGGTGTGCGTAGCGCCGCTCGTAGAGTTCGTCGAATGCGGTGCGGATGACAGCGCGATCGCCGCGCTTGAGCTGCGCCAGCTCCACTGGCACGGACAGCGTAAATTCCTGGCCGACGTAGCGCAGATCGAGCTGAACCTGATATTGCGTATCGGCGTCGTGGCGCAGGGCAGCCTTGGCGGCTGCCACCATCTCGTCGTGGACCGCGACGAGATTTGCGAAATCGGCGTTAGCGAGATCAGAATAGACCGTGCGGATGAAATCGTGGCGCTCATCTGCCAAGAGCATGCCAAGCGCCGAAAAGTGCGAAGGGAACAGCGGCACGATCACGGTCGGGATATAAAGCTCGCGCGCAATCGCACAGACGTGTAGCGGCCCCGCGCCGCCGGACGCGACCAGCGCGAAGTCGCGCGGATCGTAACCCTTGGCAACGGACACTTCGCGCACCGCGAGCGACATTTTCGCGATTGCGATCTCGACGATCGCCTGAGCAGCCTTGGTCGTATCCAGCTTCAGTGGCTTGGCCACCTTAGCGTCGACGCCGCGCCTGGCACCATCGGCGTCGAGCTTCATGGTGCCGCCGAGGAAATTGTCCGGGTCGATCCTGCCCAGCACAACGTTGGCGTCGGTGATTGTAGGTTCGGCGCCGCCGCCGCGGTAGCAGATTGGGCCGGGATCGGCGCCCGCGCTCTGGGGACCAACCTTGAGCGCGCCGACGTCATCACGCCATGCGATGCTGCCGCCGCCGGCGCCGACCTCGACCACGTCGATCATCGGCAGCATTACCGGATGGCCGCTAGCATAACCGCCGACGTAATAGCCGGGTGCCAGCGTCGGCTCGCCAGCGCGAATGAGGCTCGCCTTGGCGGTGGTGCCCCCCATGTCGAACGAGATCACATTGGGGAAGCCCAGCGCCGTGCCGATCTGCGCCGACGCGATGATGCCGCCGACCGGGCCGGACTCCATCATCGCTGCCGGCCGTTCGGTCGCGACATCGGGTGTCATCACGCCACCGTTCGAGCGCATGATCGACAGGTCGCCGCAAAAGCCAATCCCGCCCAGGCTCGATTTCAGACTCTTTACGTAGCCACCAACTTTTGGCCCGATATAGGCATTTACCACCGTCGTGGACATGCGTTCGAACTCGCGATATTCGCGCAAGATGTCGTGCGACAGCGAAAGGTAAACGTCCGGCATCGCCTTGCGGATCATCGCGCCGGCGACGCGCTCATGTTCGGGATTGGCATAGGAATGCAAGAAGCAGATCGCGACCGCTTCGACACCGGCGGACTTAAGCACCTTGCAGGCTTTGGCGACGCTCGCTTTCTGCAGCGGCTCTTCCACGTCGCCAGAGCTGAGAACCCGCTCCGTCACCTCGCGCGTGAGCTGCCGCGACACCAGCGGGCGGTGGCGATGGAAGAACAGGTTGTAGGACTCCGGGCGATTGCCGCGGCCGATGATGTAAACGTCACGTGTACCACGGGTAACCAGCAGGGCGGTCCTGGCGCCCTTGCGCTCGATCAGCGTGTTGATCGCGATCGTCGAGCCGTGGATCAGCTCAGCGATCGCACCCGGATCAACGCCGCTCTGGCGGATGCAGTCGATCACACCCCGCCCAAGCTCGGCCGGAGTCGTCAGGCTCTTGGCTTGGAGGAACCCGCCCCTCTCATCGTCGAATCCGATCAGATCGGTGAAGGTGCCGCCGATATCAACCGCCACAAAGATCACTCAGACGCTCCAAATGCTATCGCACTCGTCTTCTCGCGCTGGCGTCGCTCGGCGAACTGAGCTTAAATTGAGGCGGGATGAACCCATGACGATACCGACAATTCCGGAGCCGCTCAATGCCGTCGAGCTTTCGCCAGATCATCAACAAGGCCGTCAAGGATAAGAAACTTCTGGTGGTGCCCGGCGCGCATGACGCGCTGAGTGCCCGGCTGATCCAGAACATCGGTTTCGAGACCTATTTCATCGGTGGCTTCCCAGCAGTCGGCGCACGCTACGGCGTGCCCGACATCGGCCTGAAAGGCTTCGGCGAAATCTCGGCCTGCGTGCGCGACATCATGGCAGCTTGCGACCTGCCGGTGTTCGTGGATGGCGACGACGGCTATGGCGACGTGAAGAACGTAGTGCATACGGTGCAGAGCTACGAGCGCATGGGCGTGAGCGCTATCCTGATCGAGGACCAGCAGTGGCCGAAACGCTGCGGCCACATGGTGGGCAAGAAGGTCGTCCCAGTGGAAATGGCGGAGGCCAAGATCAAGGCGGCGTGCTCAGAACGGATCAACCCCGAAACTTGGATTCTGGCACGAACTGACGCGCGCGCGGTCTACGATCTCGACGAGGCAATGCGCCGCGCGGAGCGCTACATTCGTGCCGGCGCCGACGGTATCTTCATCGAAGCCCCGCGCAGCATCGACGAGCTCAAGCACATCGGCCGCGCCTTCGACGTACCGCAAATTTGCAATCCGCTGATGGGCGGTCATACGCCGATCCTCACCATGGAGGAATTGGGCGGGCTTGGTTTCAACTGCGCCGTGCTGGGACTTGATACCATCATGCATGCGGCGAAAGCGATCGAAGCCGTTCTGCTCGACATGAAGTCGGGTAAATTCACGCACAGAAACGACGGCATGGATTTCGAGGACTACAAGAAAATCGTCGGCTACGACCAATGGGAGAGCCTGGACAGCCGCTTGGCGGGCCCGCCGCAATGAACGATTTCTCCGCCGTGGTCACGCCAACACTGGCTCGCGCTTAGCCTTGACCGGTGCCGAGTCGCGCAGGCCGAGAATGCGCCGAGCGTTGCCGTAGAATAGCTTGTGCTTATCGACATCCGACAGTGTGAGCTCGTCGATCAGCTTGAGGCACGGCGCCGGGTCCCAGCACGGATAGTCGGTGCCATACATCACGTTGTCGATTCCGTAGTAATCGATCGCGAACCGTATACCGGCGGAGTGCGGCGACACCGTATCGGTGAACATGCGCTTCATGTAGGCGGTGACCGGGCGCGGCAGCTTGGCGGCCTTGGAGTTCTTATCCATGCGACCGGCCTGGTAGGGCAGCGAGCCGCCGGTGTGCGACATTACGATCTTGAGCCCGGGATGGCGCTCCATGGTGCCGGACAGGATGAGCCGCATCGCCGCGACCGAAACCTCGATGACACGGCCGAGGCTCAGATGCAGCGCGCCGTCGTAGCCGTCCGACAGCATGTCCTGGAAGATCACGTCGGTCGGGTGCAGGAATACCGGCAGGCCGAGCTTTTCGCAGTGCGCGTAGAATGGCGCAAGGCGCTCGGCGTCGATGCGCGCGTCCTCGCCGACGCTGCCCGGCAGGTTGACGCCCATAAGGCCCAGGCGATTGACCGCGTCATCGAGCACTTCGATCGCCGCGGCCGTGTCCTGCAGCGGCACCGCGGCGCTGGCCCATAGCCGGCCGGGATATTTCTTCTGCGCGCCCGCCATCTCCTCGTTCCACATGACGGCGTAGTCGCGGCCCTCGTCGAGCGGCATGTCGGAGAACGACACCGAGAACGGCCCGATCGAGCAGACCACGTCGACACGGTGGCCGAGCGAGTCCATGTATTCGAACTGCTTGTCGAGATCGAACCACTCGGCCCAGGAGTTGAGGTGTTGACCGCTTTCGCTGCGGCGCATGTAGTCGTAGCCGCCACGGTCGTTGACCCGCGCCTTGGGGAAGCTGCCGCGCGTGCAGAGCTTGTCGAAGATCGAACGCGGCCACCAGTGGAAGTGCGAGTCGATGATGTGCATGAGCTGTCCGCCGTGTCGGCCGGTGATTCAAGTATTTTAGAGCATAAACGCTCCGGTTTGAAGTGGCTGCCGCGGTCTCCCCTCTCCCGGAACGGGAGAGGGTGCCGAGCTAATGCGAGGCGGGAGAGGCCGCTGCGGCTCGCTCGCGCAAGCAACAGGCATGCGTGCCGCATGGCGAGAGCGGTGGTTTTCTGCAATGATTTCGCTCCAAGCCCGAGCTGTCAGCGGCCACAGGGAGGACACCATGCCCCGCATTCTGCGTGCCGTTTCGAGTGCCGCCGCCGCGATCCTCGCGCTGGCGCTGGTCGCGCCCGCGAGCGCGGCCGAGAAGCTGCGCGTTGGCAAAGCAGTGGCGTTCGCCTGGACCTTCACGCCGCTCGACGTCGGCATCCAGATGGGCATCTTCGCCAAGCACGGCATCGAGGTCGAAGCCTCGGCGTTCAACGGCGACGCAAGGCTCCAGCAGGGCCTGACCTCCGACTCGGTCGACATCGGCATCGGCAGCGGGCCCGGCATGGCGTTCATGGTGAAGGGCGTGCCGGCCAAGGCGGTCGGTGTCATGGCCGGCGTGCCGCGCAACATGGCGGTGATGGTCGGCTACGACTCGCCGATCAAGACGGTGGACGACCTGAAAGGAAAGAAGCTCGGCGTCACCACGGTGGGCTCGCTGACCGACTGGATCGGCAAGCGGATCGGCACTCAAAAGGGCTGGGGCCCGGCCGGCATCACCACGGTCCCGGTCGGCGGCATGCCGCCCGCCCGCGCCGCGATCAAGACCAACCAGATCGACGGCTATATCGGCGCGCTCGAGGTCGGGATTTCGCTCGAGGAAGCGAAAGAGTGGCGCGTCATCACCAGCGCGACGCCATTCGTCGATCATTTCATCACGCACGTGTTCTTCGTGCGCGAGGACGTGATCGCCAAGCGCCCGCAGGCCGTGAAGGCCTTCCTGCAGGGCTGGCAGGACACCATCGCGTTCATGAAGGCGAACAAGGTCAAGACCGTGGAGATCACCTCCAAGGTGATCCAGGTGGCGCCGTCGGTGATCGAGCGCGCCTACGACCAGCAGATCGGCATCTTCAGCGACGATCTGTCGTTCGACCCCCGCGCCGTCGCGGTGCTCAAGGAGTCGTTCATTGAAATGGGATTGCTCAAGGACATCCCGGAGGACAAGGCGATGTTCACGACGCAGTTTTTGCCGGTGAAGGCGGGGCTGTAGCGGCGCTACAGCGCGGGCTTACCGACGATCAGCGGCGCGCTGCCGATCCATGGGCCGCCTTCAAGGAGGAATTCAACAGTCAGAACATAGAAGCTGCCATCGATTGGCGCTTCGCCTTCAGACGAGCGCGACGATGCAATGACGGAAAGTGGATAGCTTCCGCTGCAGCTTTCGACCATCCAATTTGCGAGCTTTGCGTCGGGCAAAGCATCGACACAGGCAGCAAGTTGCCCGGCAAAAAATTTCCCAGCCTCGATCTTGCGAACAACGTCTTCGAGCCAAATATTCGCGCGCCGAACAGAGTCGTCTTTTGCGAAGGTTCTCGTGCGCCGCACCCAGCTTCCCTTGTACGCGACGGATGCGCGAACCGCGAAACGCTCGGCGAGCGATATCGGCTTCGATATGCGGTTGAGTCTACGATCCGAAACAAGGTCGGGTGAGACGGCGATGTACGCTTCTTCGGCGCCGGCAAGCCGCGCCTGCTTTTCGACCAGCCCAGCCAACGCGCCTGCATCCGAAATTGCTGTGACATTCACCTCATCGAGCGCCGCAACCGCGATCGCATCGGCGCGTTCCAGCATCCGCTGCTCGGCCGCATCGATGCCGCGGCGGACGCTGGCGAACGTTGAGCTCCCATCGATCCATTGGATGGCCGGAGCGGCAATCGCAAGATCAGAGGCCAACTCCGACGGCATCGCGTCGAGCTCCAGAACACCGGCCTGCTTCACCGTGTCCTTGGCCAGCCATTCGCCCAGAAATTTTCCGGGACGTGGCGTGCTGGTGACTTCACTCACCGGATTGGTCGACCGGATCCAATCGACCACGCGGTTGGACAATGCCGTGGCAAACACCAGGCGGCCGCTCGCCGGCACCAGCAGCAGCCCTTCATTCCAGTACGGCGTGAATCCGGTCAGATGCGCCACGGCGCTCGGCCGCACGTTGTTGGTATAGACAATGAACGCATCCAGCCCTGCGCGTTTCATCTCGGCGCGCAGCCGCGCGATCCGGGCGTCGAGCACGTCGACTGGCAACTCCTGCGGATTCCATTCCATCAAGCCGCGGCGCACGGTCGATCACCCCGCAACGCTGAACAATTCGCGCGGGACCCCGGTCAGGACCTCGCAACCGTCTTTGGTCACGATCACCGCGTCGCCGATGACCAGATAGCCCACCGCCGGATGGTAGGTGTTGGGGTGCACGATCAGCGCCATGCCAACGTCGATCCGCGTGGTGACGTTCTCCAGCAGATGCGGCTTGGAGTCGGCGAATAATCCCATGCCGTGCCCGCGCACCCGCGTGTATTCGCTCGTGGTGTATTCGCCCAGGCCATGCTTGCGGAACACGTCATTCTCGGCGCGAGCGATGTCGGCGGCAATGACGCCGTCCCGCACCGCGGCGATCCCGGCCTCCATCGCTTCGCGATAGAGCGCGTGCGCCGCCCGCTGCTCCGCGGTGGGCTCGCCGATCACCAGTGTGCGGCAGATCTGGGCGTAGTAGCCGTCGACGCAGGGCGTCAGCTCGGTGGTGACCAAGTCGCCACGCTTCAACCGCTTGCCGCCGGGCGGGATCATGCCGCGGACTTCGACACCGCCCACTCCGATGATCTGGAAATTATCATCGACGCTATTGGCGCGGAAGAAGGCCTCTACTTCGGCGATCAATTCGTAGTCTGCCCGGCCCAGGCGCGCCGCATTCATGAACACCCGATAGCCTTCGTCAGCAACCTTGGCCGCGCGGCGAATCGCGGCGATCTCGGATTCCATCTTGCCCATCAGCAGACGGTCGACGACAGAGGTCTGGTCGCTGAGGTTGAGAGCTTTGGCTCGACCAGCGATCCGGCGCGGGAGAAGACGCTGCGGCGCGGTACCGATCCGATGATTGCGCAGCCGGTCCAGTGCATGGTCAACCTCGGCGATGAGATCGGGCGCGTAGATCACGTCGACGCCAGAACAATCCAATTCGGCGCGGTCGACCTCGAGAGGGCTGTCGAGATAGAGAGTGATATGCCCATCACTGCGAACCAGCGCCAGCGCCTGTCCTTCGAGGATACCGAAATCAGTGGCGTAGCGTAGATAATCGACCTGCCAGGCATTGCCATAGACCAGCAGCATGTCGAGGTCC
>WNFX01006964.1_pt1 | contig 18471 bp, 42 predicted proteins | sample 5400111 | NCBI WGS metagenome assembly WNFX01 (sample SAMN13153363, study PRJNA577476) | soil metagenome | isolation source: 40 cm soil or saprolite under grassland replicate 1 | place: USA:California | collected 2016-06-15 | reverse complement strand
CGTATAAAGTAAGATGGTCTCAATTGGGCTTCATCCACATACGCCGCCGCGCGTAGAACCGACCTCCTGTGACCATCTTACTCGCGGGACGTGATGATTCGAACATCAAACACCAATTACTGCGTCCCTTATTGCTAAATTCTTCCTGCCGAAAACTCACTGATAACCTTGGGAAGGTTGGAATCTGCTCCTACACAATCCATCATACCACGATCGGTCGGATCGGCGATGGTAAAATCAGTGGCAGTAATACCAACTACTACCAACTTTGCGTCAATGCCCATCTTCTGTCGATAATCGCGCAAAGCTACATGAGGATGTACCTTACCAGCCCATGTTTCATTGTCCGTCATCACCAAAAAGGTGTCGACTTCGGTTCTACTATCTTCTGCCCATATCATGGGGAGCGAACAGTCCGTTGAACCAAAAGTTAGTCCAGAAATCTTTCGCATGACACTGCTCAGATCCATGCTCGACGAAACCCCAAGATCACGGAATGTACTAGCGAATCCCATGATCTGGTGGAAAGGTTCCGTCTTGGCGATAGACATCGACATTGCCGCAGTTACCTGCGAGCAAGACAAATCGAGTCCAACGGCAAGTCCACTCATTGAGCCAGAAACATCAAGACCTATCAAAGTCCGCTTGTTAGCCGGCTCAATATACTTGAATGCCTTATGGAAACCTTCATTCAAAGCGTCTACGATGACGGGAACAGTTGTCCAATCCTTGGTTCTAGAATAGTAATCGAAAATTCCACGTGGACCTCGTGGTACCTGACCTTCTTGGTGCACAACCACAGCATTCAAGAAATTAATTGGATGTAATCTTGTGCGTCGAATCATGTCCTCATCGACTAAACGATCCGCATATTCGCGAGCAAATACCATATCAGTAAAAGCACCGATACGAGCCAACCGAGTGATATTACGTACTAGGGCTTGACCCTTAAGTTGTCCAACATGGAATAAAGTCTTCCAAACATCAGGATCCTTCAAGGAATCGGTCGGCAAAGCCTCCCAAGGAAGCTTGTATTCCTCAATGGCATTCTTCAGAGTCTGTCGAGAAACACCAGGCTCTTGAACAATCGAGAATCCACGAATAATGTCTAATTCTGGACGCTCATCGATGATGATTCCAGAATTTTGCTCATCCTTGTACCACCGCTTGATGAATCGCTCAACGGTATGATCCACCCGACCGTGGCTCAACCGAAGTGCGTCCCGGTGAGTCCAGGGACTACCCCCGACAGCCCTGCTCCGGTACTTGACGACCTGATAGGCGAGGTCGGCCAGGCTCTTGGTCCCGTACCACCCAGCCACTGCTGAGCGTCGTGCGCGCGACCACCCACCGAGGAATTCAAGATACTGACAGAACTCGAACAGATGTGTCGAAGTACGGCAAATCTTGGGAAGATCTGCTTGAAGAAGACTCTTGATTGAATTTGGCCCATGCTTGAACATGAGCGCAAGTACGAAGATTGATGGAGAATTACGGAAAGCGCGTCCGTTAGTTGAAACATCCAAATTTACCGAATGAACCAGAACCGGATCCCGCTTAATCAGATCAACCAAGAAGTCAATATTCTGCTTGGTCAGATCCTTCTCAGTAATGTAGTAGGTGCCACCATCAGTACCGAGGATCAAAAAACGCTCAAGGCGAGCCTTGTCATCAACAGTGAAAACAAAACCACCAGTTGAGTTCTTAACCTGACGCGGATCTAACTGCTCCCCCAGTGGGACAGGAGTAGAAAGCGCCTTCATGTATGGGTTAGACATTATCGCTCCTTTTATTCGTCTACTAGATTTTCGACTGAGGTCGACCCACTAAACTTCCAATAATTATCTTCAACAAACGTAATAAATTTATCCCAAAAGTCTTCGATGTCTATTGGTTCTTCATCTTCGCGCCAAACATGACCTCTGATTTCAATCCCTTGTAAACTATACATTATTCAAATCCAAATATTCTTCGGTGATTAGGAGAATCACGTCATTGAGCGATCTGTACATAACTTGTACAATTTTGAGTTCAACATTGGTTCCAGATTCGACTGGGACATAAACGTATACATCGTTATCTCGGTGCTCACTCAAAAGCTTGATAAGTTCGCTCTTTAGCACTTCGCTCCCTTAGTAAGTTTCCTTATCGTTTAAGAATCATGAGATATATTCTCGACACCAAAAACACATTCCAGAGGAATTGACAGTATGTTTACCGAAGAACGCCTGAGAGCATTTTTTCGTCTTCAGATTCGAAGACTCTTTTGTCGAAGAGATCTTGGATCTCTTTCGGAAGCCAATGGGAAACATGCTCAACGTCTCCAAAGCATAGGAAACAAATAGACCCAAAGCGCCAAAACTCATGAGGCCGATTCTTGCCGGCATATTTGCCAAACTCTTTTTCGACCATGGTTTTCAAGGCACCATCAGTCCAACCCTTAGGGCTCCTGTTTTTGTCCCGTACCCTTCTCATTATTCGCTCCTTTTGTTCGCTCTTTTTGGTTAAAAGGTTACTATGTATTCAACTTTTGCAGTGCGCCAATTTGGGCTGCAATGTGTTACGTAACCATTCTCTGGACAATTAAGCAATGTCTCAACTGTACCATATTCGGTTAGGAGTCGTGAATACTCGAATGCTTCAGTTTCTTTCAAATACTTCTTCATAAGTCTCAGTATTTGTTCATGATTGAGGTTTGAGTTAAGGTCTTCCCATTTCCTCATTATTCGCTCCTTTATTTTAGAGTGGTAGTGGGTTGGATATTTGATTTGTCTTCGGTATTGTCCCCGCGTCACTCCTGTGTCTGAGGCGAAACAGGTTTAGTCAGAAAGTGTGGTTTCTCAGCAGTGATGTCTCTATCTCCCACTTATCTTTCTGGCCTAGCGTTAGAGTATGACCTCAGGGCTCCAGATAACCAAAAACGTTCGACCCAACCTATTGCTAGTTTTTAACATGGAGCGTGCCGAGCATAACTTTACAGATCCATTCGGAACTAGCAAACCGGCTCGCTCTCCCGAGAGGATTCGAACCTCCAACCGTCGCCTTAACAGGGCACCGCACAGCCAATTGTGCTACGGGAGAATACATCTTTGGTAGGTTGGATATTGGTTTTAACTAGCACCACGCTTTGCATCAGGAATCGAACCTGAATCGTCAGTTTAATAGACTGATAACCGACTTTCTTTCGACCCAACCATGGACTTCGAGCGGTTGAGAAGATTCGAACTTCTCTAGTTTGTGCAATGTAGCGATTCGAACGCGACGACACAAACCTTACCCAAGCCCGGGACCGCGTTATTGAGTTTGGATATTTTGTTGACATCGTTTTTGATATTGGACTCGAACCAATACTTCCACCACAAAGATGGCGTTCTACCAGTTAAACTAATCCCAAAAATGGTTGGCTTGGGATAAACGATATCTTTCGACCCAAAGGCCTGAGGCCAATCCGGGTTTGGCCTAGTGATCATGCCCCTGACCTGGGGAAATGAAGATCAAGAGTCCAAAGGCCAACAAGCCAGGGGGTGATTGAGGATTATACAGAAAAATGGTCCCTAATCCGAAAATTAGAGACCATTTGGAAGAAAGGTGATTATTGGTGTAAACATTTATACAAATTAAGTTCCGGATTTCCATCATTGTTATTTGCACCAAAGGAATATATGCAGGTTTGCACATCATTAGTTTGTTTTGTTTGTAGATAAATCATTACAGAGAAGAAAGCATTTATTCCAAGAAGAGTTGTGATTATTGTAATTATTACTATTCTTTTAATTGAGCCCATGGTTAGAGATTCCATTTTTTATACCTCAAGTCTTAGTTCATCAATGTTTTGAAGTTTGAAGAATGTTTGTTCATTCAGGTAATAAATGCTTACTAATTTTTCAAATTCTTTAGCTGCTACATAATCGTTGTGATGTCTATAAGCATCAATTATTGGCTTTAATTTTCCACCAGGTACAATGAAGGAGAAATTTCGATCTCCACCAGGATATTCGTTGCTTCTGAGGATCCCGATATGGCATCTAGTAATCCTTTAGTAGCGGATGTCGGATTTGCACCGCTTCTCTGGATTATGAGCCCAGCGTGTTACTGTTACACCACATCCGCATTGAGTAACAAAAGCCATGATTGACTATTCAAGTCGGCCCTGTCAAGTTATCATGACTTTTGCTACGTTTTAGCGAAAACCTGGCGACTGATGTGGAAAATACACCACCAAAAACCGCTTTCTGCCAGGACAGCGGACGATTTATTTCCTGGTTTTGTCGCCCCTATATCAGGTTTTCACTAGCGCCGCGTCCATGAGGTCGAACATGGAATCTCGAACTATATCAGAGTTCGTGGTTTACCTTTAACCTACGCGGCATGTGGGGCGAAACGTATAGCTGCAAAAAATGCTCGGACAAACACATTCTGCGCTGGGACCTACGTTTCGCCCCTAGAAAGGGTACTCGCGGATCCCTTTCTCTTCCACCAAAGAATTTGGAGCTTTCTCCTCTTCCCCGATGGGTTTACCCTGTAACGCTTTTGAGTGGAACTGACGTCTGGCGTGTTGGATATTAAATCCGCTTTCGGCATTTATTCGTGACCTCCGGAGTATGAGTCCGGCGCTCTTACTGAGCTATAACACATAATTGCGTTAACGATAACCGAAAACAATCCGACCCAACACAGTAGTTTAGAGCTTGGATATTCTTCCCCGACATCGACACTTTGAAGGTAACCGATACCGTTTCGACCCAAGCTAGATTTTCAATATAAAAGCAAACAGGATATTGGTTTGGCTAACGGGTTTACCAGAACTTTTACATTCCGGTCCTAATTCATACCAAAAATGAGTGGATAACCGTTAATCCGTCCGACCCTGTTGCTTGGTGTTTCATTTCCTAGGGCAAGCCTACCCCGCAGGATCCACGGTGTCAAGTGGTTGACGGGAAGGATCTTGAGGCGAAATGTCCGTTTTATTTACTGATCCAACGACTTACAGGGCAATGGCAACGGTGAAACCACAAGACGAGGTTCTGCATAAGTAGGGTAACGCTTGCCATCAGGACCAATTAACAAAATCCACGTTGCCTCAGCGCTGTCTGGCATAAATAACGCATTCGGCTCGCGAACTGGTCTACCGCTTGCATCATTCTGTGGAGTCACCTGGGTTGCGTAAGGAATTCCGTATCCAGCCACCTTATATGGAAGACAACGAAGAGATCCATCATTTCCCTGCAAATATGCATTGAGGACAAGATCGGTTCGGTCTCTCAACTCGTAGAGATCCTTAGCCATCTTGTACTCGTTGAAATTGGTAATGTTTGGGTTTCCCCACTTATCAATTGCTTGCTTACCCTGAGTGTCAGAGTATTGACTCTGAGTCTCATTGGATGAATCGCAAGAATCTGCTGACATCAGTGCACCAGCAATTATGAAAGCGAATATTGTGAGTGAGATCTTTCGATTAATTACCATTGTATTCCTTAATCGCATTGTTCACACAGTTGCGGACAAAATCGTTCATTTGCAATTTGCCGAGGTTTTCCGAAGATGCTTCCTCAGCGATATAAGCCACTAGTGCCTTGTGAGTTTTATCATCTGTGGCCTTAGCCAGTTGCTGACATTTATCGGCGAAGTCATGCACTATTGCGTCTTGATGTGTAGTACTCTCTTGAAACTGTCGTCGGTTTTGTTCGACGAACTTAGGACCAAAGTACTGTGTCCAAGCTAGAACTGCACCGCCAATAACGAACAGTGCTACAATTCCAAGAACTAAAAATTTCATCATCTCGCTAAGATCTTCAAACCATTCTCTCATAAGATCTCCACTTCCCAATTTTCTTCATAACATTCACCTTTAATCATGCCTTGATTGTTAATCATATCACCAGGACACCACATGTCCTGAAAGCTTGGTGCCCACAGGGGGATGCCGTCTGCTGCCTCATACTCATTAACCTTACAAAACCAATGTGGATGGCCGTTTAGCGGTACGTCGTGTAACTTACACATTACCCTTGCTATCATACAACCTCATTCCTCACACCTTACCGTACTGTGTCTTCTTTTAGGTGAAGCATCATTGATAGTTCCCAAATCATCTCTTCGTAGAGATCTTTCCATTCGCCGATTATAGCTCCGCCGATGTTGTTCAATGAGTTTACGTTTCTCCTCTTTAATTTTCACGGTGCGATCCATCCCATAGGGGAAGATGGCATTCCCATCTCAATGTAGCAATCCGTACACAAAAAGTGTCCGTTGCCTGTGTTCAGTGTCCCCTCATTTTCTAGAACATACTCATCTGGAGTCAAACACACTGACCTTGCCACATCAACATACTCTGATAACTCATCTGGTGTTTTTCCACATCCTATGCACATTAACTCTAACATATTCATCCAGGTGGTAGAGTAGGAAGGGTTGCGCCGGAAATTGCACACATAAGCACTAGTGTTAGCACTATACATAGGATGGATATCGAAATGATAAAAGCTAAGTTACTTATTTCCTTCTCTGGCGTACCCATCTAATATCCTTGGTAGAATAATCTTTTCAGCATACATCTTCGTTGGTTTATCACAAGATGCACAAACCCAATCATCACCCAATTTAGTGTAACCAGTTTTGGGATCTGGTCGACATGTGCAATACATCACGTCAGGCACTTTACCTCCATCGTTTTGGCCAAAAAATGAGTAAGAGCGCGAAAAATATCACTCCTACAAGACCTAAGATGAATTCTGTCCAATTTGATACGTGCATATTACTTTGACCGGACTATAACGGCTATAATTACACCGATACAGATCAAAGAAAGACAAGAAACTACAACGAATGCGGCCATTATACGTCTGTCCAATCACCAAATTGAACGACTCTCTTCATGTACTTCACTCGTCCATGCGTCTTAAGGGTACCGTTTTCTGCTCTTTCATTATTTATCTGATTAACTCTCTTCTTAGCCTCATATTCATTAAATTCGTATCCGAAGGGTTCATTCCAGATGAATGACCATTCTTCACTGTTTGGATCAACTCCATTGGCGGAGCAGATCTTTTTCCTATCAGCGTTGAAAATTCCGAACTCGTATCTATCAGGCACTTCTACATATCTACTTTCGTCGTCAAAGTCAATGTCTGGACTATCAAAAATCTTTTCTGTATCTTCGTTATCCCAGTCCCTTTCCATTTTTCTTCTCCTTAACATAATCTGCGCAGGTAGAAAGATGCTTGATCTCTCCATCTCTTTCTGGCTGTTTACAAATGATGCACTTAAACCCGCTAAGACCTTTCAATTTCTCTGACAACTACTTCACCTTCAATGAATTTGTTAGGATCACAACACCCACAACAATGATGGTTCCTGTCACTTGACAGATCATCTGGATCAGGGTGACCTATTTCGTGTAAACACATCCTGTGCATTATCTTATGGTCGTCTCGCCATATCTGTTTCCACGTCTTCATATGATGGCGAGAAGGATTATGTATACAACAATTCTCACCAAAACATTCACCGATGTCGTGGACATTGACATTTGCTGGACCTATGAAGAAACCAAACGAGTCTACACAATCTACAGTAAACCTACCCACAATGTCCACCAGTAAAAGCGAGATATACCAAAATAAAAAGTGTGGTGAAAACAGAACCAACAGCCATACCTGATAAGTAAGCTCTCATTCAGTCTTTCCTATTTTGTGCGATGTGAGTACCACGAGACCTAAGCATAGTCTCTAGGTTATCTACAATCTCGGTTGATGTGAGTTTTTCCTTCACAGTGATTGGTCTTTGGCTAGATAATACCCGGCATGACGGGCACTTCTTCGCTGGTCTGCCCCGACCTTGATGAATAACCAATTCCGTACCGCAAATAGAGCATTTCGGTGAGGTATTGTCGACAGCTTCCTTCATTGGCACTCTCCAGATAATACCATTCATCTTGACACAATTGATTGCAAAAGTACAAAGACTGACCATCTGTTTCTAACGGCCTGAGACAAAAACCACAATGGTATGTGTTCAATATTACCACCAAAGCTAAAAATTCAAAAAACGGGCTCAACTAAACATGAAAATTATTCATCTTTTTCTGGCAGTTCTCGTTCGTCGTGCTCTCAATGAGAAATCCGTCCATTTTGCCACGAATCATCATTTCGTCGGCTGCACGGTCAAGAATATCAGCTTCAAGATCATTCACTTCGCACCGCTCTTTGGGCGCTTGAGAATAGTGTACTCAGAGCCGTCAGGTAAGGCAATCATTGACATTTTGTCCGTGTCTGCCAAACGAATTGCTTCGGTTACGGCTAAGGTGAAATCTTCGAAAAGTTTTGGCTTAAGTTCATCATCTCTGACTAACCACGTTAGCACTCTAGGCATTTAATTCCTCACTAATGAACAACACAGTCGCAGCAGTTATTTCTACAATGAGGCACGACGTCAGTGTAGGAGTGAGAAGAATTCCACCAATGAAGGTTAATGTACAAAGAAACCTAAAAAGCCACTTACTCCCCCTCTGTGGAGCCATCTCTCCTCCCGGCCGTATACGATTGTAAAGCATCTTCCATCATCAGTATTAATAGATATGTGGGATCCATTTCTCTGAGAATTGCTTCTTTAGCGATAGAATTCGTATTTCGTTCTATCCACAGTTCTACAGTGGATCGTCTTATTGTTACTTCTGGCATTATTGTCGCTTCCTGAACGGCCAAAGTCAAGTGCATCTCCATCATCTGGGCAATCGGACAAATCGGTCTTACTTTCCTTTACTCTTTTTCTTAGTCTTCTTTTTCGTTACCTTTAACGGAAGCGCACCACCTGTTTTCTTCTTGCCACTGATCGCTTGTGGCATATGCACTTCATTTGAATCGTAGACACCCATTGCTACTCCTTCTGGTACTCTTTGGGAATATCCCATCCAAGATCGGAAAGACATTTGATTGCAGCATTAATCATCCCAATTCCTTGGCCACTCTCCACTCTATTGCCAATGATTATTTCCTCTACTATTCGGAAATAATCTCTGTTAGAAACTAAATAGGGTGAGATGTTATACAGTACAATCGCAGCTCCTGCACCGGTCTTAGTCCATCGTGCCACTGCCGGCATCGTGGGTTCTTCTCGTAGGTGAATGTGTTGATCTGGACAATGCTCAACACAACCACGACGCATAAAATCTGGAGATTTCCTATCCGTTATATATTCAGGAGAAGTACCAGTAAGATTGCCCAGCTTCTTTACTATTAAGATCTCTTTGGATTCTACCAGAAGAACTGTTTGCTTGGTCTTCCTAGTTTTATTGGCCTTTTGATAAATTTTGCCTTTGAGGTCAATAATTCCGGCCATCCAAGCAAGTTCAAACTCTTGGATCATGCTACCCCCAGGCTTTATCGTAGGTGATGAGTGGAAGTGTACGCATGCATAGCACACCAGAACAACAGCGAGTATGGCTACAATTGTCCAGAGAATATTCTTCATGACTTTGGCCATTCGCATTCAAGAACACTAAAGTCATTTTTGCTGTTGTATGCTACTTGCTCGTTGTTGTGATACAGTGAGCAGGTGTAGTAGTGTGGAAATTTCTCGCCGCTGTAGAAGTGAACGTGAACGATAATATGGTATCTCACACCTTTTTGATAAGGTTCCAGATGTGGACCCCAAATGTCAGTTGGTTTTCCAGGAACAGGTTCAACAATGTTGTTTCTGGTGAGACCGTCCCAGATGATATTGTCTGGCTTAATGCCAGACCAGCTCACCTTAAAGGTGACAACCTCATCATCTCCGGGAAGTTCGGTAAAGCGTTTCGGCAGTCCAGAGTTTGTGATAATAATTGCAAGTCCTACAACTACAAAGAACACTAATAAATGTTTAGTCTTAGTCAGCATTCTTATCCTTTCTTTTTGGAATAAGACCACACATGACAACGTCATGCATGATCTTAAACCAAAACTTATCACTTAAAAAAGTTGATTAGCCATCCTGCGACAAGAATCACAAGTATGAAGAAAATCAATGTTATTATCATCTACTAATTGCCCTTCTCCCGGAACCTACCTGCGATTGGCCAATGTTAGCATTGTATCCGGCATTCTTTCCCAACGAGTACGCATCTCCGGATCTTACTCTAGAAGTAGAGCTTTTGGTTCTGAGGTGAGGGAATTCTTCCATTGCAGACTTGACAACCATTTCCTTGCGATTACGTAGAACTAGATCTGTTCCAGTACTTACTCGTGCTACTTCGTCCTTGGCCTTTTTGTAGGCATCTCGGACCCGCTTGAGTACAATATGAACAAAGCCCTTGAGGAATGAGTCGCTGAAGGTCTTCCCATGGATATTTTCTGGTTTTTCTGCCTTGCTGAGAGCGATAATCATTTGAATGAGTAGTGAATTATAGAGAACAGAAACTTTTTCCAGGTCATCGGGGAAACCGATAACTCTTACCGTTTTTCCATCAATCATTCTCACTGCCATACAACCAAAGGCAATGGAGATCCCATTAATAAGAACATCTTTCTTGAGCTTATACGGATTTACCACGGTAAAGTCTCTTCGCTCAACCTTTTCAGTCCGATTTTCCTTACTAAAGAGTAAAGCTTCTTCTCATCGTTTACGCTCCTTTAAATTTACCGATTCTTTTCAATGTATATTAAAACTGCCCATTCTTGCTTCTCTTTGTCGAAACGGTAAGATTCGCTCCATGTCCAGAGTGTATCATAGACCTGATCATCTTTAAGCTTATTGACAATTTCGACAATGTTTTCGATTCCATCTCTGTCACAATAGAATCTATACCAAGACCTATCTTTATTATCTGTCATTTTCTAGCTCCTGTGAGTTAAATTTCTATCGTTCTCGTGATACGTCAGTTTTTCTACTTTGTGCCAAGGAATAATAATGAAAACTCGATCATCCTCTGTGCTTAGGGAAGAGAGAATAATTATACCTTTATCGACCACAAAAAGAACGTGGTTAGTTTTTACTATCTCTCCGTATGACCAAAATTCCAGCTCAGTATGTTCAAATTCGTTCACTTCTTCGATCCAATCTCAATAAACATTGCCAAAGTTGCAACAATTGCAGCAAGTAGACTACCAATACCAAAATAGAGAGCAAACTTATCGTGAGTAATTTCATAACCGAATAGGAATAATGCTGTTGCAGCATACCAAAACGCCGCAAACTTTGCCATAATTTTATCACCAGTCACCGTATACGACCTATAAGATCATTTCCCACAGAGGGGCTAGCGTACCCATGTATACACAGCTTTGTCAACAAAGTCGATGGCGTCTTGCCACTTTTTGAATCGTAAAACTATCCTATATCCCTGGTTGGCAGGGACAACCTTTCTAAGTCCTGTTGACGGCTGTTCGCCTAACGCCCCCATTTCATGCGATCTGGCGCTGCGTGCCCTCAGTACGGCTTGAAGTGAATCTGGTTCACCGCTCCATTGTCGGTACTCGTCCCAAGACATGCCAAGAAATTCATGGAGAAGAAATGCCACTTCGGGCGCATCTGACGGAGCGTTATGCCAGCGGTCAATATATTCGTCTATATCCTCCGGTTGCGCTCTGCCGGCAAGAAAGTCGTCAATGAAGGACGGCCTCACGGTCTTATTCGACGGCCTAGACATCGATCCTCCTTCCCCTGACTGCTGGCTTTATGAACTCCCAGTTTTGTTCTAGTTGTATGACAATCCACTGGTAGTTTTCATGTGAAGAATTGTATCTCGCCCTATATTTTCTTGGTGTTGTCACACTTTGGCTCCTTTTAGTAAGTATTTCAGGAAGAGGTACCATCTCTGATACCTCAACCTGACTCACTTATCTGTCAGACTAGCCTCAGCCCTATCGTATGAGTCGCCCCACGTTCCACCAAGATCTTGGTAGAGCTGAGCAACATAAAAATAGTCCACAACTTCCTTGGTCATCATATCAGGATACGTAAGAGCGAGCGTGCTGACACGCCCCGTTAAAGTTGTGGTGACGAGTTTCCCCAGCGAGGTCCAACGCGACACCGATCAAGCATCCAGTGGTGAGCTTTGGGTCATCTTCCGTTTTCGATACATAATTGTCATCGTTTGACATTGGCTGGTAGAAACAGCCCGCGAAGCCGCCAGGATTGTAAACGAAGTCTGTTCCCTTAGTTTCCATCGCTTGCTTCAGTACGACTCTAGCTTGTTCTAGTTTGATCATTTTTTCACATTTTTATGATTAAGTAGAGGGCAACTATTCCCATGACTATTAAAGCGGCAAGTAAAGAATTGTTCATTGTGAATCGCGTAACTTTTCTAAATACTTCACCAAACGGTCACGCTGCGTTTCCTGGTTAGGCTTTAACAATTCAACTAACCGCCATAGTAGCGCGCGTGACTCTTCATCGGAGAGGTAGCCACGAAAGGGCTCATTGTATACATCGTTAATCTCAGCATATAGCCGTGGAGGGTCTGCGGGAATTCCATCTTCCTCATCAATTGGACCTACGTATAACTGGGCACAATCGCTACGAAAACGAAAATAGAAAGGTTCGTCATTAACGGTACCATAACCTTGGACCGGACACATACCGCCAATCTGGTCAATTACTAACTTTGTCATTATAGTTCAGCAATCTTACCAGTACGGATGTTGTCGAGGAAGATACGCCAGGCCGGTAGGTCGAAGGCGAGGATTGTCCCCTGTCGGTCCTTGGAATCGCGGACGCGTACTACGTCTGGTCCCATAGCTACCTCTACGCAGTCGCCCTGGCCTGAACTACGGGTACTCTTGTACCAAAGTACTTCGTTTGATGTCTGAACCATTATTCGTTCTCCTTCACAAACTCTATATCTCTTCCGTTAGCGAGATTGTCTCGCATACGCTTGAGGTCTTCGAGAGTGTTTTCTTCAGCGAAAAGGGACATGGCTTGTGGAGGGGTCAATCCGAGCTTATCTCTAGCGAAATCCTCTATGCCCTGATATCTTCCGTCAGAATTGATTATATTAATGGCCGAAAGATGACCATCAAAATATACCTTCCAAACAAACTTAGCCTTGAACTTCTTCGCCACGTGTCCAGCAACGCAGAAAGCGGTCTCGCATTCTGGTCCTGGCTCTACATTGGACTCGGTAATGGTTGGATTTTCTCCGCTTGCCCATGCATAAAAGTATTGGTTCCAGTCTTGCTCATTCTCTTCAATCAACAACAAAATTTCATCTAATAGTTCAATGTTAGCAGCCATCACTTGCTCCTTTTATTTATAGTTATGCCTCTTCTTGGGAGACTTCTGAAGCTTCTCCCGCCACTGTCCGTTCTTCGTCTTTTTGGTTTTCTTAGTGTTAACAACACTCGCACGCCGCCTCATCGGTCACCCCTTACAATCTAGATATCCTGGCTCAGTTGTTTCATCGTGATTTTCTGGTCCAGGAATATAGCCATCTGCATTTACTATAATGTCACACGTGACCTTAAACTCAGGCAAAATTTTGTCACTGTCGACATGTGCCGTGAGAGAATAATGTGAGCCTTTGTGGTATGGGAGTGTGGTTGCCCAGACATCTTGCCATGGATTGCCAGGTACTGGCTCGATTGGAAAAACTTTTCCATTTATCCTATATGCAATAAAATTCGGTTTAAGATGAATCCACGTTACCTTAAAGGTGACCGTATCGTTATTTTCTTTACCACCCTGTATCGCAAACAACTGCGGTCGAACGTTATACAAACCAATTCCTATAGCAAGAATCACAAATATGAAGAAAATTCCCTTAGTTTTTTGTAATAACTTCAACATGCTCCTTTTTTAATTAACTAACAGCAATTTTGTTCCTGGAACTAACTTACGGTTTACTGAGGTAGATTGTACGAAAACGTCGTGCAAGTAAAAATGGAAATTCGCGACCTCTTACACATGAACCTATCGTGGTTTCTGATGGGAACACGAGCAGTTTGCCACACACTCGGCAATCCATGGTACGCCCTGATAACACTTCTGCTTTGTAACAAGTTTTGAATTGATGTCCGCAATCCGTCACGACTGTTGTCTTTCGCATTTTGTGCTCCTTTTAAGTGCAGGTTTCATCCATCGCCCGCTAAATGACTGTAGATTGCTCGGATCGCATCATTTATATGCTCTTTACTATTGTTTCCAAATTTCCACATCTTCGGTGGCCGCTCGTCCGAACACAACGTGCCAGCAAAATCGTGAATTTATGGAAAGTTCGCAAGATGACATCTGGCGACACCCGCTTTATAATGGATAGCAGAGCCTGCTTGCTGGTGCTTAAAGAAAGTTTTAGGGCATCACCCAGGCGCAATGCTGGCTTCTTTGGTTTTGCTCGGTTAGTTCCCTAAAACTTTCAGTGAGAAAGTAGATGGCACGGCGTAGAACTCTGAACCGACATTATCCCACCCTTTTGGATTTCTCCACTTAGCTGGCGACCATCTTTTACCTAGTCCTAGACTTTCCCGTGAGCGCTCACGACTCGAACGTGAGAGTATGCCATTCGCTCCCCTTTTTACCTATCCGTGAACAACACAACCAACACTACCAACTAGCCTTGTCCGTGATGGACAGTCACCAGGTAGCCTTTCTCCGTTTGTCTTGACAATGTCTACAATGACGTGTGAGTCCAGGACCATTCCGGAAACGTAATGGACATTAACCCCGATAATATAGATTTGACCTTCGGTGTAGTTCACGGTAGTTGTCCACGAACCATCACGCTCATTGAAACGAGTGATGGTTCCTTCCTTCATTGAGCCTGTATTAGGGTCACGGTAAAAAATTTGCCCTATGGCGCTTTCTTTCCAGGTGACCGAATAGAGGATTTGTGCTTTCTTTGTTGCATCGTTTACCTTGGTGTAGATGCCAAATATTGATATTGCGACGATAACAAAGACTATCGAAAAGAAAGTATTTCGTACCTTAGTCATTTACAGATATCCACGTTCCTCTAATGAACCACGATCCCACACATCGTGCCAATGTATTTGTGAGTTCTCGAAAGAGTCACTTACACTCTCTGCTTCGTCGAGATCATCGAAAGGTCCGGCCACAATACGAGTAGTAATGTCGTCATAGTCTAGTGTTTCTCGTTCGACCACATAGAATTCAGTCATGATCTCCACATATGTCTTGTTTGTTTATGACTTTCCAACCTTGCTTTTTGGCATGTTTACGAGCCACAACCCGTGTTTTTGAGGCGAAAGCCATATAATTGGAACATCTAGGCTCATCACAGATCAAAAGGGACTTGTAAACGACAGGCTTAACTGTTGCCGTGCTCATGGCTCAAGTCTAGCACATCATTTTCCAACATGTCAACGATTTCACCCAAATGGATCATGAACCCAACGGCTCGCTATCGTTGTAACTGCTGATTCCGGGAAACCAACGTCAGAAAACTGTTCGTCTAAAACCTCTCGAATGAAAACCTGAATTTCTTCTTGTGTCATCATTACTAGCTCTCGTATTCCGCTCGATACAAATGCAGCTTAAGGTGTACTTGATTCGCGTTTTCACATTCCCCGAATTCACGAACTAAGTCAGGTAGTTTATAGGTTGGAATTCTCACCTGACATTGTTCGTGTTGGTCGTCTCCGATGAGTGTAACTCTAGTCCAATTTGACCTGAACCTAGTGAAACAGAGATTAATTTCGCCAATCTCATCCTTCATCAGGCTAAGGTTGTGGTGAGTCAGTGTATGGAAGAACGCACGAATACGTCCTACCTTAACCTTTTCAATTGTTTCATCATGTTGTGTCATCACTTTTGCCAATCACCCTTGATAACGCGTCTGTGCTTTACGATTACCTTTGTGGTTCCGAACATCGAATTATTGCTATCTATGCGCCATTGATTTTCTTCTTCTGCTCTCTGCTCAGCGAGTTCTTTGGAGTAGTATATGCCAGAGAATTGATTTTCATAAATCCAACGCATACTGGGCGAAATCTGGTCAATGGTGTCAGGAGGTTCTAGTTCGTTGAATAGAGAGTATTCGATGATTTCACTCATTTTAGCTCCTTTTGTATTAATTGGCGAGTGTTTCAGGAATGAGTAGCATTTCTGCTACTCAAACCTCACTCACTCGTTTAGGTTTACATTTAGGCTATATTCAGCAGCGTCGTATGCTTCACCCCAGGTGGAACCTCCATCCTGATTGCGTTGGGCTTGGGCGAAATAGTGCGCAGCTTCTTCGGTCATCATGCGTGGGAATGAAGAATGAAGTCCATAGACTGATTCCCTAGAATAGTGGTGTCTGGTTTCCCCGTGCAGATCAAGCGCAACCCCAATGAGACAGGAAGTCTTACGACGTGGGTCGTCCTGGTCAAGTGCGAAACCGACACCAAGACCCATCTCTAGAAGATTATCTTCTGTCGCAGGAATGTAAAGGCATCGCCTCTCACCGCCAGGGTTGTATACGAAGTCTCGGCCTTGGGTTTCCATGGCCTGCTTCAGCAGAACGCGAGCCATTTCAAGGGTAATCGTTTCAACATTAGTCACTTTTGTTCCTTTTAGGCTAGTTTAATGTATGAGTTTGCTATTTCTACGATAACCATGGTACGTGTTACGTCTGGTTTGCCAAATGCGTAACTCAATTTATCCGCGCTGTTTAGAAGAGATTCCGCTTTTTTCAAACATTCTTGTGGAGTCATATTTTTAGTTATTTCGCTGATCCAACATAGGTCACGCGGTTCCGTCGGTCACACCAAATGGTATGTAATCCACCATTCGATCGTGAACAGTATACACAACACGACTGACAACCATCGTATACCTGGTTAGCTATTCTGACACACTTCTTACAGGTTTTGGTCATTTCAGTTGTTTCCAATCATCTGGCAAATCAACACCAGCACGGAGGCATTTGTCTAAGTTAAGAAAACCAGAGGCCAGATCCAACACATCGTCAGGATCTATGTGGTGCCACTTCTTGTAGGGTATTGATAAGCATTTGACTTAGTTCACGAAGTTGTCTCAATCCCTCGTTAAGGTCCATTTACACTTCCCAGGTCGAAATTCGAAATCCATTTTCCTTCGTCTTCAAAACCATTTGTGTACCTAGTTCTTCACTTTCTAGGTATCTATCTCCAGTCTCATCATCCACTGACCACATTGAATAATTGACGTTTAATGACTCTTCTATCCAGTGCATTTGAGCCCATGTGAGGTTTAGCTCTTTTACAGTGTTAATGTCAATTTTTACCTCTATGCTCCTTTTTCCGATTTTGGATCGTAAGGTTCCCAATCACCAATTGGTCTACGAATAATCTCAAAAAACTTGGTTGGGTCCATTCCGTCCCACTCTTTTGGATCCATGAACTCTATTGCCTCGAACATGGTGTAATTTGTGCGATGGATTTCATCGTATCGAATGTCTCGAATGCCATACTCGTATTTTTGTGTCACTTTTAACTATGCTCCATTTACGCTACCTTAGTAAATTTCCTGATGTTTACCAATACTGCTGTCCGACTAGTAGCCTCACGTTGTCCGAATTGAGCTTTTCGATTACGACCGACAATCCAAGGATGTTCTTTACTTCCTGGAAATTTTTCGGATTTGTAAATTTTGTACACTGTTTGTGTCATAATGAATGTATACGCTCCTTTTCGAGTGCTCCCACAGGGGAGCACGTGTTATGGGGTTTGTGAGGTCACGAATCATCCAGCCCAACCATAATCCAGCACAATAACCACAAACACCAACAGGAACAGTAGGTTTATACATATCGATCTCTTTTTTCAGTCCTTGTCCGTTTGCATCTGAGGCTTCACGAATGTGTCTACGAAGTCCATCTGATAGGGACTTGGAACGCCAATGCCTAGTTCTCTGGTAATGTAGCCAATTTCGCGCCGCAACCAGTACAACATGGCGTAGCTACTGTCGTCGTTTCTACCCCTCAGTAGTTTCACAATTTCCTTTGCCGCCGGGAGAAGAGTTTCCAGGTCATTGGCAGCCTTAAGCACTTTTTCTCTATTTGGCATTTTCGCTCCTTTTTTGTTTTTTACTACTTTTTGTCTTGAATGTTCCAGGAATGAGTACCTATCAAATGATTGATACTCAAACCTGAATCATTCTCACTGTTCTGTTTTTAGAGTCTTTGCTGACTTATGTTGGTTTACCTTACTCGTTAGTAGTATCTTCTTTTTCTGAATCTGAGTCGTCGTCAGGAATTTCCTTGGCCGCTTCGTTAGCCTCTACCCAGGCAGCGTGCGCGGCGAGCGCAGCGTCCCAGGTAAGGCCGCGCGAGCTGAGCATGCGGTCCCGCTTGGCTACAAGCTCTTGCGCCTTGACCAGCTTGGCCTTCTGGGTCTCAAGGAACTTGAGCCGCTGAACCAGGTCGGCCTTAGCCTTACCGGCCCGCACGAGAAGCTGCTCATCGGTCAGAGACCCACCTGCCGCAGAACCCGCACCCTCACCACGCGACGGCCGTTCATCCCACTTAGCGAAGGCAGAATCTGACAGAAACGCATTGTCTACAACAAGCACGACAGGAAG
>WNFX01008397.1_pt1 | contig 18480 bp, 20 predicted proteins | sample 5400111 | NCBI WGS metagenome assembly WNFX01 (sample SAMN13153363, study PRJNA577476) | soil metagenome | isolation source: 40 cm soil or saprolite under grassland replicate 1 | place: USA:California | collected 2016-06-15 | reverse complement strand
CTTCGGCGGCGCGGTGCTGATCGGCGCCGGCCTTTATCAGTGGACGCCGCTCAAGGACGCCTGCCTGCGCCAGTGCCAGGCGCCATGGTTGTTCATTCAGCGTCACGGCGGATTTCGTCGCGACGCGAGGGGCGCGCTCGCGCTCGGTCTTCGTCACGGCGGTTACTGCATCGGCTGCTGCTGGGCGCTGATGGCACTCCTCTTTGGGGGCGGGGTGATGAACGTGCTGTGGATCGCCGCGATCGCAATTTTGGTGCTGGTCGAGAAGATCGTCCCCGCCGGACGCATGATTTCGCGCACCGCGGGCGCGGTATTCTTCGCGGGCGGAGCCTGGCTCATCGCCCAAAGCCTGTAACAGCCACGTTGTGCGGCGCCTCTTGCATGCCATAAATTTGCGCCAAACCGGCAAGTGCGAGCCCGGCGAGGACGCAATGGCGCTCAAGACCGTCATCTCGAGAGCAATTCGGCCGTGCGTTTTGATGCAACTGGCGGCCGCCCTCCTCGGCTGCTCGGAGATCGGTTTGGGACGACAGCCGGAAAAGACCGTCGATCCCAATACGTTTCCGGAAAACTACAAGAAGGACGTGCTGGCCTATGTGCAAGCCCACCCGGGCGAGCTCGTCAACACGCGCGACGCCTCGATATCCGCCCCGGCGCTCAAAGCGTTCGCCATGGAAAGCCGCTATTTCGTTTGCGTGCAAGCCAACGCACCGGATTCGCGCAAAGAGAAGCTGGTGATTTTCTTCTCGGGCCGCATCAACCAGTTCATCGACGCGGAGGGCGGCCAGTGCAGTGGCGCCGCGTATCAGCCGTTCCCCGAGCTGTTGGCGGAGCTGCGCCGCTTGAAGGAGAAGAAGTGAGCGCGAGCGCAGCGCGCCTCATCCGGCCGTCAACGCCTGGCGGATCATGCGCGCAATTTCGGCCTTGCTGTAGGGCTTGGCGAGGAGCAGCACGCCCGCATCGAGCCGGCCGTGATGAAAGATGGCGTCCTCGGTGTAGCCGGACGTGAACAGCACCTTCATGCCGGGTCGACGCTTGAGCACCTCGTCGGCAAGTTCTCGACCGTTTATCGAGCCCGGCATGATGACGTCGGTGAACAGCAGGTCGAACGAATCGCCGCGCTGGACAACCGCCAGCGCCTCGGCGCCGCTCCCCACCGAGATGGTCTGATAGCCGAGGCTCTGGATCTGGGTGGTCACCGATCTGCGGACCAGCGCGTCGTCCTCCACCACCAGAATGGTCTCCATGCCGCCTTCGATCAACGACGGGACGGCCGCTTCGACGACCGCCTCCGGCGCGCTCGCGCGCGGCAGATAAAGCTTGATGCTCGTGCCTTGTCCCTCCTCGCTGTACACGTCGATTTGCCCGCCGGACTGCTTGACGAATCCGTATACCATGCTCAGCCCGAGGCCGGTGCCCTTGCCGACGCCCTTGGTCGAGAAGAATGGATCGAAGATCTTGTCGCGGATGGCCGCCGGAATGCCGGTGCCGGTATCGCTCACCGCGATCATCACATAGTCGCCCGGCGTAACCTCGGCATGCGAGCCGGTGTACGTTTCATCGAGCACGACATTGCGGGTTTCGAGCGTGAGCTTTCCGCCCTTGGGCATGGCATCGCGCGAATTGACCGCGAGGTTGAGCAGCGCCGTGGTCAGTTGGGTGGGATCGACAAGCGCGGGCCAGGCATGCTCGTCGAGCGACACCTCGACCTCGACCTGCTCGCCGAGCGCGGGTCGGAACAGCTTCTGAGCATTGACGATCAGCGCGTTGACATCGGTTTCGCGCGGCTCCAGCGGCTGCTTGCGTGCGAAGGCGAGAAGACGTCTGGTCAGCTCCGCCCCGCGCCGCGAGGCGGCCGAGATCAACTTGGTGGCCTCCACGAGTTGCGGCTTTTCGGCAACCCCGTCAGCCAGAATACCGATGATGGAGGTGATCGCCGTGAGCACATTGTTGAAGTCGTGCGCAATGCCGCCTGTCAGCTGTCCGATGGCTTCCATCTTTTGCGACTGCCGCATCTGCTCTTCGGCGGCGATCTTGCCAGTGATGTCGCGCAGCAGCAGGTTGTAGATGTTGCCATCCCGCCGGCGCACGCCGCTCATCGATATTTCCACCTTGATCTTGTGGCCGTCCTTGCGCAGCGCATCGATTTCGAAGCGCTCGCCTTCGACCCGCCCCACCTGCCGCAAGAGCTCGTTCATCGAGAGATAGCGGGGCCGATAGCCCTTGGGCAGGTACAGGTCCGTAATCGGCCTGCCCATCGCCTCCTGGCGTGACCAGCCGAGGATCGACTCCGCCTGGGGATTCCATTCCAAGACTTCGCCGGATTCGTTGACCTGGATGATGGCGTCAAGCGCGGTATCGATGATGGTGCGCGCCATGCGCTCGCTGTCGAGGAGCGCTTCTTCCGCCTTTTTGGCCTCGGTCATGTCGCGGCCGATGAAGAAGTGACACTGCTCGGCATCGGACCATACGCAGCTCCAGGCCATGGGTATCACGCGGCCATCCTTGTGAACCCAGGGGGTCTCGAAGTTGCGCCTTTGCTCTCCGCGACGCGCCATGCGTATTTCCGCCCGCGCATCTTCGAGATCGCCGGGATGAACGAACTCAGCTCCGTTGCGGCCCACCAGTTCTTTCGGCTCGTACCCCACAATGGCCAGGCAGCTCGGGCTGACACGAAGAATTTTGCCCTGGTGGTCCGTCGTCAGAATCAAATCCGGTGACAAATCGAACAGGCGACTGCGTTCTTCGATTTCGCGGGTCAGTGCCGCGGTCTTCTCGCGCACCTCAGCGTCCATCCGGGCGAACGCTTTGGCCAACGTGCCGATTTCGCCGCTGGCGGCGGTGTGAACGGCGATCGGTTCGTTGTCGGCCAAGCCTTCAACCGCCCGCGTCATTTGCGCCAACGGCTTGGTCATCGACCGGGCAATAAACACCGCCAAGACGAAGGCAACGAGCACCGCAGCAAGCGCAGCGACCGCGCTCGAATCGCGAATGGTCGTTGCTCCGGCAATGAGGGCGGGATAGGAGAGGGTTTCAATCGCAGCGACCCGCGGGCCACCTCCCAGCCGCAGCTTTTGCCACGCTACGCCGACGCGCTCACCGGAGCGATTCTGGACGATCCGAGGTTTCGAATCATCGCTCTGCAGCAACTCCATGAGACCTGGATATTCGTCCGAAACACGCGCCGGAGAACCGAGCTGAAAGCCGAACTCGCGATTTACATCGGGATGGAGGAGGTAATCGCCCGAGTCGTTTACGACGTAGATATGGCTACCTGGGCGCACGGCCCAGCGAATGCGGTCGAATACCGGCCGCAAGTCGAGGTTTGCGATCACAATTCCAAACCGCCGACCATCGGGCGCAAACAGCGGCGCAGCAACCCGCACGGTGGGAACACGGGGTGTGTCGACCACTCCGCGCGTCGTTTCCAGTTCAATCGGCGAGATGTAAACGTCGCCAGCGGCAAGCGCGATCGTCTTTTGGAAGTAGTCCCGATCGCCATCACGCTCGAGTTGCGCGTCGGGTAGCGCGCGGATTGCGCCGCCTGCTCCTGAACGGTCCACGCGAATGATTTCGCGCCCGCCATCGGCAATGATCCGCCATTCGTCGTACCAGGGCTTCGCGGTAAGGTCCGCCGAAAACCGCGATGCCAGCCGGCGCCGCTCGGCCGCCGCGAAGACGTTGGAGCGATCGGCAAGATCGCCCGAACTTCCAATCACCATTTCATCCACTGCGAAGGCCAGCACGTCCGCCCTCGCACCACGAACGACGGCTTCAAGCTCGCTGGCAAGCAGCCGAACGTGTTGGTCGAGGCGCTCCAACGAACGCGGCTGCGCGATCCCCAAGAGATTGCGGTAGGCGAGAATGCCGGTCACCGCGGTCGTGAACAGAACCAGTCCGACCATGGCCAGCGTCAAACGCGTGGACAGCTTCATGGCATGGCCTCGCGGCGATCGAACACAGCGGGGCAAGATGTTGCCGCGCGCCAAAACGGCGGTTCAGGCCGGCGCTGCTGGCGATCCATATCGGTTCCGAGCGGCTGGCAATGCCTATTCGTGGCCTGAGGCAGGGCGCGCATGTCCCTCCGCGGCCAAGCCGCCGCGCAGCTGCGCGTTGTGATGGCTTTTCGCCTGGCGAACAGGGGATGCGTCCCTCCGGCCGGGATCTTATTCGTGCCCGTTTGAAATAATGATAGCACGTTTCGAGCCGAATGCGTCCACTAGGGCCGGCAAACTCTTTGATTCCGCTACCGTCCGAGGAGCAGGCTCACGGGGCTGGCGGACGCACTCCCGCGCATCGCCCTCGAGGCTCGAATCACCTGAGGTTCCGTGTTGGGTCTGCCCCCCGCACCGGGCCAGGGAATATGCTGGAGCGGGAGCCCCACAATCTGCCGGTATGCCGGCTCTGTGTGTCAACCCTCGTCGCGCGTTCGAGACCGGCCGTAAGTTTGCAAACAATTTGGCCGTTGGAAATTTCCTCCCCGGCCCTCGCGCGTTCCCCGCCGCGCCGCTCGCCAGCCGGCCCGCCCGCGAACTTGCACCCCAAATGGCAACGTGGCAAATGTCGCCCCCACATTAACCACCCTAACGCGGGGAACCATGCGTCCTGGCACCACGTATCTTGTGGTGGGACTTGCCGCACTCGCCGGCGCCTGCGCGAGCCAGTCCGATACCGTCCCGCCGATCTACGTTTCGCCCTCGACATACGAAAATTTGACGTGTCGTCAGCTCGGGGAGGAGGTGAAGCGCGTCACGCGCGCCGAGGCCGCGAGCACGCAGGCCGGCAAACCGGCCGATGCCGCCGATGTCGGGCTGTTCAAAGGGACCATGGAGGCGCTCGAGCAGGTATCGATCGAGAAAGGCTGCAATATCGAGTTTCAGCATGGATGAACGCGAGATGTTGCGGCTCGCGCGTCGTTGGCGCCTGCGCTAGATTCCGGCAGCCGGAGGTTGCCGTGGCGCGCGTGCGAATGATCAAGCCGGAGGAGGCGGACGCCGATGCCCGCAAGGTCTACGACGGCGTGCTCCAGCAGTGGGGGCGGATCAGCAATTTCTCGCAGGTGCTGGCGCATCAGCCGGCCGCGCTCGCGGGCTGGATGCTGCCCAACGAAGCGATCCGCCTGGACAACGTCAAATCCGATCCGGAATACGTGAAGATCCAGCAGCTCGTGATCATCAAGACCTCGGCGCTCAACCGGAGCGCCTATTGCATGTCGCACAACGTTCCGCTGGGCAGAAAGATCGGACTGACCGAGCCGCAGATCAAAGCCGCGCAAGGGAGCGACTACATGCGCTCCCCCGACCTCGACGACCGACAGAAAGCGGCGATCCGCTGGGCCGAAGCCGTCACGCTGCTCACCGCGCGCGATGACGATGACGCATTCGCGGCAATGCGGCAGCACTTCAGCGAGAAGCAGATCGTGGAGCTGACGGTGTTCTGCGGCATGTGGAACTATTCGAACCGGCTGTGCGAGGCCTTGCATATCGACCTCGAGCGGCCCGACAAGCGCATCGAATTTCAGGACTAGCGGATCATAGATCGATGCTGCGGACCTTCGCTCGAGCGGCGCGCTCCCTCTCCCGCAAGGGGAGAGGGCATTCGAGTCCGCTGCTCGATTTACGTGGTCACCGGCAGTCCCGAAACAGACCTCAACGAAATTAGGGACTAGGCGATATGGCCGGAGCCAAGACCTATACCGGCGGCTGTCATTGCGGCGAGGTGCGGTTCGAGGTGACGACCGACCTCGGCAGCGTCATGGCCTGCAACTGCTCGATCTGCCAGAAGCGCGGCGTGCTCTGGTCGTTCGTGCCACCGGCAAGCTTCGCGCTGCGCGCCGGCGCGGGAGCGCTCAAAGACTACCAGTTCGGCAAAAAATCCATCCATCACCTGTTCTGTGCGCAGTGCGGCGTAGGCGCGTTCTCGCGCGGAACGAATCCGAAGGGCGATGATATGATTGCGGTCAATGTGCGCTGCCTGGACGAGGTCGACGTCGCAGCGCTCAAACCCACACCCTTCGACGGTCGCAGCTTGTAGCCGTTCCCGGCCCTCATATGCGTTAGCTTGACGGGTGTGGCTCCGCCTATGCCGGGCTCCATCACAGCGGCGCGCGTTCGACGCCGTTGCTGAACTCCTCGCTGCAAAACGGTCCGCCCTGATACCATTCGCCGACAGGATCGGGCGGAAGTTTCGCCTGCGCCGCGAGCGCGGCGGCGCTGTGCTCCTCGGAGCGGCCCTGTGGGCGATAGCCGAGACGGAAGGCGGCGCTGTTATCCCACCAGCCGCGCGCATTGTCGGAGACGCCGTAGAATATCTCGTAGCGAATCTCCGGATGCTCGAGGCCGATGCGGATGAGCTGCAGGAGATCCTGCGGCGCAATCCAGATCGAGAGTCGCCGCCGGTCGACCGGCGCATCGCCGAAATTGCCGATACGGATGCAGGTGACGCGCAGCCCGTGTTTGAACGCATACAGCGCCGCCACCGCCTCGCCGAATGCCTTGCTGACGCCGTAGCGGGAGTCGGGACGCAGCGCAGCATCGACTCCGATGCGCCGCTGGCGCGGGTAAAAGCCGACCGCATGATTCGAGGATGCGAACACCACCCGCTCGACGCGGTGACGACGCGCCGCCTCGAACAGGTTGTAGCAACCGATGATATTGGCTTGCAGGATCGTGTCCCACGGTCCCTCGACCGAGAAGCCGCCGAGATGCACGATGCCGTCGACTCCGGCAACCGCGCTTTCGACCTGTGCCATGCTGGCGAGATCGGCTTCGACGAAGGTCTCGTCCGCGGAAAGATCGGCAGGCCGCCTCACGTCGCTCAGCCGAATATTGGGATAGGCGCCTTTGAGCAATTGGCGCAGACGCGTGCCGATCCCGCCAGCTGCGCCCGTGATCAACACCGTCTGCATGATCTACTCGCTGCGGAGCTTGGCGGCGAGCCGCTGGTAGCGTTTGCGGCTATTGACGAGGTGCCGGCGCATTGCCGCGCGCGCCCGCAGAACACCTCCGCTGCGGATGGCCTGCACGATTGCGCGGTGCTCGCGTTGGAACGTCTCGCTATATGCACGCTTCGGTATGCCCGGCCCGCCGCGAATGGTCTGACGCGGGATGATGAAGCGTCCGAGGTGCTCCAGAAAGCGCCTGAACTGCGGGTTGCCCGTTGCGTCGGCGATGCTGCAATGGAGCGCAAAATCCTGCGTGATCGCGTCGTCGCCGCGCTTGAGCGCGGCGTCGACGGCTTCGAAGCACTCGACGATCTTGCGGATCTGTGATGCCGAGCCGCGTGCGGCGGCCAGGCCAGCGGCTTCGATCTCGATGCCGGTGCGCAACTCCATCACATCGAGCACCGCGCGAAGCGGCGACAGCGGGTCGACGTCGATACGCAGCGGCCGGCGCGCGTTCTCCGGGACGAAAGCACCCACGCCTTGACGCGTGATCACCAGTCCATCCGCCCGCAAGGCCGCAACCGCTTCGCGCACCACCGTGCGGCTCACGCCGGTCGCCGCGATCAATTCCTGCTCGGTCGGCAATCGCGACCCCGGCGGGATCTTGCCGCTGGTGATGTCGTCGGTGAGACGCGCAACCAGCTCGCTCGTGAGAGAGCGCGGCGCCGGCAGCGGCTGGCTGACCGAAAGGCTGGATCTGCTCATGCCCTTGACACCCCCTGCCCGAGGGTCATCATATGATATGACAAGTGCTAGCACGAGCCGGCCGATTGGATCAACGGGTGCGGCCCGCGCCAGCATGCAACCAAAACCGGCTCAGGAGGAAAATCATGAACCGCCGCATCATGCTTCGCCTCGGCGTTGCCGGCGCGCTTGGCGCGCTCGCGACCGGTGTTCCCGCCTTTGCCCAGCAAAAGCTCGTGCTCAAGGCAACCGACGTGCACCCACTGGGCTATCCGACCGTCGAGGCGGTCGTGGCGATGGGCAAAAAACTCGAAGCGGCGAGCGGCGGCCGCATCAGCATCCAGATGTACCCGTCGATGCAGCTCGGCGGCGAGAAGGAGATGATCGAGCAAGCGCAGGTCGGCGCGCTCGCCATCGCGCGTATCAGCGTCGGCCCGATGGGCCCGCTGGTTCCGGAACTCAACGTCTTCAATCTGCCCTTCATGTTCAGTGATGACGCGCACATGGAGAAGGTGATCGATGGTCCCATCGGCGACGAACTTCTCAAGAAGCTGTCCGACCATCCCACGGCAGGGCTGATCGGGCTGTGCTGGATGAATGCCGGCACCCGCAACGTCTACAACAGCAGGCGACCGATCAGATCGATCGACGACCTCAAGGGGCTCAAGATCCGGATGATGGGCAATCCGGTCTTCGTCGACACCATGAACGCGCTCGGCGGCAACGGCGTCGCCATGGGCTTCGACCAGCTTGTCAGCGCGATGCAGACCGGGGTGGTCGACGGCGCCGAGAACAATTATCCGACATATGCCACCGGGCAGCATTACCGCTACGCCAAATACTACTCGCTCACCGGGCATCTGATGATCCCGGAGATCCTGGTGTTCTCCAAGAAGACCTGGGACACGCTCTCGAAGGACGACCAGGCGCTGATCGCCAAGTTTGCCAAGGAAGCGCAACTAGAGCAGCGTAAGCTCTGGTACGCGATGGAGGAGAAGTCGCGGAGCGAGATGGAGAAGGCGGGCGTGGAGATCGTCAACATCGACGACAAGAAGCCCTTCCAAGAAGCGGTGAAGCCGGTCTGGGACAAATACGCCACGCAACACGCCGGACTGATCAAGCGCATTCAAGACGTGAAGTGAGCGCAATTCAAATCACCGACCCTGCCTGACGCTCCGTCGTCCCCGCGCAAGCGGGGACCCATATGCCAGAGGTGGTGGTTATGGGTCCCCGCGTTCGCGGGGACGACAGTCGAAACCGGTACGACAATGAAGCAGCACTACATCCGGGCAATGGACGCACCTGCCTCGTCGTCATCACGATCATCGTTCCCTACGGGGTATTCACCCGCTACGTGCTCAACAGTGCGGCATCATGGCCCGAGCCGATGGCCGTGCTGCTGATGATCGTGCTCTCATTCCTGTCCGCTGTCGTTTGCTACCGGGAGCATCTGCATATCGGCGTCGGCATCTTGCCGGCCTTTCTCGCGGAACCGGCCAAGTCGGTGCTGGGCGTTTTTCTCGAAATTTGCATGCTCGCGACCAATCTCTTCATGGTGGTCTGGGGCATCAAGCTCGTACAGACGACCTGGTACCAGAGCATCGCGGAATTCCCCATCATCACCGCCGGCATGGCCTATCTGCCGATCCCGGTCGGCGGCGCAATTACCGTCGCCTTCGTCATCGAGCGCTTCCTGACGGGACGATTCTTCCAGGAGCCCGAGCCCGACACCGTCAGCCAGATCGCGACCGAGTAGGAGCGGCGCGGCATGGATGTCCTCGTTCTGGTCGGCAGCTTCGCGATCGTTTGTCTGTTGGGCATGCCGGTCGCCTATGCGCTCGGACTTGCCGCCATCCTCGCTGCGCTGTGGTCCACCATCCCGCTCGAAGCCGTGATGCTCAAGGTCTCGGGCGGGATGAGCGGTTTCTCGCTGCTCGCCATTCCGTTCTTCATTCTCGCCGGCGCGATCATGGCCGTCGGCGGCATGGCGGAGCGGCTGGTCAACCTCGCCAAGGTGTTCGTCGGCTTCATTCGCGGCGGGATGGCGCTCGTCAACATCGTCGCCTCCACGATGTTCGGCTGCCTCTCCGGATCTTCCGTGGCCGACACCGCGGCGGTCGGCTCGGTGATGATTCCGCAAATGATCAAGCACGGCTATCCGCGCCTGTTTGCCGTCAACGTCACGATCTCGGGCTCGCTGCAGCCGCTGCTGCTGCCGCCCTCGCATAACATGATCATCTATTCGCTCGCCGCCGGCGGAACGATTTCGGTGGCGCAGCTGTTCATGGGCGGGATCATCCCGGCGCTGCTGCTCGGCCTGTCGCTGATCGTGCTCGTCCTCATCATCGCGCACCGGCAAAACTTCCCGAAGGGCGAAATGGTCCCGCTGCGCCAGGCGCTCAAGATCGCGCTCGACGCGGTCTGGGGCCTGATCACGATCGTGATCATCCTCGGGGGAATCCTCACCGGCGTCTTCACGCCGACCGAGTCCGCCGCGGTCGCCTGCGTCTACGCGTTCCTCGTCACCATGTTCGTCTACCGCGACTGCAAGTGGCGCGATCTGCCGCAACTGATCGCGCGCGTGGTGCGCACTGTCGGCATGGTCATGATCATGATCGGCTTCTCGATCGCCTTCGGCTACATGATGGCGATCATGCGCATACCGGCAAAGGCCACGGAGTTTTTCGTCGCGATCTCGAGCGACAAATACACGTTCCTTCTCTACATCAACGTTCTGCTGTTGTTGCTCGGCACGTTCATGGATCTGGCGCCGATGTTGCTCATATGTACGCCGATCTTCCTGCCCGTGATCAACACTTTCGGAATCGATCCCGTGCACTTCGGGATCATCATGATCCTCAATCTCGGCATCGGCCTGCTCACGCCTCCGGTCGGGCCGACGATGGTGGTGGGATGCGCGATCGGCCGCGTGAGCATGGAGGCGGTATCGCGCAGCATCCTGATCTTCTATGTGCCGATGCTGATCGTGCTCGCACTGGTGACCTATGTACCGGCGCTGTCGCTTTGGCTGCCGCATTTGCTGCTGAAATAGAATGGCTTGGCCGAGCTGGCCGATACGCGCGCGAGCGTAACCGCGGCTAGAGCGAGTAGCCGCCGTCCACCACCAGCGTCTGCGCCGTCACCATGCTGGTGTCGGCGCAAAGAAATACGATCGCGGCGGCGATATCGGCCGGCGTGCAGGCGCGCTTGAGCAGTGAGCGCTCGATGGCCGCTTGCTTGCGTGCCTGCGGCCATGGCCGTGTCCAGTCGGTATCGACGAAACCCGGCGCGACCGCGTTCGCACGCGCTTCCGGCGCGAGCGCGCGGGCCAAATTCTGCGTGAGGTTGATAAGGCCGGCCTTGCTCGCGCCGTAGGCCATGCTGGAGCCCGCCATGTTGCGGCCGGCGACCGAAGCGGTGTTGCAAACCGCGCCGCGCGCTGCCTTAAGGGCCGTCGCCGCCGCGCGGGTGCAACGGAACGGCCCGAGCAGGTTGGTGGCCAGGATGGTCGCCCAAAATTCCTCGGTCAGCCGGTCGAGATCGGCCGGCGGGATCGGCGCGACGGTGGCGGACGTGCCGGCATTGTTGGCGAGAAAGTCGAGCCGGCCCAGCGCGTCGATGGCATCGCCTACCATCTTTTCTGCGGCGCCAGCCTTCGAGACATCGCCCGCCGCACCGATCACGGCAAAGCCGTGGGCGCACAGCCGCTCTACCGCCGCGGGGCCGCGAGGATCGTCCGGCAGGTGATTGAGGGCGACCTTGGCGCCGCGCCGGGCGAACAACTCGACCGTGGCCAGCCCGATGCCCGATGCTGCGCCCGTTACCAGTGCGGTTTTGCCTTCGAGGTCGCCCATGCTCGGCCGAGCCCGGAAAAAGTTTCGCCCGGGCGTGACCGGGCGAAACGCTGGCGGCGGTTCGGCTTAGCGACGCATCTCGCTGAACAGAACGCCGCCTTTTGCCTTGGCAGTCGGCTCGGATTCCACAATTTCCACCATTACGGCCTCGGCCGGAACGGAGAAATTCTTCACCACAGCGTCGGTAATGTCCTTGATCAGCGCGCGTTTCTGATCAAGCGAGCGGCCCTTGACGGCGTGGACATAGATTTCAGGCATGGCGGTCTCCCTGTTGTGCGTCGCACCCGGCCACTATAGCGAGTGATCCGAACATAGGAAGACGCCGGCGGCAGCCTGTGCAGGCGAACAAATTCCTTTCGCGGCGAGCGCGCTGCACAACGGAGCAAGCGCAGGTTTCGGGCGCGGGGCCGTCTTAGGTCAGCGCTCCTGCTTCAACGGTGCGGCCATTGCGATAAAATGCGCCCTTGCGGGAGGGGCTAGCATCGCAGAGGACGCGTCATGGAGCTCCGAGCCGCGAGCCCCCGAAAACACGTTCAGACCAGACTGGTCAATCATTGTGCCCAATGCGGGGAGACGATCTTCCTGCCGGAATGGTCCGAGTACCTGGACCGACACCGCGTTCGGCATTTGTGGGAATGCGAAGCGTGCGGCTATAAGTTCGAGACGCTGGTCACGTTTCCCGACCGCTAGTATCTGCGTTCCGCACGCATTCTGCCACAAGGAGAGCCCCCGGCCGGCGCCGGGGGCTCTGGCATTCAACGCAACTCGCTCTCCGACTTGGCGCCCGATGGCGGATCGACCCGAGAACGGCGCCAATTCGCTGTCACCGTTCCGGCCGCGGCAGCGGTAAGCCGTCCGGTAGGGCGGCCGGCTAGAGCGAAGACGAAAGCTCGCGAGGCTGCGGCTCTGCCTTTTCGGGGCTCGCAGGACGCGCGCCGGCCGGCAACTGCAGCACGGTCGCGTGCTGGCCCTCGCACAGGCGCGTGACCAGCACCACCTGTCCGTCAGGAAATTCCAGCGCGTCGTGATGGGTCACGGCATTGTCCATGTTGATCTGCCGGAAGCGTGCAAGCCGCTGTCCGATCTTCTTGTTCGGCAGAATGCCGATGCCGAAGGACGGCTCGCATTCGACGTTCTGGTCGAATGCGATTTCCGTGCCGGGCAGCAGGCAGACCGCAACGTGCGGCTCACCCACCGCCGCGAAACCGCGCGTGATCGAATTGGGGAACCTGGTCGCCATCAGCTTGTCCCCGACCTTGGCAGGTCGGGTCGCGACGTGGTGCAGACTGTAGTCACACATCGGAGGAACTCCTTTTCCTGTGAGAAGTCGGATTGCTCCTCAGCGAAGCCGCCGGACCCATGGCAGCGGTCGTTTGTCGGACTGTGTCGCGACTTGCCGGCATGCGCCATGTCATCGCATTAAAGAGAGAGGCTTTATCAGCCACGGATCCCGACCGCTCGCCGCTGATCCAAGCCACAATCCCCTCCTTCGGCCGCTGGGAGGCGAGCGAAGAACGCTGGAATGACGTAACCGGTTCCTCGCTTGGTTGAGCAAAGCAAGACGCTCGCCGCACAACCCCCTTCGGTCATCGGTTTGGCCGCCCAATGGTGCTCGGATAGGGGACGTGCGCCTTTGGAGATTCTTGCCATCAATCAATGCTGAACGGAGAGGTAATCGAGACCCGACATGCCGGAATGGGGCATGTCGTTCAAGCGGGCGGCAGACGCCCTCGTCGCGGCTCGTCGGCGCGCGCATGAACGAGCCGCAGGCGCGGAATAAGGGGCCGAGGCGAGCTTCGACAACCGTCATGTGCTCGGCGCATGACTATCTCAGCAAGGGTTGCTGCAAGAGGAGGTTTGTCTGCCCAACCCAAGCCGATGCCCGAAAAATCGCTCTGAGCTGGCGGCGGAGATCAAAGCGCCGGTGCTCGGCCTCTCTACGGCGAGGCCGACCAAGGCATTCCGCTGAGCCAGGTGGAAGGCGGAGCGGGGCGCTTGGCGCCGCGCCCGTTCACTTCGGAATCTGCACCAGCTCCTTCACCTGCTCGGCCGTCAACGGCGCCGGGATGAATTTCCCCGCCACCGCGTCCGCCATAATCTGGTCGATCCCCTCGACGCGATCGGTCGCCATGCTCTCCTTCGGAATGAGATCGCGCACCCGCAGCACGATCTTCTCCGGCAAATTGGAGTACTCCCCGTAGATCTTGAGCGCGGCCGGATCGGAATACATCCATGCGACCGTCTCTTGATAGGCGCGATTAAAGCGGACGATCGCATCGCGTCGGTTCTGCAGTGTGTTCACATTGGTCAGGTTGACGCGCACCGTGCGGGTGCGGAGCGAGGCGACATCCTTACCGGTGGCGATGATGCGGATCTTGCCGTCCTCCACGAGATCGAGTCCGAACGGTGCCGCGCCGAAGCCGACGTCCACCTGCCCGGTCATAGTCTGAGTGATGGTCGCCGCGATGGTGCCGGTCGAGGTCGGCTTCGCGGTGAGCTTGTATTGCGCGATGAGCGCCAGTAGTCCGGCATGGCTCGATGAGCCGGTCAACGAGTACGCAACCGTCTTGCCGTTGAAGTCTTCGATCGTCTTGATCGGCGAGTTGGCCGGCACGTACCAGTAAAGATCGGGCGCCCCGATCATTTCGCTGCCGATGATGCGAATCGGCGCGCCCTTGGCGAACGTGCCCACGGCGGCCGACACGCCGGCCGCGGTCGCAATGTCCATGCTGCCGCCGATCACCGCCTGGATCGATTCCGGGCCGGCCTGGACATAGAGGACTTCCAGATTGAGGCCGTGCTTCTTGAAAATGCCGCCGCGCTGGCCGAGCTCGGCGACGCCGGCGTCCCAGGCTCCGCGCTGCGGAATCGCGACCTTCAGCGTCTCTTGCGACCAGGCGGGGTGGCCTGCCCCGGCGATGATCGCGAGCGCGGCAAGCGTGGTGATCAAGCTGGCCCTCGGCATTGTTGTTCTCCTCCCGTGGTCGCGCTCCGCTTGAGCGCCGGCAGCGAGCATATGAACCGATCGCGGCAAGCGCATCAAGCGATCTCGCGCGCGGGACTCGACAGACCGCTGGCGGATGATGCAGATCCGAGGCGAGAGCGATCGAGCAATGCCGCAGCGCAAGACCAGGCAATCATCCGCCGACGCACTCGCGGACGAGTTCCGCCAGGAGCGCGCGGCCGCGCTCGGCCGTCTGGGACGCGCGCTTGAAGCAAGACTTGCTGCCTTGGCCCAATTCGATGCCGACAGCCACGCCGCCTCGACTGCCGAAGAGCGACAATTGCGCGCATCACTGGTTGCCGAGGCGAGCGTTGCGCTCTGGCATTTCGTCGTCCAGCGCGAGGCCTGCGGGCTGCGTGACCTGCGTTATGTCCTGCGCGATTACCGTGTGCCGCACGAGGTCGCCGCGCGCATGGGCGTGCTGCCGCGGGAGCCGCGCTCACCACAGCGCAAGCCATAGAGCGCAAGCGCGCGGCTAGGCGCTGCCGCCCGAGCTTCTCAGATCAGGGCGCCGTCGGTCTTGGCACGCCGCGCTGGTGATCCGACCCCGGTGCCAGCGCCGCCGAATCCCGCTATGGTTCCCGTTCTAAGCCGATTCTATCCCCAAAGGCTTCATATCGAGAGGGAACACGCATGAACGTCCTCATTGGCGTGCTCATCACCTTCCTTGTGGTCATTCTGGTCCTCTATCTCGTCAACATGCTGCCGCTCGATGGCCGCGCCAAACAGATCGTGCGCGTGATCGTGATCATTCTCGGCGTGATTTCGCTGCTGAAGTACTTGGCCGTGTTCCCATTTTAGTCCCACGCGTTTGGGCGCCTCGCATGGCCGCGCTAGGAGCGAGCGCGCGCGAGACGGATCCTTCTTGTCCATGCCGCGAACCAACCCACGGCTCGTCAGCACGCGGCTTTCGCGCTAAGCTGGTTAAACAGGCGCCAGCGCGAGGAAAAGCCGGAAGGAGAAGCGAGATGAGCATGAGCGTGGGTGTGCTCGATCACTATAACGTTTCGACCCGAAATTTGGGCGAGACGGTGCGCTTCTATGAAGAGGTGCTCGGCTTAGTCAACGGGCCGCGGCCGCCGTTCGATTTCCCCGGCGCCTGGCTCTACAGCGAAGGCCACCCGGTGCTGCATCTCAACGACATCTCACCGACCGACAAACCGCAACGGCCGGACTCCGGGGTCATCGACCATATCGCGTTTGGCAGCCGCGGTTTCGAGGACATCAAGCAGCATCTGAATCGCAAAGGCGTGCCGTTCCGCGTCAACGAGGTGCCGAACAGCACGCGGCGGCAGATCTTCGTGACCGATCCGAACAACGTGTTGATCGAGCTCAATTTCGACGTCGCGAAGGAGACGCCTTCCCGCTGACTTTTCCAACCGCGGCGGCGCCCGGCGCAGCGCCCGAGCGGCGCTGCGTTGCTTTCGCAACCATCGCGGCAATGAAGCGCGGGAGCGCGAACGCGGCGACATGCACCTCCGGCGTCCAATACTTGGTGGGGAAGCCACCGGCCCTGTCGTATCGGTCGGCGATGGTCCCGACCGGAAGGCGGCGCAATTTGACGTTGTCGGTGGCCCAGCCCATGGCCAAATGGCCGCCCACGTAAGTCGGAACCGCTGCGACATAGCAATAGCCGTCGGTAAACAGTTTTCGAAAACCGGCGATGGCTGCGGTGAGCTCGCCCGATTGGAATATCGGTACGCCCCTCTGCGTGACCATCACCGCGCCCTTCCTCATGCAGCGGCTGCAAGCAGCGTAGAATTTTTGACTGAAGAGAACCTTGCCTGGTCCCTGGGGGTCGGTGGAATCGACAATGATGACGTCGAAGCGGCGATCGGTCTTGGCGACGTATGTCATGCCGTCCGCAATCACGAGATCGAAGCGCTTGTCGGCGAAGACCGGCTTGGTGAATTCCGGAAAATGCCGCTTGGAGAACTCGACCACCGAGGCATCGATCTCCACCTGGGTCAGCCGCTTGACCGATTTGTGCTTGAGCACCTCCTCCGCGACCCCGCAATCGCCGCCGCCGACGATCAGCACCTCCTGGGCATGGCCGTGCGCCAGGATCGGCACATGGCTCATCATCTCGTGGTAGATGAACTCGTCCGCGGTGGTGACCTGAGTCGCCCCGTCGAGCATCAGCATTTTGCCGAAGAACGGATTCTCGAACAGAACGAGATGCTGATGCTCCGTGTGCAATTCATAGATCACCCGCTTGACCTCGTAGGTCATGCGGAAGCCGAGATCGTCGAACAGGGTCTCGGGAATCCAGCGTTTTTCAGCCATGGTCGAAAATGAGACGACAGCCGGCGGGCAGCAGAGAACGAAAAAGAGGCCGCCGATCCGCGCTCGGGTCCTCTGACTACGTGTCCCGCCCGCGCAAGATCTCGTTGACCGCGACGCGCTTGGCCTTGAAAGCCTTCCGCAGCACCGGGATGCAGGCATCGGGGCTGGCCTTGCCGCACATGAACACGTCGAGCGCGGCATAGCCGATGTCGGGCCAGGTATGGATCGAAATGTGGCTCTCCGCAAGCACCGCCACGCCCGATACGCCATTGGGATGAAAGTGGTGCACATGGATGTGCAGCAGGGTCGCCTGTGCCGCCTCGACGCAGCGGCGAAGCGTCGCCTCGATCAATTCGATGTCGTCGAGACGCTCAGCGCCGTGCAGATCGACAATCAGATGCACGCCGGCGCAATGCACGCCGTTGCGCACGGCAAAATGTCCTTCGCGGCCCTCGATGGCCGCGGGCTTGACGACGCTAACATGAGAGACGTTCTTGCGGGCGGTGCCTGGCGTCGCCAAGCCCTTCCCCGATCGCAAGAGGGCGTTCTGGCGCATTGCCGTCCTCCCCAACCGAGTGGTCCAACCCGAATGCCGACAGGCGGCGTCAGGCAAGCGAATGCCGCCCGATCAGCCCGTAAGCGGGGACAGATCACAGCGGCGTTGCCCCCACATAAGGCCCAAACCCCGGGAGTCAAGAAGATTCTGCCGCGCAGAGGTTTAGAAACCCCTAGCACACGCCGCTGCAGCGCTTAGAGGGCCGCATCGTCGCTGCGCCGAAGTCCGCGCATTCGCGCGAGTGGCCCCGCCTTTTACCGCGCGGCAATGGCGAACGCGATTGTCAGCGCCTGCGCGAATCACTCGCGAGACTGTGCTGTTGTTGCTAATGCGCCCCGGCGCGGCTGCCGATGCACCGGGCTGAGCCTAGAACACGGCTCCAGCAGACGCTAAGGTCAGACGAACCGCGAGGAAGGGATGAGTGCCAATCGCAAACGACGCACGTTTTTGCGCTGCACGTGCTGCGAGCCGCCGCACGCGCCGGCAAACGCCGCGCGGAGAGGCTTCTTGGCTGGGGCGGCTGCTCTGGGCTTGCTGCCGGCCATTGGGCGCCTCGCGCCTGCGGCCGCGCAGACCTCGGCCAAGACGCGGATCGACGTGCATCACCACTTCCTTCCGAAATTTCACGTCGATGCCATGATGGCGCCGGGACGACGCGCGAGCGGGCCCCCGCCAAAGTGGTCACCCGCATTGTCGCTTGACGACATGGAAAAGAGCGGCATTGCGACCGCGGTGTTGTCCATCGCGCAGCCGGGGGTCTGGTACGGAGATAATGTCGAGGAGGCGCGCGCTCTGGCGCGGGAACTCAACGAGTATGGCGCTCGGCTCGTGCGAGACCATCCCGGCCGCTTCGGCCTGTTCGCCGCGATCGCGCCCCCCGACGTGCAGGGAAGCCTAAAGGAGATCGAATACGCGTTGGACACGCTCAAGGCGGATGGCATCGGACTGTTGACCAGTTACCAAGACAAATATCTCGGCGATCCTTCATTTGCTCTGGTCTACGAGGAGCTCAATCGGCGCAAGGCCGTCATCTATGTCCACCCGACCACGCCCGCTTGTTGCCGCGGCCTCGTTCCGGGCATCCCGCCTGGATCGATCGAGTACGCCACCGATTCGACGCGTACCATCGCGCACCTCGTGTTCAGCGGAACGG
>WNFX01004499.1_pt1 | contig 18514 bp, 18 predicted proteins | sample 5400111 | NCBI WGS metagenome assembly WNFX01 (sample SAMN13153363, study PRJNA577476) | soil metagenome | isolation source: 40 cm soil or saprolite under grassland replicate 1 | place: USA:California | collected 2016-06-15 | reverse complement strand
GTCGGCGTCCGAAAAACGGTGATGCAATCTGATGAAATAATGGTTGATATTTCCTTTCCTGCAATGGAAACTTCTGCGCGTGGGACTTTCATTAAACTGGCATTGCGCCGCGCCCAAGCAATCTCCATTATTGATGTAGCGCTCATTCTGGATCTCGAAGCTGATTCCGTTAAATCGGCCTTTATTGCACTGGGAGCTGTCGCCCCGACAATCATCCGTGCAAGTGAAGCGGAGAAATATCTTGTGGGCAAACAACTCACAGACGATGTGATCGAAGAGGCTGCACGTCTGACAATGAATGCCTGCAAGCCTATTGACGATATTCGCGGTTCTGCCGCGTATCGACACGAGATGGTGCGTGTTTGTACTCTGCGTGGATTGAGGGCAGTCCGCGATGGACAGGAACAAGTCGGAATGCCGACCGAGCCGATCTTATTGTGGGGTGAATCAAACGGTGAGAGCAGAATCCGAACCATGCATCAATCACCGTCTGTTCCCATTGAAACAACGATCAACGGAAAGAAATATACGTTCAATAGCGGGCACGACAAAACCTTGCTGCGTCTCTTGCGTGAGGAAGCAAATCTGATTGGCACCAAAGAGGGCTGCGCCGAAGGCGAATGCGGTGCTTGTACCATATTTTTGGATGGTAATGCGGTTATGGCATGCCTCGTCCCCGCCCCGCGTGCGCATGGTGCGGAAATCATCACTGTAGAGGGCCTCGCAACGGATGGTCAACTTCATCCGGTCCAAGAGGCATTTGTGAAACACGGGGCAGTGCAATGCGGGTATTGCACACCGGGCTTTCTAATGTCTTCGGCAAAATTGCTAGAAGAAAAGTCGAATCCAACGCGCAACGAGATCGAACAAGCAATTACAGGGAACTTGTGTCGCTGTACAGGTTACTACAAGATCGTGCAAGCCATTGACAGCGCAGCGGCCAGTAAAGTGCAAGCATAATAAGATCATACAGGTGAACTAATGGGCAAATACACTTCTTACAGTCGACAAAAACCAAAACCTCGGGAAGTGGGGGTACACCCGGTCATGCGTGGCATTGGCTGTATCATGATTATCGTTGTGCCCATCCTTGCTTGGGGTATCGCAGTGCTACTAGTCAATTATGGTGCAGCGCATGGCTGGCCCATTCCCCCAACCTGGTATGGACCACCCACAATTCCTCCACTTTTATCGAAACTACAAGGTTTACAACCCATCTTGCAATTCCTACAAGCGCAAAATAACCTGAAAGCCAATCTGATCTTCGCTGTCGCGATCACAGTTGTCATTGGTGGCATCATGTCGATGATCTATGGGTATATATACACGATATTTGGGCCACCACGCTACGGGCCACAAGATGCTCCGCCCATCAGAATCAAAGTCAAACGCTATAAGAGATAAATTTTCAAATATTGAAATGTGATGAAAGTAAATAAATGATTCCTCACAACACAATCGGAAAACCCCTCCCCCGCGTGGATGCACGCGGCAAAGTGACGGGCGAAACACTTTATTCCGGCGACCTCACCATGCCGGATATGCTATATATGAAGATACTGTTCGCGAATCGTCCTCATGCACGGATTAAATCGATTGATACCAGTAAAGCTGAAGCCGCGTCTGGTGTCGTCGCCGCGTATACAGCAAAGGATATACCAGTCAATGAGTATGGCTTACAGTGGCAGGACCAACCCGTGCTATGCGGCGTTGGCTCACCCAAGCCAGGGACAGACGTCGTTCGATTTGTCGGCGATCAGGTCGCGGCTGTGGTCTCACAGACCGAAGTGGAAGCAGCCGCGGCAATCAAGTTGATTCAAGTTGAGTATGAGGATTTGCCCATTGTCACCGACCCCATCGAAGCGATGAAGCGAGATGCGCCACGTGTCCATGAAGAGATCGGCGACTCGAATATCTGTGTTCATTACAAGATCCGCAAAGGAAATGTGGAAGAAGGTTTCGCAAAGGCGGATGTGATTGTCGAGGGCGAGTATCGCACACCTGTGCAGGAACACGCCTATCTACAACCTGAAGCAGGGCTTGCCTACCTTGACGATGAAGGACGCATTACCATTGCCTGTGGCGGACAATGGACTCACGAAGATCGTCATCAAGTAGCTCATGCACTGGGTATGCCGAATGAAAGCATTCGTATTGTTTACCCCGCGATTGGCGGCGCGTTCGGCGGGCGCGAAGATATGTCTGTGCAGATCGTGCTCGCGCTCGCAGTGTGGAAACTACAGAAACCGGTCAAGATCATTTGGTCGCGGCAAGAATCGATGATTGGGCACGGCAAGCGACATGCTACAGTGATACGCGCAAAATGGGGCGCAACCCAAGACGGAAAAGTTGTCGCTATCGAAAACGAAATTATTGGTGACGGTGGCGCATATATGTACACGTCGAACAAAGTGTTGGGAAATTCCACTATCACGTCAACGGGCCCCTACAACATCCCGAATGTAAAAACGGATGTGTATGGCGTTTACACCAACAACGTCCCTGGCGCGGCATTCCGCGGATTCGGTGCTCCGCAAGCTTTGTTCATGGCTGAGATGCAAATGAACAAACTTGCCGAAAAACTTGGCCTGGACCCGGTTGAGTTTCGTTTGAAGAATGCGCTGAAAGATGGTGACCCGATGGGCGTTGGCACACCCTCCCCAAGCCCTGTCACTGTGACGAAGTGTATCGAAGCGGCACGCGACAAGTTTGATTGGCAAAATGAAAACGAAAAGTTGAAAGGCGAAAGTCTGCCTGCTCATCTCAAATGCGGATATGGCTTTGCGGCTGGCTTCAAAAATATTGGTTTTTCATTTGGCTACCAAGAAAACTGCTGGGCAAAAGTGGAAATTCATGGCAACTCCGAGATTGATCACGTTGTACTACATCACGCTGGCGCGGAAGTAGGTCAGGGTACGCACACGGTGATGGCACAGATGGCGGCAGAAGCAGTCGGTGTGCCATTTGAAAAAGTAAAGATCATCACTTCTGATTCTGCGACGATGGAAAACTCCGGCTCGGTCTCTGCCTCGCGCATGACGTTTATGTCTGGCAACGCGATTCGAGGCGCGGCAGAGGTCGCGTTGAAAAAGTGGGAGGCTGAGGAACGCCCTGCGATTGGTGAATTCAAATATCTTGCGCCGCGCACAACACAGTTCGAGGAAGAGACAGGCTATTCCACACCGAATTTTGCCTATGCATTTGTCGCACAGGCAGCGGAAGTCGAAGTAGATATCGAGACCGGTCACGTGCGTGTGGTGCGTTTCCTCTCAGCGGATGATGTTGGTCAAGCAATCAACCCAGCGCTGGTGGAAGGCCAGGTGGAAGGTGCAGTCGTGCAAGCGCAAGGATATGCAATCCTTGAAGACTTCAAAACCAAAGATGGACGCGTGCTTACTGATCAATTGAGTACTTATCTTATCCCCACCATTTGGGATATTCCCGAAAAAGTGGAAACTGTACTCGTTGAGGTGCCAGATCCGAATGGGCCCTGGGGCGCGCGCGGACTCGGTGAATTGCCGTTCCTGACTGTTGCGCCCGTGATCGGTGCCGCGATCCATGATGCGACCGGCGTTTGGGTGAACGAATTTCCGTTCACGCCTGAACGCGTGTTGAGAGCACTGGGTAAGATCTGAACCGCAAAGACCGCTACACTTACCCTCCCACTCAGCTATGCTTCGGGGATGCTCACCTGCACTGCACCAAACGCAGTGCGGTGCAAGTGTCGCAATGGCGGGCAGTGCCAAGGAGAGCGCAAAGATTTGAAGTTTTTCTTCGCGACCTTCGCATGCTTCGCGGTTCAAAACCAAAATGTCTTTCTCTTATCGCGATGAAACCAAAGAATTGAACGAATTCACTCGCAAAGAGGCGAGTGGTTCATTCATCCAACTCTCTGATGGTTTTACCCATTATGAACAGAGCAATCCTGAAGTTGAAAACACCGTCATGCTTGTGCACGGATTCTCAGTCCCCTACTTCGTTTACGATCCCACCTTTGAGTTTCTGACGCAATCGGGATTTCGCGTCGTACGGTATGATTTATTCGGACGCGGATTTTCCGACCGGCCTGATACGCGTTATAACATTGATTTCTTTGTGAAACAACTTGAAGATTTATTGAATGCGCTGCGCTTCACGCGCCCTGTGAGCTTGATTGGCTTATCGACAGGCGGACCTATTACCGCCGCATTTACGATACGCTTCCCAGAGCGGGTGAACAAATTGGTGCTGATTGATCCCGTCGGCGCGAAACCCCTCCCTTATGCGCGCGCCCTAAAGGTAGCAGCCATGCCATTCATAGGGGAAGCAATTATCGGCTTGGTCAGAAGCGACAGTATGCCTAAGAATATCGCCTCCAAGTTCTTTGAGCGAGAATTCGTTCAGCACTTTCAATCGAGATATGTTGTCCAGATGCAATATAAAGGATTTAGGCGTGCGCTTCTCTCGACAATCCGAAATCATGTGCTGGACTCGTTCTTAGAATTCTACGAACGAGTTGGCAAAATGGACAAACCTGTTCTATTATTCTGGGGGCGAGACGATCCCACTGTTCCATTCGCGCATAGTGAACTATTACGAGCCGCGCTGCTCAACGTCCAATTTCACGCCATCGAAAATTGTGGGCATATTCCCCACTACGCAAAGCCCGATGAAGTGAATCCGATCCTTGTGGAATTCCTGAGGAAATAATGTACCAAAAACTGCTAGCCTATTTTTCGCACAACAAATATCGTTTGATGATGTTCTTTTTGCTGGCAGGCGCGACGATCTTTTCGGTTGCGATCTGGCGCGTGCGCTCGGACTATAGCCGTACAGGCCGGTATGCCTTCTTGATTTGGAATTTATTTCTGGCGTGGATCCCTTTTATCATTTCATACTTCACTTACACTGCTACGCTCAATCGAAAATGGATCTATGTGGTAATTCCAATTGCTGCCTTTTTTTGGCTGATCTTCTTCCCCAACGCGCCGTATATTCTGACCGACTTTCAACATCTCGCAGACGGATGGAGTGACCTGCCTGTCTGGTATGACGTGATGATGTTCATCTGGTTTGCATTCACAGGATTACTGCTCGGCATGGTCTCGCTTTTTTTGATGCAGGAAATTATTCGCCGCGAATTTGGTCGTTGGGTCGGCTGGGCATTCGTCGCGCTGGTCGCAGGGCTGAGCAGTGCCGGCGTGTACATGGGGCGTTTCTTGCACTGGAATTCGTGGGATATTTTGCGTAACCCAACCAGCATTGCGTTGTATTCCTTTGAGCGCGTGCAGAATCCGAGCTTACAATCTATTGGGTTTATAGGCCTTTTCACCGCGTTCTTTTTGTTCTTATATATTACGTTATATACGTTCGGGCATCTGTTGCTGGAGAGACCGGTGAATGGAAGACCCTCGCGCTGAGCGGAGGGACAGTGTTTGTCAGTCCCGACGACGAAGCGCGGCACGTAAAAATGACCCTGCGTGATTTGCTTGATTTCATGTACGCTTCGTCTGCGCTCGCCTGTCAGCTCGCTCCGCTCAGCGCGAATGGGCCGGCAATGACATAGGAGTTCATAATGAACAAACAAGACATCCTCATTCTGTATCAATACAATCAATGGGCGAATGCAAAGATATTGACCACCGCTGAAAATGTGACGCAAGAACAGTATCTCGCACCAGCTTCCTTTCCGCATGGCGGGTTGCGTGGGACGCTTGTCCACGCGTTGTTCGCTGAATGGATCTGGCGCAAGAGATGGGAAGGTACCTCGCCAACCGTCCGTTTGAAGCTGGAAGACTTTCCTACATTTGAATCGTTGTGCACGCGCTGGGCGGAAGAAGAAAAGCAATTGATGGATTTTGTTAGTGGTCTGACCGACGAGAGACTCAACAACACCTTCAATTACACAAACACCTCAGGCAAAGCTTTTTCAAGAATTTTATGGCAAGCTATGGCGCATCTAGTCAATCACGGGACGCAACATCGCACAGAAGCCGCAGCCATGCTCACGGATTTCGGTCATTCGCCGGGAGATATTGATTTTATTTATTTTTTAGATTAAAGCAGGTGACAGTCACCTGCGCGAAGCGTGTGACTGTCACGTATTTGAAAATTACATGTTCAAAAAATTCCGCGCTTATTTCATTCGTCACAGATATAGTATTTCCGTTTTTGTCCTGCTCAATATCGCTTGCGCAGTCGTCGTCGGGCTGGTCCTGGCCCGCGTCGCTTACAGTGATTCGAGCCGACACCTTGGGCTGATCTGGAATCTCTTCCTCGCCTGGATTCCTTTCATGCTGGCCTATTTCGCGCACGCCGTTTCCTGGAGACGCTTAACGTTATATCTGATTATTCCAAGTATTGCCTTTCTATGGTTAATCTTCTTCCCCAACGCGCCATATATGCTCACAGACCTGCAAGACTTGGCACGTAAGGCAACTGACGCGCCACTATGGTATGACGTGATCATCGTTGTATGGAGTTCGTGGACCGGGATGCTGCTAGGCGTGATTTCCCTCTATCTTATGCAGGATATTATTATTCGCAATTTTGGCCGCACTGCGGGTTGGGTCTTTGTCTTCGTTATTTCGGCGCTTAGTAGTTTCGGGATCTATATCGGTCGCTTCGTGCGCCTCAACTCTTGGAACATTTTGCAGAACCCTACTGAAACCGCGCAACAAATCCTTGGCATTATCATTGACCCAAGTATGCGTCTCGCGGCGTTTACTTTGCTTTATACCTTCTTCTTCCTATTCATCTTCCTCCTGCTTTATTCATTTAGTCACATGCTGCGTGAGCAGATTGTGAGAGCCCAAGACTCCTCTGAGCAACTTGCCTCCACACAACCTTCGAATGCACAACGACAAGCGTAGCACGCCGCAAAGCGGCAGTGTGGATAATTCAGCTCTCGTTCTATTGCGCGGAGGTGGTGATCTTGCCACAGGTGTCGCGTTGCGTTTGCATCAAGTAGGCATCAAGCTTGTCATCACGGAATTGGCTCGTCCGCTTGCTGTCCGTCGCGCGGTCTCGTTTGCCGAAGCAGTTTACGAGGGACAGCATGCTGTCGAGGGTGTAATGTCAAGACTGGTGAAACGGGAACAACCTCGCCCTGAGTTTTATCGAAGGGTCTCGGCTGCGTTAGAAGCGGATGAAATTCCCGTGCTTGTCGATCCAGATGCAGACATCTTAACTCATCTCTTCAATTACCAATTCCTGGTTGTCATCGATGCCCGACTCCTGAAAGCTGCTCCTTCTCCTCTTCCAGTAAACGTTCCGCTTCATATTGGATTGGGCCCTGGTTTTCAGGCAGGGATCAACTGCGACGCTGCGATTGAGACTCGCCGCAGTCATATGCTTGGGCGCGTGTATTGGAACGGTTCAACCCAAGCTGATTCAGGACAACCCGAAGGCGATCCACGCCGTGTATTGCGCGCGCCAGTAGAGGGTGTGGTAGGGACAAAGGCAAAGATTGGTGAACACATAGAAGCGGGACAAGTAGTGGCAAGTATACAAGTAGATGTCGCCACGGCGCCACAGCGACGCAAGGATGCAAGTACACAGGTCCACAGCCCGTTTGCTGGTGTGCTACGTGGACTGATACGCGATGGCATCCATGTAACCAAAGGACTTAAGATCGGCGATATTGACCCGCGCGATGATCCCAGTGCATGTTTCCTGGTTTCAGATAAGGCGCTAGCGATTGGAGGTGCCGTACTGGAGGCGATATTGACGAGGCAAGAGATACGGGAAAAACTTTGGAAGTGAATTTGCGGAGTCCAAAGTCTCCTGACTTTGGATTTCCAACGACAGGAGTCGTTGGACTCCTTTATTTTCAACTCATAAAGCGCTTGCACAGTAGCCTAAATCGTTGTATCCTTGCTTAAGAGATGTCTCTCGAAATTGCTTTAAGGCGGTTTACTCTTCTGCCCGGTTTCATTCAAACAGGGAACGGAGAGCCGCGCAAGGCGCACTATCTCGGGAAAAATGAAACCACACCTCTGGAGCCTAAGCAGGATCAGGGAAGGAAGAACGATAACGCTCCAAAGAAACCCAGCCCAAGCAAATACCGCGACCTTGCCGATATTACGCTCGGTGAAGTGGAAGATGTTTATAACCATTTCAAGAGTCAGTTAATCCTTTCCCCTGCTGAGGGGTGGATCGCGAAAAATTACTTCTGCCAACTACCGCTCAAACGCAAAGGCGAAGACCGTCCGCCGCTGGTCTTTGGACGTATCAAGACTTGTTATCCTAGTGATGGTCATGTCAACAATATCGAAGAGCTGGAGATGTACTTCCCGCGCAGGGATGCCGCGCCGGATGTTCTGCACGTACGCCTTGACGACATCGCTGTACAAAAGCCGACGTATAGTTATTGCGTAGGAGTGAAGTTTTATGCCTCTGAGGAAGAGATAGCAGATTTTTCTCACTCTGAAAATATCTTCATCGAAAAGGGATTTGCCCCCATTTATGAGACCAGTTACCTTGACCTATTGGATGTAAATGAGCAAAACCGTTCTGCGTTACCTTGGTTATATGTGATGGGTTCTGGCTGGTTTGCTTCCATTCCCAATTCGATGCAGCCGGAGATCAGGGAGCAATTGAGAAGCTTGGTGCGCTGGAATAAAGTCATCTTCAACTATCACCCAAAGCGCTATTCTCTTCAGTACAGGTCATTGAATGAAGAACTGGATTTCAATTATGGTTTTAGCGAGCATTTCCTCCTCTCGCCACAAGATACTGATCAGACGTTGAGAAAAGTGGATGAAAGCTTTGGGCAGATGTTTATGCAAGGGATGGAATAGTTTTTACCACAAAGGACACGAAGGAACACAAAGATTTAAAATATTAAGCCACGGATTTTTACTTCTGCAATCATCTGTGGCTATATCTTTTATATGCTCTAAGTAATGTTCTTGCCGCCGAGGACGGCGGCTGGAGCATGTTTAGTAGTTGAGCACTTCGTAGCGCGAAAGAAATTAGAATCTCCGCGTCTCGGTGGTTAAGCCATTGACTACTTCGAGATTGGATGTACTCTCTGAAGGATCTCTTTTACCAAGTCCAAATTGCCTTCACCACTGAGGACAAGGTAGTGATCACCAATCGCCGTGACCAAAAAGAGGGTAGTCGCATCAGGGCTGTGGACAAATACTTCATGCAAATAAGGTATTCTCGACTTTCATAAGATGTCTATTATAATAATTATGGCATTGCGAAGAGTTTGTAGTCATGTGATCGCAATTGGAGTTTCAAGATGAAAGACAAGTCTTTAAAGGTAACTACACTCAATCAATTTACCTGGATCCCGATTTATGAAGAACTAGCAAAGGCATTGACCGGGTGGGAAAGCCGACAGGAAGAGCTGATTTCCTTTTTAGAAGACCTGCGTTCTGAGGGGTATGTGGTTACGCCTTTACAGGATAAAGATGCTGATGGCGCTCGCTTTCAGTTGAGAGAGATCGATCCATTTACATTCTTCGGCGTGTTCAATCGGAGAATCGGATACGACCAGCGGATTGGCATCCTTTCACAGATAAAACAGCATTTTGGATTGCAGCGCGACTTGCCAGAAGATTTCGATGGTGTTCCAGTATTGAATAATTTGCGATCATGGTTTTTCCCCAACCAGACTTCCAGAGATACCAATGATATTGGACGATTGTGGAGAGTCTTCCAGTTGGCGCTGAGTGAACAAGATCCATTGGAAAACAAGGAATTTCTGAAGGCATTTGATGAAGCACTGAAGGTTAAACAGACCAACGTCAACCTCACGATGGGTTTGTTCTGGATCCGCCCGGACACCTTTTTGAACCTCGACCAAAATAACCGTGAGTATCTGAGCATCAGATTACCAGCGGATGGCTTGACCGCGAAATTCTATGCTGAGATGGTGAGATTGATGCGGGAAGAGGAGAAGCCTTTCCCAGAAATCTCGCTTGCGGCCTGGGGCGCAGAGAATGAACGGATGAGGATGATCGCTGAGTCACAGGAAGCCCAGTACCGAGCCTGGGGTGGAGTCAGCTACTGGCTGGCCGGCGCCTATTGGGATGACCGTGACCCAGCTGACCAGACCGACCGATTTCTGGAAGAAGGTGTTTGGGAGAACGGCTATAAAAACCGCTACATAAACGATGTCATGTCGATGCGTGTGAACGATCGGATCGCTATCAAAGCCGCTTCGACTCAACGTACCGGTCTGCCTTTCGATGCTCGCAATAAGACCGTTTCGCGCATGACCATTAAAGCGATTGGGACAATTGTTGCTAACCGCAATGATGGCAGGATTGTTGAAGTGGAATGGGATCCTGATTTCAAAGAGAAGAGCTGGTATTTCTATACCAATCGAAATACGATCTGGCGTTTACGGACCGATGAGAATTACAGGTTGAAAGAATACGCCGAAAAACTAAGGGACTTTGTCTGGTATGGCAAGGAACAGGATTACGACTGGTTTCTCAAACACTTGTTACAGGCGAGCGAGACAGATCAAATTCTTTCTGAATTCATCGAAGTCAACAAGCCGCCGTACAGCATTGACGACCTCATCGCATCCGGTGTGTTCCTGACGGAAGAGGAATTGGAACACATCCTTGAACGACTTCAATCTAAGAAAGCGATGATCTTACAGGGACCACCTGGCGTGGGGAAAACATTTATTTCGCGGAAACTGGCTTATGCACTCATGAAGGAAGTTGATAATGATCGCCTCGAGATGGTGCAGTTCCATCAGTCTTATTCCTACGATGATTTTGTGCGCGGCTATCGTCCAGTGCCAGGCAAGGCGGGCAGTTTCGTTTTGCAGAACGGCATTTTCTATGAGTTCTGTCAGAAAGCCATCCGTGATCCTGACCATGAGTATGTGTTCATTATCGATGAGATCAATCGTGGCAACCTCAGCCAGATCTTCGGCGAGCTGCTCATGCTAATCGAGTCAGATAAACGGGGACCCGAATTCGCGCTTCCTCTGGCATATCGTATGGAGGACGAAGCTCCGTTTTTTGTCCCGCCCAATTTGTATTTGATCGGTCTCATGAATGTAGCAGATCGTTCTCTCGCAATGGTGGATTATGCCATGCGCCGTCGCTTTGTTTTTATTTCGTTGAAACCGCAATACGAGAGAGGGCTTTTCAGTCAATGGCTCTCTGAGCGAGGCATGGATACAGAGTTAGTACAGTTGATTGTCGAGCGGCTGACAAGACTGAACCAGGAGATCCGCGAAGACCCGCTGCTGGGAGAAAACTATGAGGTTGGTCACAGTTTCTTCCTGCCTAAAGGAGATAACTTTGCGGCGTTAGATAAAAACTGGTATCGGAGAGTTGTGCGCACTGAGATCATTCCACTGTTGAAAGAATACTGGTTCGATAATCCCAAGCGCGCCGAAGAGGCTGAGAAGAGGCTACTGGCTTAACATGGTGCCTGTCATTGCGAGGAGTGGCGCCTTTGGTGCCACGACGAAGCAATCTCTTTTATGCTGTAAGGGATTGCTTCGGGTAGAACACCCTCGCAATGACGAAACTGTGTAAACGATATGCTTAATTCCCAAAATCCCAAAGAACCGATCCAGTTCACAGAGTATGGCATCCCAATCCGTAATTTGTGGCACATGCTGCTTTACGCCTGGAACGAAGTTCCGTTGAAAAGTGGATGGGTGATAGAGGACGCGTACGTTGAGAGTTCACCCACATTAGATTCATTACTGGCATCTGTCTTGATCAAGTTGATGCAACAACGCTTGCGTATCGGGTTGGGGCATGATTATGCAGATGAACAACGAAATTTTCCAGGAATTCGAGGGCGGATCAATTTTGCAGAGAGTTTGAAACAACGTACATTGGAACGTGGACAGGTGATCAGTGACTTTCAGGGATACACCGTCAATTCATCTAAGAATCAGATTATTCGCACCACACTCGCCCGATTGCTGAAGGTTGGTCAATTCGGATCCCAGGCTGCTTCCGTTAAAGAATTACAGCAAAAGCTGAGACGTTTGATCCGAGACCTCGATGGCATTGACTTCATCGCACTCACGCCTGAGTTGATCCACAGGCAGCTCATCGCTCGCAATGACCATGATTATCGGCTCATGCTTGCCACCTGTGATTTGATCTTACAGCGTCAGATGCCAAGCGCCTCGGAGGAGCACCTCGCCTCAATCGTCCCCGCCATAGACCGTGATGCCTTGGTGTTGCATCATATCTATGAACGATTCGTTGCTAACTTTTATCGCATCCACTTGAAGAGCTGGGAGGTCAGCGCGCAGAAGCGGCTGGAGTGGCACGCCAAAAACGTCAACGAGCGTTTGCCGTTGATGGTCCCTGACCTGGTTTTGCAAGAAAAGTCATCGAGCCAAATGATCATCCTGGATACGAAATTCACCGTGCAGAGTCTGATTGAGAACCAGTGGGGCAAGCCAATCTTTGATTCATCTCATTTGTATCAGTTGTATGCTTATTTGAAGTCACAGGAACATCTATCGGAGGCGCATCGCAACGCCGTCGGTATTCTGCTTTATCCCGCGGTGCAGAACAAGCTTTCCGAAAGGATTGAACTTCAAGACCATGTGATGCGGATCGAATGTGTGGATCTCGCCGCGCCTTGGCGGGAGATTGAAAGGCAGTTGATGGAGATAGTAACCCCCACCGTCACTTCGTGACACCTCCCCCAAATATGCCATCAATTCATTAAATAATTATGTTGATTTTTCTGGCGTATTTGGGGGAGGGGGTCGGAGCGATTGAATTTGATATGCTAATTAATATCCATACTCTCGATTATGTTGTTCTCCTCTGTGAAGACATAGCACGCATGAAGGTCTTCTATCATGAAATACTTGGTTTTCCCATTGAGCGTGACTGGGAAGATTGGATTGAAATGCGAGTTGGCACTGTCCTGCTGACGTTACGAGCGCGCGGACGTCCGTATGATGGGCCTAAATATCCGAATTCCGCCGGTGTACACCTCGCCTTTCGAGTTGCGCCACATGAAGTGGATGCTTGCCATGCCGAATTGCTCCAAAAGCAAGTTGAGATCATTGAAGCGCCGCGCGATCAAGATTATGGTCACCGCACATTATTCTTCAAGGATCCGGAGGGGAATATTCTGGAGATCTATGCGGATATTTAGGCTTGAGCAATAATTTATTGGAGGTACATGCCATGAAGTATGAAGGCTTGATCTGGGCTGGAATTTATATACAGGATTTAGAGGCGTCCATTTCCTTTTATGAAAATGTGCTGGGTTTGCCTCTTCTCAATCAGGGTGAGGATTGGGCACATTTTGATTTAGGTGCAGGGACACTGTTAGAACTATTTATAGACGGGAAGCGGAGGCAGGAGCCCAAGAAGCCTGATCAGCAATCCATCGTCCTTGGCTTGCGCGTGGATAATCTGGATCGCGCCGTATCAGAACTAGAGAACAAAGGTGTTCAATTTATCCCTGAGGAAGTAGACGGGATTTTGAGTATAAGACTTCAGCCACCGAAACGATTTGATAGACAATAGGAGCATTTCAAATCAGACCAAAAGGTTACACCATATCTTCATTGACCCAAGAAATGCTATACTAATTTAGACAAATCGTCTCTCAATATCAGATGGATAAGGAGGTGTTGCGACAAATCAAACCATTCAAACTAATGTGACTATAGATCATTAATGTTCATGATTTTAAGGAGTTTCCAAATGAACAAGCGGACCTCACTCTTTATGTTTGTTTTCCTGACACTGCTTCTATTCATTGCAGGCAGTGTCCAGACGGCCTCCGCCCAGGAGACCGCAGACTTAGCACTCACCAAGACTGCTGACCAAAAGAATATCAAGGTCGGGGAGAATATCACATTTACTATTACGGTCACCAACCTGGGACCGGGTACCGCGACAGGCATCATCTTTGGCGATGCAGTGCCAGACCAATTAAACTTCGTCTCGTTTTCCTGCAATCAAGGTACGGTGAGCGGACTCTCTTTTTGTGCCGTGGATAGTCTGGCAGTCGGTGAAAGCGCAAGCGCCACTTTGGTAGCCACGCCGATCCCTAACGCCTCGCAGAGCGAGCGAAAATTTAGCAATACTGCCTTTATTGAGGAATCAACATCTTTCGATCCGAATAGCAGCAACAACATCGCTTCCTTGAATCTCCATATCATCGGAAAGCTCCATTAACTGAAAGCACACCGGAGACTGCCATGCTCAAAATCAATCAAATCCTCAAGTTCTTTATCTCTGTACTCATTGGATTCACGCTGACCTTGGCCTTGTGCGTCCCGGCCGCTTCGGCTTCAGCCTTATCGGGAACGAGCAATCAGATGCTGATTGATTTTATTCGTTCTGCCGATTGCACCGGGGAGTTGGTCGAGATCAGTGGCACCATCCACCTTATCAATCAAACACAAGCCGATGGCAGTGTGATAGGGCATTTCAATTATCAGAACGTGACAGGAGTAGGTCTGACGAGTGGGATCACATATCAGACTACGGCTGTGGATCATATGCGATTGAGTGCGCCCTTCCCATCCAGTATCACTTCTGTGCAGAGCTTTCAACTCATTGGCCGCGGCTCGGAGAGTAATTTGCTCGTTCAGATGTTGTACCATATCACAGTCAATGAGAACGGTGAGGTGACCGTATCCATCGACGATTTGAATATGCAGTGTACCTAGATGCTGATTTGATCGAATGAGAGCACTCAAAGCCTTCCGTGAATTCATTCTTACGGAAGGCTTTTCGTTTGTGGCTTGATATCCCAAGTTCGTAGGGCAAGATGGCATCTTGCCCTACTTTAAAAGCGAAGCATACCGTACCCCTTAGCAAGACTTTGACGTCATGTCTCTAATCGTGAATTCCTCGTAGCGACGAAGCAAACTAAGAACCGAAAGGAGCATCAATCACGGAGAGAGATGATGTCAAATATTTCGTTTGTAGATGACCCTTATTCTCGAAAAGTGACAAGGCTTTTACTCCTGCTGCAAATCGCAGCAATGGTCATCGTGGTGAGACTCAGCCTCATTGACCACTTTTTCTTCGCCTTAGCGATTTCCTTCCTGACCTTCTTTGTTCTCATCGCCAGCCTCCTTTGGCTGTATGCTCGCTATCGAGATTTTCCTATTATCCGTGAAAAGAGGGAATTGGAACGGTTGACGCTTAAATTCCAGAAAGGCATTCAAAACGAGGAGAAAATTATTCAGACCGCCATCAAAACACGAGCGGACCTTTTTCAATCTGAGAGAGGTGAGATCAATACAGCCTTAAGAACTTTACAAAAGAATCATCTTGAAAATGGTCTTGCAGCGGCTTCTGTTCAAGAGGCAGTCATGGAGAAGCTGGAGAGCACTATACCGGTCAGCCTGCCAAACGAGCAGCTTGAAACCATTAAACAAAAGTATCAGGCTTTGCAAGATCAAAACAATGCTTCCGAAAGAAAAGCACTCGCCAGTAAACAAATGCTGGGGTACGAACTGATTTCATTCAGGGAGCGCCTCCAGCAGCTTGCACCATTTACGTTCATACGTTATTTGGGCAGATCGTTGGCTTCACGAAGAGTCTTCGCCGCGCCTCTTGTTTTCCTATTGATTGGGACGCAGGTTGTGTCGTCCATCAGTGCGACCGTCTTTACGACGTCCTCTATGATGGCTTCGATCCTAACTGTTAAATCTTCCCCTTTGGGGACGGCTCTCCCTACGGGGACAATTGTACCTTCCCCAACGAAGATGATATTGCCAACAGCAACAGTGACCTTGACTACTTCGCAAATGCCAATGGCTACAGTTTCTCCTACAGAAATGTTCACCGCGACTGTCACACCTAGGCCTCTATCTACATTACCTGTGCAGCCAAGTAATACAGCCTACATCCCTGTGAGTGGAGGGGAAGATAATAGTAATTGTGACCCTTCCTATCCGGGCGTTTGTATACCGCCCCCACCTCCTGACTTGGATTGTAAAGATGTTCCGTATCGGCGGTTTCAGGTATTCTCACCAGACCCGCATCATTTTGATCGTGATGGAGATGGGATTGGTTGTGAGAGTTGACCCCCTCCCTTCCTCCCCCAAATACGACAATATAAATATTGAATGCAAATCTAAGTTGTCCTTGTCGGATTTGGGGGAGGTGCCCGTTAGGGTGGTGGGGGTCGAAACAACGGTGCTGGGGAGGGGCTAGGCAACATCAGCATCCAAATTAAAAATCCGTCTGACCGTGCAAATCAGACGGATCAAGAATAGACTCAAATACTTCTTGCCGATCAGCCTCTAATTCTCTGTCTTACACCCCTCCCTTTATTACGGACTTGGCCTTCAACCAACATTTGGTAAGTACCATCCACCATAATGACTCTGCCATCCAATGCAATACGCGTGCCGTCTGCCAAAATCATATCTTCGTTCAGAGCAATCATTTGGCTATCCCTCAAAATAAGCATTCGACCATTTTTCATCATCAACATATCGTCGCCCATTTTTCTCACTTCCTCTCTATAAGAGATTTGTTCATTGGATGAATCGATGAAGACTTTCATAGTGTACAACGTTCAACTTCATACAATGATATGGGCTGTGAAAGCCAATAAGTATCTGCCCTTTTGAAGGAGGGGATAAACATGCCGATCCATACAAGGTTACCCCCATAAAACCCGCCTGAATCGATCAACCCTTACAGGGAGCTTCGCAAAGATCCAGGCGGTTTTACAAAGTGCTGCATACATATCTACCATGCGTTTTTTAATAAGACAAGCGGCAAAACAATAACAAGACGGGTCTTACATGTCTTCCATGTTGCCTTTCCTATCTTTCATGTCTTCTATGGTAGTCATCTCGCCATCCATGGTCATGGCTTCACCATCCATCATCATACGGGTGGTGCCATCTGCCATCGTGATTGTGCCATCCATCGCCACTTTGGTCCCGTTAGGCATGGTCACAACCATGTCCATCTGCATCATCTCGCCATGTTTCATCATCATCATTTTGCCGTCTTTCATCATCACCATATCTTCCCGCATTTCATGCATTTCCATTTTCTTCACCTCCTTTCTATTGGGGAGTTGAGATAGCAAATGCCCTATTGAAGATTACGATGCAAAATCATTTTACAAAATTGACTAATGGAAGTCAAGCAATATCCCACAAAACAGGGCTTTCTTAGGATTTGCATAATATTTTAAGATGGTATCTTGTGCTACATCACTAATCTGCGCGAATTCCAGGGTATCTTTTATGTTCAAGAAAATCAGTAAATTTCTGTTTGAGCGGAACGACGCCACGTTCGTTCTCATCCGAGACACTCTTCGAGTATGCTCCGCGAAGGTGCCCAGAGGATGCAGGGGCTAATCGCCGCCGAACGCTTTCTCCTGAAAGACCCACTAACTCAATAAATTCCATCTTGCATTGTGAAGCGTTTTCTTGTATTCTATTATCAGTTAAACCCATCTGAAGCATCTTACTAAACCTGACCTTGCAGCAAGGAGGAGTTTATGCCTAGAGAGAACTGGAAAAATTTCTGGCGTTATCTGATCAGTGTGTTTGCTTCAGTAGCACTGCTGGCAGTCCTTTCAGATTTCTTTCTGACCGGAATCCAGACCTTCATTGTTGAAAACATGCAGGGAATGAATATCAAACTGCCTAATGGAACATCCCCACAAGACCAAAGTCTGGCGAAATACGTACAGGATGTGAGAGACAGATGGGAGAAAGCAGGGTGGCCCGAAAAACGAACGGTGGTCATTGATTTGGGAGAAAAAACAGCCAGCTTTGATTTTTCATTTGTTATCAACAAAGACCACGCTTTAGCGAGCGCCATCTTAAGCGGAGGCTTCAGTTATGCGCCCCGCGCGTTTGCTGAAATGGTTTTTGGCCAATGGCAAATCATGCGAGCCAATCTCGAAGACAGTGACTTCCAAGCTCCTACCATCGACATTGACACGAAAACCAATTCAATTACTGTCCATTTTTTGGCTGTTCGATCGGTAGATGAACACACTATAATATCTTTCGTTCCGGAATCGGGGCAAAATTCAGTCCTGCCTGCAAACGAAGAAATAATCATCAATCATAAGGGTCGCAAGTTGCTTGCGGTGTATCCATTCCCGTCCGAGAGTTCAGAGGAAACAATAAGGATGAATAGTGAAACTTCAGATTTGCAATCCGGAATGCAGGTCGAAACAGAAGTCGTACAAACCGCTACAGCAACTTTCTCTCAATTTTTATCACGACAATTGTTACTACAAAAAGTGGGCAATTTGCTGGCTATTCCATTTGTTGAGTCTTTGCTGAGTGCCATTCTGGCTGCATTGCCCTTGCTGGTCTTTCTGGCAATTCTATGGACTTGGAAGGGAAAATTACCCTCTTCTCTGATTTTACTGTCTGACGTGGTTCTGGCGCTTCTATCCTTTCATTTTGCTTTTTATCTGGTAGGTGCTATCGGTAATCTGTATTACTCAATCTATTACCGTCTTTTGGACGCTGGATTCCAAGAGGGAATCAACAATTTCTATACCTATCTCTATAGCTTCTTTGGTTTATCTCCTTTTGTGAATTACACTCCTCTGGGAT
>WNFX01011384.1_pt1 | contig 18524 bp, 18 predicted proteins | sample 5400111 | NCBI WGS metagenome assembly WNFX01 (sample SAMN13153363, study PRJNA577476) | soil metagenome | isolation source: 40 cm soil or saprolite under grassland replicate 1 | place: USA:California | collected 2016-06-15 | reverse complement strand
GCTACTATAAAGATGGTCTAAGAAGATGTACAGAATGCGAGATTTTCATGAGATGTAATGGAACTAGGTGTCCTTGCTGCAATGCAAGTTTGAGGACAAAGACACATGATACGAAGATAAGAAGATTCAAAGTAAATTACTACTTGTAAATATTGAAGCTAGCGTTAAGCTCAATCTAGCCGTTTGGAAAGATATATTTATAACGTTACAAGTTGCAAATGATTAGTTATTTGACTATTGACACAGAAAAATGCACAATATGCGGACAAGATGTTGAGTATATTCAACATATGAGAGTACAACATCAAGTGGATGAAGATGTTGCGGCTGCACTAAGAGCTTTGCAAAGAAGGATTCAGCAATTAGAAGAGAAAGTAGACACCTTACATGCGCACGAGCAAGATTAGATGGAATTACTTACGATGCAGTGGATAAACTAGACGAATTGGATTAGTCTAGGTGTCTAGCACGATTTTAGATAATCGGATTCAACCTGAAAATATGGTTGTAAATTACAAACAGACCTGAGATTACGTCTAGCACTTAAATATCCTATGCTCTTTGTAAATGAGGTAATGGAGCTTGTATTTCAAGATCCAACTTTCTCTCTTCAATTGCTTAGAGCCATAAGTGAGACATATTATAAGGGAGCAGATATCGGGGAATGTCTATCTACTGCATATCGCATTAAAGAAGGTGACTTTGAGAGTTGGTACCAAGAATGGTTAAAGACAGCAAAAAGAGTTCACAACTTTCCTGACGAGAGTCTTGCTGCTGGACATGAAATAAGCGCGCGCGAAGCTTATCTTCGTGCTTCAAACTATTATAGAGTTGCTGAATTTCTACTTATGGATCCAGAAGATCCAAGAATAAAAACCACTTGGGAGAGTAGCAAGGGTTGCTTCGGCAAAGCAGCAAGTCTTTTCTCACCATCATTTGAACCTGTGGAAATACCATATGAAGGTACTACTTTACCAGGATATTTTTATAAAGTGGATAATGACAGTAAGTCCCTAGACCTAGTCTAATTGCTCATGGTGGCTTTGACTCAACATTAGAAGAACTTTACACATCTGCTGCCGCTCCCGCGTTGGAACGAGGTTACAACTGCTTGACGTTCGAGGGTCCTGGTCAAGGTGGTCTAATACGTAAGCAAAAGATTCCATTTAGATATGATTGGGAAAAAGTAGTCACACCGGTTGTAGACTATACATTAACCAAACCAGAGGTAGATCCTAAACGTCTTGCACTAATGGGAATAAGCATGGGAGGGTACCTAGCAGCTAGAGCTGCTTCTTTTGAACATCGAATAGCTGCCTGTATATTAAATAATGGAGTTTTTGATGGCTACGATGCTATTGCATCAACGTTTCCCAAGTCCTTACTAACCGCAATCGAGAATGGCAATACTGAAGATGTTAACACTGTGCTTAATATTTTGATAGAATCTGATCCAAATATAAGATTTAACATGAAGCATGGAATGTGGACAGCTGGCGTTAATACACCATTTGAGCTCATACAAAGGTCTAAAAATTATACTATAAAAAACATTGCACAAAATATCAAGTGTCCAACACTTGTCTTTGATGCAGAAAAAGATGACTCATTTCCTGGACAGCCAAAAAAGGTGTTTGAGGCACTAACATGTCCAAAGAAATACATATTATTTACAGCAGGAGAAGGTGCAGAAGAGCATTGTCAATGTGGTGCGCCTGCACTATCAAATCAACGCATATTTGATTGGCTAGATGACACATTTCTAAAAAAGACCAATTTAAAAAAATGAAGGCTACAAAGTTAATTACATTCTTCTTATCACTTCCATTCCCATGACCTATAGCTATAATTGCTCGACGCGATTACCTCATAATCAAATTACTACCATCAACTGTCATTATCACTCCTTGCGCTTCGCGTTAGGATAGGACGCCATCAAGCACTAGTAGTCAAATAAGTCTGGGTCACTTTCTTTTCCCAATAATCATAACATCTCCATCTTTAGCTCTCAAGCTAATCGATCCATAACTTCATTTAAAGTCATGATACTAGTGAGTTGGCATAGCATATCCTACTCTTCCAATAATATTATCAAGAGTTAGGAAATATACAGAGGTGAACTAAATGGGTTCAATCATTGTTATTTTTATCTCACTTCTAGTATTATCTTCTAGTACATTAAGCTACTCGTTATTGAAAGCTGGAAAATAGATTCAGTATTCACAATCGAATATAGGATCAGTTTAAAAAAGGGAAAAAGGGCATACAGGACTTGATGCATCCTTGCTACAATCCCCAGAAGCTATCAATATTATTATTATCTTTGTCTCTTGCTGCAATTCTTGTTATTGGTTTAGCTTTGCCATACGGAAACTTTCTTGCATACGCTCCCTACATGAGAGCTACACCAGCAGTAGGAGGGCCCACGGTTAACGACCCTAATTTGATGGTAGAAAAAGTTTTCCAAGGTCTTCAGAATCCTAGCAGTATGGCATTTCTAGGTCCTGATGATATTCTTGTGTTAGAGAAAAACCAAGGAACGGTAAGTAGAATTGTAGATAGGAAGATGTTATCAACACCATTGCTAGAGGTTGATAATATCGGTAAACAAGTTGAATGGGGTATGTTAGGAATTGCTATTAATAACAACGAGAGTAGCAGTAATAGCTCTCCTTCTCCTCCTGTATTTCTATATTATACTGAGAATCAAACAATTACTAGTAATGATGACGGATTAATAACAAGAAACCATCTCTATAGATATGAGTTATCTTCGGATAAAACCAAACTTGAAAACCCTCAGCTTCTTCTGGACTTGCCTGCCACATCTCTTGATCAGCAAGAAAATAATCATGATGGAGGTAAAGTAGTGATTGGTCCGGATCATAATCTATATGCTGTTATTGGTGATGTTGGAGGTCATGATGACGGTCAGGCTCAAAATGTTGAGGGTGGTGTTGAACTTGATGGGACCAGTGGTATACTAAGAGTCACACAAGATGGTCAGCTAGTATTACCAAATCCACTAGGAGAGAAAGATCCAACTAAGGCGTATTATGCTTACGGTATACGTAATAGTTTCGGTATAGACTTTGATCCTGTGACAGGGAATTTATGGGACACAGAGAATGGAGCTAACAGTGATGATGAGATAAATCTCGTTCAACCTGGATTCAACAGTGGATGGATTAAAGTGATGGCATTCGCACCAGCAGATTTTGAGCCAACACATGATCTAGTGACATTTAATGGTATGGGCACGTATCATGACCCACAATTCGTATGGAAGCAAACAATTGGTCCTACTGCATTAAAATTCTTGAATTCAGACAAACTAGGAAAACAATATGAAAATACTGTCTTCATAGGAGATGTTAACACTGGGAATCTATACAACTTTAAATTAGATGCAGACAGAACAGGATTATTGTTGAATGGCGCACTTGAAGATAAAATTGCAGACACTCATGATGAGCTTCAATCAGTAATATTTGGACAGGGTTTTGGTGTAATTACAGATATACAAGTTGGTGCTGGGGACGGATATCTGTATGTTCTTACTTATGACGGTAGCATCTATAGAATAGTACCTGCTACCGGTGGTGCTACTTCTAGCTCTTGAGGCTGATAATCAAGCAATAAATTATGAAATATGTAGCTAATGGCGATGTTATTACACAATTTTTTCTATGGATACTTTGTTACGGGTATAGGACAGCAAAAGGTTCAAAATCTTATGTGGTTATAGATAGAGTACATGATTCACAATAAACTTAACCCAGAAGAAGAGAGAGTCATCATACATAAAGCAACAGAAGCTCCTTTTACAGGCCAGTATGACAATTTTTATGAAGATGGTACATATATCTGTCGAAGGTGTAATGCTCCTCTCTTTTCATCGAGAAGCAAGTTTGATGCTGGATGTGGATGGCCAAGCTTTGATGATAGCTTCCCAAATGCAATAAGGCGTGTACCTGATCCCGATGGCATAAGAACAGAAATAGAATGTGCAACTTGTAACGCACATTTAGGACATGAATTTGCAGGAGAGGGTCTGACGGATAAAAATACTAGGGAATGTGTCAATTCACTATCTCTACATTTTATACCAAACGGAAAGGAGCTGCCGAAATAATGTATGAATGATAACAACAGCAACAAAACAGAGATCGCAACGCTTGCCAATGGATGTTTTTGGTGTAGTGAAGCAATCTTCAAGAGACTCAAAGGCGTCAAATCTGTTCTACCCGGTTATTCAGGAGGAATAGTGAAAAATCCTTCATATAACCAAGTTTGCACAGGAAACACAGGACATGCAGAATCAATTCAGATAGAATTTGATCCGAAAGTTATACCTTTTGAAAAAATACTTGATGTTTTTTGGCATACACACGATCCAACCACTCTTAATAGACAGGGCAATGATGTGGGCACACAATATCGATCCGCAATCTTTTATCATAATCAAAAGCAAGAAGAGATCGCCGAAAAATCAAAAAAAAGGCTTGAAAAGGACGGGGTTTACAGAGGCTCTATTGTGACAGAGATCAGTCCTTTTAGAGATTTTTATGTTGCAGAGGATTACCACAAGAATTACTATGAAAACCACAAAGATGCACCCTATTGTAGTTTTATCATTGACCCAAAAGTGCACAAGCTGCTTCTGAAATATGGAAATGAAGTAAAAGAAGAGTATGTAAATAGTAGCCACTAACAAGTGCGTACTACATTATTTATTTTTGAGCAATTCTTTTATTCATACTTAGAAGCAATATACATCTATCACCGAAATGAAGATTCAATAAAAATAATACGCCATTCTTATTTCACAGCTTCCTCAAGGATGCCTTATAATAAGTAACCCTTTAAGAAGAACAGATTAGGTCTATTTATGGTTCTGATAAAATTGATATGAATTTATTTGTGATTCCAACTGATCTGGATGACAGGAAAACTGAACTGTGTATCTAATATAACTAAGTCGGGGAGTGGTTTCTCTATTCAATGCTATACATTCTGCTGTTGTCAGAGCATTTTCTTTTGACAATCTGCTCCTGTCTTTTTGAGTGATTGGGCAATATTGCAGTAAAGCCTTCTTTTACTAAACTTATCTCCCTTTCTGACAAATCTCCATTATTGACCGACGCTGTTACCTCAGGTGTTACATTCCCGAAGCACTAGATAGTTATTGAGATTTAATGAAAATTCTTAAGTAGAATCTACGGTATTTGATGATAGCAGATCCTGATTCATATGATTCAAATAATAACAAATTATTTTCAATTATTTCAATTTAAATTTGATCTTAAGATCCTTTGCTCTGTTTCTGATAGTAACTTCTGTTACACCTGCTGCTTTTGCGATATCTGCCTGAGTTATCTTTTCATCATTCGAAAGACTTGATAAGTAAAGGACTGATGCTGCAATGCCCATAGGATCTTTACCGGCTGATATTTCTCTTTTGGTAACGTTGCTCATAATCTCTGCTGCTTTTCGCTTTGTCTTCTCACTTAGTTTAGCTATGTTGGCAACTTTTGCTATACATTTCATAGGATCAAGTTGTGGAATTTTAAGGTCAAGTCTAGTGTAAATTAGCCTGTAATTTTTTGCAAGTTCTTTACGCTTTACATTGCATGCAGTAGCTATGTCTTTTAGTGTTCTGGGTGCGCCCATTTCCCTACATGCTATGTATATTGCGGCAGCCACAACCCCTGAAATCGTCCTTCCTCGTATTAGCATTTTTGACTGGGCTTTTCTATAAATATATGCTGTTTTCTCTATAATCGCGTCTGACAGTCCAAGTTTATCTTTTAGCATATCAAGCTGAGAGAAGGCTTGTCGAAGACTTCTATCAGTGGAAGTATGAAACTGCAATCTATAATCCCAAGTCTTCAGTCTACGCATTCTAGTACTCATTGCCATATCAAGTCTATTACCGCTAGCATCCCTGTCTGTGTTTCCGATGACTGTTGCTAATCCCCTATCGTGTCGTGCCAAAGACGACGACATTCCTGTTCTGATTCTGCTGTTGCTACTGGAAGACTGATCTGATCCAAACACACGCCACTCAGGTCCAGTTTCGAGAATTTTGTCAGAAATAACCTGACCACATCTACTACATACGATCTCCCCAGATTCAGGATCTGTGATTATATTATCATCATCTTTACAACTAGGACACACAAATCCGGCAGTGGTAATAGTAGTAACATTGCCTCGCCTGTTTGATTTGTTAGTATTATTATGACTATTGGGTTCAGAAATTGTTAGTATTACCATAATACTATATCAACGTAATTACATATAAACAGTATAGTCAGTCTGCAGCAATACAGGAACATGAGCTGAGACTGCAGGAATGGATACGATGCAATAGTCGCTAGTGATATTAGAGTATTCTCTATCCAATAAGGCTCATATACTTACTACATAACTAGCAGTCTGTCTGATGCTGATGACCCATTTGACGACGCATTTGACGGTTTATTTGACGTATTTGACGAAGCATCTATAGGACGATTGTTTTGGGATTATATTACTTACCTAATGCTATCTACTCTGCCTAATGCCATGGAATCTCTAGCGATAGGGCAATGACGGCTGAGAACCGCTTGAGTGGAGCAGAAACAAGAGTTAGGTGTTTATAACCAAAGAATGCGCCCTTATTATATTCAAGGCATGTAGTTGACCTTTTACAGGTACCGGCTTATTCATTCAGAAATGAAATTATAGTCTCTTGGCCTTTGTTACATTATTAATATAGTTAGGACAGATCATTGGCTAGAAGATGATGTATCAGAATCTTGTTAAAACCTGCGTTATTGTCTTGCATGTTATTATCGTCTAGACTCTTCGTAATCATATTCATATTCATAGGCATCGCACCATCGCTGCTTTCCATACGAACACCTCTTTTATTATGCATATCCATATCATTTGGAACAACTGTTGTCAAACCAAGAATTGCCATAATTCCTACAATTGTAAGTCCTGCTCCAGTGCTTCTAGCAATCCATATTCCACCACGCCTCCAAATTTTCTCTGCAAATATTATTCCTGCAAAGAGGCCCATCCAAAGTAAATTCATCCATCCTAAAGCTACCATAATAAGGAAATAAGGCCAACAGCAACCAAGACAGTATAAACCATGATATATTCCCATCTTTACTGCACCAAGCGTTCCATTCTTCCATCTTCTCATAAAGAAACTGAGTGGAGATTCACAATATCCAAGGCATTTTGTTTTTAATGAACTAAACTGATATACTCCAGAGATTATTAGTAGAATACCATATACAATATGGATTTGCTTGGTACTAAAATCCAGAAGAATAGTGTTGGTCGGTATTGACCATGCTAACAGAAGCACAATTCCTGTGGCTGCCCAAACTAAAAGATAGCAACTCACAAAAAGACTGATCTTTAATGATGGCAATGAAGATGATAATAATAGTAATTTCTTTTTCTTGTGTTTATTCTTTCTTCCAGTGTTAACATCAGAGCTGTTAAGATCACTGTCTCTTTCAATAACCAAGGAAGTTGATGACGCCGAAGTTCTTTTAGCGTTATTATTATTTTTTCCTCCAATCATTCTATTATAAAGTAAAACCATAGGTATAATGGCTGGAAACATCATTGCAGCCATTCCAATAGGCTGTTCTCTTGAAAAGAACCATGACAATGCCGCGGCAACGATTAATGCGATGAGGATTATTTTTTCAATCGTGTTCATCAATATGCCTCCTTTATTGATTTCTATAGATGTCTAACCATGGCCCTGTATAAATATCCATAAAACGGTTACAAATCTGTATATGATTTGCTTTGAAATTCTCGTTCAGAATTTGTTTTGGTGCTGATGTTGATTTTTTTTCAGAAGAACTAATTGTCAATTGTCAGAATCATATCTGAACCAACCTTATAAGATTTCGTGAAGAACAGACTAGATTTCACTTGTCACGTCTTACCACTCATTTCAAGAGCATTTCAACTTTCGTGCTCAAGAAATCGATCTAGCCATCAGAATACTTAGAATATAAGATTCTACTCAGGTCATTTGAGCTGTTATAGTTATTCTTATTCTAACTCCGCTATTAGCTGCCTGATCAAATGATCTATTTCAACTGGCTTTTTAATAAAACATCCTCCTATAGTTCTTAAAGGATATAATTCTCTGATTGCTTCCTGATTTATTTCACCTGCAGACATAAAGCAGACTTTAACGTTGATATCCAATGGTAATAGCTTTTCGCATAATTCAAAACCATTCATAACAGGCATAGTGATATCTACTAATAATAGATCATAAAAGCTTGGTTTGAAGTTTGATAGTGCTTCTACAGGATCGGTATATGAATATACTTCGAATTTAATTTTCTTTTTGTCGCTGTAGTCACTACGGTCATTGTTGCTCTCTAAACCTATTTTCAGAGTCATAGCAATATCAGGTTCATCATCCACAATAAGGATTCTTTTGTAGGAAGATGATGAGGATATGCTTAATTCAAATTCTCCTTCTTTGTATGCCTGTTTGCGGCCTAGTCCTACTCCTACTCCATTGCTATCGTTACTGTGGTTCTTATCTAGTTGAACCATTAACAAAGCCTCTGCTACCTATCATATCTCTATTAACCACCAAGTTTGCTTCCATATCCTCAAGAATACTCATGTGTTTTTTGAGATTCAATTCACAGAAGCTTAGAAGTGATGTCTGATTAAGATCTCCTTGCTTTCTTAGTTTCAGAATAATGTCCTTGACTATGTAAATCCTGTCTGGGTATAGATATGGGACGTCGGACATCATTATTTTATTACTATAGATTAAAGGCATTAATGTTAACTATTTTTTTTGATTCTGTCTATGGCAAAAAATGTGGTTGAAACGTAGTGCTAACCATTGCCATACATAGGATTGATGACACTCAACAGCTAAATATGTCATAATAATGAACCATTATTTCCATTCATATACCGTAAGGTGGATAACAACTACCTTTTATCCCTTAAGGTACACTTCTCTAATTGTCCTACTTTGTTACTTAAATTGAATTCATTGCGAGTTGTTTTTTTTTCGTGCCAGTCTATCGACTGTCTATCAAAAGTGTTTACTTGTTAGGATAAACGTATATCATTTATTTAACATTCATGAGCTCGGTTTTGGTACTAAAAGGTTTGTGAATGGTAAACTAAATGAAAATGTAGCTCCTTTGCCATTAGGATTATTTTCTGCCCATATTTTTCCACCATGAGCTTCGATTATACTCCTAGATATATACAATCCTAATCCCATTCCTTGTTCTGATTTTATTGCAAATTTCTCGAAAAGTTTGTTTTTAACATTAGGATCTATCCCTATACCTGTATCTTGTATACTAACAATAACTTCTTCTTCTTCTTGACTACTGTTTTCTCTCTCACTCTTCTTTTTCTCCATTTTTACTGTAATAGATCCCTTATCAGTAAACTTGATAGCATTGCTTAATAGATTAGAAATAACCTGGGTGATTCTTCCTGCATCTCCATACACAAAGACATGATTTGTATTATTTTCAATGGATTTAAACTCCAATTTTACTCCTTTAGTTTCACCTTGAGCAACGGCGCCACCGTCATCATCATGATTTTTGATTTGACTTTTATGGTCAGAGATAGTGTTTAGGATTGCTTGCTCTAGATCAAACCGGCTCTTATTTAGGTTTAGGCTTTGACCTTCAATTTTAGCAACGTCTAAAATGTCTTCTGCAAGCCTCTTGAGTCTCTTTGCATTTCTGTTCATCGCCTCTATCTCTTCTTGGTATTCTGTAATAGATCCATCTCTCTTTCCCATCAGAGTAGCTGATAAACCTATTATTGGTTGAATGGGATTACGAAGCTCATGGGCTGCAATGTTGATGAACTCTTTTTGCATCGTGTCTGTTTTCTTTAATTCTTCATTTAGCAACCGTTCATTCCATAGCAATTCAAATATTGATCTAAACGATTCTACGCTTCGTTTACTGTTTGAATAGATAGTAAAACCAGCTGATTGTATAAGCTCTTCAGCTATGGGATCTTTAAGCTCAACTCTAACGAACTTTGCGTTGTCAACTATGAGCATACCAGCTGAAGTTGTGTTGCCATTTAAAATTTTGGTAGCCGGAGATTTTTCCAATATTCTACTTACAATAAGAGAATTCTGTTCAGATAAAGGACAGATAATCCTTATTGTTGCACCATGTTCTTGTGATGCCTTTATAAGATAATCAATAAGACCTAATCTATCTGCTCTTAGCATTGCTTTATCATTAGGAAGAATCAATAATGCTTCCTTTTTTACAGATTTTGCCAAGTCGATTAGAATTTTACTTACATTCTGAGGATCATTGATCACATCAAGAAATTCTGGCTCTATTCCTTGTTCTATTGCTGTTATTCTTTCTTTAGCATCAATCCCGTTTATCCACAGTTCGTCAAAAATAGAAAGAAAATGACTTATGTATGCCTGCTCATTAGTAACCAGAAGACTTTTTATCATTTCACCTGATTCTTCTTCTACCTTCTCAATTGTAGCTATCATTTCTTTATCGGAAAGAGCAAAATCAATAGGGGGCATATTATTAACATGTCTTATCTGGACGCCTATGTCCAAAAATTTTTTAACTAGAACTGCACTTTCTTTATCTGTAACAGAAGTAACTAATCTAATTCCTGCGTGTTCTCCTTTCCTGTAATTCTCAGTTATTTTTTCGTATACTTTAAAGTAATTGTTATATACTAATCGTAAACCACCAAATCCTGAACAAACAAGAAATTCATATGAAGACTCTAAAATGTCTTTTCCTTTCTTTAGTATTTCTTCAACATTTTTTAGTATCTTAATTTCTTTTAATACTGCTCCAAGATACTGCTTCATATCAGATTCTGTAAGGGACGGTTCAACCCCTGTCTTCTTAACAAGAACGGACTGTTGTTCTTTAGCAGTAGTCATCACCCTTCTTTCTATCTCTTGCTCCATTTGCGGCGTACCAAGAATATCCAAGAGATTTGCTACCTTCGTAGCCGAGCTTCTGATAGATTTTCTTAACGAATTATCTTGGGATATAGATATTGCCAAGGAATATAATCCTATACTAAACAAATATGAAGACAATAATACAAGCGAATGAGCTGCCACCCCATAGGTTTGTTGTAGTGCAGAAATTTCATTAGCAATTCCGATAGGTATGATGCCAATTACACAAATAAGAAGATAATCCCTTACTTTAACAGTAGCTAATTTTCTTGTTGCAAAATAAAATGCAAGACCAAATAAGACACTGCTCCCTATTGTACCTGCTCTAAATATAAGTCGAAAGTAAAATCGATATGGTATGTCTGCAGGTAATGAGATTATTAATCCACTTCCAATTAGATAGAGTACCAAAGGAACAGAAAGAAATATCCAAAATGTGACGGGGAATTTTGCTCCTGGTCGAATTGATTTATAGTATTGACGCAACAATGTGGCCACTGCTAGCCACGTAAATATGTAAGGAAGTACTGCTAGATAATCCAAGCTATTTTTAAGGTCTATAAGTGATGACGGTAAAACCCAGAGCGTAGTTGTGATTGGATTTACTACCTTGTATTGTATTTCTCCATGATATTTCTCAATGGTCTTGTAGATGAAAGATGCTTGAGGAACAGCTCCTGGTGGTGATTTTTCTTCTACTACATGAACAAATACTAGTTTGGTATAAGCATCTTCTGTTATTGCTATAGCAAATGTGGCTGCAGATAAGGCAAAAAATAATACCATAAAATTTCTTTTGTTTAATTTGTACCATGAAAAAAATTTAAAGCTCATAATTCCCATAACAACACTTGCTACTATGGAGCTAATTAGATATACTAGCGTGGTCTGAGGTCTGACATTAGTGCATTTACTTATGTAATCAAAGCAATTTACGCTATTATTGTAAAGTATAAACAATAAAACTCCAAACAGAAAAAACTGGCTTATGGTTACAGTCCAATGTAGTGTATTTACTAAATGAGATTTGGCTCTTATATTGGCAGTTATTCTCCTTGTATATTCTAAAAGAATCCAAGATCCTACACCATAGCCTAGTACTACAGTTACTGTAAAGAGAATGAGCTCTGAAGTATTGTCGAGATATAATATTTGACGGGTAGCTAACAAATCAAGAATTACTAGTGCAATGATAATTGCAGCTGTAATAATTGAAGCTTTTTGCAGCCTGTTACCTACAAAAAGTGAATGAACATTACTAATCTTTGTTCACACTCAATAAAGTTATGTAATATTACAGTAAGTAATATACTTTAACTGCGATAAATCTTCAGGGCGCTGGCAATAACGCTTCAATATTCTTGACTATACGATCCCCTTCTGCATTAACTGAATGATAAACTACAAGTCCAACCATTATTCCGTAGGATAGCATAGGCAGTAACATTAATTTGCTGTTCTTATGGATGGTGATTATTGCTTGAGCATCACCAACATTATCTCTGGTTGTAATCTCATGTTAATGTAGGAAAGTAAGAAGAATTTTAGCAATGTTATTTTTCTAAATATTCATATACATGATACATACCCCCAGCATTAAAATGGGAAGGATAATTCCATTTTATTGGATCAAGATTCATCTCCATAAACGTATCATTGTTTAGAAAACTGCTATGGCCCGCTGATGACTGCAGAATATTGTAAATAAATTCCCCCACCAATACCTGATTAGGCTTTGCAATAGATGCGACCTTTGCGGCCATGCTTATGCTAGAGCCAATTATGTATATGTGTGCCTTTTCTAAATTCTTTCCATAAAGCATTACCAAGGCATCACCATAAGCTAGTCCTACTTTCACCGTTATTTCAGGTAATTCATTTGTCTTAAATAAAGGATTGATAACTTCCTTTATGATTTCTAATATTGCCCTTGAACAGTTCAATGCACTTTTACATGCCTTTGCCTTATCGTATCCTGCAGGAAATAATACAATGACAGCATCACCTTCATACTTGAAGACATATCCACCATAACCTAATACGGCAATAGTTATTTCTTGAGCAAAAGTTTGTATTATTAAGGCAAATTTATCATCTGGTAAAGAGAGGCTCATTTGTGTTGATTTATTGATGTCTATAAACATAATTACCAGATTTGTTTTGCTGTTTACATGTCTTCTCAATAATTTCATAGATTCGTCAGTCGACATGTCGAGTTGTATGCCATTGACCAAGGTTTTGCTCACCCTAGCACGAATCTGTTTTAGGGCAGTAGGGTTGGTAAAGCTCATAGGTATTCTTCTCAACCACTATCAGTTAAGCGGCCCCTAACTTCGAAATTATTAGGTTCGACTTGTTATAGAGTCTTATTTTTGTTTCTTCCACAAATAAGTATCTTATTTTTGTTTCTTCCACAAATAAGTATACCCTACTTTCCTATTTAATACCTGGTCCTCTGCTAACTTATCATTATCAAAATGTCAGATGCTGTAATATTCAATTGACATAACAGATACACACCTAGATTATATAGACAGATTATTATTGCTAACACATTAATGTTATGAAAAGTGTTAACTGGAGAGGGAGTTAAACAGATCCTATATTCTGAAATAGAAGATATAGGTAAGGAAAAAATTCAAGCAGACATTGCTTCAAGCATTGAATTATCACAACAATATATTGATAAGATAATGAGGAAATGTATCGCAAGGCTCGCTTATGAATCAAATGATAATCATAATGATGATATTGATCCAGCCATTGGAACACTATGCGAGGCACTTCTTCATTTTATGCTTACAACTTGTACATTACCCTCAGAACGGAAAGTCAAAGCTAAAAATGATGCTATATCGCATAAAAATTATTCGAATATCATAATAGATATCAATGATTTTTTAAATGAAATAAGAGATAAAAGCTTTAGGTTTGTTCATTGATCACGGAAAAAATGTCCTTGGGATCTGCTGTTCAATAGAAGAGACAGAGACAATTCTATACTCATTGATAGCATTAGATGAAGCTGGTGCAAAATCTGCAAAAGTTCTGGGATGGTAGCGTCATTAGAATCTTCGTGTGTTTAGTTGCAATGAAGTTCAATTGAATAATTTGCTGCAATGCTCGAGTGTGAAAAATGCGCTGTCAGCAGATAGGTTAACAGTCTAAATTCAACAACTATTTTAAACTACTCTTCGTTCGTTTAAAGGCAGTTAGCATAGCCGCCATCACATCTACAAATTTAATTACAGCATTAAACAAGATTAAAACAATCCTTCCAATGATGTATAATAATTGCGATGAAAGGAGATGAAACTGCAGTAGAAGTACAAAGGATTAACTCTGAGTTCTATCATGCCTTTGAGAGTCTGTCAATTGAAAATATGGATAGATTATGGAAACATGAAGATGATAATGCTGTTTGCATACATCCAGGTTGGGATTTATTTAGTGGGTGGTTGGCGATACGTGAGAGTTGGATAACAATTTTTCGCAATACAGAGATGATAAAATTCATAATTACAAATACAAAGATAAGAACCTTCGATAATATAGCAGTAGTTGTATGTTTAGAAAATATAGAGACTTCAGTTAATCGACAAATTACTAGGTTTGGCGTTATTGCTACTAACATATTTGAACATGATGAAGAAAATGGCTGGTTACTTTTTCATCATCATGGCTCATCTGTATCAAATTACATACCGCCAAACATCTCTTCTGAATATTAAGAAGTGCATTATGTAATGCTGTCGCTACTGTCAAACGCAAAAAAAGCTAAAGTCTCAATACATAGTGTCCCAATACCTTAGGTCACCATCTGTGCTTAAATCTGAACCAAGGAATGCGTGGAAATAAATTATAACGTTAAACGGCGAATAGTGACTCAATAGTTTTCAAGACTACAATAGCAATAAATAAAGATATGATAGCGTTTATACATTACGACAAGTCATCGATGAAGAGCAATGTCCTACAATCCCCAGATAATCAAGGACTGATATGTGATGACCTCCCACTGAGTTACCCATTCTTAAAGTGGGCTGGTGGAAAAACTCAGATACTATTTGAATTAGAGAAATTCGTTCCATCAGAGTTTAATCGATACTTTGAACCTTTCCTTGGCGGAGGCGCGGTGTTCTTTCATTTGACTAGTAAGAATCTTCATTTCACAGCTTATCTTTCTGATACAAATGAAGAGTTAATTACAGTCTATAGAGTCGTAAAAGGTGATGTAGAAAAACTAATCGACATTCTTAAAAAGCATCAGAAAGACTATGACAAGGGCCCTACTGAATTCTACTATGAATTAAGGAAATTTGTTCCACCTACAGATGTTGAGAGGGCAGCCCGATTCATTGCACTTAACAAGACATGCTATAATGGCCTCTATCGGGTAAACAAAGGAGGGATATTTAACGTTCCTATCGGGAGATACAAAAACCCTTTGATTTGCGATAGCAATAACCTGAGAAATGCTAGCCTTTCTCTTCGAAACTCTAAAGTGATAATAGAACGTAGCGATTACAAACAAATCGTATTAGAAAATGCAAGAGAGGGCGATTTTATATACTTAGACCCGCCTTATAATCCTGCGAGTTCTACTGCAAGTTTCACTTCTTATACAAATAGCGGCTTTACTAATACAGACCAAAAAGAACTTAGGGATGTCTTTACCGAGTTAATGAATAGAAAATGCAAAGTTTTGTTGAGCAATTCAGATACCAAATTTATCAGAGAATTATATTCCGAGTTTGCCACATACTTTAAAGAAGTAAATGTATTAAGGTCCATCAACTGTAGAGGCTCAAAAAGAATCGGTCATAAAGAATTGATTATAAGTAGCTATACATAATTGATGAGATTGATTGCTTGATTATAGCAATATTATCAATTCGAATCGTAAAATTGAAAAATGATCTGACGTTGGTCGCAAATCAGACATTGATATCCGAGTCTAGGACATTCATATTTTAAGTGGTATCGTTATATTTTTTTAAATTTAGATGTACTACATAAAGTGCATGCCTACAACTCTTACGGTCTATTATTTTAGCTGATTCGGTAGTTTTAAAATAAATTAATGCAATATATTAATAACATCTGGAGTATAGCAAGTGAATAGAAAGTGGTAGAGTTTGAAGAAAAGAAGCTGTTAGGCTCAGGAGGCTACGCTTTTGCAAAATTATCAGAAGAAGAACATAAGAAAGCCAACCTTGGGGTAGACGAGGTTTTTCTTGGCAATGTAGGAAGAATAGGTGAGGATAGATTTTCAAGGTATTATTGTAACAAATGTGGAAAAGAATATCAGGGCCCTCCATTAATAAAATACGAAAGTCCAAATGAAGAGTTAGCAGAAAACGTTATACTCATTGAAAAAGGAGAGTACAAATGCAGTACATGCAATAATATCATAGCACAATATCGCAAATTCAATAAATGATAGTACGTGTATATCAAAAAGTTAGTTGAGATAACAATAGAAATCAATTAAGACTTGTTATATTCCCACTTGCTTAACAAAAAGAGAAAATACATACTTAGTTATAATAGATCCTTGACTCCACCAAATATTTTTGAAATTGCCAGTATTTTGGCCCATCCTTCAAGCGATTCGATGACTGCTCTTGCCTGATGAATATGTTTTCCCACAGCTACAACTCCATGGTTCTTGATTATAACTGCCCTCGTTTCCTTGTCAAATGCTTCTGAAACTGCAGATGCTAAATCAATCGATCCTGATGGTTTATTGGAAATTATGACAGGATCTCCTACTATCATTTTTGCTTCCTCAATTATGTGTTGAAAACTATATTCGTACTGAGATATTGCAATTGCAAGAGTATATGGGCTGTGTGTATGTGCTATTGCATTGATATCCTCTAATCTTTTGTAAACTGCTTCGTGCATATGCCATTCTGTACTTGGTTTAAGTCTTCCACGCGCCTTCATTGTTTCTAGGTTAACTTTGACCAGATCTTTTTCTTTTAAATTATAACGTGGAATTCCTGACGGGGTAATCCACATCCAAATATTTTGGAATTTGATGCTATGATTTCCTGATACTGACGACGTTAGACCATTAAGATACAAGCCTTTGACACAATTTACAAGATCTAGTTTGTTGTTGAATTGTCTTCACCATTCCCTTTCCTTCTTCAAGCTTATTAGGTCTTATTTGTAGGAGACATCATTACTTTCGAATATTCTTTAAAATCAATTCCTTATCTAATAACGCTCTTTGCATACCAGATTTAATTGCAAAAATACCTTGAGTTTTAAATTCTGAGTTATTTATGGTATTCTCCTTATTTTTTACGAATCTTACAAAATAAGTGTCATAATGTCTTTTGTGAGTATAACGCTCTGCAGTTTATCTATCGGAGTGACGAATGCAATAATGAAGGAAGCAAATTCTCTATATTCTTAGTATATGATTATTATAAACCTAGCATTGTTATTAGTGTAGTAATAGTAACATGCTGGTTGAAATTGGTCCAATTTCGGTGCAACAATTGTGGTCAATTCTAATTCCCCCTGGGTTTTTTGATAATCTACTAAAATCTACCATTGCTCTTTTTGTAGTAATCGATCCGATCGGCAGCGTTCCGTTATTTATTGCCATAACAGAGAAGTTGGAAAAGGACGAAAGGAAATCAGTCTCAAAGATCGCTATTGTCACTGCTGCGGGGCTTCTAATCGTCTTTGCAGTGGCGGGCACACAGATACTTGCAATTTTCGGAATCACAATATTCAGCTTTATGGTTGCAGGTGGAGTTCTTCTATTCATTGTATCAATTGAATTATTAACACACGGTGTATGGAGGTTTGGTAGTAGCGGCTCAACATCAGGTGAGTCTGGAGTAGTTCCACTGGCGTTTCCATTACTGGCTGGTCCAGGAGCTATCACTTCTGTGATTATTTCATTTCAAACAGCAGGACTAATAGTCACAATTGTCTCGATCGCAATTGTAATTAGTTTTACATATTTGGTTCTGCGCTTTGTGAATCCTATCTATAGACTACTAGGGAGGCGTGGTTCTATGATAATTACCAGAGTATTTGCAGTTTTCATTGCAGCAATTGCAGTTCAATATATAGTGCAGGGTGCAAAACATCTTTTTATGAGCTAATCAAGCTGTTCACTTATTAGTCAAATTTGCTTGAATATCCAGATTCTTTCCCTGAAGCTTTGCCGGTTTAACTGGTAGTACATATCTCCACCAGGTAATAATCAAATCAATTATTATCATTCCAGCAACTTTTCTTGTAATACTTGAAATATTCTGACTTGACTAAGTAGCAACTCTAGACTGAACATTATTAATTAGAGTCGCATGGTCATAGTGTACTAAGCTGTGTTAAACAGATCATCTCACTGTATAGTCTTATGACGTCATTTTTAATTATACTGGTATATACATGTAAATTTAGTAAGGTATCTCTAGTTCCAAGATCTTTGGAAGAATGGACCGAAAAGAAGTTTTATCCGTAAGCGGGTCTCTATCAAAGCTATAATAACAACAGATACTAT
>WNFX01003597.1_pt1 | contig 18532 bp, 16 predicted proteins | sample 5400111 | NCBI WGS metagenome assembly WNFX01 (sample SAMN13153363, study PRJNA577476) | soil metagenome | isolation source: 40 cm soil or saprolite under grassland replicate 1 | place: USA:California | collected 2016-06-15 | reverse complement strand
GTGGAGAGAGCACCGGCACGCCGACCGCGTACTACGTCGGCACCTACGGTCGTCTCAGGACCGTGACCAAGGTGCCCGGAGTCGACCAGTTCTGGTTGAGCACCACCAACTGCGACAACAACGGCGGTGCGGCCAACGGTTCCGACATCATCCTGAGGGTCACCGTTAGCTGATCTCCCTATCCGTGTGGTCGCGGGGCCTCGACGCCCCGCGACCACACGGTTGTAGGCCACAGCCCTTGCCGATCCGGCTTGACGTCCGTCAATCTCTTAATACAGTTAGCTGACCGTTTCTCGTGTCGCCCTTTGGAGGGCATCATGAGCTTTCCCGCGATGCCACATCGCCGATTTCGGCTTGCGTACGCAGCCAGCGCTGTGCTCGTCGCCGCCAGCGGTAGTCTGATGTGGACCGCTGCGGCGCCGCCGGCCAGCGCCGCGGTCGCCTCGATGCGGGACGTCGTACCCGCGCCGGTTTCCGTCCAGCCGGCGACCGACACGACGTACACGCTGCAAACGAATGCGGGGATCTTCACGCACGCCGGCTCCGCGCCCGCCGCCGACGTCGGCGGCTACCTCGCCGGCATCCTGCGCGGCTCCACCGGGTACCCGCTGCCGGTCACCGAAGCGGGCCCAGGCGACCCGACGAGCGGAATCTCACTGCTGCTGTCCGGCGCCGACGCCAGCGTCGGACAGGAGGGCTACCAGCTCGACGTGACCGCCAGCACGGTGGTCATCCGCGCGCAGACCGCGACCGGGCTCTTCAATGGGGTACAGACGCTGCGCCAGCTCATGCCGGCCGAGATCGAGAGTGCCAGCACGCGGCAGGGCCCGTGGACGGTGCCCGGCGGCCGGATCATCGACCATCCGCGCTTCGCCTACCGCGGCGCGATGCTCGACGTCGCCCGGCATTTTCACCCGGTCGCGACCATCAAGCGGTACCTCGACCAGATCGCGCTGTATAAGATCAACTATCTGCACCTGCACCTGTCCGACGACCAGGGCTGGCGCATCGTCATCGACAGTTGGCCGCGGCTGGCCAGCTACGGCGGCAGCACTCAGGTCGGCGGCGGCGCTGGGGGCTACTACACCAAGTCGCAGTACCAGGACATCGTCACGTACGCCGCGCAGCGCCACATCACGATCGTCCCGGAAATCGACATGCCGGGGCACACGAACGCTGCACTCGCGTCGTACGCGGAACTGAACTGTGACGGGGTCGCGCCGCCGCTCTACACCGGCACCGGCGTCGGGTTCAGCGCGCTATGCACGTCCAAGGAGGTCGTGTACACGTTCGTCGACAACGTGCTCGGTGAGATCGCGGCGATGACCCCCGGCCCATACCTGCACATCGGTGGAGACGAGGCGACCGTGCTGTCCGGCACGCAGTACGCGACGTTCGTGAACCGGGTCCAGCCGATCGTCGTGGCCAAGGGCAAGACCGTGATGGGCTGGCACCAGATCGGGGCGGTGCAGCACTCGCCCGACCGGGTCGTCCAGTACTGGGGTACGACCACGTCGGACGCGAAAGTGAGCAACGCCGTCTCGCAGGGCGCCCGCGTGGTCATGTCGCCTGCGAACAAGGCCTACCTCGACATGAAGTACAACGCGCAGACGCCGCTCGGCCTCTCCTGGGCCGGCTACATCGAGGTGCAGACGGCCTACGAGTGGAACCCGGGCGCCTATCTGAGCGGGATACCCGCCTCCGCGGTGCTCGGCGTCGAGGCGCCGCTGTGGACGGAGACGATCGTCACCCAGGACAACATCGAGTTCATGGCGTTCCCGCGGCTGCCGGCCATCGCCGAGCTTGGCTGGTCACCGTGGTCGACGCACAACTGGGACGACTTCCGGCTGCGCCTCGGCGCGCAGGGTCCACGGTGGACCGTCATGGGCATCGATTTCTACCGGTCCACGCAGGTGCCTTGGGCGGTCAGCACGCCGGCCAACCGGTACGAGGCGGAGAGCGCGACGATCTCGCAGGGCGTCGTGGAAGCCAACCATCTCGGCTTCTCCGGCACTGGGTTCGTCAACTACGACAACCTGGTCGGCAGCTACGTGCAGTGGACCGTCAACGCGGCTACGGCGGGTGCGGCGGCCCTGACGCTCCGGTACGCCAACGGCATGACCACCAGCCGACCCATGGACATCACGGTCAACGGCGCCCTGGCCGCCGACGAATTGGCGTTCGGCGGCACCGGTAACTGGGATACCTGGCAGAGCAAGACGATCACGGTGAACCTCAACGCCGGCACGAACACCATTCGGGCCACCGCGACCACGGCCAACGGCGGACCCAACGCCGACTACCTGGACGTGAATCCGGCGCCGCCGCCACCCACCCGCTACGAGGCGGAGAACGCGACGATCTCGCAGGGCGTCGTGGAGGCCAACCATCTCGGCTTCTCCGGCACCGGGTTCGTCAACTACGACAACCTGGTCGGCAGCTACGTGCAGTGGACGGTCAACGCCGCCTCCGCCGGTACCGCGACTGTGGCGTTCAGGTACGCCAACGGCACGACCACCAACCGGCCCATGGACGTCACGGTCAACGGCGCGCTGGTCGCCGATGAGTTGGCCTTCGGCGGCACGGGTAACTGGGATACCTGGCAGACCAGGACGATCACAATGAACCTGAACGCCGGTGCCAACACGATTCGAGCCACGGCCACCACCGCCAACGGCGGACCCAACGCGGACTACGTGGAGGTGCAGCCGCAGGCCAGTTGAGCAGGAGAAGCTGACGGGCGCCACCGCGATCCGCGGCGGCGCCCGTGACTGCTTGTGTGCCGCACCCCGCAAGAGCGGAAACGGAGACGGCGACGGTCGGATCTGGCAGGTCGGCCTGCGATGCGGTCGCCTGGTCGGCCGCCGGTGGCGCGGCGTGAGGATCGGCAACGGTTCTGGGAGGCGATCGCCCGAGGGCTGTCGAGTGAGGACGCCGCTGTGTCGTGCGGCGTGTCGCCGGCCGTGGGCACGCGGTGGTTCCGTGAGAGTGGCGGCATGCCGTCGATCAGTCTGGCCCTGATGTTGGGGCGCTACCTGTCTTTCGCGGAGCGGGAAGAGATCGCGATCCTGAGGGCCCAGGGCGCGGGGGTACGGCACCAATAGCCACGCACAGCTGCCCGGGGAGGCGCCATATCGGCGGATATCGCACACCGCTGCGAGGTGTCCGCACCTGATCACCTGGTACCGGTAACGAGCCGTTCGCGGTCGAACGTCGCTGACGTCACCCGCCAGCCGAGTCCGTCGAGGGCCAGCAGCGCCGCCGCACCGCCAAGGGCAAGGCCGAGGGTTGCGTGGATCACGTTGTACGCGATGAGCGACGTGACCGCGACCGACGGGAGACTCGCGAGCATGCCGAGCTGCTGTGCGACGCGGACGTCGCTCGATCGGGTGGAGATGGCGATGCCGACCCAGATGGACCAGCCGGCGAGGAGCGGCGTGAAGAGCAGCTGGGCGAGCAGCTCCGGGCCTTGCAGGAGCGCCGACGCCACGGCGGGATGTGCGAAGAGTTCGACGCAGGCGAGAACAAACGCGTAGACCGCATAGGAGATGGCGAGCGACGGGACGAGGGCCGCCAGGGCCTTGCCCAGCAGGAACTCCTCGCGGCGAATCGGCGTCGTGAGCACCGGCTCGAGGGTGCCCTGCTGGCGCTCGCCGACCACCGAGTAGGCGGCGACCACTGCCGGCACGACCGCCGGGATGCCCAGCAGGTACAGCAGAGGATGCCCGTGCCGGAGTGCGCTCGCCGATGACGCGGGCAGGGCGAAGATGTTAATCAGCGGGGGGATGACGAAGATCAGCGGAATGACGGCCATCGCCGAGACGATGGAGCCGTTGCGCCGGTACTCCCGGAGCTCCTTGCGGAAGATGGCCCGCACGCGTCTCGTGCTCACGCTCACCGCCGGGTCGCCTCCTCGTCCTGGTCGATCAGCTCGAGGTAGACGTCCTCGAGCGAGTGGCGCGACTCGCTGATCGACAGCACGTCGGCGCCGGCCGCCACGAGAGCCCGGGTGGCGGCTGGTGCTGCGACAGTCGTATCGGACACGGCGAGTAGGTAGGTGGCGGGGCCGTCCTGACGCCAGCTGTCGACGGCTGGGAGGCCGCCGAAGACGGGGTCCGGCTCAGGCAGCGGGTCGAGGGTCCTGACCGTGAGCGTCGTGGCAAACAGCTGCTCGCGCAGCTCGTCGGGTCGGCCGATCGTGCGCAACGTCCTGTTCAGAATGGCGACGCGGTCGCAGAGGCGCTCGGCCTCCTCAAGGCGATGCGTCGTAAGGAAGATCGTCACACCGCTGCTGCTGAGCGCGGCGATCAACTCGTGCACGTCTCGAGAAGCGACCGGATCCAGTCCGGAGGTCGGCTCGTCGAGGAACAGCACCTCCGGGTCGCTGAGCAGCGCCCTCGCCAGGGCGACCCGCTGGCGTAGACCTTTGGACAGGGTGCCGCAGGCGTCGTGGGCCCGGTCGGCCAGGTTGACGGCCCGCAGGGCGCGGTCAATGCGATCTTTCGAGTCGGGCAGCTCGTAGAGGTCGGCGAAACATTCGAGATTCTCGATCACGCTCAGACGGACGTAGAGGCCCGGCGACTCAGGCATGATCGAGATCCGCCGGCGGATCTCGACTCCGTTGTCCGGCGTGAGCGGGATTCCGGCGACCGTTGCCGAGCCCGAGGTCGGTGCGATGAGAGTGCCGAGGGTCCGCACGGTCGTGGTCTTGCCGGCGCCGTTGGGGCCGAGAAACCCGAACACCTCGCCGCGGGCGACGCTGAACGACACGTCCGCGACGGCGGTCCGTCCGCCGAAGTCCTTGGTCAGGTGACCGACTTCGATCGCCGGCGTTCCGGCTGAGGCCTGCCGCCCGGCCCCGTCACCGTATCGCCGGCGCGAGCCGATCGGTTCGAGTGCTCCGTCGTCGCTGCCCACGCGTCCGCCTTGTCCCCGGGCCGGGCCGGTGTGCATGCGATGCACACCTCGGTGCGGCTTCTTGCCAAAAAAATAGATATCACTATGCTAGATATTTCTCATCAGGTCCGTCAAGTGGAGGAGGGGCGGATGGTTACCCAGAACGCGGCCATCGCAGGCCCGGAGCTGCCTAACCGGTGGGTGACCGAGCGCGAGGCATGGTCAGCGTCCGGCGTGCTGGTCCTGGTGCTCGGCATCGGGATGCTGCTCGCCGGGGCCGCGCTGCTTGTAGGTGGCATCGTTGGGGGCCGCGGTGCAGCCCCGATGGCAATGATCGTGGCCGGCGTCCTCCTCATTCTCGCCGGTGAGCTGGCAGTGCGTGGCCTGACGCCTGTCGTCGCCGGGGAGGCACGCGCGGTGCAGCTATTCGGCAGGTACCGCGGAACCATCAGGGACCCCGGTTTGCACTGGGTAAACCCGTTCGCCCGCAGGCGGAAGGTGTCCACCCGGATCCGCAACCAGGAGTCAGCTCAGGCCAAGGTCAACGACGCCGATGGCAATCCGATCGAGATCGCCGCCGTGGTCGTCTGGCAGGTTCGAGACACGGCCAGCGCCCTGTACTCCGTCGATGACTTCACAGAGTTCGTCACCATCCAGACCGAGACCGCCGTCCGGCACATCGCGTCCAGGTACCCGTACGACAACCGAGGCAGCGGCGCGCTGTCGCTGCGCGACAACGCAGAGGAGATCACGCAGCAGCTGTCGGCGGAGATCGCGGACCGAGTCAGGCCAGCCGGCGTGCAGATCATCGAGTCACGCCTCACCCGGCTGTCGTACGCCCCGGAGATCGCCCAGGCCATGCTGCGGCAGCAGCAGGCCAACGCCGTGGTCGGCGCCCGGCAGCGGATCGTGGAGGGCGCGGTCGGCATGGTCCAGCTTGCCCTGGAGCGGCTCCAGGACGAGGGTGTCGTCGAGCTGGATGAGGAGCGCAAGGCGACGATGGTGTCTAACCTGCTCGTGGTCCTGTGCAGCGAGCAGGCTACCCAGCCAGTCGTCAACACCGGCTCTCTGTACCAGTGACGGCGGACAGGGAATCGCGGTGACCGAGCGCAAGGGCGTACTGCTGCGGCTGGATCCCGCCGTTCATGACGCCCTGGCCAGGTGGGCCGCCGACGAGCTGCGCAGCACAAACGCCCAGATCGAGTTCCTGCTGCGCCGGGCCCTTGCCGAAGCAGGGCGACTGCCCGGTCACGCGGGACGGATGCGCCCCCGCGGGCGGCCGCCCGCCGGCAGCTCGGCCGAAACCAGCCGGTCGGCGCAGGTCGATGACCCGTCCGGCTAGTGCTGCCGCAGCATGACGAGAGCAAGGCAGCCCGGGGCATCACCGCTGGCGCGCCAGCACGCACCAGCCAGATCGGGCCGCCGGGGCCGGAGGGGTTGAACACGCGGAAACAGCACAGGACACGAACCTGCTTCGGCCCTGCACCGCCTCGATGGACATGTCCGGGCTTGCATGTGATCATTCGACACCGTGTCTGGACCGGCGGGACGTCGCGTTCGAACGCCCGGCGGGCCGGCCGCTGCACGGTGAACCCCAGCCGGTGCAGCAGACTCGACACCACCGACGGGTAGCCGTAGACCACCCCGAACCGGCGGCGGATTGTCACCCGCCGCGCTGGGTGAGGACCGGGTGAGGGCTCGGCGTCATAGACGGTGAGGATGGTGTTGTGGGCGGCCCTGTGGGGTTGCCCCTTTTGGCGAGCGACGCCGGCGCGTTCCACGACGACTGGGGGAAAACCTCCAGGCGCAGACGGGGGTTAGCCGCCTTCCACGCGGCACGCCCCATTCATACCGTGATGTGCCAAGGACATGCGCCCGTTTGCTTGCGCTCGGTTCTACCGCGGAACTGGTTACCGCTGCACAGCCCGGGCCGTGGCAGAGGCGGCAGCCGGACATGGCCGCTGCCGACCCGATCCGAGAGGTGCCCCGATGCAAAAGGTGCGGAAGCTGTTGGCGTTCTGGTGGATTCCCTACAGCGCCAGCACCTGGCGGCGGTTGGCCTACGCGGTACTCGCGCCGCTGCTGGCGATCGTCGGCCTGGTGCTCGCCGTGGCCGGCCGGGCCGATGCGGCGGCCAGGTACCAGCGCCGCCTCGCCGTGAGCCTGATCGGGGCGCCGGCCGACGGGCCCCCGAGGCGGCCGACGCCCCCCGCGATAATCGCTATCTCGGCCGTCATCCTGGCGGCTGGCGTGGCCTGCTGGCTGCTGCTGTGGCGGTTCACCTACGCAGTGCTCGCGGTGCCGCTGGCCGCCAACTTCGTGGCGCTGACCCTGGCCGGCCGGGTTCCGGCCGCGAACCGGTTGCAGCACCGCCTGGCCCGTAGGCTGGCCGGCGAGCGGATGCCGCGGCGGATCGGCGCACGTGTGGCGGCCCAGTCGGTGGCCAGCCTGGTGGTCGGCCTGATCTCCTGGACACTGCTGAACTACCTGCTGGTGTTCTTCGTGCTGGGCGCTCTGGCCTACCCGCTCGCACACTACGTGGACTTCAGTTTCAACAACCCCTCCTACGGGGGCCCGCCGCCGCCCTGGGCCTTCTGGTCAGGCATCCACCGCGTCCCGTACCACGGCAGCGTCTGGGCCAGCACCTTCACCCACTCCAACGGCGGCCCGACGGCCGCCGGCGCCTGGGCCTACCACGCCATCCAGTTCGTTGTGACGCTCTTCCCGCTGCTGGCGTGGGCGCTCCGCGGCCTGACCCGGCTCCAGGGCTGGCTGACCCAGGCACTGCTGGGCAGTCTCGCGGCCAGCCCGGCAGTGAGCCCATCGGCGGCCCAACCCTCGCCGCTCCCAACGCCGTGACCGGTGCCGCGCACCGACACGGGCCACCGGCACGCAACGTGCCGTACTCGTCGGTTGCACGGCAACGGCCGCGGGTCAGTCACCGTGCGCCGGGTACTCAGTCAGCCTCATATCCAGGCGCTGCTCAACCAGCAGGCCAGCCGCAGACATGGACGGCAACGCGACGATCCCCCAAGTGCGGCCGCGAGGTACTCGGCCGGGTCAGGCGTGTGGGGACCCGAGATAGCGCAGGACGGCGAGGACCCGACGGTTGTCGCCCTCCGCGGGTGGCAGGCCGAGCTTGCTAAAGACATTGGCCACATGCTTTTCGACCACCCCGCTGGTGATGGTGAGGGCGGCGGCGATGCCGGTGTTGGAGCGGCCTTCGGCCATCAGGGCCAGCACGTCGCGCTCGCGCGACGTGAGGTTGGCCAGGCCGCGCGCGTGGCGATAGGCGCCCAGCAGCTGGCCGACGACCTCGGGGTCCAGCGCGGTGCCGCCCGCGGCGACCCGGGCCAGGGCGTCGACGAACTCGGCCACGTCGGCGACCCGGTCTTTGAGCAGGTAGCCCACGCCGGCGGCGTTGCCGGTCAGCAGCTGGGCGGCGTACCTGGTCTCGACGTACTGGGACAGCACCAGCACGCCAGTGCCCGGACGGTTGCGGCGTAGGTCGAGTGCGGCACGCAGTCCTTCGTCGGTGTGGGTGGGTGGCATCCGTACGTCGACCACGGCGACGTCGGGGTGGTGCTCGGCGACGGCGGCGAGCAAGGCCTCGGCGTCGGCCACGGCGGCGCATACCTGGTGGCCGCGGTCCTCCAGCAGCCCGACCAGGCCCTCCCGCATCAGTGCGGCGTCCTCGGCGATCACCACGCGCATGGCCGGATGCTCTCACGCCCGCGGCGGCAGCTGGATGGTGATCCGGGTTGGGCCGCCGGGTGGGCTGGCGATGTCCAGGCGCCCGTCCACGGTGCGTACCCGCCCGGCGAGCCCGGACAGGCCGCTGCCGCGGCCCGGGTCGGCCCCGCCGATGCCGTCATCGGCGACGCACAGCAGCAGCACGCCATCCCGTTGCACCGCACGGATCTCGACCAGGTTGGCGTGGCTGTGCTTGGCGGCGTTAGCCAGCAGTTCGGCGGCGCAGAAGTAGGCGATCGTTTCGATGGCCGGGGTGGGCCGGACCGGAATGTCCGCGGTGAGCCGCACCGGTACCGCCGAGGCGGCGGCGAGGGTGGAAAGCGCGTCGGCCAGGCCATTGTCGAGCACCGGTGGGTGGATGCCCCGGGCGAGGTCGCGCAGTTCGACGAGGGCGTCCTTGGCGCTGCGGTGGGCGGCGTCGACCAGCTGGCGGGCCGTGGCCAGGTCCGCCGGGTCACCGCTGTCGCCGAGTTTCTCCTTGGCCCGGCCGAGGCTCATCGCGAGGGCGGCCAGCCGCACCTGCGCGCCGTCGTGCAGGTCACGTTCGAGGCGGCGCAGCAGCGCGGCGGTATCGTCGACCGCCCGCGCTCGAGTCTCTTCCAGGTCGCGTACCCGCTGCGCGAGCCTGCCTGGGCCCAGCAGTGCCCGCATCAGGGCCCGGTCCACAGTGTTGATCCCCCGGGCGATCCAGGGCGCGGCAAGGACCATGGCCGCACCCGCCGCGAACGCGACGAACGTGCCCGGGAAGGTGGCGACCCGAAACGGGCCGAACGGGGTGAGCACCGGTACCGGATCCAGCTGCACCTGCGGCGGGTGGTGACGAAACAGCCGCCACCACAACGGGTACGTCATGTTGACCGGACCGAATACCCAGCAGAAGACGGCGTAGCCGTCGAAGACCGCGATCGGCGGCTTCACCAGCAGGTACGCCACCGCCCGCCAACCCGGACCGTCACGCAGCCCCGCGCCCAGCCAGCCGAGCGGGCCACGGCCCCGGCGGCGCACCGGTGGCGGCCCGGTGATCGTCTCGCCGAGCAGCCGCCCCGCCGCCGCCCGCACGGCCGCGCCCAACCCTCGGGCGACGCGAGTTGCCACCATGAGCGCCACCACCAGGCCGACGATCACCCCGGCGAGAAATCCGACAAACCCGAGACCGGAGGGGTGACCCGGCCCGCCGCCGGGTACGGGTAGCGGCGCGCGACCGGACGCCAGGCGGGCCAACATGTTCACACCGTTCGGCGCCATGAGCAACGTCCCGATGACGCCCAGCCCGACCGCGATCCCGGTCAGGCAGAACAGCAGCTCACGGATCGCCCGGGCAGTGAACGGTGCGCCCACCGCGGCTCGCGCCACTGCGACCGCCCCGCCGCCCGGCCAAGCGCTGGGCGGCGGCGTGCCAGCGATCATCGAGCTCAACCGAGTTGGGCCGGCCATGCGCTCATTGTCCCTGTTCAGGCGTCCCGCCGGCCCGGCCCGCCCAGCAGACCCAGGATGAACAGCGGTACGAACAGGACGCCGAACAAGGTGCCGATCGTGGCGCCGGTGTGGCGATGATGGCGCCCGACCCCAGGCCGATCAACCCGCTCAGTGCCAGGTAGGCGCCGCTGAGCGCCACCGTGCGGGGAACCCCGGGGTCAGCCAGCGCGGCCCGCGGCACCGGCGAACCGGGCAGTGCCGCCTGGCTGGCCAAGAAGGTGACGAAACAGACCGCCTCCGCGACGGCGAACGCGACCGCGCCGAACACCGCCGCCTTCGCCGCCAGGACCAGCTTCCTGTTCGGTACCGCAGCCAGCGTGGCTCGGATCATCCCGGAGGAGTACTCACTGGTCATGGTCAGAACGCCCAGGAACCCGACCAGCACCTGGCCCAGCACGGTACCGGCCAGGCTGTCGTTGACCATCTGCGCCGCACCGGGACGGGGCAAACGCGACCGGTAGGCGATCAGCACACCGACGCCGATGCCGATCATGGCAACCGTGAAGATCGCCAAGAGCCAGAACGTCGAGCGCAGGCTCCGCAGCCTTATCCACTCCATCCTCGCCACGTGGCAGAAACGGTAGCCGCCTTGAGGAATCCGAGCTGGCACCGTTGTCATGGCGTCCTCGTCGATTCGTTGGTGGGTATCTGCCCGGTCGATGGACCGGTTGCCTGGCTGGCCCCGTACCCAGCAAGCCGGTCACCACACCGGGCCGCACATCGAAGCTCAACGCATCGACCGCGACGGTCGAGCCGTAGCGTTTGGTCAACCTACGCGCTTCGATCACCGGTAACCTCCCAGCGCCGGGCCCCGGCGCCCCCGAAGCTGCGGCTTCAGGTCTCGTGCGGTCATCGCGCCGGCGCAGGCTGGGCCCCGGCCGACGAGGTCGTCGCGGCGCCAGCCGCAGGGCCGCCCAGCAGGGCCCGGGCCAGCCGGCCCTGCAGCCGGGTCAGCCCGCGGATCGCCCACGCCAGCACCGGGAAGATGGTCACCAGGGCCAGGCCGGCGTGTGCCGCCCAGGCCCCGGCAAGCGTCGGACCGCCCCACGAGGTGTAGTAGGTGTTGGCCCACGGATCGGGCCCGGACACCCGGTGGACGCGGATGCTCCACAACAGGTCCCAACCGTCCCAGGGCAGGAAGTTGGCGCGGAAGCCAGCGCTGACGTAGGCCCGGATCGGGTAGGCCACGTTGATCAGCATCAGGTACGCCAGGTCCTGCAAGAGCACCCACGACACCAGGCTGACCGCCAAAGCGATTATCGATACGACGATCACCCGGATGCTTCCCGCGGGGTACCGCGGCTCGCCGACCGGCAGCCCAGCCAGCCCGCCGGCAAGGCGACGCTGGTACCGGGCCGCCATCTCGGCCCGGCCGGCCACGGCCAGCACCAGGCAGACCACGCTGACCGGCAACGCCGCGATGGCGTAACCGATCCGCCGCCACGTCGTGGCGCGGTAGGGGGTCAGCCAGAACGACAGGACCGTACGCAATACTGGCCATATCCGCATCAGGTACCTCCACAAGGCAGACCGCCGCCGCAGCCCGCACCGAACCAGCCAGCTCGATGTCCGCAGCCCCGAAGAGCTCGTCGCACACGCCATCGGGCTCCACGCTACGAATCGGGCCTGCCATGCGGAACGCGGCGATCACCCATCTTCGCCTGGGGGTTTTCCCCCACGGCCACGACAACCCAGCAACGGCGGCAGCCAGGCCAAGAAGTTCCTGGCGCAACTGCCCGACCCGCTCACGCCGGTACACGCGCGGCGCGCCACCGGCGTCGAAGACGGCCGGGTCACCGCTGACCGGGCACCCTGGTGGTGGCGGTCTGGTCGTAGGCGTTCCAGATCAGCCCGCCGGCGTTGTCCGGAATGAACTCCAGCAGGTTGTTCGCCGTGCCGCGCACGTACACGTGCCGCACGCCACCGCCGTCGAAGACGCCCGGGTCAGCGCTGACCGGCACCCCGGTGATGTAGTTCGGGGAAGTACGCGCAGATTTTGATGAACCCCGGCCGTAGTCGTCGGCCCACAGGTAGAAGTAGTAGCAGGTGACCCGCCGGTCGGCCTTGACGAACGACCAGCGCGGCGCGCCGGTAGACCTGACGCCTTCGTAGGCGGTCCAGACCCGGGCGAACTCCTGGGCCACCCCGACCGCGGCCACCCCCGACTTCCCAGCGGCCGCCTGCCGGGCCAGGTGCGGGCGAATCACCGCGAGTTTGTCGTCGTCCTTGCCGAACTTGACCCACGGGATGTTCGCCAGCCGAGGTACGCCAGCGCGCTGGCGGCGACGGCGGCGGACCACAGCAGGTAAACGCCAGTCATCGCGAGCAGCACCAGGACGACGGCGAGGGCGACCGCGGCCGAGCGGCGCGACCAGCTCCCGCGCGGCAGCAGGCGCACCGCGGCGGCCGTGCCCAGCACGTACACCAGGTCAAACGATCCCGTCGTGAGCAGCACGAGCGGGTGAGGGCCGACACCGGCCACGGCCACGCCGGCAAGCGCGGCGGCGGAAAGGCCGGAGATCAGCGCGAGGCTGCGCCGGGGCACCTCACCCGCGCTGCTGCCCTGGGCGAGCCAGCTGGGCAGCGCGCCGTCACGGCCGAGCGCGGCGCCAAGCTTGGCGACGCCGGCGTAGTAGGCGTTCATCGTGCCGAGCGTCAGCAGGATGGCCGCGACCGCGGCGACGGCCTGCACGCTGCCACCGACGCCGACCGCCAGCAGGTCGGCCAGCGGTGCAGTGCTGGATTCCGCCGCGGGCCCAAGCACCAGCACGGTGACCGCGGCGATGCCGAGGTAAAGCAGGCCGACCACGATCAGCGCAGCGGTGACGGCGCGGGGCAGGTCGCGCCCTGGACGGCGGAAGTCGCCCACGAGCGAGGTGATCGCCTCCCAACCCGCGCAACTCCAGACCAGGAGTGCCGCCGCCGACCCGATAGCCAACCACCCATGCGGCGCGAACGGCCGAAGGTGCTCGACCCGCGCGTGCGGCAGGGCGGTGAAAATGGCGGCGAGCAGCAGCAGGACCAGCAGACCGGCGAGCGTGACCTGCAACCGGCCGGAGACGCGCAGCCCGAACCAGTTGGCCACGGTCACCACCGCGATGAGTACCGCGGCCGTCAGGAGCACGGTGCGCTGGCCGCCGCCGATGGCCGCCGCGACGTACGCGCCGCCAAACATCGCGGCCGCCGGCGCCCCGGGCGGTATCGCGAAGTAGAAGCACCAGCCGACGACCGCCGCGGCGCGCGAACCGAAGGCGGACCGCACGTAGGTGGAGACCCCGCCAGCATCGGGATAGCGCGCACCAAGCGCCGCGAACGTCGCGGCTAACAGGGTCGACAACAGCACCAGGCCGAGCCAGGCCAGCAGCGACGCCGGCCCCGCGGCCTGCGCGGCCAGCGCCGGCAGGGCGATGATGCCGGTACCGAGCACCGCGCCGATGTACAGGGCGGTGCCCTGCGGCACGGTAAGGCTGCCGCGCGCGGTCTCCGGCTCGGCCTCGGAAGCGGACTCCATGACGTCGCTCATACAACAAACGTCGGCGGTACATAGGGGCCGCCACCAGTGTCAGGAACGCCGTTATGCGATAGATTTCTGCCATGAGCCTCGTCGCGGGGCCTCGGCCGCATGTCATCGCCATTGCGGTGACCGATCGGCTACCGGTATTCGAGCTGGCGGTACCCTGCGAGGTGTTCGGGGTGGACCGCAGCGACATCGTGTCGCCGTGGTATGAGCTGCGGATGTGCGCGGCCGAGCCAGGCGCGCTGCACACGACCGCCGGGCTCGAAATCGACGCGAAGTACGGGCTGGAGGACCTGCTCGAGGCGGACACGATCCTGGTACCGGCCTGCGCTCGGGCGACCCAGATCACCCCACCCGATCCGCTGCTCGACGCGCTGCGCGCGGCACGCGCCCGCGGCCGGCGGATCGCCTCGATCTGCACCGGCGCGTACCTGCTGGCCGCGGCCGGCCTGCTTGATGGCCGCCGCGCGACCACCCACTGGATGAACGCCGTCGACTTCGCGCACCGGTACCCGCTGGTGCAGGTCGACCCCGCTGTGCTCTACGTCGACCACGGCGACCTGCTCACCTCCGCCGGTACCGGCGCCGCGATCGACCTCTGCCTGCACCTGGTGCGCGTGGATCACGGTGCGGCGGTGGCCAACGAGGTGGCCCGTCGGATGGTCGTGCCGCCGCACCGGGAAGGCGGGCAGGCGCAGTTCACGCCGCCGGTGCCGCGGGCCGCGCCGCAGTCGCACCTCGCACCGGTGCTCGACTGGGCCCGGCACCGGCTCGACCAGCCGCTCACGGTGGCGCAACTGGCCCGCGAGGCGCGGATGAGCCCGCGTACGTTCGCACGCCGGTTCCGAGAGACGGTCGGCGCGAGTCCGCTGCGCTGGCTGGTACAGGAGCGCGTGCGGCTGGCGCAGGAACTGCTGGAGACGACCGACGAGCCGGTCGAGCGGATCGCGCGTCGGACCGGCTTCGGCACCGCGGCCAACCTGCGCCAGCACTTCGGCCGGGTGACCAGCGTGTCACCACAGACGTACCGGCACGTGTTTCGCCGCCGCGCCGGGGTCGCGTAAGCAGGGTCCCCCGTTTAGGGCGGCGTGCGGTCGCCGGGGGGAGCGTGTTAACCAGTCGGCTCGCTGCCCTGGCAAGCGCGCCAGTACCAGCGCCCGCCGACCGTTCCGGCAGACCGGCTAGCCAGTAGGCAAACGCCTCCCGGTCTCGACCAACCCCGTCGACCTCCGCGACGACGAAACGCCACCGGCCAGTGCCGGTGGGCCAGCAGCTCCCGTACGCGCCAGGAGTACGCCTCCAGCCGGTAGAACGGCACCGACCCCAACACACCCCTCGTGCCCACCCTCGCCGAACCCACCCCCACCCAACGCCATGCCTTCCAACTGCTCAGCACACCCATCCCACTGACCCTCACGTAGCCAGAACCCAGCCCACCCCAAACAGCGAAGCCCCAGCATCAGCTGGGGCTTCGCCTACTCAGATCAACTTAACTTCGGGCTAGTGCTTCGCCGGTACTGCGGCGTTCCGGCAACCCGCGCGATCACCCGTCCGACGCGAAGGGCGCGGCGTCGCGGCGTCGCGGTGCAGGATCGCGGCGATACCCTCAGTGCCCGGTCAGAGGTCGACGACAATTCCGCGCCGCCATGCGGCGCACCATCGACCAGGCCGCCAGACGGTACGGCAAGTACCTGCGGCTCAAGGCCCGGCTCGCTCTGCCGTAACCATCGCGCTCGGTTTCCCAGCGGCGGCATTGCGCCCGGCCGCACGACCGGCGGCAGAAGAGCGCGACAGCTCCGCTCTGCGGCAGATCAGTGTGCCGGTGACGGTTTCCGCCATGGCTGCCGAGACGGAGCTGCTAACGTGCTCGACCTGGCCGACCGAAGATCACCAAAGCCCTCGTCACGCCGTGACACCCCGCGATCGACAACCATGCCGAGTGCGTCACGGACGCGGTGCGCGGTTGGATTCCGACTCGTGCACGTGGCAGTTTGTCCAAACAGGCATGCTGATATCGGCGAGCGACGGAGGAATGCCTGCGGCTGAGAAGGGGACGGCAAGGATGACGAGCGAACCGGGTCGTGCGAGAGTCGAACGACTGCTTGAGATCGAGTTCGACCATCTTCAAAGAATCAATGACAAATATGACGGCTCAAGATTCTCGATCAAGAATTGGGCGGTCACCACCGGCGGCGCACTCGTTGCGCTAAGTATTACCGCCGAGAGTCCGGGCATCGCGAGCATCGGAGTCGTCGTCGTGGGTGTCTTTGCATACATAGAGCTTCTGTACATCTATTTGCAGGATCATGTCATTGCTCGGTGCAATCGAGTGGAGCGCCTACTTGACATGGCCTCTCGCGACGACGGATCGGCACGAGCGGAGGACTACAGCTTTGGCATTAGCCAAGCTTTCGTAGGAAGCTTCGACGTCAAAGGGGTTGTCGGAGCAGTGAAGGGACGCCCGCACATTTACGTCTTGTACCTAGGCTTGATGACGGTCCTTGCGGTAGTGGCGCTCATGCTTGCCTTCCACTGAGCCCTCGTCTGTCGACTCGTACTCTTCTCGGAAGTAGTGTCGTTGATTGATCAATGCGCGACTTGCGGCAAAACAGGGTGCTTCGCGACGGTGATCCCGGCGCCGATGGAATCGTCGCCTCTCATGCGGTACCTGTGATGTTCATCCCGGACTCCGCGAGGATTATCGGAGCGGTCAGGGAACGCGGCTGGTCCGCCCGGTGTCACTGTTGGTGTGAGGGACTCGTTCAATCTGGTGGCAGGCGCCGTGGTGGCGGTTTTGCTGGCGGCCTGCTCGGCTGCGCCCGCGCCGCGTTCGACGCCGTCGCCGCCGGCGAGATCCTCAGGCGCGGCGGCGTCTGCGGTGTCGCCGGGTATTGCGGTGTCGACGGTGACCGGCCGACCGGCCGACAATGGCCGACGCGGCGCGCTGCCCGGTCACCCGCCCCGGCCGGTTCGTGCCGCCATCCGGTGTGGCCTACGACGCGTTGTGCGGCACTCGTACGACAACTCGTAGGGGCGCGCTCTTATCGGCTAAGAGCGCGCGCCTTGCGGCAATTGCGGATATTGGGGAGGGCTCCACCCGGCTGGCCGGTTCGCGTCGGGGTTGGTCGGGCCGCGGGCTTGGTTAAGTTAGCCGGGTTCGTTGATCTGGTCGATGGTTTGCGGGTGGGTGGCCTGCCACTCGGTGCCCGTCAGGGCGCGGGCTTGTCCAGCCAGGCGTTGGAGGGCGGCGATGGCGTTGTCGTCCAGCGGCGAGCCGCTGTAGCCGACGTAGGCCACCACCCCCGGTGCTGGCTCCCAGGCGAGGGTGGCGTTGCCGCCGAATACGGGTGACACGACGGCCGGCCTACCGTTGACCAGCCCGCCATTGTCGGTGTGCACGGCGTAGAGCTGGTCTTCGAACCCGCCGCCGCTGGTCACACCGGTGTACGTCAAGCCGTCGCCGAGCGCCGCCGTCGCTCCGACCACGGCGCTGCTGTAGCGGGCCTCATGGATGGTCGGCGGCCGGTACGGTCCGGTCGACACCACCGCATATCCGACGGGCGGGTCCACCGCCGGCCGGCCGGTGACGACCGTGGTGCGGGCAGCGATCGCAATCAACTCGGCCTCGCCGAGGTCGCCTCGGATTCGGGCGTAGGCCCCGGCGACCGGCCAAGTGACCATCCCGCTCTCCGCCTTGCCGATCACCCCATCGACATCGACGCAGCGCGCGGCCGTCGGCGCGCCAACCGGGAACGTCACTATGGCCCCGTGTTTGCCGAACGAGCCGTCCGGTCGGCGCACAACCACCGTCCACGGCCCATCGACCGCGGTGCGGTCACATCGCTCGAGGCCGGGGTTTGAGCCGAGACCGGCCGCGGCCCGGTCGATGAGCAGGCCGGCCACCGGATCCGCAACCGCGGGGCTCTGCGCCCAGCCGACCGGCAGGCACGGCGGGCCGGCAGTGTGGCGCGCCGGCACCGTCGGGCTCGCGACCGTAGGGGTCGCCAGACCCGGCGCGCGATGATCGCCGATAACGAAGACGGCGGTCACCGCAAGGACAGCGGCCGACAGCACGATAAAACCGACCACGATCAGCCACCGCGGTGGCGGCCACCGGGGCTTGCCTGAGCCGAAGCTGATAACGTCCCCCACGTCATCCAGTGTCCGCCTACCAGACAGGTCAATACCGGACACGTCATACCTGGACCGGCGCCTCCAGGCAGCACGGCCGCTCAGACTAACAACGAACCAGCCGTAAGACACGGTCATCGACTGAGCGCGCGACTCGCGGCAAAGTCGGATGCCTGCGACCGCCCGCATCGCGGCGGATCCGGTCGTTGCGTTCCGCCCTTCGGGCGGTGCTCGCTGCGCTCGCACCGCCGCTTCGTTGATGTTGAGAGGATTGCGCGACCTGCGGCATGTGAGTATGCAGCCGGGGCACACACCCCCGCAGCACTACGGATCGATCCGTCGGGCCGGAAGTTCCCGGGTGGCGCGAGGTCGGGCATGCTGACCTCGTGCAACGGCTGACCGAGTCCGAGTACCTGGCGACCATGGATCCCGACCCGGTAACGGTCGAGCACAACGCGGTGCCTCCCTTCGACTTTTGGCCCTACTTCGAATCGATCCCCTGTCGAGGACTTCGACGGGCACGACTTCTCCGAGGGTGCGGTTCCCTATGCCTGGACGATGTCGATCAGCGCATATCAGCACGTGCTCATGGCGTGTGAAACACCGAACATCTTCCTCGTGTTGGTGCTCGATCTGCAGCGGGCGGAGGTCCACGGGCACCACGTTCTGGACCTCAGACAGCTCTACGGCTTGATCTGAACACTCGCAGAGATTGAGTCACCGGCCCTCCGCGGCAGATCAGCACGGCCGCGCACATCG